>Ga0136846_1226748_pt1 | contig 84498 bp, 65 predicted proteins | sample HopSoiMetagenom2_FD_96841 | JGI IMG/M metagenome (GOLD analysis project Ga0136846, IMG submission 96841) | Grasslands soil microbial communities from Hopland, California, USA - 2 Assembly 2016 (version 4) | ecosystem: Environmental > Terrestrial > Soil > Grasslands | place: USA: Hopland... | reverse complement strand
GGGCCGACGCCGCCCGCGCCGCCGTCGGGCGTGGCGACGCCGGGCGTGCCGACAGCCGGCGTGGCGCCGCTGCGAAGCCGCCGCGCCAGGTCGCCAACGCCGCGCCGATCCGGGTCGGCGGCCTCGGCTGGCCGCTGTCGGGCACGCTGCTCGCCGGCTACGGCGGCCGCATGCCCGACGGTCGCGCCAGCAGCGGGCTGCTGATCGCCGCCGCCGCCGGCACCCCGGTGCGCGCGGTCGCCGATGGCACCGTCGTGTTCTCGGAGTGGATGACCGGCTACGGCCTGATCCTGATCGTCGACCACGGCAACGGCACGCTCAGCCTGTACGCCCACAACGAGAGCCTGCTCAAGAACGCCGGCGACACGGTCAAGCGCGGCGATGCCGTCGCCCGGGTCGGCGACTCCGGCGGCCTGGCGCAGACCGCGCTCTATTTTGAACTGCGCCGCAACGGCAAGCCGGTCGATCCCGGCACCTGGCTGCGCCGCCAGTGAACGGCTGGGTTAAGGTGCAGCGTCCGCCGGAACCCGCGGCGGCCCCGGCGGTCCCAGCCGGGGCCACCACCGCGATCCCCGCCGCGATCCTTCCCCCGGAGTGTCCGATGCCCCAGTCGCCGTCCCGTGTCCGCCGCGCCGCGCCGGCGCTCGTCCTCGCGCTGTGCGCCGCCTGCGCGGGCGCGCCGGCGTTCGCGCAGGACCCGAAACCCGCCGCTGAAAAACCCGCCGCCGGACAGCCGGCCGCCGAAAAGCCCGCCGCGGAGAAGCCCGCCGCGGAGAAGCCTGCCGCCGAGCAGCCGGCCGCGGACAAGCCCGACGCCGCCGACGCCGTGGACGCGACCGCGAAGGACGAGGGCAGCAAGATCCCGCTGGAGGAAATCCGCCGCTACGTCGGCGTGTTCAACACCGTGAAGCAGGCCTACGTCGAACCGGTCGACGACCGCAAGCTGATGCAGTCCGCGATCCGCGGCCTGCTGCAGGACCTCGACCCGCACAGCGCCTACCTGGTGCGCAGCGACGCGCAGGCCTTCGACGAGGACGCCAGCGGCGCCTACCAGGGCATCGGCGTGGAAGTGCAGCAGCAGCCCGACGGCCCGATCCTCGTGGTCTCGCCGATCGACGGCTCGCCCGCCGCCGCCGCCGGGGTGCGCGCCGGCGATCTCATCGTCGCGGTCGACGGCAAGCCGCTGACCGCCGACAGCATCGAGGCCAACCCGCTGCGCGGCGAGGTCGGGTCCACCGTCAACCTCACCATCCGCCGCAAGGCCGAGAAGGATCCGCTGCAGATCGCGGTCAAGCGCGACGTGATCCGGGTCGGCAGCGTGCGCAGCCGCATGCTGGAGCCCGGCTACGGCTACGTCCGCATCGGCGCCTTCCAGGCCGACACCGCCACCGATTTCGAGCGCAACCTCGACCAGTTGCAGGCCAAGGCCGGCGGCAAGGGCCTGCGCGGCCTGGTGCTGGACCTGCGCAGCAATCCGGGCGGGCTGCTGACCTCCGCGGTGCAGATCGCCGACGACCTGCTCGACAAGGGCGACATCGTCAGCACCCGCGGCCGCGATCCGGTCGGCGACGCGCTGTTCCGCGCCACCCCCGGCGACCGCCTGGGCGGCGCGCCGATGGTGGTGCTGGTCGATGCCGGCTCCGCCAGCGCCGCGGAAGTGCTGACCGCCGCGCTGCGCGACAACCGCCGCGCCCAGGTCGTCGGCAGCCGCACCTTCGGCAAGGGCTCGGTGCAGACCGTGCTGCCGCTGGACAACGGCGACGCGATCAAGCTCACCACCGCGCGCTACTACACGCCCAGCGGCAAGTCGATCCAGGCCCACGGCATCGACCCGGACGTCGTGCTCAAGCCCGACGGCGGCGCGGCGCGGCCCGCGGACTATTCCGAAGCCGGCCTGTCCGGCCACCTGCGCGGCGACGAGGAAAGCGAGAGCGCCGCCACCGGCGACGTGCTCGACGGCGACACGCCGATCCAGTCGGCGCTCGCCGTGCTCAAGCAGCAGGTCGCGACCCTGCCGGCGGCCGACCGCCGCTGAGGCGCGCGCGCCGCGTCGCAGAGGGCGCGGCGCCGCGCATCGTCCGGAAGTCAGGGGCACCCTCGTCACGTCGCGCCGCGGGCATGACCATCGGCGGGTCCGGGCCGCGCGCGCGGTCCCCAGAATGGCGGCGCCCGGATGCGCCGGGCCTCGCCAGGGACCGTGCCATGCTGACCATCCGCAACCTCCGCAAGACCTACGCCAACGGCGTGTGCGCGCTCGACGACGTGTCGCTCGACATCCCCCGCGGCATGTTCGGCCTGCTCGGCCCGAACGGCGCCGGCAAGTCATCGCTGATGCGCACCCTGGCGACCCTGCAGGAGGCCGACGGCGGCACCGCGGTCTACGACGACGGCGCCGGCGAGCGCATCGACGTGCTCCATGACAAGGACGCGGTGCGTCGCCGCCTCGGCTACCTGCCGCAGGATTTCGGCGTGTACCCCAAGGTCAGCGCGCTCGACCTGCTCGACCACTTCGCGGTGCTCAAGGGCATCGTCGACCGCCGCCGCCGGCGCGAGGTGGTCGAGGCGCTGCTGCAGCAGGTCAACCTGTGGGAGGTGCGCAAGCGCAAGCTCGGCGGCTTCTCCGGCGGCATGCGCCAGCGCTTCGGCATCGCCCAGGCGCTGCTCGGCGATCCGCGCCTGGTCATCGTCGACGAACCGACCGCCGGCCTCGACCCCGAGGAGCGCAACCGCTTCCTCAACCTGCTCGCCTCGATCGGCGAGAACGTCGCCGTGATCCTGTCCACGCACATCGTCCAGGACGTGACCGACCTGTGCCCCAACATGGCGATCATGAACAAGGGGCGGGTGCTGCTCAGCGGCCGTCCCGTCGACGCCATCGCCGCGCTGGAGGCGCGGATCTGGCGCCGGCAGGTGCCGCTGGAGGCGCTGCCGCGCTACCAGCAGTCGTTCGCCGTGCTGTCGACGCGACTGGTCGGCGGTCATCCGGTGATCCACGTCTACGCGGACAGCCAGCCGGAGGAGGGCTTCGAACGCATCGCGCCGGACCTCGAGGACGTGTACTTCCAGCGCCTGCGTCGCGACCTGGTCGCGGCCTGAGGAGACGGCCATGTTCGAATTCTTCCGTTTCGAGCTGCGCCAGCAGTTGCGATCGCTGCTGCTGTGGCTGATGGGTGCGCTGTTCGCCGCGATGGCGTTCGGGGCCGCAGCCACCGACGCGATCCAGATCGGCGGCGGCGTGGGCAACGTCCATCGCAACGCGCCGATGGTTGCCGTCCAGTTCCTGGGCATCTTCACGCTGATCGGCATGCTGTTCACGGCGATGGCGATCAACAGCGCATTGCTGCGCGATTTCGAGCAGGGCACGGCGGAGCTGATCTTCGCCAGCCCGATCCGGCGCCGCGATTACGTCGCCGGGCGGATCCTCGCCGCGGTGATCGCCTGCCTGATGGTCTACGTGCTGATCGGCTTCGGCATCTTCATCGCCCAGTTCATGCCGTGGGTGGATGCCGAGCGCCTCGGGCCGGTGTCGCTGTATCCGTACGCGTGGACGTTCGCGGTCATCGTGCTGCCCAACCTGCTGTTCACCGCTGCGTTGCTGTCGCTGCTGGCCATCCTGACCCGCAGCATCCTGTGGGTCTACATCGGCGTGCTCGGCTTCTTCATCCTGCTGGGCGTGAGCACGGTGCTGCTGCGCGATCTCGACAACGTCTGGATCGCCACGCTGTCCGAACCGCTGGGCATGCGCGCGTTCGGCCGCACCATCCGCTACTGGGCCGCGGATCAGCGCAATACCCAGTTGCCGGCGATCGGCGGTTACCTGCTCGCCAACCGAGCGCTGTGGCTCGGCATCGCGCTTGCGCTGTTCGTCGCCTGCTTCGCGCTGTTCAAGACCGAGCGCAGCGGCACCGGCCGCGGTTGGCGGAAGGCGAAGGCCATGGCCACGTCCACGCCTGCGCCCGCCGCATCGCCCGCCGAAGCCGCGAAAGCGCTGCCGAAAGTTTTGCCGACCTTCGGGGCATCCACGGGGATCGCCCAGTTCCTGCGCCAGCTCCGGTTCGATACGGTCGGCGTGCTGCGCGGCATCCCGTTCATCGTGATGCTGGCCTTCGCGATGGCGAATTTCATTCCCGGCGCGATCTTCTCGGAGTCGCTGTACGGCACGCCGATCCATCCGGTGACGTCGCAGATGCTGCAGGCGCTACAAGGCGCCTACAGTTTCGTGCTGATCATCATCGTGCTGTTCTATGCAGGCGAGCTGGTGGCCAAGGAGCGCAGTGCGAAGATCCACGAGGTGACCGATGCCATGCCGGTGCCCAACTGGGTGCCGCTCGCGGCGAAATTCGCCGCGCTGGTCGCGGTGATCGCCTGTTTCCAACTGTTGGGCGGCCTGGTCGCGATCCTCATCCAGCTCGTCAAAGGGCACACGCAGCTCGAACTCACGGTCTACGCCAAGACCCTGTCCCTCAACAGTATCGTGTTCGTGCTGATGGGCGGCCTCGCGCTGTGCCTGCAGGTGTTCACCAACAACAAATACGTCGGCTATGCGCTGCTGATCCTGGTGCTGATCGGGCAGCTCGTGCTCGGCATGCTGGATTTCAACCAGAATCTCTACAACTACGCCGGCGCGCCCGATGCGCCGTATTCCGACATGAACGGATACGGCCATTTCCTCGGAGCCCGCCTCTGGTTCCAGGGGTACTGGGGCCTGTTCCTGCTGGTCCTGCTGCTGCTTTCGGCGGCGCTGTGGGTGCGCGGCGTCGGTGGCAGTCCGCGTGAGCGCCTGCGTCTGGCGCGGAAGCGGCTGAGCGGGCCGCTGGGCGTCGCGACCGCAGTCTCGCTGCTGGCGTTCCTGGCGGTCGGCGGCTATCTGTTCTGGAACACCAATATCCGCAACGACTACCTGTCCCCGGACGACACGCTCGACCTGCGTGCGCGGTACGAGCGCGAATACAAGCAATACCAGCACCTGCAGCAGCCGAAGATCATCGCCACCGCGATCGAGGTCGATTTGCGGCCAGAAATCCAGACGATGCGCGCCACCGGCACCTATCGGGTGCGCAATCCCTACGCGAAGCCGATCACCGATCTGCATATCAGCATGATGGACGACAAGTCGCTGGTCGACATCGACATGGGCGGCGCGACCCTGATCAAGCACGACGCGCCGCTGGGCTACCGCATCTATCGGCTGAAGTCGCCGATCCTCCCGGGCGCCGAACGCATCATCACCTTCAAGGTGGAGGTCGCGCCGAACGGCATCACCAACGATCTGGCGCAGACCCAGGTCGTCGACAACGGGACGTTCTTCAACAGCCGATCCTTCCCGACGTTCGGGTACAGCGACGACGCCGAGATCCAGGACCGGAACGAACGCCGCAAGCGGAATCTCGGCGAGCCGCGGCGCATGCCGAAACTGGAGGACCAGGCGGCGCGCGCAAGCACCTATCTGACCGACGACGCGGACTGGATCGATTTCAGGACCACGATCTGCACCGCGCCGGACCAGATCGCGCTGTCGCCGGGCTACCTGCAGAGGGAGTTCATGCGCGATGGCCGCCGCTGCTTCAGCTATGCGATGGACCGGCCGATGCTGGACTTCTACTCCTATCTGTCGGCGCGCTGGCAAGTGAAGAAGGGGCGCTACAGGGACATTCCGATTGAGGTCTACTACGACGCAAAGCACGCGTACAACGTCGATCGCATGATCGAGGCGGTGCAGAAGTCGCTGGCTTACTACGAGACCCACTTCACGCCCTATCAGCACCGTCAGGTGCGGATCATCGAGTTTCCGAGTTTCAAGAACGACGACAAGTTCGCGCAATCGTTCGCCAACACCATCCCGTATTCGGAGTCGGTGGGATTCATCGCCGATCTGAGCGACAAGGATGCGGTGGACTACGTCTTCTACATCACCGCGCACGAAATCGCGCACCAGTGGTGGGCGCACCAGGTGATTGGCGCCAACATGCAGGGCGCGACCGTGCTGTCGGAATCGCTCGCGCAGTATTCGGCGCTGATGGTGATGGAGAAGGAATATGGCCGCGGCAGGATGCGCAAGTTCCTCAAGTACGAACTGGACAACTACCTGTCCGGCCGCGGCGGCGAAATCGTCGAGGAGCTGCCGCTGTACCGGGTCGAGAACCAGCCCTACATCCACTATCGCAAGGCGTCGCTGGTGTTCTACCGGCTGCGGGACGAAATCGGCGAGGACGCGCTGAATCGCGCGCTGAAGAAATTCCTGCAGGACAAGGGCTATCAGCAACCGCCTTACACGACGTCGGTCGAATTGCTGGACTACATCCGCGCCGAGGCCGGCCCGCAGCACGAGGCGCTGATCGCCGACCTGTTCGAGAAGATCTGCTTCTACGACAACCGCGTCGAAAGCGCGACCGCGAAGAAGCGCGCCGACGGCAAGTATGAGGTCGTGCTGGAGCTGCATGCCGCCAAGCGCTACGCCGACGGCAAGGGCAAGGAAACCCCGGGCAAGCTCGACGACTGGATCGAAGTCGGGGTGTACGCGAAGGCGGCGTCGGGCAAGGAAGCGGACGAGAAGCCGCTCTACCTGCAGCGCCACCACGTCACCGCCGAACGGACGACGCTGCGCCTCGTGGTCGACGGCGAGCCGTACGAGGCCGGCTTCGATCCCGACAACAAGCTCATCGACCGGGTGCCGGTCGACAATCGCCGCAAGATCGACCTCTGAGCCCGGACACGCGGCGGCGCACCCGCGCCGCCGCCGGTCGCGTCAGCGCGGCTTCGGCGGCAACGGGAACGGGGTCACCACTTTCTCGCCGGCGGCGTCGCGGATCGCGGACTGGCCCTTCTTCTCGACCTCCTCGATGCGGACGATGCTCTGCATCGGCAGGTGCAGCACCCGGGTCCCGGCGAATTCCTCGCGCAGGCGCTCCTCGGCGGTGTCGACCAGCAGGCCCTCGTGCAGGTCGAACACCAGGTCGGCGACCTCGACGAATCCCCACAGCCCGCCGCTGTTCACCCGCCGGGCGTACAGCTCGTAGATCTTGCCGTGGTTGTGGAAGGTGACCTTGTAGAGCGTCCTGGACATGGCGGGAGCGGGGGTATGTGGTGGGCGAGGGCGGGAAGCTTCCGGGAATGCGGGCGCGGGCGCGCCGGCGCAAGGGCCCGGCGGGCGGGTCAGAACCCGCGGTCGTGGCGCAGGCGGCGGGCGATCGCGCTGCGCGCCGCGGTGGCGAACAGGATGCCGAACAGGAACCCGGCGATGTGCGCGCTCCAGGCGACGGTGCCGAACGCCGGGCCGATGTAGGCGAACCCGACCTGCAGCGCGGCCCAGACGCCGATCAGCAGCGAGGCCGGCACCCGGATGAATTCGAGGAACAGGCCCAGCGGCAGGACCACGCCCAGCCGCGCCCGGGGGAACAGCGCCAGGTAGGCGCCGATCACCGCCGAGACCGCGCCGCTGGCGCCGATCAGCGACCGCTCGGGGCCGCCGATCGTGAACACCGTGGCGAGGTTGGCCACCGCCCCGCCCAGCAGGAACAGCGCCAGGAACCGCCACGGCCCCATCGCCCGCTCCGCCGAGAGGCCGAAGATCAGCAGGAACACCAGGTTGCCCAGCAGGTGCGCCCAGTCCGCATGCAGGAACAGCGCGGTGAACAGCCGCAGCCAGCGGCCGTCCGCCCACAGCGCGTGGAAGGTCTCGGCCGCGACCGGGCCGCCGGTCAGCGCGCCCCAGTCCAGCAGCAGCGCGGCCTGGCGTCCCTCCGGACGGGTCCCGACCCAGAGGAAGGCCGCCGACAGCGCGGCGCAGACCAGCGGCGTGGCCCAGCGCGGGCCGGCCCGGCGGCGGACGGGAAGCTGAACGAACATCGTGGAACGCGGGGCCTTCCGGATTCGACGGGTCCGGCATGAAACCACATCGGATCGCCGAACGGGGTTGTTAGCGTTCGGTTAATGGGCGCGGTATAGTGCGTACGGCGTCGTACGTCGGGAGGGGGCTTCCGGCAGGTACGGTACGGGCGAGGAACAACGTCCGGCCGCACGGCGCAGACCACAATCCTGTCCACGGAGACGCAAGCACCATGCACACCCACTCTCGTATCGTCCAGATGTCCGCGCTCGCGCTGGGCATCGCCGGCGCGCTGGCCTTCGGTCAGGCCCATGCCTCGGGTTTCCAGCTGAAGGAAAACAGCGCCAAGGCCCTGGGTCGCGCGTTCGCCGGCTCCGGCATCGCCCCGGGCGACGCCTCGGTCGTCGCCAACAACCCGGCCGCGATGACCCGCTTCTCGGGCACCACCGTCCAGGCCGACGTCACCATCATCGACCTCAACGCCAAGTTCAACGGCGGCGGTTACGCCGGCCGCGGCACGCCCTACGCGCAGCCGCTCACCGGCGGCGACGGCGGTGAAGCCGGCGACGTCACCCCGGTGCCGGCGCTGTCGGTCATCCACAAGTTCGACAACGGCCTGGCCGTCGGCGCCATGGTCAGCGCGCCGTTCGGTCTGAAGACCGAATACGACGCCAACTGGGTCGGCCGCTACTCGGCGATCAAGTCGGAAGTGAAGACGGTCGACCTGACCCTCTCCGGCGCCTACGAAATCATCCCCGACCGCTTCTCGGTCGGCGTCGGCATCGTCTACGAGCGCGGCGAAGCCGAGCTGTCGAAGGCGGTCGATTTCGGCACCGCGCTGTTCGCCAACCCGGCGACCCGTCCGCTGCCGTTCGCCCGTCCGCAGGCGCGCGACGGCAAGGCCGTCGTCACCGGCGACGACCACAGCTTCGGCTGGATCGTCGGCATGACCTTCCGCCCGACCGACACCCTGTCGTTCGGTCTGTCGCACCGCTCCGAGATCGACCACGAGCTCGACGGCAAGGTCGACTGGACCGTGCCGGCCGACGTGGCCACCGTGTTCGCGTCCAGCCCGGCCAGCGCCTCGCTGTTCAAGGACGGCGGCGCCACCGCCAAGCTCACCACGCCGAGCGTGACCTCGCTCAGCGCGATGTGGCAGGTGACCGACACCTTCGCGCTGATGGGCGACTTCACGCAGACCGATTGGCATTCGCTGCGCGAAGTGCGCATCGACTTCGACAATCCCGACGCCGATTCGGTCGAGCCCTTCAACTGGGGCGACACCCGCTTCTGGTCGATCGGCGCCGAGTACAAGCTGTCCGACGCCTTCACCCTGCGCGGCGGCTACGCCTACGACGAGACCCCGACCACGTTCCACACCCGCACCCCGCGCCTGCCCGACGAAGACCGTCGCTGGTACTCGCTGGGCCTGACCTGGAACGTCAGCGACAGCCTGGAACTGAATGCGGCCTACACCCGCATCCAGCCGGACAAGCCGAAGGTCGGCATCATCGACACGCAGGGCCACGTGCTGTTCGGCAGCTACAGCAGCGACGTGAACCTGTTCGGTCTGTCGGGCCAGTACAAGTTCTGATCGCCCGCGCGATCGACGGTTCGGAAAAACCCCGCTTCGGCGGGGTTTTTCTTTGCCTGCGGCAGGCGTCGGGGCGGGCGCGGCGCGGGCGTGCGGACCAGGACGCTCAGTCGGGCCGTGCTTCCGGCGGCGGCGCATCGAAGCGGTACGGCGTCGCCTGCGCCGACGGGCGGTCGCGGCAGGCGTCGGCGAAGGCGACGAGCCGCGGCATCGCGGCCAGGTCGAGCGGATTGCGGAACGGCAGGTGCTCCAGCAGCGCGAACAGGCCCAGGTCGAACAGCGCGATGCGATCGGTCGGCAGCGTCGCGCGGATCGCGGGCCACGCCCGGTCCAGCCACGCCAGGCAGCCGACCAGGCTCGCGCGACGCTTGCGCGAGGTCGCATCGGGCGGGCGCTTCGAGACGATTTCGTGGAACACGACCTCGACCTGCGCCGCCATCGCGTGCGCCAGCACCTCGTGCGCGTTCATGCACAGCGGGTCGCGCGCGTCCTCGGGCAGGAACACCCGCGCGGCGTCCCCCGGCGTCCGCCGCGCCAGCCAGCGGCAGGCGTTGGCGCTGCCCCAGACCACCGCGTCGCCGTCGCGCAGCGCCGGCAGCTTGAGCGCGGGGTTGCCGCCGTAAGTCGCCGGGTCGTCGCTCATCAGGTCGTGGATCGGCGCGAGCGTGTAGGCGATGCCGAGTTCATGGGCGAGCATCCGCACCTGGCGGGTGTAGTGCGAGCTCTGCCGGCCGAGGATTTCGATGCCGGGCCGTGGCGCGGGCGGGGCGGCGGACATGGGCGTGCCTGTGGTCGTGGCCAGCCCCGATCTTAGCGAACGCGCCGACCGCGCCCCGCCACCGCGCCGGCGGCGCGCGCCTCCGGGCCGGGCCCGCGCCTGCGTGCGCCCGAACGCACGTTGCGTGAACGCTGCGCGGATGCGGCCGCACCCTGCGGCGCGGCCGGCGCGCCGGCTGGGCTAGAATGCGGGCTCCGCGCAGGACAGACCGTGCCATGACCGCCCAGCCCGCCCAAGCCAACGCCCAGCAACGCTACGAAGTGCGCCGCAGCGACCTGCCGCTGAGCTGCCCGACCCCGGAGATGGCGCTGTGGAACTCGCATCCGCGGGTCTACCTGGCGATCGAGGCCGAAGGCGGCGCCTCCACCTGCCCGTACTGCGGCGCGCAGTACGTCCTGATCGATTGACCGTGGCCGCCGGCGCCATGTCGCGCCGCCCCACCGTCGTCCAGTTGCTGCCGGCCCTGGCATCGGGCGGGGTCGAGCGCTCCACGCTGGAGATCGCCGACGCGCTGGTGCGCGCCGGCCATCGCGCGGTCGTGGTCTCCGCGGGCGGGCGCCTGGTGCCGACCCTCGAAGCGCTGGGCGCCGAACACGTCACCCTCGACATCGGCCGCAAGTCGCCGCTGACCTTCCGCCACGTGCTGCGCCTGCGCCGGCTGTTCGCCGAGACCGGGGCGGACATCGTGCACGCGCGCTCGCGACTGCCGGCGTGGCTGGGCTGGCGCGCGCTGCGCGGGATGCCGGCGGGGGCGCGGCCGCGGTTCGTCACCACCGTCCACGGGCTGAACTCGCCGTCGCGCTACAGCCGGATCATGGTCCGCGGCGAGCGCGTGATCTGCGTGTCGGACACCGTGCGCGCCTACGTCCTGCGCCACTATCCCGACACCGATCCGGCGCGGCTGCGTGTCATCCCGCGCGGGATCGACCCGGCCGCGTTCCCGCGCGCGCCGCTGCCCGATCGCGCGGCGCGGCTGCGCGTCGCCGCCGCGTTTCCCGCGCTGGGCGGCGACGGTCCGCTGCTGCTGCTGCCCGGCCGCGGCACCCGGCTCAAGGGCCACGGCGACGCGCTGGCGCTGCTCGCCGCGCTGCGCGGCGCCGGCCGCGACGCGCGGCTGTGGATGCCCGGCGCGCGTGAGGACGGGCGCGAGGCCTACATCGCCGAACTCGAGGCCGAGGCCGCGCGGCTGGGCATCGCCGACGCGCTGGCGATGACGCCGCCGACCGCCGCGATCGCCGACGCCTACGCCGCGAGCGACCTGGTGCTGCAGGTGTCGCGCAAACCGGAGTCGTTCGGGCGCACGGTGATCGAAGCGCTGTCCGTCGGTCGCCCGGTGCTGGGCTGGGCGCACGGCGGCGTCGGCGAACTGCTGGACGCGCTGTTCCCGGCCGGCGCGGCGGCGCCGTTCGACGCCGACGCGCTGCATCGCGCCGCCGTGGCGCTGCTCGATGCCGGCGCGTCCGTTACGATGCCTGCGTGGCCGCTGCCGCAGGCGCTGGCCGCGATGCAGGCCGCGACCCTGGCCTGCTACGACGCGCTGCTTTCCCCTTCGACAACGGACGCCGACACCCGATGACCGCCATCCCCACCGCCGACGCGCCGCACGCGCCCGCCGGCTGGCGTTGGGCGCCGTTCTGGGTGATCGCGTTCGTCGCCCTGTGGCCGCTGCCGGGCGTGTCCCAGGGTGTGCTGGCGGTGGGCGCGCTGATCGCGATCGGCCGGCTGCTGTACGTGCGCTTCCGCGGCGGCGCCGCGCTGCTCAGCCCGCAGGCGTGGGCGCTGACCAGCGTGCTGTTCATCACCTACTGGCTGCCGGAGCTGTTTTCCGCGTTCGACGCGATCGATCGCCTCGACGCGCTGCGCGCGGTCGCGGTCGACCTGCGCTACCTGCCGTTCCTGTGGCTGGCCGCGGCCGCGGTGGCCGGCGCGCGCGATCGCCGCATCACCTTCGTCGGGCTGGCGGTCATCGTCGGCCTGTGGACCGTGGATGCGCTGGTGCAGGCGGCCGCCGGCGCCAGCCCGATGTTCGCCGCGCTGGAGGCCGCCAAGCGCGCGATCAGCGGCCACGGTTTCTGCTCCGCCGAGGAAGTCGCCGCGCTCGACCGGCTCAGCGGCGCGTTCGGGCCCTGCAACCTCAAGCTCGGCGTGGTCCTCGCCAGCCTGTCGCCGTTCGCGCTGCATGCGGCGGCGGCGCGCTTCGGTCGCCTCGGCTGGCTGGCCGCGGCGACGACGATCGGCGTCGCCATCCTGCTCGGCGGCTCGCGGGCGTCCTGGGTCACCTACGGCCTGGTCCTGCTGCTGTCGGGCTGGCACCTGCTGGGCTGGCGCCGGCTGCTGGCGGTGTTCGCGGTCGGCGCGGCGCTGCTGGCGACGCTGGCCGTGGTCTCGCCGCAGGTGCGCGAACGGGTCGAGCGCACCGCGTTCGTGTTCAGCGCCGACGCCGACGGGGTCGACAGCGCGCTGTCCGGTCGCGCCCGGATCTGGGGCGCGGCGCTGTGCATGGCGAAGGCGCATCCGCTCAACGGCGTCGGTCCGCGCCAGTTCCGGCTGGCGTTCGCGGGCTGCGATCCCGCCTCGGGCGAACGCGCGGCCTGGGGCGTCGGCCCGGCGTTCCACGCGCACCAGATCGTGCTGGAGATCCTCAGCGAGACCGGCGCGATCGGGCTGCTGCTGTGGCTGGCCGGCCTCGCCCTCGCGCGCCGCGCCTGGCGCTATGCCGAACCGGCCGCGCGCGAAGCGGCGTATCCGGCGATGCTGGCGCTGGCGGTGACGGTGTTCCCGCTCAACACCCACCTGGCCTTCTATTCGAGCTTCTGGGGCAGCGCGACGCTGCTGCTGGCGGCGCTGTTCGCCGGCAGCCTGCTGGGACGCGAACGCAGCGTCGGCGGCTGATCGTCCGCGGCCGCCGGCGACGCACGCCCTTCAGCGGCCGCCCGGCCCGCGGATCGCCGCGCGTACCGCGGCGACGACCTCCGCCAGCGGAAGCGACGCCAGCGGCGAAGCGCCGAGGCGATGCAGGCCTTCGCGCTCGCCGCTGGCGTGGAAGCTGGGATTGGCGTCGTCGAGCAGCAGCACCGACGGCACGCCCATGCAGGTCGCCAGGTGCAGCGGACCGCTGTCGTTGCCGACCACGCAGGCCGCGGCGCGCGCGATCCCGGCGAGCCGGCGCAGGTCCACCGCGCGCGCGCCGTCGCGCAGCACGCAGCCGGCGTAGCCTGGACCGAGGTCGGCCTCGTCCGGCCCGGGCACCGTGACCACGCGGCCGCCCTCCGCGACCAGCGCCTGCGACAATTCCGCGAACCGCGGCCAGCGTTTGTGGGGGTTCCGCGCCGAGGCGCCGGGCAGCAGAAGCACGAACGGCCCGGTGGCCGGATCGAGGCCCGCGCGCTGCAGCAGCGCGGTCGCGTCGGACGCCATCCAGGTCGGCGTCGGCCGCGCCGCATCGCGCACGCGCACGCCCGCGTCCGCGAGCTGGCGCGCGTGCAGGGCCGGCACGCCGCCGTCGTCGCGCGGCGCGTTGCGCGCCATCGCCGACCAGTGCGGGGCGCTGTCGCCGGCGAGCCAGCGCCGGTAGAACGCCGTGCGCCGCGAATTCTGCAGGTCGTAGACCCGGGCGTAGCGGCCGTCGAGGAAGCGCCGGCGCCAGGCCAGCATCGCCCCCAGCCGCCAGCGCGGCGCGTTGTCGTCGACGGCGACCGCGTCGACCCACGGGCACTCGCGCATCAGCGCGGCGTAGGGCGCGCGGGTGAGCAGGGTGACGTGCGCCCGCGGGTGATGCGCGCGGATGTCCTGCAGCGCGCCGTCGGCGAGCACCAGGTCGCCGAACGCACCGAGCTTGAGCACGAGCACGCGCTCAGTCGTAGACACGCGCGCCGTCCGGCTGGCGCTTGAAGCGCCGGTGGATCCACAGGTACTGCTCCGGCGCGGCACGGGCCATGGTTTCGATCGCGCCGATGACCCGGGCGGTGTCGGCGACGGCGTCCTCGGACGGGAAGGCCTCGAACGCCGGCCAGAAGCGCAGGGTGTAGCCGCCGTCGTCGCGGCGCGCGTGCTCGAACATCACCACCGCCGCGCCCGACAGCCGCGCGAGCTGGTGGGTCGAGGCCAGGCTCTTCGCCGGACGGCCGAAGAACGGCACGTACACCGCTTCGCCGCGGCTGGGGTCCTGGTCGGGCGCGTACCACAGCAGCCCGCCGCGCTTGAGGTGCTTCACCGCGCCGCGCACGTCCTGCTTGGCGAACATCGCCGCGGCGTAGCGCGAACGCCCGCGCAGCACCGCCCATTCCATCGCCGGCTGCGGGTAGGGCCGGTACATGCCGGCCAGCGGCACCGCGTCGCAGGCCAGGCGCGCGCTCATCTCCAGGGTGGTGAAGTGGCCGGAGACCACGATCACCCCGCGCCCGGCGGCGCGCGCGGCCTCGATGTGTTCGACGCCTTCGATCCGCAGCCCGTGCCGCTGCGGCGCGACCGAGCCCCACCAGGCGCGGCCGAACTCGAACAGCGAGATGCCCAGCGCGCGGAAGTGCCGGCGCAGCAGCGCGGCGCGCGCGGCGGCGTCCAGCCCGGGGAAGCACAGGTCGAGGTTGCGCGCGGCGATCCGCCGGCGCTCGCGCAGCAGCAGGCGCAGCGCATCGCCGGCGGCGCGGCCGAGGGCGCGCTGCAGCGGCCAGGGCAGCCGCGCGAGCAGCGCCAGCGCGCCGATCCCCGCCCACGCGGGCCAGGAGGCGGGCGATCGCGGCGGCGGGGCGTCGAACGGGAAGGGCATGCGGCATTGTAAGCGGCGTCCGGCGGGCCGGGCCGGTTATCCTGTGCCGCTATGCGGGCCGGCCCCTTCGAACGCGCGATCGAACGCACCCTGCGCGGCCTGTACTCGGCCGTGCTGTACCTGCTGCTGCCCGTCACCGTCTACCACCTGATCTGGCGCGGATTCCGGCAGCGCGCCTACCTGCTGCGCTGGAACGAGCGCTACGCCCGCTACGGCGCCGCCTCCGCGTCGGGCGTGCCGCACCTGTGGGTGCATGCGGTCTCGGTGGGCGAGGTCAACGCCGCCGCGCCGATGATCCACGCGCTGCTGCGCGAGCACCCCGGCCGCCGGCTGCTGGTCACCACCATCACCCCCACCGGTTCGGAGCGGGTCAAGGCGCTGTGGGGCGAACGCGTCGCCCACGTCTACCTGCCCTACGACCTCACCGGCGCGGTGTCGCGGTTCCTGCGCCGGTTCCGGCCGGTCGCCGGGCTGATCGTCGAGACCGAGCTGTGGCCGAACCTGCTGTTCGCCTGCCGCGACCACGGCGTGCCGACCTACCTGGTGAACGCGCGGCTGTCCGAGCGCTCGCTGCGCGGCTATCGCGCGCTGCGGCCGCTGGTCGGCCGCGCGCTGCGCACCTTCCGCACCATCGCCGCGCAGTCCGAGGGCGACGCCGGGCGCTTCGCGAGGCTCGGTGCGCGCGCCGACCAGATCGCGGTGTTCGGCAACCTCAAGTTCGACGTGCGCATCGACACCCGGGCGATCGACGCCTTCGCCTCCGCGTTCCGCGCCCGGGTGCCCGGGCGCCCGACGTGGATCGCCGCCAGCACCCATCCCGACGAGGAAGCGCAGGTGCTCGCCATCGACCGGGCGCTGCGCGCGCGCTGGCCCGACCTGCTGATGCTGTGGGCGCCGCGCCATCCCGAACGCTTCCGCCCGGTCAGCCAGTTGGCGATCGCCGCCGGCCTGCGGGTCGCGACGCGCACCCTCACCCTGGAGCCGGACGCCGGCGACGCGGTGTTCGTGATCGACACCCTGGGCGAACTGCAGTCCTTCTACGCCTGCGCCGACGTCGCCTTCGTCGGCGGCAGCCTGCAGCCGGTCGGCGGCCACAACCTGCTGGAACCCGCGGCGGTCGGCGTGCCGATCGTGACCGGCCCGCACCTGCACAATTTCAGCGACATCGCCGCGCAGTTGCTCCGGGTCGACGCGGTGCGCATCGCCGACGATGCCGCAGGCGTGGGCCAGGCCCTGGAAGCGCTGCTGGCCGACCCCGCCGAGCGCGCGCGGATGGCCGAAGCCGGACGCACGCTGGTCGAACAGGGGCGCGGCGCGCTGCGGCGCACGCTCGACCTGATCGCAGGATTGCCGCCGGCGCAGGCGCGCTGAACCGCGCGCAGGGCGTCGATCGCGCGGATCGCCCTGCGTGAAGCGACACTCCGGACCGGGACGTCCGGACCGACACGTCCGAACCGCAGGGCCCGGATCGCAGGGCCTGACTCGCAATGCGTGACTCGCGATGCGTGACACGCGAAGCGTGACTCTCGAAGCGTGACTCCAGAAGCGTGAACCACGACGCGCGATTCGCGGTGCGTGATTCACGACAGCCTGCCCGCGATATGTCACCCGCGACGCTTGAATCGCAACGCCGGGATCGATCGCGGCGTTCGATGCGAACGCGGGATTTTCCGCGTCGTTTCGGCGCGCCCTATGCGCGCAGCCGAATCCATCGAAACGTCGTCGCGCGAACGAAGACGCACGTGACGTCGATCAATTCCGCCTCCGCGCGGCAGCGCTACAACACCGTCGCGGGACGTTCCGCGATCGCGCGAAAGCCCCGCACCGAATCACGTCACTTCAGGAGACTCCCCATGTCACGCTTCTTCTTCGCCGCCCTCGCCGTGGTCGTGTTCGCCTTCGGCATCGCGTTCCCCAGGCCCGCCGCGGCGGCTTCGCTGCCGGCGTGCACCCTCGACAACCTGTGGGCCGTCGAGCAGATCCAGACCGACTTCCCGGGCGGCTTCAGCATCGACTACTACCTGTGCATGCCGAACGGATGGCTGCTGGTCGGCACGTTCCTCTGCACCGACGGCAACTGCAGTTCCGACTGACGGCCCTGCGATCGACAGGCCGGAAACGAGGACGGGCCGCGATTGCGGCCCGTCCCGGAACGACGACATGGCGTCGGATCAGGTCGACGGATCAGGGATCGATCTTCGACGCCGCGTCCGCGGTCAGCAGCCGGTTCACGTCCTTGAGGTCTTCCACGTCCAGCGTGCCCGCGGACTGCTCCAGCAGCAGCCGGTTCTGCAGGAAGTTGTAGCGCGACAGCGCGTATTCGCGTTCGGCGTTGAACAGGGTCTGCTGGTTGTTCAGCACGTCCAGCACGGTGCGGGTGCCGACTTCCAGGCCGATCTGCGAAGCCTCGTAGGCGCTGCGCGCGGCGAACACCGACGCGCGGCGCGCCTCGACCTCGCTGATGCCGGCGACCAGCGACTCGTAGGCGTTGCGGGTGCTGCGCACCAGCGCGCGCTTCTGCTGCTCGAGCTGGTCGGCGGTGATGTCGCGCTGGGCGATCGCCGAGCGCACCTGCGACTGGGTCGCGCCGCCGGCGAAGATCGGCACCGACAGGGTCAGGCCGATGCCGCGCGAGCGGCTCTCGTTGTCGAACGCGGTGGTCGCGCTCGTGAGGTTGTTGGTCTGGTCGCCGTCGGTCCGGGTCTTGCCGTAGTTGCCGCCGAGGTACAGCGTCGGCAGATGGCCGGCGCGGGCGCTGGTCACGTCGCTCTCCGCCGAGCTCACCCGGTATTCCTGCGCCTTCAGCGAAGGATTGTTGTCCAGCGCGGCCTGCACCCAGCCGTTGGCGTCCAGCGAGGACGGCAGCGCCGGCTGGAAATCGGCCGGCAGCGCCTTGAGCGGGCCCGGTTCGCGGCCGGTGATCTCGGCCAGCGCGCGATAGGCGTCGTCCAGCGCATTGCGGGTGACGATGGTGTTGGCGCGCGCGGCCTCGTACTGGGCCCGGGCCTCGTGCACGTCGGTGATCGGCGCCAGCCCGACCTCCAGCCGCTTGTCGGCGAAGTCGAACTGCTTCTTGAGCGCCTGTTCCTGCGCCTCGGCCGCGGCGAGGGTTTCCATCGCCACCAGCACGTTGAAGTAGGCGGCGGAGGTGCGGGTCATCAGCGAATCGCCCGCGGACTTGAGCTGGAAGTCGCCGGCGGTGGCCAGCGCGTTCTGGCTGCGCACCCGGCTGAACAGGGCGCCGTCCCAGACCACCTGGCGCAGGTTGACGCCGTAGTCGCGGGAGGTGGTCGTGCTCTCGCTGTCGCTGACGACCAGGCTGTTGGCGAAGACCTGCGAGCCGTTGCTGTCGTTCTTGGACCGGTTGTACGACGCGCTGCCGCTGAGCTGCGGCAGCAGTGCGGCGCGCGCCTGCACCGCGCCCTCGCGCGAAAGCACCTGGGTGGATTCGGCGGCGGAGAACTGCGGGTCGCTGTTGCGGGCGGCCTCGTAGGTCTGCAGCAGGTCGTCGGCGGAGGCCACGGCCGGCAGCAGGGCGGCCAGGGCGAAGGCGAGGGCGTGGGCGAGGGGGCGGCGGGTCATGGGCATCCTTCGGTTGATCGGTCCGCGGGGAATCCGGCCTGTGGATTCGGGATCAGAGCCGGAACTGCGGTGCCGGCGCGCCGCCGGCCAGGTAGGGGAGCTCGGTTTCGAACAGCGATTCGACGACGAAGCCGCCGTCGGCGGCGGGGCGCACCAGGGCGGCCTCCATCGCCGGCGCGCGGCCGTGGATCACGAACATCCGGCCGCCGGGACGCAGCCAGCGCACGAACCGCGCGGGCACGACGTCGACCGCGCCGCCGACGCAGATCGCGTCGAACCGGCGGTCGGTGTCCCAGCCGAAGGCGTCGGCGGTCTCGATCCGGACGTTGGCGATGGCCTGCGCCTGCAGCCGGCCGCGCGCGGCCTCGGCGAGGTCGGCGTGCCGCTCCAGGCTCACCACGTCGCGGGCCAGCGCGCCGAGGCAGGCGGTGAGGTAGCCGCTGCCGGCGCCGATCTCCAGCACGTCCTCGCCGGCGTCGATCGACAGCGCTTCCAGCGCGCGGCCTTCGATCACCGGCTTGAGCATCGCTTCGCCGTGGCCGATCGGCAGCGCCAGGTCGGCATAGGCCAGCGCGCGATGCGCCTCCGCGACGAAGCGCTCGCGCGGGAGGCGGGCGAGGGTCTCGAGCACGCGGGGCTGGAACACGTCCCACGGCCGGACCTGCTGCTCGACCATGGTTTCTCGGGCTTTGGCGAAATCGATCGTCATCGGTGGGTCTCTTGCGACGGGTGCGGCGGAAGGGGGCTGGGGCAGCCGCCAAGTTTACCGGCAGGACCGTCGCATCGCAGGATCGGCGTCGTTTCCGGGGGCGCGCTCAGGATCGCCGGAAGCCGGCGGCCCGACTGAGTGCCGGAAGTCACCGGGACCACCGGTGCCGCGCACGGCCGTTGGGCGGCCGTGCGGCGACGCGCCGGCGACCCCCTCCGGCGCAGCCCCGGGTCACCCGGCGCGCTCCGCGGCGTAGCCGCGCAGGAACAGTTCCACGGTCGCGTCGACATGGCGGTCGATGTCCATCTCCGTCGCCCCGCAGCTCATGCCGCACAGCAACTGCATGTGGAGGTCGCCCTTGACCAGGCACAGGAACTGGGAGGTCGCGGCGGAGAGGTCGGCGATGGCCAGTTCGCCGCGCGCGACCCGCGCCCGGAGGAATTCGGTCAGCCCGTCCTTCACCGCCTGCGGACCGGCCTGCCAGAACAGTTCGCGGATGTTGGTGTCGCCGGTGCCGGGGGCCATCATCATCCGGTGCATCGCGACCGCTTCCTCGCTGGTGATCAGGGCGAGGAAGGCGTGGGCGATCGCGGTGAGCTGCGCGCGCAGGTCGCCTTCCAGACCGGAGAGGAACAGCGTCGGCGGCATCTGCTCCTCGCACTTGGCGCGGACCGCGGCGCTGAACAGCGATTCCTTGTCGCCGAAGTGGCTGTAGACCGTCAGCTTCGAGACCCCGGCCTCGGCCGCGATCTGGTCCATGCTGGTGCCGTCGAAACCGGTCTGGGTGAACAGGCGCTTGGCCGCGTCGAGGATCGCGGCGCGCTTGCCGAGATCCTTGGGGCGTCCGGGGCCGGCCTTGGCGGCGTCGGCGGCGTTTTCGGGGCGGGAAGACATCATCCTCTGAATACTAGACTAATTGGTTTGTTATTTATACGATACCCGCCGGTTCATTAATTCCGGGCAACCCGGAGCAGGCGGACGGCCATGGCGGTGAACGTGTCGCGGATGCTGCGGTGGACAGCGGTGGGAGGAGCGGCCCTGACGCTCGCGCTGGCCGGATGCGGCGGCCAGCAGGCGGCGCCGCAAGCGCCCAGATCGGTCCTGGTGGCGCATCCGGAAGCGGCCTCCACCGCGGGTCCGGGCGCCACCGTCGCCTATGCCGGCGACATCAGGGCGCGCGAAGAGAGCACGCTGTCGTTCCGGGTGCCGGGGCGGCTCGCTCGCCGGCTGGTCGATACCGGGACCGTCGTCCATCGCGGTGACCTGCTGGCCGAACTCGATCCGGACGACCTGCGCCTGCAGAACGAGGCCGCCCAGGCCCAGCTCGCGGCGGCCGAAGCCCAGTTGGCGCGCGCCCGCGCCGACCACGCGCGTTTCGTCGCGCTCGCCAGGGACCAGTTGGTCAGCCGTTCGGCGCTCGACCAGCAGACCGAGGCGCTGCGGGCGGCCGAAGGCCAGGCCCGCGCGGCGCGCGCGCAGCGCGACGTGAGCGCCAACCAGCGCGGCTACACCCAGTTGCGCGCGCCGGCCGACGGCGCGATCGGGCAGCGCATGGCCGAGGCCGGGCAGGTGCTCGGCGCCGGGCAGCCGGTCTTCAGCTTCGTCGCCGAGGGCGTGCGCGAGGTGGCGTTCGCGGTTCCCGAGGCCCGGCTCGCCGACGTCCATCCCGGCCAGCCGGTGCGGGTGCAGTTGTGGAACGGCAGCGGTGCGCCGCTGGCCGGCACGATCCGCGACATCGCGCCCAGCGCCGATCCGCTCACCCGGACCTACGCCGCGCGGGCCACGCTCGCGCCCGAGGCCCAGGACGCGGTCGCGGTGGGCCAGAGCGCCCGCGTCTACATCGGCGCCGCGGACGCCGGTGCGGCGGCGCTGCGGGTGCCGCTGCCGGCCGTGCAGCGCGACGCCCGCGGCCGCACCGTGGTCTGGGTGGCGGACACGAAGGCCGGCCGGGTCCGGCCGGTGCCGGTCACCGTCGGCGCCTATGCCGCCGACAGCGTGCCGGTGCTCTCCGGCCTGAAGCCCGACGACTGGGTAGTGATCGCCGGCGCCCATCTGCTGGCGCCCGACCAGGCGGTGGTGGCGGTCGATCGCGGCAACCGTCCGGTCGCCGACCGCCCCGTCGTCGCGCGCTGAGCGGAGGCTCGGACATGCGTCGATTCAACGTCTCCGAATGGGCGCTCGCGAACCGGGCGCTGGTGCTGTACGCCATGCTGCTGCTGGCGGTGATCGGCGCCTGGTCCTATCGCCATCTCGGCCAGTCCGAGGACCCGCCGTTCACCTTCAAGGTGATGGTGGTGCGCACCATGTGGCCCGGCGCCACCGCCGAGGACGTGGGCCGCGAGGTCACCGACCGGATCGAGAAGAAGCTGATGGAGACCGGCGACTACGAGCGCATCGTCTCGTACTCGCGACCGGGCGAATCGCAGGTCATCTTCATGGCCCGCGATTCGATGGTCAGCCGCGAACTGCCGCAGTTGTGGTACCAGGTCCGCAAGAAGGTCGGCGACATCCGCCAGACCCTGCCGGAGGGCGTGGTCGGGCCGTTCTTCAACGACGAGTTCGGCGACACCTTCGGCAACATCTACGCGCTCACCGGCGACGGTTTCGACGATGCGCTGAAGAAGGACTACGCCGAACGCCTCGAGCTGCAGCTCCAGCGGGTGCCCGACGTGGCCAAGGTCGAACTCGTCGGCACCCAGGACGAGAAGATCTGGATCGAACTGTCGAACACCAAGCTCGCCACGTTCGGCGTGCCGCTGACCGCGGTGCAGGAGGCGCTGGCCGCGCAGAACGCGGTGACCCCGGCCGGTTTCTTCGAGACCCCGACCGACCGCGTCCAGTTGCGCGTCGACGGCGCGTTCCGCTCGGTGCAGGAGATCCGCGATTTCCCGATCCGCGCCGGAGACCGCACCCTGCGCCTGGGCGACATCGCCACGGTCACCCGCGGCTACGCCGACCCGGCGCAGCCGCGGATGCGCTACATGGGCAAGGACGCGATCGGGATCGCGGTCGCGATGAAGCCAGGCGGCGACATCCTCAAGCTGGGCGAGGCGCTGGAACAGGAAACCGGCATCCTGCAGCGGCAGTTGCCGGTGGGCCTGGAACTGCACCGCGTCGCCGACCAGCCCGCGGCCGTCCACGACTCGGTCGGCGAATTCGTGCGGGTGCTGGCCGAGGCGGTGATCATCGTGCTGCTGGTCAGCTTCTTCTCGCTGGGCTTGCGCACCGGACTGGTGGTGGCGGTGAGCATCCCGCTGGTGCTGGCGATGACCTTCGGCGCGATGCACTACTTCGGCATCGGCCTGCACAAGATCTCGCTGGGCGCGCTGGTGCTGGCGCTGGGCCTGCTGGTGGACGACGCGATCATCGCGGTGGAGATGATGGCGATCAAGATGGAGCAGGGCTTCTCGCGCATGCGCGCGGCGGCCTTCGCCTACGAGACCACCGCCTTCCCGATGCTCACCGGCACGCTGGTGACCGCAGCCGGGTTCCTGCCGATCGCGACCGCCGATTCCAGCACCGGCGAATACACCCGCTCGCTGTTCCAGGTGGTCACCCTGGCGCTGCTGGTGTCGTGGATCGCCGCGGTGCTGTTCATCCCGTACCTCGGCGACAAGATGCTGCCGGACCCGCACGCGGTCGCGAAGCCCGGTTCGCTGCCGGCCCGGGTGCGCGCGTTCCGCGAGCGCCTGGCCGATCGCTGGCCGCAGTACGCCGGGCTGCTCGCGCCGGCGCCGGTCGCGGACGCCCACGGCCACGATCCCTACGGCACCGCGTTCTACCGTCGCTTCCGGGCGCTGGTGCGCGCCTGCATCCGCCACCGCTGGCTGGTGATCGGCGCGACCCTCGCCGCGTTCGCGCTGTCGATCTTCCTGTTCCGCTACGTGCCGCAGCAGTTCTTCCCCGATTCCACCCGGCTGGAACTCATGGTCGACGTGGAGCTGGCCGAAGGCAGCTCGCTGACCGCGACCGCGGACGCCGTGCATCGCATCGAACAGCGGCTGCAGGGCCGCAAGGACATCGACAACTACGTCGCCTACGTCGGCACCGGCTCGCCGCGGTTCTACCTGCCGCTGGACCAGCAGTTGCCGCAGACCCATTTCGCGCAGTTCGTGGTCCGCGCCAAGGACATCGCCGGGCGCGAGGCCCTGCGCGACTGGATGATGGGCGACCTCCGCCGCGAGTTCGCGCAGTTGCAACTGCGCGTGACCCGGCTGGAGAACGGGCCGCCGGTGGGCTATCCGGTGCAGTTCCGGGTATCCGGCGAGCACGTCGAACGGGTGCAGGCGCTCGCCCGGCGGGTGCTGGAGAAGGTCCGCGCCGACCCAGACGTGCTCAACGTCAACCTCGACTGGGACGAGCCGAGCAAGGTCGTGAAGCTGGTCATCGACCAGGATCGCGCCCGGGCCATGGGCGTGTCCTCGCAGCAGGTCGCGGCGTTCCTCGCCAGCGCGCTGTCCGGGCAGCACATCAGCACCTACCGCGAGGACAACGAGTTGATCGAGATCCTGCTGCGCGGTCCGGCCGACGAACGCGCCCGGCTCGACCTGCTCGGCAGTCTCGCGGTGCCCACCGCCAACGGCGGCAGCGTGCCGGTGATGCAGATCGGGCACCTGGAATCGACGTTCGAGAACGGCGTGATCTGGCACCGCAACCGGCTGCCGACCGTGACCGTGCGCGCGGACATCGTCAACGGCCCGACGCCGCCGACGGTGGTGGCGCGGATCCTGCCGACGCTGGAGGAGATCCGGAAGGACCTGCCGGACGGCTACCTGCTGGAAACCGGCGGCACGGTCGAGGATTCGGCGCGCGGCCAGGATTCGATCAAGGCCGGCATGCCGCTGTTCGTGCTGGTGGTGGTGACCCTGCTGATGCTGCAGTTGCGCAGCTTCCCGCGGGTGCTGCTGGTGCTGTCCACCGCGCCGCTGGGCATCATCGGCGCGGCGACCTTCCTGCTGGTGTTCCGGGTGCCGTTCGGATTCGTGGCGATGCTCGGGGTGATCGCGCTGTCGGGCATGATCATGCGCAACTCGGTGATCCTGATCGACCAGATCGAGCAGGACATCCTCTCCGGGCACGACCGCTGGACCGCGATAGTCGAAGCCACCGTACGCCGCTTCCGGCCGATCGTGCTGACCGCGCTGGCCGCGATCCTGGCGATGATCCCGCTGTCGCGCAGCGCCTTCTTCGGGCCGATGGCGGTGGCGATCATGGGCGGCCTGATCGTCGCCACCGCGCTCACGCTGCTGTTCCTGCCGGCGCTGTACGCGGCCTGGTTCCGGGTGCGCCCGGACGAGGCTGGCGCCGCCAAGGCCTGACGTTTTTTTCGCATCCGGGCCGCCCCGCGGCTCCCTCCCCCTCCCACCGCGGGCGGCCCGGGTCGCGAAAACCAGGCGGATTCGCCAAGCTCCGCTTAAGCGAGGACGCGCAGGCTGCCGTCATCTTCCCGATGAAAGGCGTCGCGCCATGCATCCCGAACTCGCCCGTTTTCTCCGCCAGCTCGCGCGCGTGCTCGCCGTCTGCGGCCTGGTCATCGCCACTGCGGTGTTCGTGACCCTGCCGTGGAGTCTCGGTCGTTCGCCCGGCGCCGCCGGGGCGCCGGGGATCGAACGGCACATGACCTGAGCGCCGGCCCGCGACGCGGCGAGCGATCCGCAACCGGGCCGCGGCCGCGCCGCCGATCGAAGCCTCGGCCGACCGCGCTTCGGCCTGCCGCCGATCAGCCGTCGAGCAGCCGCGCGCGCAGCGCCGCATCGTCGACGGCCAGCGGCTCGCCGTGCGCGGGGCGGGCCAGGCCTTCGGCCAGCGCCGGTGGCACCTCGACGGCATGGCCGACCAGCGGCTCGACGATGCTGTCGAACTTCGCCGGATGCGCGGTGGCGACCACCGCCCACGGCCGCGCGTCGCCGTCCGCGCGCAGGCGCTCGAGCACGTGCAGGCCGCAGGCGGTGTGCGGGCAGGGCACGACGCCGTGGCGCGCGGGCGCGGCGGCGATCGTTGCGCGGATCGTGGCGTCGTCCACGGCTTCGGCGCGCAGCGCGGCGCGCAGCGCGGCGTCGTCGGCGAACCAGTGGCGCAGGCGCTCGAAGTTGCTCGGCGCGCCGACGTCCATCGCGTTGGCGAGCGTGGCCTTCGTCGCCTCCGGTGCGTAGTCGCCGCCGGCGAAGAAGCGCGGCAACACGTCGTTGGCGTTGGTGGCGAGGACGATGTCGCCGATCGGGAACCCCATCCGCTGCGCCAGCAGCGCGGCCGCGGCGTTGCCGAGGTTGCCGGTGGGCACGATCAGGTCGAGCGCCTCGCCGCGGGCCGCGAAGAAGTTGCGCGCGGTGTGCGCGTAGTAGGCCACCTGCGGCAGCAGGCGGCCGAGGCTGATGCTGTTGGCCGAGGTCAGCGCCATGCGCTCGCGCAGGTCGCGATCCGAAAGCGCGGCCTTGGCCATGCGCTGGCAGTCGTCGAACGTGCCGGCGACGCGGAACGTGCGCACGTTGTCGCCCCAGCATTCCAGCCCGTGGGCCTGGCGCGGCGAGACGCGACCGTCGGGATAGAGGATCACCACCGCGAAGCCGGGCCGGCGATGGAACGCGCCGGCCACGGCCGCGCCGGTGTCGCCGGAAGTCGCGACCAGGATCGTGGTGGTCGGCGCGTCCGCCGCGCGCAGCGCCGACAGGCATTCGGCGAGGAAGCGCGCGGCGTAGTCCTTGAACGCGGCGGTGGGGCCGTGGAACAGCTCCAGCAGGAAATCGTCGCCGCCATCGTCATTGCCGTCGCCGCGCAGCGGGCGCAGCGGCGCGTCGAACGCGTACGCGCGCGCGCACAGCGCCGGCAGCGCCTCGCGCAGCGCCGAGTCCCCGAAGTACGGCGCCAGCGCCTGCGCCGCGGTGGCGGCGAGCGTTGGCGAGGCGGTGCGGGTGATCGCCGGATCGAGGACCGGGACGGTAGCGGGCACGTACAGACCGCCGTCCGGGGCGAGGCCGGCGATCAGCGCGGCGTCGATGCCGGTGGGCGGGGTGCCGCCGCGGGTGCTGACGAACCTCATGCGGCGCGCTCCGGCAGCACGTCGGCGCGCGGCCCCGCGACCGGCGACACGTGCGCGCGCGCCGCGTAGCCGGCGTCGGCGAACGCGGCGCGCATCGCCGGCGCGGCGGCGTCGGCCTGCGCCTTCGACGCGAACCACGCGAACACGCTCGGGCCGGCGCCGGAAATGCTCGCGCCCAGCGCGTCGTGGGCCAGCGCGGCGGCCTTCACCGCGTCGAAGCCGGGGATCAGCGGCGCGCGGCGAGGTTCGACCAGCCGGTCGTGCAGGCCGTCGCGGATCAGCGCGAGGTCGCCGCGCTGCAGGCCGGTGAGGAACAGCGCGAGGTGCGTGCTCTGTTCGACGAACTGCGACAGCGGGTAGGGCGCGGCCAGCGCGGCGCGCGCGCGGCGCGTCTCCAGCACCTGGTCGGGATGCACGACCACGCAGTGCAGGCCCGCGGGCACCGCGAGCGGGATCATCCGGTCCAGCGTCGCCAGCACCACGCCGCCGAGCAGCATCGGCGCGACGTTGTCGCCGTGGGCGCTGCCGCTGGCGACCGATTCGCCGGCCAGCGCGAACGGATACAGCGCGTCGCGCGACAGCGGCGCGTCGAGCAGCGCGTTCGCCGCGACCAGCGCGGCCACGCACGACGCCGCCGAGCCGCCGAGGCCGGAGCCCAGCGGGATGCCCTTTTCCAGCGTGACCTCGAATCCGAACGACAGCGCCCGCGCCTCGCGCAGCGCGATCAGCGCGCGGCCGGCGGTGTTGGCCTCGGCCGCGAGCGGCAGCGCATCGACCCCGGCCACGTCGCCGTGGATCGCGACGATGCGCACCTCCGGCGCGTCGATCCGGCGCACGCTGGCGATGTCGCGCGGGCCTTCGATCGCGTGGCCGAGCAGGTCGAAACCGACGCCGATGTTGCCGACGCTGGCGGGCGCGAACGCGCGGACCGCGCCGCTCATGCCGCGGCTCCCGCGGTGCGCGCGCCCAGGGTGGCCGCGATCGCCAGGATGTCGCCGAACACGCCGGCGGCGGTCACGTCGGCGCCCGCGCCCGGACCCTGCACCACCAGCGGGTTGTCGGCGTAGCGGCGGGTGCGGAACTGGATCAGGTTGTCGGTGAGCCGGCTGTGCAGGCTGGCGTGGCCGGCCTCGGGCATCGCCAGCCCGACCCGGGCGCGGCCGTCGGCGTCGAGCTGGGCGAGGTAGCGCAGGCCGCGGCCGGCGGCGCGCGCCGCGTCGAGCCGCGCCTGCATCGGCGCGTCGAGTTCGGGCAGGCGGGCCAGGAATTCCTCGCGCGACACGTCGCGCAGCGCTTCGGGCACCAGGCTTTCGATCTCGATGTCGGCCAGCGACAGGGTCGCGCCGGCCTCGCGCGCGAGGATCACCAGCTTGCGCGCGACGTCGGTGCCGCCGAGGTCGTCGCGCGGGTCCGGCTCGGTGTAGCCCAGCGCCTTCGCCTCGGCGACCAGGGTCGAGAACGGCACGCTGCCGTCGTAGCGGTTGAACAGCCACGCCAGCGTGCCCGAGAGCACGCCCTCGATGCCGGTCAGCGCGTCGCCGGTGTCGAGCAGCGAACGCAGGGTCGCGATCACCGGCAGGCCGGCGCCGACGGTGGCCTCGTAGCGGAACAGCGCGCCGTGCTGCTCGGCCTCGCGGATCGCGAGGTAGCGGGCGCGGTCGCCGCTGCCGGCGTGCTTGCTCGGGGTGACCACGTGGATGCCGGCGGCCAGCCAGGCGGGGTAGTGCGCGGCGATCGCGTCGCTGCCGCTGCAGTCGACGATCAGCGCGTGCGGCAGGTGCTCGGCGCGGACGTGGGCGACGAAGCGGTCGAGGTCGAGCGGCTCGGCATGCTCGAGCGCCGCGTGCGCCTGCGCCGGATCGAGCCGGTCGGCCAGCGCCATCTTGCGGCTGGAGACCACCGCGCGCAGGCGCAGGTCGAGGCGGTGTTCGGCGCGGCGGCCGCCGGCGAAGCGCGGCATCGCCTCGGCGAGCTGCGCCAGCAGCGCGCGGCCGACGTTGCCCGGGCCGATCACGCCCACCGACAGCGTCGCCGGCGACAGCCAGAAGGCGCTGTGCGCCGCGCGCAGGCCGCGCACGGCGTCGGCGTCGGCCACCGCGACCGAGATGTTGCGTTCGCTCGCGCCCTGGGCGATCGCGCGGATGTTCACCCGCGCACGGGCGAGGCCGGCGAACAGCCGCGCCGACACGCCCGGCTGGCCGACCATGCCGTCGCCGACCGCGGCGAGCACGGCGATGTCCGGCGTGATCTCCACGCCTTCGACCTGGCCGTCGGCGATGGCCTCGGCGAACGCCGCCTCGACCGCGGCGCATCCGCGCGCGGCCTGCGCCGCGGGCACGATGCAGCAGATCGAGTGCTCGCTGGAGCCCTGCGAGATCATGGTCACCGACACGCTGGCGTCGCGCAGCGCGGCGAACATGCGCTCGGCGGTGCCGGGGACGCCGATCAGGCCGGCGCCGGTGAGTTCGAGCACGGCCATCCCGCGGACCACGCTCAGGCCCTTGACCGGCGTTTCGTGGCTGGCCGGCGCATCGGCGGAGATGCGGGTGCCGGCGGCCGCGGGGTTGCGCGAATTGCGGATCACGATCGGCAGCCCGGCCTGCATCGCCGGCGCCATCGTCTGCGGATGCAGCACCTTGGCGCCGAAATACGCCAGTTCGCAGGCCTCGGCGTAGGACATCGCCGACAGGCAGACCGCGTCCGGCACCAGCCGCGGGTCGGCGCTGAGCACGCCGTCGACGTCGGTCCAGATGGTCAGTTCGATCGCGTCGAACAGCACCGCGAAGATCGCGCCGGAGTAGTCGCTGCCGTTGCGGCCGAGGGTCGCCGGCCGGTCGTCGCCGTCGCGCGCCACGAAGCCGGTGACCACCACGTCGGCCTCGGGATGGCGCGCGCGCCACGCGGCGAAGCGTTCGCGGGTGCGCGGCCAGTCGACCGCCACGCCGAGTTCGCCCGGATGCACCGACAGCACGTCGCGCGCGTCGAGCCGGGCCCAGCCCGCGGCCTCGCCGCCGAGCGCCGCCTGCAGCAGCCGCGACGACCAGACTTCGCCCAGTCCCTGCACCGCGGCGAGGTCGTGCGCGGGCAGCGCGTCGCCGGCGCGCGCCTCCGCGAGCCGGGCGAGCAGCGCCGACAGTGCGGAGAATTCGGCGTCGAGCCAGCCGAGCGTGCCGTGCGCGTCCTGCGGATCGAGCCGGCGGGCCTCGGCGAAATGGCGATCGCGCAGCCGCGACCAGCCGTCCAGCCAGTCGGCATCGGCCGCCGCCGCGTGGGCGAGGGCGGTCAGCGCGTCGGTGACGCCCTGCATCGCCGAGACCACGACCGCGCGCGGCCCGGGCGCGTCGGCCAGCAGCGTGGCGACGTGGCGGAAGCGTTCGGCGTCGGCGACGCTGCTGCCGCCGAACTTGTGGGCGCGGTGGCGCGCCGGGGACGCCTCGGCGGCGGGGGATGCGGCGGCGAGATCCATGGGGGCGGGTGAATCCATATGAGGCTCCGGGTGGAGCCCCGCGTTCCGGAGTGCGCGGTGACCGTCCCCGCGCCCTTCGGAGGGTGCGGGGCGTGGGGTCGAAAGAGTCAGTCCGTCTCGCCGCCGCAGCCCGCACCACCGGTGGTGATACCGGTACCGGTCGTGCGGGTGGTGGTCGAGGTCGCGATCGACGCGGCGCCGCGTCCGCGCGGATGGCGGAAGGCGGCGACGGCGTGGACGGCGGCGAAGGACATCGGGCAGGTGTAAACGATCGGGTGGCGGGGCGTCAAATGGTTTGTGGGTGCGGGCCGCGACGCCCCTTCCCTTTCCCGTAGGAGCGACGTCAGTCGCGACAGCCCTGTCGCGACATATGCGTCGCGACAGGGCTGCGTAGGAGCGACGTGAGTCGAGACAGGTGAGTCGCGACAGGGCTGCGTAGGAGCGACGTGAGTCGCGACAGGTGAGTCTCGACAGGGCTGCGGAAAGGGCTTCCGCGATTCGTCGCGACTGACGTCGCTCCTACGGGGAAACGGCAGGGGCGGGCAGGCGGGGGCTCAGTCGCGCAGGGTCACCGCGACGCAGTCGATCTCCAGTCGCGCGATCACCGCCGCGGTCATCGCCTCGGTGCCGAGCGCGGCGCCGGCCGGGGCCAGGTCCGCGGTCAGGGCGCCGCCGTCGATCGCGTCGGCCACCGCCTTCTCGATGCACTGGGCCTCGGCCTCCAGTCCCAGCGAATGGCGCAGCAGCAGCGCCGCGCTGAGGATCGCGCCGCAGGGATTGGCGATGCCGCGCCCGGCGATGTCCGGCGCGGAGCCGTGGATCGGTTCGTACACCCCCAGCCGTCCCTCGCCCAGCGAGGCGGACGGCAGCAGGCCCATCGAGCCGGCGAGCATCGACGCCTCGTCGGTGAGGATGTCGCCGAACATGTTCTCGGTGACGACCACGTCGTAGTCGCGCGGGCGCGAGATCAGATGCATCGCCATGCTGTCGACGAGCTGGTGCTCGAGCGTCACGTCGGGGAATTCGTCGCGGGCGACGCGGGTCGCGACCTCGCGCCACAGCCGCGAGGTCTCCAGCACGTTGGCCTTGTCGACCGAGACCACGTGCCTGCGGCGGCCGCGCGCCAGGGTGCAGGCGCGGCGGACCACGCGCTCGATCTCCGCGACCGAGTATTCGCACAGGTCGCTGGCGCCGGCGTCGGTGCGGGTGCGCGCGCCGAAATACACGCCGCCGGTGAGTTCGCGGACCACGATCATGTCCACGCCGACCAGCAGGTGCGACTTGATCGGCGAAGCCGAGAGCGTGACCGGATGGGTGCGCACCGGGCGCAGGTTGGCGTACAGGCCGAGCGCCTTGCGCAGGCGCAGCAGGCCCTGCTCCGGGCGCACCGCGCCGGTGCCCCATTTCGGGCCGCCGACCGCGCCCAGCAGCACCGCGTCGGCGCGGCGGCAGGCCTCGAGGGTGGCGTCGGAGATCGGCGCGCCCTCGGCGTCGATCGCGGCGCCGCCGATCGGGCGGGTGTCGAAGCGGAAGTCGTGGCCGTAGCGGCGGCCGGCGGCCTGCAGCACGGCCACCGCCGCGGCGGTGACCTCCGGACCGATGCCGTCGCCGGGCAGGAGGACGATGTCAGCGCGCATGGGAAGCACCTTCGAAGCGTTGGATGTGGGGAAGTTGGCGGAGCAGGTAGCCGAGCTGGTCGACGCCCTCGAGCAGGCAGGTGCGCGCGAAGCCGTCGATCGGGAAGCCGAACGCGCGGCCGTCGGGGAGGGTGACCGTGGCCGCGGCCACGTCGATGTCGAGTTCGAGGCCGGGCTGCGCCAGCAGCGCGTCGACCACCGCCTCGTCGAGCACGATCGGCAGCAGGCCGTTCTTGAGCGCGTTGCTGCGGAAGATGTCGGCGATCTCGGCGCTGACCACCGCGCGCAGGCCGGCGTCGCGCAGCGCCCACGGCGCGTGCTCGCGCGAGGAGCCGCAGCCGAAGTTGCGGCCGGCGACCAGGATCTGCGCGCCCTGCGCTTCGGGGCGGTTGAGCGGGAAGTCGGGGTCGGGCGACCCGTCCTCGCGCCAGCGCCAGTCGTTGAAGGCGTGGCGGCCGAGGCCTTCGCGGGTGGTGGTGGTGAGGAACCGCGCCGGGATGATCCGGTCGGTGTCGATGTTGCGCTCCGGCAGGCAGACGGTGCGCGATTGCAGGCGGACCAGGGCGTCGGCGCTCATGCGGCATGCTCCTGGGCGGCATGCTCCCGGGCGACGTGCTGCTGGGCAACGTGCTCCTGCACGGCGTCGCGCGACAGCGTGCGCGGGTCGACGACGTGGCCGGCCACCGCGCAGGCGGCGGCGGTCAGCGGCGAGGCCAGCACGGTGCGCGCGTCGCGGCCCTGGCGGCCCTCGAAATTGCGGTTGCTGGTGGAGACGGCCAACTGGCCGGGACCGACCAGGTCGCCGTTCATCGCGATGCACATCGAGCAGCCGGGCTCGCGCCATTCGGCGCCGGCGGCGCGGACGACGCGGTCGATGCCTTCGGCCTCGGCCTCGCGCTGCACCTGCACCGAGCCGGGCACCACCAGCATCCGCACCCGCGGATGCACGCGGCGGCCGCGCAGCACCGACGCGACCTGGCGCAGGTCGCCGAGACGGCCGTTGGTGCAACTGCCGACGAACACCACGTCCACCGGCTGGCCGGCCACCGGCGCGCCGCCGGCGAAGCGCATGTAATCGAGCGCGCGCTGGGCGTCGGCGTCGTTCGCTACCGGCACGTCGGCGTCGATCGCGACCACCTGCCCCGGATGCGTGCCCCAGGTGACGGTCGGCGCGATGGCGGCGGCGTCGATGCGCACGGTGCGGTCGAAGCGCGCGCCCGCGTCGCTGCGCAGTTGCGACCAGCGCGCGACCGCCGCCTTCCAGTCGGCGCCGCGCGGCGCGCGCGGGGTCGTCGCCAGCCACGCGAAGGTGGTCGCGTCCGGCGCGATCAGGCCCGCGCGCGCGCCGGCCTCGATCGACATGTTGCAGACGGTCATGCGCTCTTCCATCGACAGCGCGCGGATCGTGCTGCCGCGGTATTCGATGACGTGGCCGGTGCCGCCCGCCACCCCGATCGCGCCGATCACGTGCAGGATCAGGTCCTTCGCGGTGACCCCCGGCGCGAGCGCGCCTTCGACCTCGATCGCCAGCGTCTTCGGCTTGCGCTGCAGCAGGCACTGGGTCGCGAGCACGTGGCCGACCTCGCTGGTGCCGATGCCGAACGCCAATGCCCCGAAGGCGCCGTGCGTGGCGGTGTGGCTGTCGCCGCAGACGATCGTCGCGCCCGGCTGGGTCAGGCCCAGCTCCGGGCCGATCACGTGGACGATGCCGCGATGGTCGCTGCCGAAGTCGAACAGCTCGACGCCGTGCTTCGCGCAGTTCGCGCGCAGCGTCTCGACCTGTTTCTCGGCGTCCGCGGTGTAGTAGGCATGGCGGCCGTCGGCCTGCGCCGGGGTGGTCGGCGTGCTGTGGTCGAGGGTGCCCTTGGTGCGGTCGGGGCGGCGCACCGTGAGGCCGCGCGCCTCGAGTTCGGCGAAGGCCTGCGGCGAGGTGACCTCGTGGATCAGGTGCAGGTCGATGTAGAGCACGGCGGGGGCGTCGGCGGTCTCGGGGACGACGACGTGCGCGTCCCACAGTTTGTCGAACAGGGTCTTGGGCGCGGGGGCGTTCGGCGCCTGGGCGTTCGGCGCCGGGTCGTTCGGGGCTTGATCGTTCGTGGCTTGGTCGGAGGACATGGGCTTTGCGGTGCGGGGAGGAGGGGATCAGACGGTGGCGACGCGCGGACGCGGCGTCGGAAAGCCGGGCGTGGCGGCCTCGCCGGTCTCGCCGGCGCTGTCGCGTCGCGCCGCGGCGGCGTCGCGGCGATGCAGGCGGTTGACGATGTCCAGCCACGCCAGCGCGCTGGCTTCGAGGATGTCGGTGCTGGTGGCGGAGCCGGCGATCTCCTCGCCGTCGATGCGCGCGGTGAGGCTGGCCTGGCCCTGCGCGTCCTCGCCGGTGGTGACGCTGGAGACGTGGTAGCTCTCGACGTCCAGGTGGACGCCGGTGCCGCGCGCCAGCGCCGCGAAGATCGCGTGGACCGGGCCGTCGCCGGTCGCGGCCTCGGCGTGGCGCTCGCCGTCGGGCGAACACACTTCGACGCTGGCCATCGGCAGGATGCCTTCGCCGACGCCGGTGCTGACCTGCAGCCGCAGCAGGCGCCAGCCGCCGACCGCGATGCCGTTGCCGCTGTCGAGCCCGGCCGCCAGCGCCTCGAGGTCGGCGTCGAACACTTCGCGCTTCTTTTCGGTCAGCGCCTTGAAGCGGCCGAACACCTGGTTGAGCTGCGCCTCGTCGAGGGTGAAGCCCAGTTCCTTCAGGCGGTCGGCCAGCGCGGCGCGGCCGCTGTGGCGACCCATGATCATCTGCGACTTCGCCCAGCCGACCGCCTCGGGCCGCAGGATCTCGTAGGTGCCGCGGTGCTTGAGCATGCCGTGCTGGTGGATGCCGGATTCGTGGGCGAAGGCGTTGGCGCCGACGATCGCCTTGTTGCGCTGCACCTGCATGCCGGTGAGACGGCTGAGCAGGCGCGAGGTCGGCACCAGCCGGCGGGTGTCGACGCCGGTGGTCGCGTCGAACCAGGCCCTGCGGGTTTCCAGCGCCATGACCAGTTCTTCCAGGGCGCAGTTGCCGGCGCGCTCGCCGATGCCGTTGATCGTGCATTCGACCTGGCGCGCGCCGCCCTCGATCGCGGCGAGGCTGTTGGCGACCGCCAGCCCGAGGTCGTCGTGGCAGTGCGCGCTGAAGATCGCCCGGTCGGCGTCGAGCACGTGCGTGCGCAGGTGCTCGAACAGCGCGCGGATCTCCGCCGGCGTGGTGTAGCCGACGGTGTCGGGGATGTTGAGCGTGCGCGCGCCGGCGGCGATCGCGGCCGAGCAGACCTCGACCAGGAAGTCCGGTTCGGTGCGCAGCGCGTCCTCGGCCGAGAACTCGACGTCGTCGACGTACCGGCGCGCGCGCTCGACGCCGGCGACGGCGCGCGCCAGCACCTCGTCGCGGCTCATGCCGAGCTTGTGCTCGCGATGCAGCGGGCTGGTGCTGATGAACACGTGGATGCGCGGCCGCTCGGCGTGTTCCAGCGCGCGGGCGCAGGCGTCGATGTCGCCGTCGTTGCAGCGGGCGAGCGTCGCCACGCCGGCGCCGCGCACTTCGCGGGCGATCGCGGCGCAGCCGTCGAGGTCGCTCCGCGAACTGGCCGGGAAGCCGGCCTCGATCGTGTCCACGCCGAGCTCGGCGAGCGCGTGCGCGAAGCGCAGCTTCTGCGCGGCGGTCATGCTGCAGCCGGGCGACTGCTCGCCGTCGCGCAGCGAGGTGTCGAAGATCGCGACCCGGGCGGGCGCGGGCGGACGGGCGTCGGCGCCCATCGGATCGGTGTCCATCAGGCGATGGCCTCCAGTGCGGGGGATTCGGGGAAAGCAGACGCCGCGTCGGGCGCGGCGCGGCCCGGCGACGCCAGCCGGACGACCGCGGGAGAGATCGCGGTGGTCCGGCCGGCGCGCGGGGTGGGGGACGGGGCCGCGCCGACCGGTGCGCGACCGGCGGCGGGCAGGCGCTCGGCGTCCTGGGTGCGCCGGCGCGGCTTGCGCGGCGCGCGCGGGCGCACGTCGGCGAGCAGTTGTGCGAGCACGACGGCGTCGATGTTGCCGCCGGAGACGACCGCGCACTTGCGCTTGCCGGCGACGCGGCGGCCGGCGGCCAGCGCCAGCGCGCCGGCGCCCTCGGCGATCAGGTGTTCTTCCAGCGCCAGTCGCACCAGGGTTTCGCGCAGTTCGGCCTCGCGCACGATCACCAGGTCGTCGAGCAGGTCGGCCAGCACCTGCCGGGTCAGGACGCCGGCCTGCTTCACGCGCACGCCGTCGGCCAGCGTCGCCGCCGGTGCGATCGGCGACGGGTCGCCCTTCAGCGCGCGATGCATCGCATCGACGTGTTCGACCTGCGCGCCGACGATGCGCACGCCCTGCGCCTTCAAGGCGAGTGCCACGCCCGCGGCGAGACCGCCGCCGCCGATCGGCACCAGCACCACGTCCGGCGACAGCGGCGCGATCTCCATGCCGACCGTGCCCTGGCCGGCGATCACGTCCGGATCGTCGAACGCCGACAGGAAGCGGTAGCCGTGCTTCTCGGCCAGTTGCATCGCGAACAGCCGCGCCTCGTCGAAGGTGTCGCCGTGCTGGCGCACGGTCGCGCCCCAGTGGGCGACGCCGGCGACCTTGGTCTCCGGCGCGCCGTGCGGCATCACCGCGATCGCCGGCACGTTCAGCCGGTACGCGGCCCAGGCCAGGCCCTGCGCATGGTTGCCGGCGGAGGCCGCGATCACCGGACGGTCGTCGCCGCGCTCGCGCGCGGCCAGCAGCGCGTTGAGTGCGCCGCGCACCTTGTACGAGCCGGTGCGCTGCAGGTTTTCGAGCTTCAGCCAGCAGCCGAAACGTTCGGCGTGGTGCAGCGGCGTCGGCGGCAGGTAGCGCCGCAGCCGTGCCTGCGCGGCGAGGATGTCGCCGGCCTGCACGCTGGGCGGGTTGCGAACGGGCGCATCGCGGACCGGGCCGACGTCGCTGTCCATGTTCAGACCTCGGTCAACCACGCCGACGCGTGGCTGTCCTCGCCGCGGACCGCGCCCGCGTAGGCGGCGGCGATCTCGCGCGAGACCGGGCTGCCGTCGGCGTAGCGGCGGCCGTCGATCTCGGCGATCGGCGACACCTCCGCGGCGGTGCCGCAGGCGAACACCTCGTCGGCCTCCAGCAGCTCCGCGACGGTCACCGGGCGCGATTCGGCGCCGGTCAGCGCCAGCAGCGTGTCGCGGGTGATGCCCGGCAGCGCGTCGCGATGCTCGACCGCGGTCACGCGGCCGTCGCGCACCAGGAAGAGGTTGGCGCCGGTGCATTCGACCACGAAGCCGGCGTCGTCGATGAACATCGCCTCGTCGAAGCCGCGCGCCTTCACTTCGCGCTTGGCGAGGATCGAATTGACGTAGGCGCCACACAGCTTCAGCGGCGGCAGCGCCGAGGCCGGATTGCGCCGCCACGACGAGGCCGAGACGCGAGTGCGGTTGCCGTTGAGATGGACGTTGGTGGACGAGGTGGCGACCATCAGGTGCTGCGGATGGCCGGCCACGTCGAGGCCGAAGCTGCCGTCGCCGTACCACGCCAGCGGCCGGATGTAGGCGTCGGTCTGGCGGTTCGCGCGCAGCGTCGCCAGCACCGCTTCGGTGGCCTGGGCCACGTCGAACGCCATCCCGAGCAGTTCGGCGCCCTTGCGCATGCGCTCCAGGTGCTCGGGCAGGCGGAAGACGGCCGCGCCGCGGCGGGTGGCGTAGGCGCGGATGCCCTCGAACACGCCGCTGCCGTAGTGCAGCGCGTGGGTGTGCGCGCTGGCCTGTGGCGTGCCGACATCGACCAGCGCGCCGTCGAACCACAGCTTCAGCGGCGCGGCGACCGGCTGCGGTGCGGCGGTCGGAAGTTCTGCGACGACGCTCAACTGCATGGCTGCACCTGCACGTCGAGGCAGTCGTAGAGCTTCGCCAGTTGCTGGTGCAGGCTGTCGGCCGGGCGCTCGCCCTCGACTGTCATCTGCAGGTGCCAGCGGTCGCCATCGGCGCGGGCTTCGCCCTCGACGGTCAGCGGCCGGAAGCCGCGGCGTTCGGCGGTGCCGAGCACCCGGGTGAGCGCGCCTTCGGACTGGCGCAGGGTGAGATCGAGTCGGTAGCGCATGGGGGCGTGACTCCTCAGGAAGCGGCGGGGGTGGGATGCGGGGCGGCGTCGCCGGGCGACGACGGCGCAGATGACGGCGCCGACGAGGGCGATGCGGACGCGTCGTCCGTGGTGGCATGCGCCGCATCGGCCTGCGGCGCCGGCGCGCTCGCGGGGAGGCGCGCGACCGGGGTGCCGGCGGCCTGCAGCGCGGCGATGTCCGGATCGGCGGCGTCGACCAGCGCCTGCACGGCGTCGGCATCGTCGTGCGCGTCCAGCATCTGCGCGTTGTTGTGGTTCGGCGGCACCAGCGGCCAGACGTTCGCGTTCTGGTCGATCGCCACGTGCAGCAGCGCCGGGCCGGGCGCGGCCAGCAGCGCGTCCAGCGCGGCGTCGACGTCCGCGGCGCGGTCCACGTGCAGCGCCTGCAGCCCGAACGCCTGCGCCAGCGCCAGGAAATCCGGGTTGTCGGACAGGTCGATCTCGGAGTAGCGGCGCTCGAAGAACAGCTCCTGCCACTGCCGCACCATGCCCAGCGCCTGGTTGTCGATCAGCACGATCTTGATCGGCAGCCGGTAGCGCGCGACGGTCGCCAGTTCCTGCACGTTCATCAGGAACGAGCCGTCGCCGCTGACGCAGATCACCTGCGCCGACGGGTCCTGCATCTGCGCGCCGATCGCCGCCGGCAGGCCGAAGCCCATCGCGCCCAGCGCGCCGCTGGTGAGGTGTTTGCGCGGGTCGTCGAACGCCCAGTGCTGCGCCACCCACATCTGGTGCTGGCCCACGTCGCAGGCGACGATCGCCTCCGGCGCGCGCGCCGACAGCCGCTTCAGCAGCGCCGGGGCGTACACGCCATCGCCGGGCGCGTCGTAGCGCGGGGCAGTCTTCGCCTTCACCGCGATGCAGGCGTCGCGCCAGGCCAGCCGGGTGGCGCCGTGGCGGGCGTGCAGGTGGGCGGCGGCCGCGGCCTGCATGCGGCGCATGCTGATCGCGATGTCGCCGCGCACCGGCGCGTCGGCGACGCGCAGCTTGCCCAGTTCGCAGGCGTCCACGTCCAGGTGCACGACGCGCGCGTTGGGCGCGAACTCGGCCAGCTTGCCGGTGGCGCGGTCGTCGAAGCGTGCGCCGACCGTGAACAGCAGGTCGCAGGCCTGCACCGCCAGGTTCGCGGCGCGGCTGCCGTGCATGCCGAGCATGCCCAGGTTCAGCGGATGCGCGTCGGGCAGCGCGCCCAGGCCCTTCAGGGTCAGCACGGTCGGGATCTGCGACGCCTCGACGAACTGGCGGAACGCGTCGACCGCGTCGCCCAACGCGATCCCGCCGCCGGCGTAGATCAGCGGCTTCTGCGCCAGCGCCAGTTGCGCCAGCGCGGCATGCAGCGAGGCGTCGCTGGCGCCGGGCACGGCCTCCACCGGCGCCGGCGCGTGCGTGGGCAGGTGCGAGGCGTCGGACACCTGCACGTCCTTCGGCAGGTCGATCAGCACCGGCCCCGGGCGGCCTTCGCGCGCCAGCCGGAACGCTTCGCGCAGCACGGTCGGCAGTTCGTTGACGCTGCGCACCAGGAAGTTGTGCTTGACGATCGGCAGGGTCATGCCGAACACGTCGAGCTCCTGGAACGCGTCGGTGCCCATCAGGTGGGTGGCGACCTGGCCGGTGATGCAGACCATCGGCACCGAGTCCAGCATCGCGTCGGCGATGCCGGTGACCAGGTTGGACGCGCCCGGGCCGGAGGTCGCGACGCAGACGCCGACCCGCCCGCTGGCCCGCGCCCAGCCGTTGGCGGCGAGCGCGGCGCCCTGCTCGTGGCGCACCAGCACGTGTTTGAGGGGCGATCCATGCAGGGCGTCGTAGAAGGGCATGATCGTGCCGCCGGGATACCCGAACAGCGTGTCCACGCCTTCCGCCAGCAACGCCTGCACCAGCCAGCGGGCACCGTTCATCACGCAGTCTCGGCGATCGGGTCGGGTTGCGCGGCCGGCGCGGCCGCGGCGGCGGGAGCGGAGGCCTGCGCGGACGCCTGGCCCTGCTGCAGCCACTGCATCTTCGCGCGCAGTTCCCTGCCGACCTTTTCGATCGGGTGGTCCTTGTCGGCCTGCTGGTAGCGCTTGTAGTTCGGCAGGCCGGCGTCGTATTCGGCCACCCACTTCTGCACGAAGGTGCCGTCCTGGATCTCGCTCAGGATGTCCTTCATCCGCGCCTTGGTCTCGGCGTTGATCACCCGCGGACCGCTGACGAAGTCGCCGTACTGCGCGGTCTCGGAGATGAACTCGAGCATGCGGGTGATGCCGCCTTCGTAGAACAGGTCGACGATCAGCTTGAGCTCGTGCAGGACTTCGTAGTAGGCGATCTCCGGCTGGTAGCCGGCCTCGACCAGCGTCTCGAAGCCGGCCTGCACCAGCGCACTGGCGCCGCCGCAGAGCACGGCCTGCTCGCCGAACAGGTCGGTCTCGGTCTCTTCCTTGAACGTGGTCCTGATCAGGTTGGCGCGGGCGCCGCCCAGGCCGCCGGCGTAGGTCTTCGCCAGATCCTCGGCGCGGCCGCTGCGGTCCTGGTGCACGGCGTAGATGCAGGGCACGCCGCGGCCGATCTCGTACTCGCGGCGCACCAGCGCGCCCGGGCCCTTGGGCGCGACCAGCACCACGTCGAGGTCGGCGCGGGGCGAGATCATGCCGAAGTGCACGTTCAGACCGTGCGCGAACAGCAGGCAGGCGCCGGGCTTCATGTGCGGCGCCAGCACGTCGGCGTAGAGCTTCTTCTGCACCATGTCGGGGGTGAGCACGGCGACGAGGTCGGCCTGCGCCGCGGCCTCGGCCGGCGACTTCACGGTGAAGCCGTCGGCGAGCGCCTTGACCTCGGTGGGGCCGCCCGGACGCAGGCCGACCACGACATCGAAGCCGGAATCGCGGAGATTGAGGGCGTGGGCGCGGCCCTGGCTGCCGTAACCGATCACGGCAATCTGGGGCCGGGCGATGTGAGGCTTGGCGGAAGCGTTCATGGCGATGTCTCGTTGGAGGAAGAGGGGAGGGGAGGGAGATGCAATGCGTGAGAGAAGGGGGGAAGGTCAGGCGGGTTCGGGCGCGACGAGCGCGGCGTCGATGCGTTTCGCGTCGGCGGCCGCGGCGTCGAGCAGGCCGGGCGAGGTCACCGCGCCGCGCGAAGCCGAGCGCACGTCGCGCGCGTACTTCGCCAGCACGCCGTGGCGCACGCGCGGGGCGATGCGCGCCGGCGCGCGCGAGGCGAGGTCGGCGGCGACGTCGAGCCGGCGCGCAACGACGTCGATCGTCACCGTGTCGCCGTCGCGCAGCCGCGCGATCGGGCCGCCGTGCGCGGCTTCCGGCGAGATGTGACCGACCATGAAGCCGTGGGTCGCGCCGCTGAAGCGGCCGTCGGTGATCAGCGCCACGTCGTTGCCCAGGCCCTGGCCGACCAGCGCCGCGGTCACCGCCAGCATCTCGCGCATGCCGGGGCCGCCGGCCGGGCCCTCGAAGCGGATCACCACCACGTCTCCGGCGCGGATCTCGCGCGCCTGCACCGCGGCGAACGCGGCGTCCTCGCTGTCGAACACGCGCGCCGGGCCGGTGTGCTGCTCGCGGCCGTGGCCGGCGAGCTTGACGATGCAGCCCTCCGGCGCGAGGTCGCCGTAGAGGATCGAGTAGCCGCCGCGCGGCTTGATCGGATCGGACACGGGACGCACGACATCCTGCGTGGGGGAGGTCGTCGCGGCGTTCGCGTCCGCGAAAAAGCTGCGGCCGGCGATCGTCGGAATATCCTCGATCAGACCGGCCGCGATCAGCGCCTGCGCCACCAGTGCGGTGCCGCCTTGTTGGAACATCTCCGCCGCCGTGTAGCGGCCGCCCGGTTTCAGGTCGGCGATCACCGGCGTGCTGGCGCTGGCGGCCTCGAATTCCTCCAGGTCGAACGCCACCCCGGCCTCGTGCGCGATCGCCAGCAGGTGCAGCGCGGCGTTGGTCGAGCCGGCCGTCGCCGACACCGCACGCGCGGCGTTGCGCAGCGCGGTCGGGGTCAGCAACCGGCGCGGCGTCGGGCCGCCGTCGCGCAGCAGCCGCATCACCCGCTCGCCGCAGCGCTCGGCGGCCTTCGGCTTGTCGGCGTGGACCGCCGGGATGTCGTTGTCGCCCAGCGCCGACAGGCCGAGGAAGGTCAGCACCATCGCCATCGTGTTGGCGGTGAACTGGCCGCCGCAGGCGCCGGCGCCGGGGCAGGCGCGGCGCTCGATCTCGCCGAGTTCGGCGTCGTCGATGCGGCCCGCCGAATGCGCGCCCACCGCCTCGAACACGTCCTGCACGGTCAGCGCGCGCTCGCCTTCGCCGCCGTCGGCGTGCTTCGTCTTGCACTTGCCCGGCAGGATCGTGCCGCCGTAGAGGATCACCGTCGGCACGTCGAGCCGCGCCGCCGCCATCGCCGCGGCCGGGATGGTCTTGTCGCAGCCCACCAGCAGCACCATCGCGTCCAGGCAGTGGCCGGACACCGCCAGCTCGATCGAATCGGCGATCGTCTCGCGCGAGGCCAGCGAGGCGCGCATGCCGTCGCTGCCCATGGCGATGCCGTCGGTCACTGCGATGGTGTTGAACTCGATCGGCGTGCCGCCGGCCGCCTGCACGCCGCGGCGCACGTCCTGCGCCAGGTCGCGCAGGGTCAGGTTGCACGGGGACACGTCGGACCAGGTGTGGATCACGCCGACGAAGGGTTTGGCGATGGCGGCGTCGTCCAGCCCGGTCGCGCGCAGCATGGCGCGGGCGGGGGCGCGGGCGGGGCCGGATTTGATCGCGTCGCTGTGCATCGGGTGGTGGATCCTTCGGAACGATTCGGAAATTGCCGGGCCCAGAAAGCGAAACCCCCGCGCCTTTTCAGGTGCGGGGGTTTCGTTTGAACCCGGGGTCGTGTGTCGCGCAACCCTATCCCGCACCTGTAGGCGTGGTAATAAGGACGACGACGAGGACGAGCGCTGCGAGCGCGAAACCCGCTGCGAGGAAGCGGACGCGCGCCGCGTCCGCACGGGTCCGCGCCGCGGCGATGGCGGTCGGTCGGTGCGGGCGATGGATGTTGCGCTGCGTCATGGCTGCAGGGAAACACGGTCTTTCGCGCGATGTCAACCCCTGTCCCCGCGATGGCGCGCGATGCGCCGGCGCCGACCGCCTCCCCGCGACGCCAAACCCATGCGAATCAAGGCGCTAGCGACGTCGTCGCGACCATCGACGAAAGTCGAAGACGACGTCGGCGACGGTCCGTCCGCGCCGACTGAAAGCGTATGCAGCGCGGGGACTGCGCGGAAACGCGCTTCGCCGCGCGCCCGACGGTCCCGCGTGACGCCCGCCCGAATGCGGGGCTAGACTCGCCCTGCAACGCGTTGACCGACGCCCTCGGTCGGATGCCAGCACGAGGTCGCAGTGAAGCCGACCGATCCACGGGACCCGGACACCTTCCACCGGGTCGTCGACTGCCAGTGGGCCTGCCCCGCGCATACGCCTGTCCCCGAATACATCCGCCTGATCGCCGCGGGCCGCCCGGCCGACGCCTACATGGTGAACTGGCGCAGCAATGTCTTCCCCGGGATCCTCGGCCGCACCTGCGACCGTCCCTGCGAGCCGGCGTGCCGGCGCGGGCGGGTGGAGGAAAACAACGGGGCCGTGCCCGGCGAAAGCCGTCCGGAGCCGGTGGCGATCTGCCGGCTCAAGCGGGTCGCCGCCGACCTCAAGGGCGACGTCTCCGCGCGGATGCCGAAGCCGGCCGAACGCCCCAACGGCCGGCGCATCGCCTGCGTCGGCGCCGGGCCGTCGTCGCTGACCGTCGCCCGCGACCTCGCGCCGCTGGGCTACGCGGTGACCGTGTTCGAGGCCGACCCCAAGGCCGGCGGCTTCATGCGCACCCAGGTGCCGCGCTTCCGCCTGCCCGAGGAGGTGATCGACGAGGAGACCGGCTACGTGCTCGACCTCGGCGTCACGTTCCTCGGCAACCACCGCATCACATCGATGCGCGACCTGCTGGCGCAGGGCTTCGATGCGGTGTTCGTCGGCAGCGGCGCACCGCGCGGGCGCGACCTCGACATTCCCGGCCGGCAGGAGGCCGCGGCGCAGATCCACGTCGGCCTGGACTGGCTGGCGAACGTCTACTTCGGCCACGTGACGAAGGTGGGCAAGCGGGTGATCGTGCTCGGCGGCGGCAACACCGCGATGGACTGCTGCCGCTCGGCGCGCCGGCTCGGCGGCGAGGAGGTCAAGGTCATCGTCCGCTCCGGCTTCGACGAGATGAAGGCCAGCCCGTGGGAGAAGGAGGACGCGATGCACGAAGGCATCCCGATCCTCGACTGCCGGGTGCCCAAGAGCTTCGTCCACGCCAGCGGCCGGCTCACCGGCATGACTTTCGAGAAGGTCCGCGCCGAGTACGACGCCAGCGGCCGCCGCAAGCTGGTGCCGACCGGCGAGGAGGACGAGTTCCACGCCTGCGACGAGGTGCTGATCGCGGTCGGCCAGGAGAACGCCTTCCCCTGGATCGAGCGCGACCTCGGCATCGACTTCGACCAGTGGGGCATGCCGGTGGTCGACAAGGTCACGCACCAGTCGACCCTGCCGCATGTGCTGTTCGGCGGCGACGCGGCGTTCGGGCCGAAGAACATCATCTGGGCCGTCGCCCACGGCCACGCCGCCGCGGTCAGCATCGACCGGATGCTGCACGGCGAGGATCCGAAGCAGCGACCCGCGCCCGACGTGAGCCTGCTCTCGCAGAAGATGGGCATCCACGAGTGGAGCTACGACAACGCGGTCTCCGACGACGAGCGCTACAAGGTGCCGTGGTCGGAGGCGGCGAAGAAGCTCGACAGCATCCGGGTCGAGGTCGAGCTGGGCTTCGACGCCGCGACCGCGCTCAAGGAGACCCAGCGCTGCCTCAACTGCGACGTGCAGACGGTCTTCACCAAGGACAAGTGCATCGAGTGCGACGCCTGCGTCGACATCTGCCCGACCGACTGCATCACCTTCACCGCGAACGGCGACGAGGCCGATCTCCGCGCCCGGCTGACCGCCCCGGCGCTCAACGCCGACCAGCCGCTGTACGTGTCCGAGCCGCTGAAGACGCACCGGGTGATGGTCAAGGACGAGGACGTCTGCCTGCACTGCGGCCTGTGCGCCGAACGCTGCCCGACCGGCGCCTGGGACATGCAGAAGTTCCTGTTGCTCGAAACCCAGGCCGGCCCCCGCTGCCGCGACGCCAAGAAGAAGGAGGCGGCATGACGGCCGGCCACGCAGCACTGCAGTCGATCAACGATTTCGTCGTCAAGTTCGCCAACGTCAACGGTTCGGGATCGGCCTCGGCGAACGAGCTGTTCGCCAAGTCCATCCTGCGCATGGGCGTGCCGGTCAGCCCGCGCAACATCTTCCCGTCGAACATCCAGGGGCTGCCGACCTGGTACGAGGTGCGCGTCTGCGAGGCCGGCTGGCTGGGCCGTCGCGGCGGCGTCGACCTGATGGTCGCGATGAACCCGCAGACCTGGGACGCGGATCTCGCCGAGATCGAGCCCGGCGGCTACCTCGTGTACGACAACAGCAAGCCGCTGCCGCGCTCGAAGTTCCGCGAGGACGTGCAGGTGATCGGCATCCCGCTGACCGAGATCTGCAACGCGACCTACAGCGACCCGCGCCAGCGCCAGTTGTTCAAGAACATCATGTACGTCGGCGCGCTCAGCGCGCTGCTGGACATCGATCCGGCCGAGATCGAGCGCCTGATCGGCGAGCAGTACAAGGGCAAGGAGAAACTGCTCAAGCCGAACGTCGAGGCGCTGCACCTCGGTCGCGACTGGGCGCTGCGGCATCTGGCGTGCCCGCTCGGCCTGCGCGTGCAGCGCGCCGACAAGGTCGGCGACCGCATCTTCGTCGAAGGCAACGCCGCTGCGGCGCTGGGCTGCGTCTACGGCGGCGCCACGGTGTGCGCGTGGTATCCGATCACGCCGTCGTCGTCGCTGGCCGAGGCGTTCCAGAAGTACTGCCAGAAATACCGCATCGCCGAGGACGGCGCGAAGAAATACGCGATCCTGCAGGCCGAGGACGAGATCGCCTCGATCGGCATGGTCGTCGGCGCCGGCTGGAACGGCGCGCGCGCCTTCACCGCGACCTCGGGGCCGGGCGTGTCGCTGATGAACGAGTTCATCGGACTGGCGTACTTCGCCGAGATCCCGGTCACCATCATCGACGTGCAGCGCGGCGGCCCGTCCACCGGCATGCCCACGCGCACCCAGCAGTCCGATCTCCTCGCCGCGGCCTACGCCTCGCACGGCGACACCCGCCACGTGCTGCTGCTGCCGGAGGACCCGCACGAGTGCTTCGCGTTCGCCGCCGATGCGCTGGACCTCGCCGACCGCCTGCAGACGCCGGTGTTCGTGATGACCGACCTCGACATCGGCATGAACCAGCGCCTGTGCGCGCCGTTCGCGTGGGACGACAGCCGCGTCTACGACCGCGGCAAGGTGCTGAGCGCGGAGGACCTGGAGGCAGGCAAGGAGTTCGCGCGCTACAAGGACATCGACGGCGACGGCATCCCGTACCGCACCTATCCCGGCACGCATCCGGACAAGGGCGCGTACTTCACCCGCGGCACCTCGCGCAATCCGCAGGCGCAGTATTCCGAGCGCGGCCCCGATTACGTCTACAACATGCAGCGGCTGCTGCTGAAGTTCGATACCGCGCGCGACCTGGTGCCGCAGCCGGTGTTCGATCGCGGCGATGTGCCGGCGCGGCACGGCGCGCTGTTCTTCGGCTCGACCAGCCCGGCGATGGCCGAGGCGGTCGACCGGCTGCGCGGCGACGGCATCGCGATCGACATCGTGCGGGTGCGCGCCTATCCGTTCCCGGAGAGCGTGCGCGCGTTCATCGACGCGCACGAGACCGTTTTCGTCGTCGAGCAGAACCGCGACGGCCAGTTGCGGCTGCTGCTGATCGACCAGTTCGGGATCGATCCCGCTCGGCTGGTCGCGGTGCTGCACTACGACGGCACGCCGATCACCGCGCGCTTCATCGCCGACGCCATCGCCGCGCGCCTCGGGCGCAGCGGCGCGCAACAGGACAAGGTGGCCTGACATGACCTACCTCGCCAAGCCGAAGCTGCACCATCCGACCCTGGCCTGCAACGCGATCGGGTTCACCCGGCGCGACTACGAAGGCAAGATCAGCACGCTGTGCGCGGGCTGCGGCCACGACTCGATCTCCGCGGCGATCATCCAGGCCTGCTGGGAGCTGGATATCGAGCCGCACCGCGTCGCCAAGCTGTCGGGCATCGGCTGCAGCAGCAAGACGCCGGACTACTTCCTCGGCCAGTCGCACGGTTTCAACACCGTGCACGGGCGGATGCCGTCGGTGCTCACTGGCGCCAACCTCGCCAACCGCGACCTGATCTACCTCGGCGTCTCCGGCGACGGCGATTCGGCCTCGATCGGCATCGGCCAGTTCGTGCACGCCATCCGCCGCGGCGTGAACATGGCCTACATCGTCGAGAACAACGGCGTGTACGGTCTGACCAAGGGCCAGTTCTCGGCCACCGCCGACCAAGGCTCGGTGTCGAAGAAGGGCGTCGCCAACACCGACAGCCCGCTCGACCTGGTGACGATGGCGCTGCAGCTCGGCGCCACCTACGTCGGCCGCGGCTTCTCGGGCGACAAGAAGCAACTGGTACCGCTGATCAAGGGCGCGCTGTCGCATCGCGGCGCGGCGTTCATCGACGTCATCAGCCCGTGCATCGCGTTCAACAACCACGCCGGCAGCACCAAGAGCTACGACTACGTGCGCGAGCACAACGACGCGGTGAATTTCCTCGACGTGATGCCGCAACGCAGCGAGATCGCGGTCGACTACGCCGACGGCGAGACGCTGGAGATCGCGCAGCACGACGGCTCGCTGCTGCGCCTGCACAAGCTCGACGGCGCCTACGACCCGCGCGACCGGATCGCGGCGATGAACCTGATCCAGCAGCGCCACGCGCGCGGCGAGGTGGTCACCGGCCTGCTGTACGTCGATCCCGAGGCGCCGGACCTGCACGGCCACCTCGGCACCGTCGCCCGCCCGCTGAACACGCTGGAGGCCGCCGACCTCAATCCCGGCGCCGTGGCGCTGGAGAAGATCAACGCGGCGCTGCGCTGAGGCCGCGCCACCGCGCGCCGAACGCATTCACGGTCGTCGAGACGCCTCGTGCGGACTCATCTCGGTGCGGACTCATGGGGTGTCGGCTCAGGGTGTGCTGGCGCATTGCATGCTGGTTCATGCCGCACCGGTTCATGGCGCGCGCTCAATCCCGCCCTTGCGGGGAATCCGGCCGAGTTCGTCGATCACCGCCTTCGGTGCGCGCAGACGGATCTGGACCGGGAATGATTCCTGGACGACGACGTCCTTCACCAGGCCGCGCTGCTCCAGGTCGCGCACCTTCGCCAGGACCGGGTCCGGCGTCTCGGCACTGCCGACGATCAGCGCGGTTTCCATCGGCGGGGTTTGTGCGGTCGGGCGATCGCCCGCCATGCCGCAGCTCGTGGACAGGAGCAGTACCAGCGGGAACAGGAATCTCGTCATGGGCGGCCTCGTGCTGTAGTCGATCCGATCGGGGGAAGCGCGGGATGCGCCGCCCGCGCGGCGCATCCCGGGGTTGCGGAGAACGCGGACGCGCCGCGTCTCAGTTGGGGTAGGTCGCGATCCAGTTCTGGAGCGTGCTGTACACGGTACTGGTGATCCGCGTGCCGCAATTCTGCGACGGCGATCCGGTCGTGTGGATGCCTCGGACGGTGACGCCGCCACCGTCGGCGATCCCGCTGCCACTCTGCCCGCCGGCGGTGTCGATCGTGTAGCACAGCCGGTAGGCGCCGCTGGTGGACACGCTGCCGGAGTGGGTCCACATCGTGCCGGTGGGCTTGTCGCCCGGGTAACCGGTGATGACGTGGGTGCCGCCGGAATAGACGCCCCAGGCGGAATTGCCGCCATGCGGCGCCGCGCTGAGCACGATCATCCCGTAGTCGTAGTTCGAATCGGCGCTGCTGTGCCATGCGCTGGTGGTGACGGCGCGCGTCCATGTCTGCGTGCCCCAGGGCGCGTAGCTTCCGTTCTGCGCCACCGTGAAGTTCAGGCTGGAGTACCAGGTGCCGGCGCCGTTGGACACGCAGTGCCCGGCCGTCAGCACGTGCTTCGGCGTGATCAGCGTGCCGGTGCAGCCGATCGCGATGCGACCGATGTGCCAGTACGGCGAAGCGACCGTGTTGGTGATCTGCACGCGGTTGTCGACGCCGATGACGGCGCTCGGGGTGAACATCGTCTTCGCGCCGGACAGGGGCAGGACCGGGGGCGCGCCGAAGGTCGTGGCGTTGCGGCCGAGGCGTTCCAGGTCCTTGATGGCCTTCTCGAAGATGGCGACGTCCTGCGGATCCATCCTCGATTCGTACTGGTCCCCGTTGGGCGTGACCATGACCGCGCTGAGGCCGGCGGCCCTTTCCTGCGGTGTCTGCAGGGCGGCAGGCCTGCTCGCGCCGTACTCGGGCAACGCCTGCGTCACCAGGTTGTCGCCGCGCAGGAAGACCGCCTTCCCGGGCAGTGGCTTGAACGAATTCCTGCTCGCATCGGCCGCGTGCACCGTCGGCGTCGCGATCAAGAGCATCACACACAGGGCATGCATGCGTTTCATGACGAACTCCTTATCGATCTGTGGGTGTTTTCCTCCGCAGGGCGTGCATGTGGTTCCATTCGCCCTGCGAACACGACCTTAGGAGCGGCGTGCCGGAGGGTCAATCGTCGCAGCCTGCATGGCCCGTGCATCCGCGGTCGCAGATGGCGGTGCGAATGTGGATGCGCGTGCGACGGCGACGAACGGGATCTTCGTCCAACTGGCGTCGATGCGCGATGCGGTCGATAGTCGTCGTCATTCGCGACCGATGCCGTTGCGTCGTCTCGCGCGCGATTCGTGAACATGGCATCGGTAAAAGGGAAAGCGTTCCCGCATCGCATCGCGATCGCTTCCTTCCGATCCGGAAGCGATCGCGACGCCGGCGAGACGCCGTATCGACGACGTTCGGCGGATGCCCCGTTCGTCGCCGGACTTCGTGCATTGAGAGTGCATTCAGTCTCGTGCCGCGCGCGACCGTCCCGGGCGCATCGTTCCGACCGGCGGGCCCCGGCGGTGGCGCCCGGCCGGGGGCGCTGGCGGCGGAGGGGGAAAGAATGGTTCAATGCCGGTTCGAGAAGCGGGGGTATCGCCCGCGGCCCCGGCCGCAGGCGGTTGAGACAGACCCTTCGAACCTGGGCCGCACGCCTTCACGGGCCGCGGCCACTGACCGGTTCAGACCGGCGTAGGGAAGCTTCGCAACGCGCGCACCCCGGTGCGTCCGACGCGCCGCCGCTTCGTCCGATGGGCCCGCACCGTGCGGGTCTTCCGTATCCCAGGACGAATGCAGAGTGAGTGCGCCGATGAACGCCGTGCCTTCCCCGCTGTTGCAGCAGACCGAACAGCTCTCCGAATCCGTGACCCGGCCGATCCCGGGCTCGCGCAAGATCTTCGTCGACGGCGCGCAGCCGGGCGTGCGCGTGCCGATGCGCGAGATCGCGCTGAGCCGCACGCCGACCCTGTTCGGCGGCGAGGACAACCCGCCGGTTACGGTCTACGACACCTCCGGTCCGTACACCGATCCGGACGCGCGCATCGACCTGGCCGCCGGCCTCGCGCCGCTGCGCGCCGGGTGGATCGAGGCCCGCGGCGATACCGAGGTCCTGCCCGGCCTCAGCTCCGAGTTCGGCCGCGCCCGCGAGCACGACCCGAAGCTCGACGCCGTGCGCTTCCCCAGCCGCGCGCGGCCGCGCCGCGCAAAGGCGGGCGCCAACGTCACCCAGATGCACTACGCGAAGCGCGGCATCGTCACCCCGGAAATGGAGTTCGTCGCGATCCGCGAGAACCAGCGGCTGGAGGCGGTGCGCGAGGCGCATCTGCTGAAGCAGCACCCGGGCGAGCATTTCGGCGCGAACATCCAGACCCTCATCACCCCGGAATTCGTGCGCGACGAGATCGCCCGCGGCCGCGCGATCCTGCCGTGCAACATCAACCACCCGGAAAGCGAGCCGATGATCATCGGCCGCAACTTCCTCACCAAGATCAACGCCAACATCGGCAACAGCGCGGTGTCCTCGGGGATCGCCGAGGAAGTCGAGAAGCTGGTGTGGGCGATCCGCTGGGGCGGCGACACGGTGATGGACCTGAGCACCGGCAAGCACATCCACGAGACCCGCGAGTGGATCGTCCGCAACGCGCCGGTGCCGATCGGCACGGTCCCCATCTACCAGGCGCTGGAGAAGGTCGACGGCCGCGCCGAGGCGCTGACTTGGGAAATCTTCCGCGATACGCTGATCGAGCAGGCGGAGCAGGGCGTCGACTACTTCACCATCCACGCCGGCGTGCTGCTGCGCTACGTGCCGCTGACCGCGAAGCGCACGACCGGGATCGTCAGCCGCGGCGGTTCGATCATGGCGAAGTGGTGCCTGGCGCACCACAGGGAGAATTTCCTCTACACCCACTTCGAGGACATCTGCGAGATCATGAAGGCCTACGACGTGGCCTTCTCGCTCGGGGACGGCCTGCGCCCGGGCTGCCTGGCCGACGCCAACGACGCGGCGCAGTTCGGCGAACTGGAGACGCTGGGCGAACTGACGAAGATCGCGTGGAAGCACGACGTCCAGACCATGATCGAAGGCCCCGGCCACGTGCCGATGCAACTGATCAAGGAGAACATGGACAAGCAGCTCCGCGAGTGCGGCGAGGCGCCGTTCTACACGCTCGGGCCGCTGACCACCGACATCGCGCCGGGCTACGACCACATCACCAGCGCGATCGGCGCCGCGATGATCGGTTGGTACGGCACCGCGATGCTCTGCTACGTCACGCCGAAGGAACACCTCGGCCTGCCCAATCGCCAGGACGTGCGCGACGGCATCATGGCGTACAAGATCGCCGCGCACGCGGCCGACCTCGCCAAGGGCCATCCCGGTGCGCAGGTTCGCGACAACGCGCTGAGCAAGGCGCGCTTCGAGTTCCGCTGGGAGGACCAGTTCCACCTGGGCCTCGACCCGGAGAAGGCCAAGGAATTCCACGACGAGACCCTGCCGAAGGACGCGCACAAGGTCGCGCACTTCTGTTCGATGTGCGGCCCGCATTTCTGCTCGATGAAGATCACCCAGGATGTGCGCGACTACGCCGCCGAACACGGCGTCGACGAAGCGAAGGCGCTCGAGGCCGGGATGGCCGAGAAGTCGCAGGAATTCCTCGCGCAGGGCGCGCAGGTGTATCGCCGCGAGTGACCGGCCGACGGCGGCGCGATGCCCGCCGTCGGCGGCGGCCCGCGGGCGTCAGCCCGGCCGGGCCGTGCGCGCGGGCGGGGCGGCCTTGGCCGCGAGGGTGCGGGCGGGGGCCGGTGTGCGCAGACGCTTGGCCAGCGCGTAGACCGCCGCGCGCAGTTCGGCGATCGCGGTCATTTCCCAGCTCTCGCCGCGGGCCAGCGCGCCGATGCAGTACAGGCCGTCGACCGGGCGATCGCGGGCGTCGATCACTTCGCTGGCCGCGGTGACGCGCAGGCCCAGGCCGAGCGGGTCGGCGGCGATGGTGCCGGTGGCGTAGAGGTGCTGCACCAGCGGATGGGTGGTGCGGGTGATGTCGGTATCGAGGCCGGTCGCGCGCACCAGGCCATCGAACAGGCCTGCGTCGGCGGTGTCGCTGCCGCGCAGCCGATACAGGGCCGAGACCCGATCGCCGGCGACGCCGGCGCGGAGCAGGCGGCCGGCGATGACGCGCAACTGGCCGCTCGCGCGCATCGCGTCCACTTCGGCGGCGACGCGCGGCGCCATGCGGTGGCGATGCACTTCCCAGTGCGAGCGCAGGTGGCGCAGGAAGCGGGCGCGCTGCACCGGCGACAGCCCGCGCCAGAACGTCTGCGTGTGCCGGCGCATGGCGTCGACCAGCGGGCGCCAGTCGTCCACGATCTGTGCGACCGAGCGCAGCGCCGAGACCAGTGCGCGCAGTTCCTGCGATCGCAGCGCATGCAGCACGCTGGGCGGCAACTCGATCGGGTCGGCCGCCTCCACCGTATGGCGCAGCGGCAGCAGCCCGTGCCGCGAGAGCGCGACGATCTCGCCGCGGTGTTCGCGGCGGTGCAGCGTCGCCAGCACGTCCACCATCGTCAGGCCCGTGCCCACGATCAGCAGCCGCGCGTCGGGATCGATCCGCTGCAGTTCGCCTTCTTGCCACGGCGACGCGATGTAGCGGGCATGACGCGCCAGGCGCGGGCCGACGCCGGCGAGCCGCTGCGGCGGAAGCGCGCCGACCGCGAGCACCACGACATCGCTGGGGAAGCTCGCGCCATCGTCCAGGTGCACGCGGAAGCCGCCGCCGGGCAGGCGATCGATCTCAACGACCTCGTGTTCCAGCGTGGTGAGGTTGGTCGAGGTGGCCTCGGCCTCCTGCAGGCGATCGAGCAGGTACTCGCCGTAGGCCATGCGCGGCAGGAATTCGTCGCAGGCGCGCGGCGAGAGGTGGAGCCACTGCGCGAATTCGGCCGGCCTGGCCGCATCGGCGCCGAGCTGCCCCGCGCGGGTGTTGAGCAGGTGCTCGCTGCGCGCATCGCCATAGGCGACGCCGCAGCCGAAGTTGCCGGGGGCGCCGACCAGGCACAGGTCGACGTCGGTGTCGTACGAGGTGGCGAGTGCGGTGGCGAGCGTTGTGCCGGTGAATCCGGCGCCGACGATGGTGATGCGCATCCGGGCTTCCTCCGTGGGGGTGGAAGCAGTCTGCGCAGCGGCATGCACGGGATGTGTGAAAAATTGGTTCTCGCCGGGACGCCTGCGCGCCCGGCCTTTTTTTGCGACGACTGCGGAAAAAGCGGCTGATTTCAGGGTGATCGCGCCGCGCACATGACGCGAAGTGATGCGCTCATGCCGCGATGTGGCGATCCGCGCGCGCCGCAGGGCGGGCCCGGAGGCCGCGTCACCCGCCGACGACGTCGAACGTCAGTCCCGCCTTCGCCCGCAGCCGTTCCGCCAGCGGCATCCCCATCGCCGCACCCGGCGTCCACACGCCGCCCGGCGTGTGCGTGCGGTCGAGGTCGCGGGCGAGGCACAGCGCCGCTTCGGCGATCATCTTCGAGGTCGAGCCGTAGCCGGGGTCGCGATCGCCGGTCACCTCGGTGGCCAGCCTGCGGCCGTCCGCGGTCTCGCCGAAGAACCGCACCGCATAGCGGCCCTTCTCGCGCTGCTCGGCGTTCGGCCCTTCGCCCGGCTTCGGCAGGGCGAAGCGGGCGAGCAGGGCGCGGGTGGGCGCGAAGGCGAGCAGGGCGTTCTGGATCTTCGCCTGGCGCAGCATCTTCTTCGCGCGTCGCTCGCCGGCCGGGCCGTCGCCGGTCAGCATGCGCTCGCTGTAGACGAAATCCTTGCCCCACGGGTGCCCGAGCAGGGCGTGGCTGCGGTGGACGTTCTTGGTGTTGATCGTCGCCATCACGAACGGCGCGGTCCAGCCGCCGGCGAGCGCATCGTGCTCGGCCACGAAATCGTTGGGCTGGCGCGCGCCCTTGAAGCCCGGTGTCAGCGCGAACGGGTCGAACAGCACGCGCTTGAGCGACGGGTCGGCCTTGGTCGCCTCGAAGGTCGCGAGCATGCTGGCGATGGTGCCGCCGGAGAACGTGCCCTTCATCGTCTTCACGCGGCCGTGGACGCGCACCAGCGGCGCGCCCAGGCGCGCCTGCGCTTCGTGCTGCGCATGGACGACGCCCAGATCGAACGGGATGGAGTCGAAGCCGCAGGAGAACACGATGCGCGCGCCGCTGGCCCGCGCCACCGGCTCCAGTTCGGGGATCATCCGCGCCATCCAGCCCGGCTCGCCGCAGAGATCGACGTAGTCGGTACCGGCCGCAGCGCAGGCGCGGATCAGCGGTTCGCCGTGGCGCTGGTAGGGGCCGACGGTGGTGATGACGACCCTGGCGCGGCGCACGAGCGCCGCCAGGGCGTCGGCGTCGGCCGCGTCGGCGACCAGCAGCGGGACCGCGGGGGCGATGCCGAGCGCATCGCGGACCTCGGCGAGCTTCGTCGCGCTGCGGCCGGCCATCGCCCAGCGCACATCGCCGGCATCGCCGCAGGTCCGGTGGAGGTAATCGGCGACCAGCCGACCGGTGAAGCCGGTGGCGCCGAACAGGATGAGGTCGAAGTCGCGGTCCATGCGCCATGATGGCATGGAACCCGGGCCGTCCGCGCAGGCGCGCCGGGGCGCCTGCGCGGACGGGCGCTCACTCGGCGACGACCGAGCCGCTGCGCGGATAGATGCGGTAGTTGCGGGCCGTGCCGTTGTTGCGGACCCGGATCTCGTCGCCGGCCACGCCGTCGAGGTTGGCGTAGTTCAGCAGCGACCACCAGGTGCCGAACGTGCCGGAGCCGTTGATGTACTGCACGGTGCCGGTGCGCGGGTAGACGATGTTGATGTTGCCGTCGCTGCGTGCGACCGCGATCTCGTTGCCGGTGGTGCCGTCGAACTGGCGCACGCCGTCGTTGAGGATCGCGTACTGGGCGTTGATGATGTAGTTGCTCATCGACCCGGTGACGTAGCTGTAGACGCTGATGTAGTTGGGCAGGATCAGGATCAGTTCGGCGCCGGGGCTGCCGTTGAGGTCGCTGACGCAGTTGGGGATGCCCGGATCGTTGCAGATCGCCCAGCTTCCGCTGCTCACCGGCGTGCTGCTCATGCTGCGCGTGCGGTAGTTGTAGACGCGCAACGCGGAGCCGTTGGCGATCGGGATCTCGGCGCCGGGCTGGCCGTCGAGGTCCTTGATGCCGTAGACCGCGATGGCGTAGGTGCCGGACATCGGCTGCGAGCTGGTGCTGCGCGCCCGATGGTCGACGATCTTCAGGGAATCCGACGCCACGATCACGATCTCGTTGCCGGCGACGCCGTTGAGGTCGGTGATGCCGCCGGGCGATGCGGCCCACGAGCCGGTGCTGATCTGGTAGTTGTAGCTGCTGCGCGAATTGTGGTTGATCACCATCAGCGCGCCGCCGATGTTGATCGGGATCTCGGCGCCAGGGGTGCCGTCGAGGTCCTGCACGCTCGTGAAGTTGCCGTACAGCAGGGCCCACGAGCCGCCGCTGACCTGGTAGTTGTAGCTGCTGCCGTTGGTGCTCTTGACGGTGATGTACGAGCCGTTGTTGTAGACGGTTTCGGCGATGCCGTCGCCGTCGAGGTCTGCGCTGCCCATCAGGACGCCCTGTGCGGACGCGGCGCCAGGCAGCCATGCGCCGGCCACGCAGGCCAGCGAGAACAGCAGTGCGCGGAATGAACGTGTCATGGGGTGCTCTCCTTGAGCGGGTGTCGATGCGCCGGACCGGCGCATTCGTCCGTGACGAAGCGGACGCGGGCTTCCCGCGGTCGGCGATGCGGGTCGTGGCGGGTTTCCGACGAACGGGTCGCGGTTTGCGCGCCTCGTCACATTCCCGCCGGCGCCGCCGGCCACGTCGCGCGGCCATCCGCCGCACGACCGCGTCGCAAGCCTGATTCGCAGCGTCGATGGGATCGGCGGGAATGAACGACGCGGTCGCGCGCGCAGGCGACGCTGCGGATCACTCGGCGTAGGCGTACACGAAGTACAGGTGCATCACGCCCAGCGCCGCCAGCAGGCAGCCGGCGCAGATGTGCAGGGCGGTGGTCCACTGGCCCCAGGTGCCCAGCCGCTTCGCCGGCAGCAGGTTGAGCAGCGCGCCGGCGGCCACCACCAGCATGGTCACGGCGAACGTCGCGTGCAGGAAGCCGGCATGGGCGAACCCGGCGTGCATCACCAGCAGCACGAGCATGGTCAGGCCGAGGAAGCGATGCGCCAGTTGCAGCGCGCGCTGCGCGCCGCCGCCGATCAGCCGGCGCTTGATCAGGGCCAGCGAGAGATCGAAGGACAGCAGGCCGACCAGGCAGTAGCCGGTCACCTGCTTGTAGGCGTGCAGGCGCTGCAGCGCGACCAGCGATTCCACCCGCGGGCCCCACAGCCACGCGATGCACGCGATCGAGACGCCGCACAGCGCGGTCCACGAGGCGACGACCAGCGCCGTCTGGTACGCGCTGCGCGGGGCCTTGGGCCGCGTCGCGAGGGCCGGGCTGTCCGTGGTCGCGTTCATGGCGCGCTGCCCGACTTGCCGGGCGCGGCCGCGCCGTCCTGCGCGCGCTTGTCGCCGCCGCCGCGCGCGCCCGCGAGTTCGCGTCGGGCCGGGGCGCGCAGGTCGAGCAGCAGGTTGAGCGAGGCGATCGAATTCTGGGCTTCGACCCGGTCGCGGAAGGTGCCGGCATCGGGGACGAACAGGCCGTCCTTCGGCCACTGCGGGCCGACCTTCGGCCGTTCCTTGTCGTCGAAGCCGGCGGTCTTCTTCAGGTAGGCGTCGTAGGCGTCCAGCGCCGAGGCGCGGTAGGCGGCGAGGATCGCGATCACTTCGTCGGTCGAGAGCTTGTCGCGCGGGAACGACCAGGTCGTGGCGCCCATCACGTCGTTCTGCTTCCAGTCCTTGCGCGGACTCTTCGGATGGTCGTTGTGGCAGGTCACGCAGGCCGGCGCCGAGGCGATGTCGGCGAACATCGCGGTCTGCCGGCCGGTGCTGGCGTCGAGGAAGAACTTCGGCTGGCGATCCTTCTCGATCTGCTCGAAGTAGGTCTGCTGCGCGCCCTTGAACTTGTTGGTGACCTCGATCGGGTAACTCGAACCCAGGAACAGGCTCAGCTCGGGGACGCGCTGCTGCAGGCGGTTGGCGGTCTCGCGCAGCAGCAGCGCGGGCAGCGGGCCGGCATGCACGTCCTTCCGCTTCCAGTCCTCGTGGAACCTGAGGCCGGCCTTCTGCCCCGGGGTCACGATTTCCGCGGTGTAGATCTTGCGGATCGACGCGTTCTCGGCGTTGAGCAGGCGGAACAGCGTCTCGACCGGCACGTCGCGCGCACCGACGCTGTCCTCGTCGAGGTCGGCCGGCGCGGTCGCGAACAGATAGATGCCGACGACCGCCAGTGCGGCCAGCGCGATCGCGGAACGGGGAATCCTGGTGAGCGTCATGGCGAATCCTCCGGAGTCCTGGCCTTCACCACGCGTTCGCCGTAGGGCGAGGCCCCGGTGCCGAGATACGCCTGGATGGCCTCGGGCGGGATCGCGTCCTCCAGGTCGCGGGGCGGGGTGTGGTGATGGTTGCCGTGGAAGTCGTGGCAGCCCAGGCACGTGTCCCAGCGCTTGTCGCGGATCAGCGCCGCGTGCGTGGGCCGGGTCGGGTCGTCCTTGACCTGGGTGTCGGCATGGCAGCTCGCGCAGAAGCGCGCGTCGGTGCGGCTGATGCGCGTGCCGGTATGCTCGCGATGGCAGCTCACGCACTGCTGCGGCGCGAGCGCGCGCCGGGCCGCTTCGAAGCGCGGCTCCAGGAACCGGTGCGCGGGGTGGCGGTCGTCGGGATTGTCGTGGCAGCCGATGCAGGTGGCGTTGTCGACCGCGCGCTTGCCGAATTCGGCGCCGTCCGGGCGCAGGCCGAGCAGGTGCTTGGTCTTCGCCTGCAACTGCTGGCGGAGCGTGCCCGGCGCCTCGCGGTGGCAGTCGGCGCATTCGAGCTTGTCGTGGCCCGGATTGTGCGCGTCGTTCGGCACGAAGGTCGCCAGCGCCGGCGCGAGCAGCAGCAGCGGCGCGAAGGCCGCGGCCAGGCCCGCGGCGTAGGCCAGCCGGCGGATGCTGCGCGGCGGCCGCACTTTCGATTTGAGGAAGAACGCCTCGACCCGCACGTCCGCATCCGGCACGCCGGCCTTGCGCAGGCCCTCGACCACGTTGCGGGTGTAGGCCTCGGGTCCGCAGACGTAGAAGCGCGCGCCGGGGAACAGCGACACGGTGTCGGCGATGTCCTCGTCGTCGATGTAGCCGTCGACGTCGTCGGCGCGCAGGTGGCAACTGATCTCGCCGCTGCTGGCGGCGGAGGATTCGATCCTGTCGGCGTAGACCATGTCGCCGCGATAGGCCGCGCTGTAGTCGATGTGCAGGCCCTGCCCGGGCTGCCGGCCGCTGAGCAGCGACAGCGCGAGGGTCACGCCGACGCCGGCGACGAACGCGACCACGGTGCGTCCGTCCGCGGGGTCGGCCTGGCCGGCGGGCGCCGCGATGCGCATCGGGATCGCGGCGAAGATCGTCTCGTCGGCGTCGAGCAGGCGGGTGGTCAGCTCGCCGTAGGGCAGGCGGCGCATCGCGATGCCGACCCGGTTGCCGTCCCCGGACTGGTCGACGATCGTGTAGGTCCGGGTCACCCACTCGTCGTCGATCCACGCCTGCAGCACCACGTGCTGCGCGGGACGCGCCTTCGGATAGGGCGGATAGCCGGCGAGCTGCAGGTCGAGCTGCACGATGTTCCGCTGCGGGAACCGGCCGTCGGTGAGCACGGTGCGGGTCGCGTTCGCCACTTCGTACCATGGCGATTCGCCGAGCATTTCCTGCAGCAGCGGGCGGCAGCAGCCGCAGTGCACGCCGCAGCCGAGCTGGCTGCCGAGGGATTCCAGCGTCGACGCCGGCGCGGTGGCGATGGCGGCCTTGATCCGCGCCCGGCCGACGCCGGCGCAATGGCAGACGAGATCGTCCTGATCGGTGCCCTCTCGTTTCGGTAGTGCGTCCATGCGTCCCCTGTCGGCCCTTCGCCGCCAGCGAGGCGGCAAGTCCGGCGCGTCGACGCCGGGCGCCGCCGCGATCCGAAGGCCGGCCCGGTTCGTTCCTGAACCCGGCCGGTGCGCGGGCCTCCTGTCGATCGATCGCCGCGCGATTCATGGCGTCGATCACCCGCGGGGATATGGTTAACCTCCCGCGCGCGCTTTTTCAAGGTGGCGGAAGGGGGGCGAACATCGACTTTGGTCGCGAATCGGCGTTCCGCCTCGATGCGCGAGAACCATTAGCATGATGCCGCGCACTCTTCCGCGCCGCCGCAACTCCACAGGACCCGTCGTGCCCAATCCGATCTTCGACCGGCTGTTCGCTCCGCTCGCGGACAGCCCCGTTCCGTTCCTGCAGCTTGCCGATGGCGCGACCGTCTCCGGCGATGCGTTCCTGGCGATGGTGCATCGCGGCGCCGGCGCGCTGCGTGCGCTCGGCGTGCGGCCGGGCGACCGGGTGGCCGCGCAGGTCGCGAAGACCCCGGAGGCGCTGGCGCTGTACGGCGCCAGCATCGCCGCCGGCGCGGTGTTCCTGCCGCTCAACACTGCGTACACGCCGACCGAGATCGACTTTTTCGTCGGCGACGCCGCGCCGCGGGTGCTGCTGGCCGATCCGGCGAAGGCCGGGGCGCTGGCGCCGGTCGCGGCCAGGCACGGGGCGGCGCTCGCGACCCTGGACGCGCACCGGTGCGGCGATTTCCGCACGCTGTGCGATGCGCAGCCCGATCGCGGCGAGGTCGCCGACCGCGACGCCGACGACCTCGCCGCGCTGCTCTACACCTCCGGCACCACCGGGCGCTCCAAGGGCGCGATGCTCAGCCACGGCAACCTGCTGTCGAACGCTTCGGCGCTGGCGGCGGAGTGGCGGTTCACGGCCGACGACGTGCTGCTGCACGCGCTGCCGATCTTCCACACCCACGGCCTGTTCGTCGCCTGCAACGTGTCGCTGCTCAGCGGCGCGTCGATGCTGTTCCTGCCCGGCTTCGACCTCGACGCGATCCTGCGCCTGCTGCCGCGCGCCACGGTGCTGATGGGGGTGCCGACGTTCTACACCCGGCTGCTCGACGACCCCCGCTTCGACCGCGACCTCGTCGCCCACATGCGCCTGTTCGTCTCCGGCTCGGCGCCGCTGCTGGCGGAGACGCACCTTGCGTTCGAGGCACGCACCGGGCACCGCATTCTCGAACGCTACGGTATGACCGAAACCAACATGATCGCGTCGAACCCGTACGACGGCGAGCGCCGCGCGGGCACGGTCGGGCGCGCGCTGCCGGGCGTGGACGTGCGCGTGTGCGATCCGGCGAGCGGTGCGCCTATGCCCGCCGGCGAGACCGGCGTGGTCGAGGTGCGCGGCCCGAACGTGTTCCGCGGCTACTGGAACCTTCCCGACAAGACCCGAGAGGAGTTCCGCGACGACGGATTCTTCGTCACCGGCGACCTCGGCGTACTGGGCGACGACGGCTACCTCACCCTCGTCGGCCGGCAGAAGGACCTGATCATCAGCGGCGGCTTCAATGTGTATCCGAAGGAGGTCGAGCTGCTGCTGGACGAGATGCCCCGCGTGCTCGAATCCGCGGTGGTCGGCGTGCCGCATCCGGACTTCGGCGAGGCGGTGCTCGCGGTGCTGGTGCCGCAGCCGGGCGCGGACATCGACCTCGCCGCGATCGACGCCGCGCTGCGCGAGCGACTCGCGCGCTACAAGCAGCCGAAGGCGCTGGAGGTCTTGCCGGAGCTGCCGCGCAACACCATGGGCAAGGTGCAGAAGAACCTGCTGCGGGAGCGGTTCGCGCATCGTTTCGCAGCAGGCTGATTGCGGGCTGCCACCGTCCCGCACGGGTCCTGGAACATCGTGACGCATCCGCAACACGGGGGCGGTAGAGCGGCCTTCAGGCCGCTGTTCTTTTGCGATGCCATGAAGCAGCGGCCTGAAGGCCGCTCTACCGGGGCGTGGGTCGAACGAAACGGTGCGAATGCTGGTCCGCAGGGCGGGCCAAGGGCCCGCCCTGCGCGATTAGCGAGGAAGACGAGGGATCGGCGGCGCGACGCTCATCCGCCGAGACGCTCCAGCCGGTATCGCAGGCGGCGAACGAGCTGGCTGCGGCTCGCGTTCGGTACCCGGGCTTCGAGGCGGTCGATCTCGTTGCGCAGCGCCGTACTCTCACGGATGCGGTCGACATGGGTCTGCACGTCCCTATCAAATTGCCGTTGCGCAAGCCATGCGCGCAATGCCGACCACTCACGACGCTTCCGCCTGGGCGGTACGGGAATCCTGTAGCCGAGGTAGACGCACAGGCGTCCGCAGTTCTGGCAGGGCACGTCGCCGACGTACTGGGTATGGCGACGCACAGCGCTGCGGCAGTCGAAACACACCCAGGCGGCGGTTCCCATCGCTTTGCTCAGGCCCGCAGCCAGCGCAGCATCCGCGGATACTGCACGTCGCCCGGTTCCGGTGTGAAGCCGCGGGCGGCGGTCATGCCGCTTTCGCACAGGCCGCGCAGGCCGGGCACGATGCCGACGGCGTACATCTGCAGCACCGCCGCGGACTGGCCGTGGTAGCCGCCTTCATGCATCAGCACGTCGGGAGGCAGGCCGATCGCCTGCACCGCCGCCCAGGCCCAGGCCATCGCCTCCTGCTCGCCGGCATGCGCGACGTCCTGCTCCTCGGCGAGGTCGTCGCTGGCGCGCGCGCGCAGCGCAGGGGGCAGCACGGCGAGGTGGCCGGCCTCGTGGAGCAGGTCGCCGGGCCACTGCAATCTGTCGGGATCGACGATCAATCCGCCGTCGCGGATCACGATGCCGGGCAGGAAGCTGTCAGGCGGCAGCGGCGCCTCGCTCACCGGCAGGCCGATGCCGGCGAGGAAATCGAGGATCGGCCGATAGTGCGCGGCGTGCGCCATCGCGGGCGGCGGCGCGCTCAATCGCCACCTCCGCCGCCGTCACCCCCACCGTCGCCACCGCCGCTGTCGCCGCCGGCATCGCAGTCGTTGCCGCCGGCGTCCTGGCCGTTGTCGGTGTCGCAGTTCCCGGCGTCGTACAGGCGCGGGTCGGGGCTGTCGGAGAACGAGGACATCGTGCTCGTGCCGCTGTCGCCGTACCGGGTGTCGGTCGTGGACGACGACGACGTGCCGGTGCGGGCGGCGTTCCTGGCGAGGACGACGACGAGGACGACGATGGCAACGACGACGAGGACGAACAGGGTCATCGCGGGACGGCCCGGAAGGACGGAAGCCGAGACGTTAACGCATCGGCGCGACCTTGCCGAGTGCGTGCCCGGGGCGGTGGTCCGCCCCGCGGTGTCGCCTGCGCCTCAGGGCAGCCGCGCCAGCGCGAAATCGCCGCGTCCGCTGGCGGCGGTGATCAGCGCCAGCACCCGGGTCGCTTCGTCGCCGACCATGTCCCACGTGAACCGCCACGTCCAGTTGTGGTCGCCGACGGTGCCGGGGACGTTCATGCGGTGCGCGGCGTCGAGCCCGAGCACGTCCTGCAACTGGCAGACGGCGAGGTTGGCGACCGAGTTGCAGCAGGCGCGGATCATCGCCCAGTGGATGTCGGCGTCGTTCGCGGGCAGGTAGCTGCCCGCGTAGGCGCGCTCGTGGGCGCTGGCGGCGTCCCACCAGCCGCGCGCGGTGTGGTTGTCGTGGGTGCCGGTGTAGGCGACGAACGGCCGGCCCCAGTTGTGCGGCAGGTATTCGTCGCCGGCGTCGCCGCCGAAGCCGAACTGCAGGATCTTCATGCCCGGGAAGCGCAGCGCGTCGCGCAGGTCGTGGACGTCCTGGGTGATGAAGCCCAGGTCCTCGGCGACGATCGGCAGCGGGCCCAGCACGCGTTCGATCGCGTCGAACAGCGGCTTGCCCGGCCCCGGCACCCAGGTGCCTTCCTCGGCGGTCGGGCAGGTCGCGGGGATCTCGTAATAGCCGGCGAACCCGCGGAAATGGTCGATGCGGAACACGTCGGCCTGGTCCAGCGCGCGGCGCAGGCGCGCCGTCCACCAGGCGAAGTCCTCGGCGGCCATGCGGTCCCAGCGGTACAGCGGATTGCCCCAGCGCTGGCCGGTCGGCGCCATCGCGTCCGGCGGGCAGCCGGCGACGATGGTCGGCTGGCACTGGTCGTCCAGCGAGTAGAGATCCGGTCGCGACCAGCAGTCGGCGCTGTGGTGCGCGATGAAGATCGGCAGGTCGCCCATGATCGCGATCCCGCGCGCGTTCGCGTAGGCCTTCAGTGCGAGCGCCTGGGTGTCGAAGCACCACTGCACGAACGACCAGAAGCCGATCTCGTCGCCGTGCGCGAGCCGCGCCTGCGCGAGCGCGGTCGCGTCGCGCGTGCGCAGCGCCTCGGGCCAGTGCCACCACGGCCGGCCGGCGTGCGCGGTCTCCAGCGCCATGAACAGCGCGTAGTCGCCCAGCCAGTGCGCCTGCGCCTCGCGGTAGTGCGCGAACGCGGCCTGCTCGACCGGATCGTGCTTGGCGAGGAAGCCGGCGTGCGCGGTCCGCAACTGCGCCTGGCGCCAGGTCAGCACCTTGCCGAAATCGACCCGCCCGGCGTCGAAGCCGCCTGCCGGCGGCGTCGGCGCCGCCAGCCAGCCGGCGGCGACCAGTGGCTCCAGCGCCACCATCAGCGGGCTGCCGGCGAACGCGGACACGCTCTGGTAGGGCGAGTTGCCCGGTCCGATGGGATTGGTCGGCAGCCACTGCCAGATGCGCTGCCCGGCCGACTGCAGCCAGTCGACGAAACGATACGCGTCCGGGCCGAAATCGCCGATGCCGTGCGGGCCGGGCAGGGAGGTGACGTGCAGCAGCACGCCGGCCGCGCGCTGTTCGAGATCGATCATCGGGAAGTCTCCTGGACGTTCTGGGCGGTGCGGTGCGGCGCGCATTCCAGCAGCGCCAGCGTCCGCGACGGAAGTTCGAGCGCGTCGCCGTCGGCGACGACGGTGTCGGCGGGCAGGCGCGCGCTGCTGTCCGCGGCGAGACGCCACGGCCCGCCGGGCAGGCGGAAGCGCACCGGCTGCGCGCCGGGATTGAACAGCAGGCTCCAGCGCGGCGACGACGCGCCATCGTCGGCGAGCTGGCAGGCGAAGGCATGGGCCTGCGCATCGTGCCAGTCGTCGACGGCCATGTCAGCGCCGTCGGGACGCCGCCAGAGGATCGCCGGCGCGTCGGCCGTCGGCGTCGCCGGGAACCAGCGCGCGTGGCGCAGCAGCGGATCGGCCAGGCGCAGCGCGACCAGCCGCGCGACGAAATCGATGTCGTCGTCGACGCCGGCGTTCGACCAGTCCAGCCAGCCGAGCGCGTTGTCCTGGCAGTAGGCGTTGTTGTTGCCGCGCTGGCCGTCGCCGAACTCGTCGCCGGCGCGCAGCATCGGCGTGCCCTGCGCCAGCAGTACGGTGGCGAGCAGCGCCCGGCGCACCCGGCGACGGGTCTCGACCACCTGCGGATGGTCGCTGGGGCCTTCGCTGCCGAAGTTCGCGCAGACCTCGCCGCCGTGGCCGTCGCGATTGTGCTCGCCGTTGGCGAGGTTGTGCTTCTCGCGATAGGCGACGACGTCGGCGAGGGTGCGGCCGTCGTGCGCGGCGACGAAGTTCACGCTCGCGGTCGGCGCGCGCTGGCCGTGGTGGAACAGGTCGCTGGAGCCGGTGAACCGCCGTGCGAACTCGCTGCGGCCGGTCGGCGCGTTGCCGTCGGCGCCCAGCCAGAAGCCGCGCGCGGCGTCGCGGAAGCGGTCGTTCCATTCGAGGAACCGGCCCGGGAAGCGGCCGAGGCGGTAGCCGTCGTGGCCGGCGTCCCAGGGTTCGGCGATCAGATGCACCTGCGCCAGCACCGGGTCCTGGCGCAGCGCGATCCAGAACGGCGCGGTCGGGTCGAAACCGTGCCGGGTGCGGCCCAGCGCGGTCGCCAGGTCGAAGCGGAAGCCGTCCACGCCCATGACCTCGACCCAGTAGCGCAGGCAGTCCAGCACGAACTGGGTCACGCGCGGGTGGATGACGCGCAGGGTGTTGCCGCAGCCGCTGGCGTTCTCGCAGCGGCCGAGGTCTTCGCGCAGCAGCCGGTACCAGCTCGCGTTGTCGAGGCCGCGGAACGACAGCGTCGGGCCGTGCTCGTCGCCCTCGGCGGTGTGGTTGAACACCACGTCGAGCACGACTTCCAGGCCCGCCGCCTGCAGCGTCGCCACCATCGCCTTGAACTCGGCGATCGCGCCGCCGGGGCTGCGGTCCGCGGCGAGGCGCGGGTCCGGGCAGAAGAAGCCGAGCGTGTTGTAGCCCCAGTAATTGGTCAGCCCGCGTTCGACCAGCGCCTGTTCGTCCAGCGCCTGTTGCACCGGCAGCAGCGACAGCGTGGTCACGCCGAGGCGCCGGAGGTGGGAGATCGACGCAGGATGCGCCAGCCCGGCGAACGTGCCGCGCAGCGCATCGGGTACGCCGGGCAGCGTCATCGTGAAGCCCTTGACGTGCAGTTCGTAGAGCACCAGGTCCGACGTCCGGCGTCGCGGTTGCGCCGGCGTGCGCGGCGCCGGCGTAGCCGGCGCGGTGACGCGGGCCTTCAGCGCGAACGCGCCGTTGTCGCGCAGATCGGCGACCCGCGTGCCTTCGGGATGTCCGCGGACGTGGCCGAAGTGCTCGCCGCGCCACGTGAAGCGCCCGGCGATCTCGCGGGCGTAGGGGTCGATCAGCAGCTTGTGCGGATTGAAGCGATCGCCGCGCTCCGGCGCATGGCGGCCGTGCGCGCGGAAGCCGTACAGCAATCCCGCGCCGGCGCCGGGCAGCAGGCCGTGCCAGACGCCGTCGTCGGGACCGTGCATGGGATAGCGGCGCAGCTCGCGCGTGCCGGTCGCATCGAACACGCACAGTTCCATGCGCGTGGCGCGCTGCGAGAACACCGCGAAATGCGCGCCGCCTTCGACGACGTGCGCGCCCAGCGGCGTGGCGCGTCCCGGATGCAGGGCGTCGGGCAGGGACGGATCGGGCGGGCCGAGGCTCATGCCGGCAGCAGCACCAGCGTCGCCAGCGGCGGCAGGGTCAGCGCCAGCGCGCCGTCGGTCGCGTGCAGCGCGGCCGCGCCGTTGCCGGCGTCGCTGCCGCCGTAGTGGCGCGAGTCGGTGTTCAGCGCCTCGCGCCAGTGCGCCGGGGCGTCGGCGGGCAGCGGCACCCGGTAGTCGTGGCGCGGCACCGGCGTGAAGTTGCAGACCACCAGCGCCAGGCCGCCGTCGCCGTCGCGGCGCAGCCACGCGAACACCGACTGGTCGCGATCGTCGGCCACCCGCCACTCGAAGCCGGCAGCGACGCCGTCCAGACGATGCAGTGCCGGGGTGTCGCGATACAGCCGGTTGAGGTCGCGCACCAGGTCGCGCATGCCGGCGTGGCGGCGGCCCTCGACCGAGGCGTCGTCGAGCAGGTGCCACGGCAGCGCCTCGTCGTGCCGCCACTCGTGCGGCTGCGCGAACTCCTGGCCCATGAACAGCAGTTTCTTGCCCGGATGCCCCCACATGAAGCCGAGGTAGGCGCGCAGGTTGGCGAACTTCTGCCAGTCGTCGCCCGGCATCTTGCCCAGCAGCGAACCCTTGCCGTGCACCACTTCGTCGTGCGACAGCGGCAGCATGAACTGCTCGCTGAAGGCGTACACGAGGCCGAAGGTCATCCGGTCGTGGTGCCAGCGCCGGTGCACGGGGTCCTCGTGCATGTAGCGCAGCGTGTCGTTCATCCAGCCCATGTTCCATTTGAAATGGAAGCCGAGGCCGCCGACGTGCGTGGGCGCGGAGACGCCGGGGAAACTGGTCGATTCCTCGGCGGTCGTGATCGCGCCGGGCACGTCGCCGCCGACCATCGCATTCATGGTCTGCAGCAGCGAGATCGCCTCGAGGTTCTCGCGGCCGCCGAACGCGTTGGGCACCCATTCGCCTTCGTTGCGCGAATAGTCGCGGTAGAGCATCGACGCCACCGCGTCCACGCGCAGGCCGTCGAGGCCGTACTGCTCCAGCCAGTGCAGCGCGCTGCCGACCAGGAACGCGCGCACCTCGGTGCGGCCGAAGTTGTAGATCAGCGTGCCCCAGTCGCGGTGCTCGCCTTCCTTCGGGTCGGCGTACTCGTACAGCGCGGTGCCGTCGAAGCGGGCGAGGCCGTGCGCGTCCTTCGGGAAGTGCGCGGGCACCCAGTCGACGATCACGCCCAGGCCGTGCACGTGGCAGGCGTCGACGAAGCGGACGAAGCCTTCCGGGGTGCCGAAACGCGACGTCGGCGCGAACATGCCCAGGGTCTGGTAGCCCCACGACCCGTCGAACGGATACTCGCTGACCGGCAGCAGCTCGATGTGGGTGAAGCCGAGGTCGGCGGCGTAGGCCGGCAGGCGTTCGGCCAGCGTGTCCCAGTCGAGGAAGCCGCCGTCCTCGGCGCGCATCCACGAGCCGGCATGCACTTCGTAGACGCTGATCGGCGCGTGGCGATCGTTGGCCGCGGCGCGTCCGGGCGGCAGCGCGCGCGGCGGCATCGGCGCGGCGACGCGGCTGGCGGTGCCGGGGCGCAGCTCGGCGGCGCGCGCGAACGGATCGGCGCGCACGTGCAGCGCGCTGTCGGCACCGAGGACCTCGAACTTGTAGAGGTCGCCGACGCCGGCGTGCGGCACGAAGATTTCCCAGACGCCGGCGGTGTGGCGCAAGCGCATCGGATGGCGGCGGCCGTCCCAGGCGTTGAAGTCGCCGACCACGCTGATCCGGCGCGCGTTCGGCGCCCACACCGCGAAGCGCACGCCGTCGACGTCGCCGACCCGGCCCGGATGCGCGCCGAGGAACTGCTGCGGCCGCAGTTCGCGACCGTCGCGGAAATCGGCCAGCCGCGCTTCGTCGAGCTGCGGGCCGCAGGCGAAGGCGTCGGCGTACACGCCTTCGGTCCCGTTCGCCCAGCGCACCTTCAGCCGGTACTCGAAGCGCTTGCGGCGCAGCGGCACGCGGGCCTCGAACAGCCCGTCGCGCAGCGGCGGCACGTCGGTCAGGATGCGCCCGCTGGCGGCGTCCAGCAGTTCCACCGACGCCGCGCCCGGCAGCAGCGCGCGCAGCCACAGCCTGCCCGACGGGTCGGCGTGCAGGCCCAGCACCGCGAAGGGGTCCGGGTGCCGCGCCTCGAGCAGTGCCGCGATGTCCCCCTGTCCGAGCATGCTCACCCGGGCGTGTGCGCCGGTGCGGCCCAGACGCGCTCGGCGTACTCGCGCACGGTGCGGTCGGTGGAGAAGAAGCCCATGCCGGCGATGTTGCGCAGCGCGCGGGCGTTCCAGGCGGCGGGATCGCGATACAGCGCGTCCACGCGCGCCTGCGCGGCGAGGTAGTCGGCGAAATCGGCCAGCAGCAGGTAGGGATCGGCGTTGAGCAGGCCGTCGACCAGCGCGCGGTAGCGGCCCGGTTCGCCGGGGCTGAACGCCCCGCCGGCGATCGCGTCGAGCACCGCGCGCAGTTGCGGATTCGCGCCGGCGATCGCGCGCGGGTCGTAGCCCAGCGCGCGCAGTTCGGCCACGCGCTCGGTGCGCAGGCCGAACACGAACAGGTCGTCCTCGCCGATGGCCTGCGCCATCTCGATGTTCGCGCCGTCCCAGGTGCCGATGGTCAGGGCGCCGTTCATCGCGAACTTCATGTTGCCGGTGCCCGAGGCCTCGGTGCCGGCGGTGGAGATCTGCTCGGACAGGTCGGCGGCGGGGATGATGGTCTCGGCCAGGCTCACCCCGTAGTTCGGCAGGAACACGACCTTCAGCCGGCCCGCGATGCGCGGATCGGCGTTGACCACGCGGCCGATGTCGTGGGCGAGGCGGATGATCTGCTTGGCGGTCTGGTAGGCCGAGGCGGCCTTGCCGGCCAGCACCACGGTGCGCGGCGCCCAGCCGCGACCGTCGGGGCCGTCGGGCTGCGCCAGCATCGCCTGCCAGCGCGCGACCACGTGCAGCAGGTTCAGCAGTTGCCGCTTGTATTCGTGGATGCGCTTGATCTGCACGTCGAACAGCGAATCGGGATCGATCTCGACGCCCAGCTCGCGGCGCACGCGCTCGACCAGCCGCAGCTTGTTCGCGCGCTTGACCGCGGCCAGGCGCGCGCCGAGGTCCGGATCGCCGGCCAGCGGGCGCAGCTTCGCGAGTTCACCGAGGTCGCGGCGCCAGCCGGTGCCGATGGCGTCGTCCAGCAGCGCCGACAGCGCCGGGTTCGCCTGCTGCAGCCAGCGCCGCGGGGTGACGCCGTTGGTGACGTTGAGGAAGCGCCCGGGGAACAGCCGCGCGAAGTCGGCGAAGATGGTGTCGACCATCAGGTCCGAATGCAGCTTCGCCACGCCGTTGACCTTGTGCGAGGCCAGCACCGCGAGCGCGGCCATCTTCACCCGGCGGCCCTGGGTCTCGTCGATCAGCGACACGCTGCGCACCAGCGCCTCGTCGCCGGGATGGCGCGCGCGGACCGCGTTGAGGAAGTCGTGGTTGAGCCGGTAGACGATTTCCATGTGCCGCGGCAGCAGCGCCTCGAACAGCGCCAGCGGCCAGGTCTCCAGCGCCTCGGGCATCAGCGTGTGGTTGGTGTACGACACCGCCTGGCGGGTGATCGCCCAGGCCTCGTCCCAGCCCAGCCGGTGGTCGTCCACCAGCAGCCGCATCAGTTCGGCCGGGGCCAGCGCCGGATGGGTGTCGTTGAGGTGGATCGCGTTGCCGCGGCCCAGCGCCTCCAGCGGACGGCCTTCGGCGAGATGGCGGGCGATGAGGTCCTGCAGCGAGGCGCTGACCAGCAGCGCTTCCTGCTTCAGTCGCAGCGCGCGGCCGGCGTCGGTGCTGTCGTCGGGGTAGAGCACCCAGTTCAGCGCATCGGCAGCGACCTGCTGGCGCGCGGCGCCAGCGTGGTCGCCGCGGCAGAACGCGGCGAAGTCGATCGGCGATTCGGCGCTGGCCTGCCACTGGCGCAGGGTCGAGACGCGATCGCCGTGGTGCGCGGGCACGATGAAGTCGAACGCGCGCGCGACCACGCGCTCGGCCGGCTGCCAGCGGCGGCCGCCGACGCCGTCGGACTCGACCCGGCCGCCGAAGCCGACGAGGTACTCGATGTCCGGACGCTCGAGGTCCCACAGCGCGCCGTGGCGCAGCCAGTCGTCGGGGCGCTCGACCTGGCGGCCGTCCTCGGTGCCCTGCGCGAACATGCCGTAGCGGTAGCGCAGGCCGTAGCCGAACGAGGGCAGGCCGGTCTCGGCGAAGGAATCCAGGAAGCAGGCGGCGAGCCGGCCGAGGCCGCCGTTGCCCAGCGCGGCATCGGGCTCGGCCTCCAGCACGTCGCCCAGCGACAGGCCGCGCTCGGCCAGCACCCCGGCGATCGCATCCTCCAGGCCCAGCGCCGCCAGCGCGTTGCGCAGGGCGCGGCCCATCAGGAACTCCATCGACAGGTAGTGCACCCGGCGCTGCGAAGCCTCGCGGCGGGCGTCCTCGGCCTGGGTCGCGGTCCAGCGCGCGGCCAGCGTCTCGCGGCAGAGGTCGGCGGAGGCGCGCAGCGCGCTGCGCACGGCGGGCGTGTCGCCGGCGCCGGCCTGCGCCTGCGCGAAGGCGTTGCGGAAGGCCGGCGGCAGATCGGCGGCGAGGTGGCGCGGAGCGCGGTACTGGACTGGAGGCATCAAGGAATCTCCCGCTCGGGGCGCGGTGGCCCGGATGACGGGGCCGTCGCCGACGCCGCCGCTGAACCGCCGAAGCTTAGGAGCCGTTCCCATCCACGGCGAGCCCGTACAATCGTATTCACCCGGCGGGCGCGGCAACCGGGGCGTCGTGCCGGACTGCATACGTATTCATCCGCGAGCGCCGCGGCGCCGGGTTTTGCATTGCAGCACCGTCCTGCGCGATGGGCGATGCGAGGCGCGCGGTGCAAGATGCGCCATCCGCCGGACGACGGCGATCCTCCGGAGACCGGCATGCGACGCAGGACCTTCCTTGGCGGTAGTGCGTTCGGCGTCGCCGCCGCGGCGCTGCCGCGGGCGTTCGCCGCGACCGCGGCCTCGCCGTGGGACGCGGTCTTCGCGCGCATGCCGCCGGCGCTGGCCGCGGTCGCGCGCGACCCCGCGCACGAGGTGCGACTGCGCTGGACCACGATCGAACGCGATGCCGACGGCGCCCCGCGCTTCATCACCCGCGATTTCGGGCGCGCGCCGCGGCGCTGGTTCCCGGCGGCCAGCGTCGCCAAGCTGCCGATGGCGCTGCTGATGGCCGAAGCCGTCCAGGCCGCCGGCGGCGACGCCGGCACCGTGCTGGCGCTGGACGCGCCGCCGGCCACCGGCGAATGGGGCGACGAACCGCTGGCGGAGGCGTTCGCGCGCGGGCTCGATCGCACCTTCGCGGTCAGCGAGAACCGGCCGTTCAACCGCTGGTACGAACTGCTCGGCGGCGATCGCGTGCATGCGCGGCTGGCCGCGCTGGGCTATCCGCAGGCGCGGCTGATCGCGCGGCTGGGCTCGCCCGATCCGGAGGCGAACCGGCGCACCGGCGGCGGCATGCTGCGCGCGGCGGACGGCCGGGTGCTGGCGCGCTGCGCGGCGGCAGTCGCGCGCGAGCGCCGGTTCCCGTTCGGCAGCGCGCTGCGCGGCGCAGGCTGGCTGGGCGACGACGGCGTGCTGGTCCCCGGGCCGCATGACTTCTCGCACGCGAACTTCCTGCCCCTGGCCGACAGTCTGCGGATGCTGCAGGCGTTCGTCGCGCCGGAGACGGTGCCGCCGGCGCAGCGCTGGCGGATCGACGGTCCGCTGCGCGCGCGGCTGCTGCGCGCGCTGGCGCTGCGTCCGCGCGAGAGCGAAGACCCGGTCTATCCCGAAGCCGAACATCCGGACGGCTACGCGCGCTGGTTCTTCGTCGGCGACGGCAGGCGACGCTATCCGGAGGGACTGACGGTGTTCGGCAAGAGCGGCATGGCCTACGGCAGCCTCAGCGAAGTCGCGTGGGTGGTCGATCGCGCCTCGGGCGCGGAGTGCCTGCTCGCCGCGCACGTGCTGTGCAACGCCGACGGCGTCTACAACGACGACCGCTACGAATACGACGGCGTCGGCCTGCCGTTCCTCGCGGCATGGTCGCGCGCGGTGCTCGATTCCGAGCGCGCGCGGCGCGCGGGAGGCGGCGCATGACCCTGCCGCTGCGGCGCTGGATCCGCCACCCGTCGCGCACCCTGCTGCTGGTGCAACTGGCCGCGCTGCTGCTGTATCCGTTCATCGGCGGCAGCCGCGCCGGCCAGGTGGCGTCCACCGCGATCAGCGTCGGCGTGCTGTCCGCCGCGGTGTGGATGGTGCACCGCTCGCCGCGCCCGGGCTGGATCGCCGGCGTGCTGTCGGTCGCCGGGGTCGGCGCCTGGGCGGCGTACAACGCCTTCGATGTGTCGTGGATGGGCGCGCTCGGCGCCGCCGGCTACGCCGCGGCCTACTTCTACGCGGCGTTTTCGCTGATCACCTACATGATGGCCGACCGCCACGCCACCCGCGACGAACTGTGGGCCGCGGGCGCGACGTTCATGCTGTTCGTCGAGGCCTACGCGTGGGTCTTCGTGCTGTGCCAGTGGTGGCAGCCCGACGCGTTCCTGGCGCCGGGGGGCGCGCATCGCCCGCTGGTCTGGATCGAGCTGCTGTTCCTCAGCGCCACCAATTTCTCGGCGACCGGCCTGAGCGACGTGCTGCCGGTGGCGCCGGTCGCGCGCGTCGCCGCGGTCATCGCGCAGTGGAACGGCGTGATGTACATGGCGCTGATCGTCTCGCGCCTCGCGGGCATGATCGGCAGCGGCGGCAGCGGTGGCCGTGGCGACTGAGCGCGGCGTCGCGGGCCCGGTCCGCGGCGCGGCGTGCGCGGCCCCGGGCGCGCCGCGCCGGGCTGCTAAGCTGGGTCCGTGTCGTCGCCCGAGTCCGAAACCGCCGTCCAGAAGCAGGCCATGCTGAAGTCGCACCGCAACCTGCTGGAACCGCGTCCCTCCGATCGCCTGCGCATCGGCGAGCGGGTGGTGGACGTGCCGCTGCGCGAGATCGCGCCGCTGGCCGGCGGCGAGCCGATGCGCATCACCCTCAAGTCGCTGGGCGTGCTGCTGGTGCTGGTCGCCCACGCGGGGCGGCCGGTGAGCCGCGAGGCGCTGCTGGAATGGGTGTGGCCGGACACGCTGCCGACCGACGACGTCATCACCCAGGCGATCACCCAGTTGCGCAAGGCGCTCGGCGACGATCGCGAGCGTCCGCGCTACATCGAGACGCTGGCCAAGCAGGGCTACCGGCTGATCGCGCCGGTGGAATGGCTGGCCGATCCCGAGCGCGCGACGGCGCCGCCAGCCGCGCCGGCCACGCCCGCGCCGCGGCGCGCGCGGCGGCTGTGGGCGGTGATCGACACCCTGGGCGTGCTGGCGCTGGTCGTGGCGGCGGGCGTGTGGCTGTGGCGCAGCGGCCCGGCGTCGTCGCCGCCGCAGGTCGCGCCGCCGGCCGCGAACGCCGGCGGCGCGTCGCAGGTTCCGGTGCAGCGGGTCGCGACTTCGCCGCTGAGCGAGGAAGCGCCTGCGCTGTCGCCGGACGGCGCGCTGCTGGCCTACGCGCGCAAGCGCGAGGACGGTCGCGGCGCCGCGCTGATGCTGCAGACCGCCGCGGCGGTGCCGCCGCGCGCGCTGACCGAATCCGCGCCGATGCGCTGGGACATGTCTCCGGCCTGGTCGCCGGACGGCCGCCAGATCGCCTTCCTGCGCAGCGAACCGAAGCGCTGCCGGATCATGCTGGTGGCCGCCACCGGCGGCGCGCCGCGCGAGATCGGCGACTGCCTGCCGGGCGCGGCGGAAGTCGCCTGGTTCCCCGACGGCCGCACCCTGGTCGGCGGCGGCGCGACCCCGAGCGAGACCACCGAAACCACCGACGGGCGCAGCCTGCAAACGCTGCGCATCGACGAGGGCGTGTGGCGTCCGATCGCCTATGCGCGTCGCGACGAGGACATCGACATGCGCCCGCGGGTGTCGCCGGACGGCCGCTGGATCGCGTTCCAGCGCAACCTCTCGCTCGGCGACCTGTGGCGGATCCCGGCCGTCGGCGGCACGCCCGAGCGCATCACCCGCCTGCGCACCAACTTCTTCGGGCTGGCGTGGACCCCGGACAGCCGCGAACTGGTCTACGGACGCTATCGCAGCGAAGGCGTCGTGCTGGTGCGCCAGCGGCTGGCCGACGGCGCCAGCGCGGAATATCGGCTGCCGGGCAGCGGTCTGACCTCGCCGGCGCTGCCGCTGCGCGGCGACCGCTTGGCGTTCGTGATCGAACAGTCCGAATCGCAATTGCACGCGATGCGCATCGCAGACGGCGCGCAAGCCTATGCGCGCAGCGAAGTGCTGTTCCCGTCGAGCCGGTCGGACCTGCTGCCGGCGGTGTCGCCGGACGGCCGGCAACTGCTGTTCGTCTCCGATCGCGATGGCGCGATGCGGGTGTGGTGGGCGGACCCGGCGCGCCCCGACTCGCTGCGCGCGATGGACGGGTTCGAGCCGATGCCGCGCTTCGCGCCGGTGTGGAGCCCGGATTCGACCCGTGCGCTGGTGGTCGCCGACCACGCCGACGGCCGCAAGACCGCGGTCGAGATCGAACCGCGGCTGGGCCGGGTGCGCACGCTGGCGGTGCCCGACGCGGTGCCGGTGCACCTGTCCTGGCACCCGGATCCCGCCCGCCTGCTGGTGGTGGGCGAACGCGAGCAGGGCCGGCTCGGGCTGACCCTCTACGACCGCAGCGCCACGCCGTGGCGGCCGCTGGCGCGGATCGAGGACGTGATGCAGGCCTTCGCCGACCCGGCCGCGCAGCGGATCGTGTTCGTGCGTCCGTTCAAGCCGGAGCTCTGGCAGGCGGACCTGGACCTGGGCCACGCCCGGCCGGTGGACCGGGTCGCGGCGCAGTGGCGGGTGCGGACCCTGGTGCCGCAGGCCGACGGCATCCGCGTGCTCGACAGCGGACCCGGCTGCGGCTGGCGCTGGCGCCGGGTGGCCGGCGGCGCCGGGCCGGCCGACGCCCGTTGCGTGGGCGACGAAGCGCGCGCGGTCTCCGGGGTGAGCTTCCTGCCCGACGCCGGCCAGCCCGACCGCGGCCGGGTGCTGGCGGCGACCACCGACACCTCCAGCATGGACATCGGTCTGTTGCCGCTGTCGGCGCTGCCGCTGCCGGCGCAGGCGCCGAGCGCGTCGTCTGAGCGGGCAAGCCGTTGATTTTCAAGGTTTCGGAACGATTTCGGAACCGTTTCGCGCCGATTTAGGGCAAATCTCGGCGCGATTTCCTGCGTCCGGACCGGGTCCGGGCCACACCGGGGGCAGTCCCCACAGGAGTGGCGTCATGCAGGTTGAAGCCCGGGGTCTCGCCCCCCGTCCGATGCCCCGATTCCCGGTTGCGGCGATCCTCGCCGATCGCGGCGCCGGTCCCGAACCGTCGCCGCGGACCGCCGGCGCGCACTGGCCGTCGCTGGGCCGGCTGGCCCATGTGCGGCTGGGGCCGGGCGCCTTCTCGATCTGGCTGCAACTGCGCGGCGAGACCCGGGTGGAGGCGCGCGAGGGGCGGTTCGCGCTCGCCGCCGGCGAGTGGCTGGCGCTGGCCTGCGATTCCGCGCCCGCGCTGGACGCGGGCCCGCACGGGATCACCCTCGGCGTGGTGCTGCCGGTCGCGCCGGGCGGGCGCGGCTGCGAACTGCTGCCCGGCCGCGGGCGCATGATCGCGCGCGACCTGCGCGTCGCCCTGCGCCTGTGGCGCAAGGGCCGCAGCGCCAGCGTGCGTGGCGGCGACGTGGCGGCGCGCGCGCTGTGCGCGATGCTGCAGCACCTCGCGAGCCAGCAGCGCGACCTGGAGCGCGGCATCGCGCGCTGTCCGGGGCGATCGCTGCGGCGCAAGCGCCAGATCCTGGGCCGGCTGCAGCGCGCGCGGCTGTTCCTGGAAGGGCATCGCGACCGCGTGGTGCGGCTGACCGAACTCGCCGAGCTCACCAGTTTCTCGAGCTGGTACCTGTCCAAGACCTTCCACGTGCTCTACGACGAAAGCCCGCAGGCGGCGTCGGTGCGGCTGCGGCTGGAGCGCGCCTGCGAACTGCTCGCCCACACCGACGACGCGATCGGCGAGATCGGCGCGGCCTGCGGTTTCGACAACAGTTGCAGTTTCGCGCGCGCATTCCGCACCCGCTTCCGCACCACCGCGAGCGCGTGGCGCGAGGCGGCGCGTGGCGGTGCGGCCGGCGGTGCGCCTGGCGGATGACGCCGCAAGCCGCCGTACGGCCCGTCCGGGGCGCGCGTCCGACGCGTCCCCGCGACCGGCCCGTACTGCGGAACGCCCTATAATCGGGCCTTCCCACGAGCGGGCATGGCCTTGAAACTTCCGGTTCCCTTCATCCAGTTGCCGCTGTCGTTCGACGCCGAGGCCCTGTCGGCGGAAATCGAGGCGATCGGCGAATCCGAGTGGCGGCCGCATCCGGAGGGCTTCACCGGCAACTCGATGCTGCCGCTGCTGGCGACCGACGGCGATCCAGCCAACGAGGCCTTCTCGGGGCGGATGCGGCCGACGCCGGCGCTGCAGCGCTGCCGCTACCTGCGCCAGGTGATCGCCAGCTTCGGCGCCACCGCCGGCCGCACCCGGCTGATGCGCCTGGCCGGGCAGGCGGAGGTCAACCGCCACGCCGACCAGGGCTACTACTGGGTCGAGCGCGTGCGCGTGCACGTGCCGATCGTGACCCAGCCCACCGTGCGCTTCGAGTGCGACGGGCAGGGCATCCACATGGCCGCCGGCGACTGCTGGATCTTCGACACCTGGCGCCAGCACCGCGTGATCAACGACGCTTCGCGCGCGCGCATCCACCTGGTCTGCGACACGGTGGGCGGCAGCGGGTTCTGGGACCTGGCGGCGCAGGGCCGCCCGCACGACGCGCCGGCCTCCGACTGGCGGCCGCGGCGGCTGCCGGCGGGCACCGACGCGCCGGACGTCTTCCCCTGCGAGTCGTACAACCTGCCGCGGGTGATGACGCCGTGGGAGCTGAACCAGCACCTGGCGTTCCTGTTCGGCGAGTGCCTGCCGCATCCGGGGCTGCCCATGCTGCAGCAGCACGCGGGGCGGCTGATGCGGCACTGGAAGGGGCTGTGGGCCGAGTACGGCGACGCCCCGGAAGGGCGCAGCGCGTTCCGCAGCGCGTTCGACGCCTTCGCGCAGGCGGCGCATCCGATCGCGCAGGGCGTGGTCCTGCGCAACGAAATCCCGTGGACGCAGGCGATGACGGTGATGCTCTCGCGGATCGTCGTCGCCCCCGCGGACGGGGCCCCGCCCGGGCCTTCGGGCGAGTACGCCTGACACGAAAAAGCCCGCGCAGTGCGCGGGCTTTTTCGTTCGGGTCGCGATGCCGGGACTCAGAAGTTCGGCTTCTCGCCCTCGGGCGTCTCGTTGTAGCGGGCGATCGACTCCAGGATGATCCGCTTCGCTTCCTCGGCGCCGCCCCAGCCGTCGAGCTTGACCCACTTGCCCTTCTCCAGGTCCTTGTAGTGCTCGAAGAAGTGGCCGATGCGCTCCAGCCAGTGCTCGCTGACCTTGTCGATGTCGTGGATGTGGGCGTAGCCGGCGAAGACCTTGTCCACCGGCACCGCCAGCAGCTTCTCGTCGCTGCCGGCCTCGTCCTTCATGCGCAGCACGCCGACCGGGCGGACGCGGATCACCGAGCCGGGCACCAGCGGCAGCGGCAGGATCACCAGCACGTCGGCCGGGTCGCCGTCGCCGCAGACCGTGTGCGGGATGTAGCCGTAGTTGCAGGGGTAGCGCATCGGCGTGGACAGGATGCGGTCGACGAAGATGGCGCCGGTCTCCTTGTCGACCTCGTACTTGACCGGTTCGGCGTCCTTGGGAATCTCGATGATGACGTTGACTTCGTCCGGCGGGTTCTTGCCGGTGGGAACCAGGTCCAGGCCCATGGGGCGCTCCGATGCAGTGCGTGAGAGGCGCGCATTCTACGCCGGCGGATGCTGCGACGCAGCATCGGCGCCGGCCTCAGCCGGCGGAGGCCGCCGTGTCGTCCGCGCGGGGCCTGCCCGGCCAGGTCAGCAGCCAGAGCAGGACCAGGATCCCGGCGACCGGCGCCAGGCTGATCAACTGCCACCAGGGGTTGAGGCCGGCGTCGCGCAGCCGGCGGGCGCAGGCGGCGATCCAGGGCACCAGCACCGCAAGCGAGGCGATCCCCACGGGCAGCGGGCCCAGCGCCTCGGCGAGCAGTTCGGCGAACGCGAGCACCATCGCCACCGCCAGCGCGAACCACCAGAACGCGGCGCGCGGGGTCGTGCCGTCGAAGTCCAGGCCGCGGACCACGCCGTCGCGGATGGCGTCGAGCGCTGGCTGGCTCGGCGAGGGCGGGCGGACCAGCAGGGTCTCGGCCGGCACCTCGAACACCGCGGCGAGGGCGCGCAGGGACTCGGTCGAGATCTTCGCGCCGGCTTCCAGGCGCTGGATGGTGCGCAGGTTGAGGCCGGACAGTTCGGCCAGTTGCTCCTGGGACCAGTGGCGGGCGCTGCGCAGCGCGCGGAGGCGGGTGCTGTCGATGTGCAGGCTGGCGGGGGGCGGGGCGCTGGGCGGCATGGCGGCGGGCGGCAGGGTGTTCGGCGGCGAGGGATCGGAGGACATGGGGATTTCCGGTGCGGTGGGCCCGCCGGCATGGCCGGCCCGTGGCACGGGAGCATGGTGATGCAGGCCGGGCCGCGTGACGACAGCGCCCCGACATCGGCCCGCCACGGGGACGACACGGCCGTTGCGTCCGCCTGCGCCGTGCCCGATGCGGCCTGCGCCGGGTCGATGCCGGCCCGGTGGCGGGGCGCGTCCGGCGCCGGCCATCAACGCGAACGGCGGCCCGGAGGCCGCCGTTCGAGGGATGCCGTGGGGCCGGGGATCACTCCACCGTGACTTCCACCCGGCGGGCTTCGTCGGCGCTGCCGCCGCCGGTGGTCGCCTGCGGCTTGCGCAGGTCGATCCGGTCCGCGGCGATGCCGGCCTCGACCAGCGCCTGCTTCACCGCCTCGGCGCGCTGCTTGGACAGTTCGGCGTTCTTGGCCGGGTCGCCGCTGGCGTCGTGGAAGCCCGAGATCACCGCCTTGGCCTCCGTGCTGCCCTGCAGGGTCATCAGCACGTGGGACAGGGTGTCGGCGGCGTCGGCCGGCAGCGCGGCCGAGCCGCTGGCGAAGTACAGCTTGGCGGTCTTCGACGCGTCGGCCATGTCGCCGGCCGGCATCGCGTCTGGCTTGGCGCCGGTGTTGGCCGCGGCGGCCGCGGCTTCGGCGGCCGCAGCCGCGGCGGCGGCGGCCGCTGCGATCGTGTCCGGGCCGCCCGCGGGCGTCGCGGCGTCGGCCGCCTTGCCCATGTCCATCGGCAGCAGCGGCACCAGCAGCAGGGCGACGATGTTGATGATCTTGATCAGCGGGTTGATCGCCGGGCCGGCGGTGTCCTTGTACGGGTCGCCGACGGTGTCGCCGGTCACCGCGGCCTTGTGGGCCTCGCTGCCCTTGCCGCCGTGGTGGCCTTCCTCGATGTACTTCTTGGCGTTGTCCCAGGCGCCGCCGCCGGTGCACATCGAGATCGCCACGAACAGGCCGGTCACGATCGTGCCCATCAGCAGGCCGCCCAGCGCCGCCGGGCCGAGGAACCAGCCGACCAGGATCGGGATGATCAGCGGCAGCAGCGACGGGAAGATCATTTCCTTGATCGCCGCGCGGGTCAGCAGGTCGACCGCCTTGTCGTACTCCGGCTTGCCGGTGCCTTCCATGATCCCCTTGATCTCGCGGAACTGGCGGCGCACTTCCTCCACCACCGCGCCGGCGGCGCGGCCCACGGCCTGCATGGCGTAGGCGCCGAACAGGAACGGGATCATGCCGCCGATCAGCAGGCCGATCAGCACCTTCGGGTCGTTGATCGCGAAGATCGAATCGCTGTAGGCGTCGCCCATGCGCTCGTGCAGCTTGTGCGCGTAGTCGGCGAACAGCACCAGCGCGGCCAGGCCGGCCGAACCGATCGCGTAGCCCTTGGTCACCGCCTTGGTGGTGTTGCCCACGGCGTCGAGGGCGTCGGTGGTCTTGCGGATGTCCTTGCCCAGCTCCGACATTTCGGCGATGCCGCCGGCGTTGTCGGTGATCGGGCCGTAGGCGTCGAGCGCGACGATCACGCCGGCCATCGACAGCATCGACACCGCGGCCACCGCGATGCCGAACAGGCCGGCGAGGCTGTAGCAGCCGTAGATCGCGGCGGCGACCGCGAGCACCGGCAGCGCGGTCGACTTCATCGACACGGCGAGGCCGGCGATGACGTTGGTGCCGTGGCCGGTTTCGGAGGCCTTCGCGACCTGCTGCACCGGGGCGTACTCGGTGGCGGTGTAGTACTCGGTGATCACCACCATCGCCGCGGTCAGCGCCAGGCCGATCAGTGCGCAGTAGAACACCGGCATGGCGTTGGCGACGATCATCTGCTGGGTGACGAAGTAGAACCCGATCGCGGAGAGCACGCCCGCGACGATCAGCCCCTTGTACAGCGCCTTCATGATCTTGCCGTCGCTGCCGACCTTCACGAAGAAGGTGCCGATGATCGACGCGACGATCGACACCGCGCCCAGCACCAGCGGGTAGAGCACGCCGCTGTTGCCGTAGGTGGCGAAGGAAATGCCGGCGATCAGCATCGAGGCGACGATGGTCACCGCGTAGGTCTCGAACAGGTCGGCGGCCATGCCGGCGCAGTCGCCGACGTTGTCGCCCACGTTGTCGGCGATCACCGCCGGATTGCGCGGGTCGTCCTCGGGGATGCCGGCCTCGACCTTGCCCACCAGGTCGGCGCCGACGTCGGCGCCCTTGGTGAAGATGCCGCCGCCGAGGCGCGCGAAGATCGAGATCAGCGACGAGCCGAACGCCAGGCCGATCATCGGCTGCAGCGCGGCCTTGATCCCGGCCTCGTCCGTCGCGCCCTTGCCGACGAACCAGTAGTAGCCGGCCACGCCGAGCAGGCCGAGGCCGACCACGAGCATGCCGGTGATCGCGCCGCCGCGGAAGCTGACCGCGAGCGCGTCGTTGAGGCCCTTTGTGGCGGCCTCCGTGGTGCGCACGTTGGCGCGCACGGACACGAACATGCCGATGAAGCCGGCCACGCCCGAGAGCACCGCGCCGATCGCGAAGCCGATCGCGGTCGGCCAGCCGAGGCCCGGGGCCAGGCCGATGATGAAGAACAACACGGCGCCGACGATGGCGATGGTGGTGTACTGCCTGCGCAGATAGGCGCCGGCGCCTTCCTGGATCGCCGCGGCGATCTTCTGCATGCGTTCGTTGCCGGCGGGCTGCGCCATGATCCAGCGCGCGGACAGGATGCCGTACAGGATCGCCACGGCCGCTGCGGCCAGCGCGATCCACATTGCGTGTTGCTCGAGCATGAAACCCTCCCCAGAGTCGGAAATCGATGCGAAAGCGGGCGACGGCGGCGGCCGCCGGCCCGAACGAAGCCGGGCGACCTCCGGCCGCCCGGGCAACCGCTCGACTATGGCACAGGCTCCGGTCCGGGTGGTACCGAAAGCGCGGGACGCAGCGCGCGTTTCGCGGTTGGTGCGCCGCAGCATGCCGGGCGTCGCGGGGCCGGGATTTGATCCAGCCCAAATTCACGGGCGTTCGGGCACTGTCCCCGACCACGCCCTGCCTCCGGACCGCCATGCCGAACCGCCGCTTCCGCCACCCGTCCCCGCGCGTCGCCTTGCTGACCACCGCGTTCGCGGCGCTGCTGCCCGGCGCGGCCGCGTTCGCCGCCGAGACGCCCGAAGTGCAGCGCGATCCGTTCCCGCCGCAGAAGACCGGCGTGGTCCACACCCTGCGGATCATTCCCGAGACCTGCGCCTACCTGCAGGGCAGTTTCACCACCGATCGCGCCAAGCCTTACCGTTTCGGCGCCGCGCGCACTTCACCGCGCTGCCAGGCGCGGGCGCGGCTGGTCGATCCGGCGAAGGCCGCGCCGTCCGCCGCGCACGGCTGGATCCTCAACGACGTACTGCGCGTGGCCAACGCCGACTGCCCCGCGCAACAGGCCGTCGTGCGGGTCTGGCGCAAGCCCGCCGCCGGCGCGCCGCTGCGCCCGGACGCCCAGGGACGTCCGCGCATCTATCTCGAAGACGCGAAACGCCAGGCCGAGGCCGGCAAGCTCGACGCGCTGCCGCAGTACGCGGCGGTGCTGACGGTCGAGGGCCGCGGCTGTGGCGCCGCGGCCCCGTAAGCCCGTCCGTGCGGGCGACACACGGGCGGATCAGCGTCGGGTGTCGCCCGATGCGCCGACGGCGGGCTCGGTCGTCGGTTGCGGTGCGGGTTCGGCGGCGGGCTGGGGGGCAGGCGCCGCTGCAGGATCCGCCGTGGCGCCCGGCGTCGCGGCGGCGCCTCCGGCCGGCGCCTGCGGGGTCGCCGAAGGCGCGCCGGCGGGCTGCAGACGCATCAGCGGATCGACGTAGGCCTCGGGAATCGCCGGGAGCCTGTCGTCCGGGATACGGAACGCTTCCTTCGCGACCAGGCGCACGCACAGCCAGCCGAGGCTTTCGAGCACGTCCTTGGTGAGCTGGCCTCCGTTCGCACGCATCTCCTCCAGCGAAGGCTTGATCGCGCTCTTCCGGGTATCGGCCCCGCAATCGATGTGGCTGAGCGGCTTCCCGGTCTTCGCGTCGATCAGGTCCACCGCCGCGCCGTAACCGATCCAGTAGTGGCTCCAGTCCGTCGGGTAGTAGGCGTAGCTCCAGCCGAGCGTGCGCACGGAAAGCACCACATCGGCGTCGCCATGCAGCGCGGCGAGGGCCGCGGGCTTCTTTTCCTTCGTCTCGACGGTGTCGACAGGGCGCACGTCGAGTCCATGGACCTCATGCAGCAGCGCGCCGAGGCGATCGCGCAGCAGCACCGACGGGTCGCGGATGTCGTTGTCCTTCACGAAATCGTTGCCGGCCTTCGCCATGGCCGCCACGCCGAACAGGCCGAACCCGGCCTTGCCGGCGGTCATGGCGACGAACGTTGGCGTGTCATGGAGCGTCACCGCGGCCGTCTTGCCCTGCAGCGCGGCGGCATCGGCCTCGCTGAGGGGCGTGGGTTTCTTTGCGGCGAAGACGGAGACAGGCAGCAGGCAGAGCGCGACGGCGGTCGCGCAACGGAGAACGGTATTCAAGGAACCCCCTGTGTGAAGTGCGGCGCGCCGGATCGGCGGCACGGTCGCATTCCACACGCTGCAAGGCGCCGGATCAACCTTGCGATGGCCGAACCGCGACGGCCGTGGCCTCGTGGCGCCGTGCCGTCGGCGCCGCGCGCGGCCGCAGCGGCGTCGATCTCGCCGGGGGCTCGGCGAGCGTGGCGTCGAACGAGCGCGGATCCGGGCCGGTGGCCGGCTCAGCGCGAACCGTCGCCTGTGCGGCGATGGGTGCGGATCCACTCGCGGCGCTGCTCGGGCGTCAGTGACTTCCACTGCTGGCGCAACGCGTCCTGCTGGTCGGGGGGCAGGGTCTCGAACTCGCTGCGCAGGCGTCCGCGTTCGCCCGACGGTCCACGCATCCGGTCGCCCGGCGGGCGTCCGTGCGCCTGCTCGTAGGCGGCGCGGGCGCGCTGGCGTTCCTCGGGGGTCATCTGTTCCCAGCGGCGCTGGCCCTGCATCGCCTGCCGGCGCTGCTCGGGCGTCATCTGCCGCCAGCGTTCGGCATGCTGCAGCATCCGCTGGCGCTGGCCCGGATCGCGGTTCCAGCGTTCGCGCACCACGTCGATGATCGCCTCGCGCTGGGCCGGCGAGAGGTGGTCCCAGTCGGGCAGGGCGGCCGGCGCGTTCGCGGCCGGGACGGTCCTCGCCGGAACGCTCGCCGCCGGAGCGTCCGGCCGCGTCGCCTGGGCGAACGCGGCCCCGGTCGGCGCCAGCGACGACAGGCACAGCGCCAGCAGCACGGGCATGCGGTTCATAGCGTCTCCGTGGGAACGGGCCGGCCTTCGTTCGCGGCCAACCACAGGTAGAAATCGGGACTCTCGTCGATCGCGGCGATGCCGTTCGCGGTCTGCACGGCATCGTAGTCGTCGGCGGTCCAGTCTGCAGGCAGGACGTCGGCGACGGCCGGCGGTGTCTGGGCCGGATGGGCGGCCGGCGCGGTCTGGCTGCCCTGGGCGACCTGGGCGACCTCGACCGCGGCGCCCGCCGGCGTCGCGCTGTCGGCGGGCGGCGGCGCGGGAGCGGTCCGCGGCGCCTGCGCGACCGACGGCGCGGGGGCTTCGATCGCGTCCGGCGCCGGCGCGCGCAGGACCGGCGTGCGCAGGAACAGCACGCCCGCGATCAGCGCCACCGCCGCGCTGCCGCCGACCGCCAGCAGCGGCCACGTG
>Ga0136846_1221243_pt1 | contig 85615 bp, 70 predicted proteins | sample HopSoiMetagenom2_FD_96841 | JGI IMG/M metagenome (GOLD analysis project Ga0136846, IMG submission 96841) | Grasslands soil microbial communities from Hopland, California, USA - 2 Assembly 2016 (version 4) | ecosystem: Environmental > Terrestrial > Soil > Grasslands | place: USA: Hopland... | reverse complement strand
GTCTGGACGGGCGGGAGGGGGCGCGACCCGCCCTGCAACGACGAAATGTCCCCACCAGGGCGGGTCGAGCCCCCAACCTGCCGTCCAGACCCGCCCCTACCTTAAGCGTCGAGGCCAAAGTTAGCGCCTATGCCCCTGTCCCCTCTCCCGCCCCCTCCCAACCCCCCTCCCCGGGAGAGGGGAACCCGGTTGAAGCGGTCTTGCTGGTCTCCCTCTTCTCCCGGGGAGGGGGGTTGGGAGGGGGCGGGAGAAGAGGGCCGGGGTGATGAGGGTCTTCCGCCCGCGCCGTACTCGCCAGCACTTTAGGACTTCCTTCGCCGCCGCATCTGTTCTACCCTTGTCACCAGAGAAACACACGCCTCAGCGGTGTTGAGCCGCGAGGTCCTTCGCATTGATTGGATCGTAGGCGGCTCGCTCGCGGCCGTGCCGGCCGTCGAGATGCGGCCATCCGAAAGGAGCTCTGCCACCATGCCTTTCTTCAACTCTCGCCGTGGTCTGACGGCCCTCACTCTTGCCACCCTGCTCTCCACCTCCCCCGTTCTCGCTCAAGGCCGGCCCCAGGCGCGGATGGCCCGGACGGCGCGTCCGGCGGGAGCCGTCCCCCAGCTCGGCCTGCTCGACCTCTTCCAGGACGCCCTCTCCCGCCTCGTCGCCAGCGCGACGAGCACTCCGCCCACCAGCAAACAACCGGGCGACGCAGGCGTCCGCATCGATCCGGAAGGCTCCACCACTCCCCCCTCTCCGGGTCCCGTGATCGGTCCTCCCTGACCTCCCTCGCCTCTCCGGGCCGGCGGTTGGCGCCTCCGGCCCGGAGGGCCGCGTCGAGTTGCCTATTCGCAGAAGGCGGGCGAGGTGCAGGCGCAGGTCGCGAAGCAGACCGTGTTGGCGTCCGATCCGCACTGAGCCGGGCACGTGGGGGGATACGAGAACCCTCCGGCGACCTCGGGCAGACGGGCCTCCGCGAGAGACCACAAAGTCTCGCGGCTGAGCTCGAGCTTCTTCTGAAGCCTCTTCTTCATGGTGGGCTCCTCCTTGGCCACGTAGTCTACGACGAGATCGGGTTCCGGAGCCGGGGTCCAGTTCAAGAAAGGCACCCCTCCGGAGTCCTCCGCCTCCAGCCCGTAGGGCGGCATACTCCTGGCCCAGGGCGCTCCTCCTGGGCTTCCCGATTTGGAACGCGGTGCGTTCCGAATCTGGCCGGCGAACCAGCATTCCCGAATTGTGACGCGCTGCGTCACGAATTGAGCCTACAGCCACGCCGAGGTCCCCGGTACTTCATCTGGAGGTCCTGCGCGGGCAGGTCGAGCAGGCGCTCGCTCGGCGATTGAGGTATTCTAGCTCCTCGGTACACAGGCCGGGGGCCGAAAGGATTGAGCGTCCCATGATCAAGGTCAGTCTCAAAGAAGCTGAAGCGCATCTCGGTCAGTTGATCGAGAAGGTGGCCGCCGGGCAGGAGGTGGTCATCACCGGCAATGGCGGCTCCACCGTCCGGCTCGTGGCTCTCGCCCAAGAAGAGGAAAACGAGCAGAGCCCGTCCAACCGACCGGCCAAGACCGTGGGGCGGGCACTGGACCACTTCATCGGCACCTGGACGGCGGAGCAGGAGGCAGAGCTCCTCCAAGCCGTCGAGGTCTTCGAGCGCGTCGACGAATCCTTCTGGGCAGATCACTGCTAATGCAACCCTATTTCTATGCTGACAAGCTCGATCTCCTCAAATGGGGATCTATAGTCTCCATTGCCAAGCATGAAAGTATATCCTATATTCTGCAGGTCGGCCGCTACGACCTATCATCTACCATCTTTCCGAGAGCTTCGCTGTCGATGAGGATGTCTGGCAGCACTTCCGAAGCCCGAAGAACATCGAGAGGTTTGGTGAAAAGATCGGACTCCACATCGAATATCTCGAAGAGGAGGTCGGCAGAGGCCGTGGAAAGAGGATGGCCTATCTTAAGTTGCTCCTTACAAAGATCCAGAGCAAGTCAACCCTAAAGAAGATCCTGCTACTTGATCCAGACACAGGCATAGAGCCCCCCGTAGCTAACCATACTCATGTAACAAAAAACGAAATTGCGGCCGTATGGAGTGAGCTCAGCTCAGGCGATTGGCTTTCTGTTTATCAGCATCGACCGATGAGGCCCAAGACAGACTGGATTCGCCAAAAGGCGGAGATCTTTGAAAAAACTTGTGGAGCAACACCCTCTCGTACCTACACGGCGACGCTCCGCGACAGGAATTTTCCCGCGGTGCTGTTTGCCGCTGCAAAGTAGCAGGTGGCACGTACTACAGCCTCACCCACTCCCGATGTCGCCGCAACGCATCCAGGCTCGGCCATAACGCCGGGTTCGCAGGCTCTCGAAGCCGGGTTCCCGCGAGCTCTCGATAGGCGGTAAAGCTGAGGCTTGACGCAATAATGACTTTCATCGACTCAGCCTCCACCGCGATCAATCCCAAATCGAAAAGAGTGTGAACATCAGCACGGAGTAGCAATCCATTCTGAACGTTGTTCGTCTCGGGCCCAAGATAAGGCATGATGTGGGCCGCTTCGAGAGCCTCGACAGCATCGCAGCCGGTTATGGCGCAACGCCGCCCATAGGCTTCTAACAGCCTTTCCCGGAACTCCTGCTGGCCACGTCGTCGAACGATCTGCGCCAGAGCCCTCTCCCTGGCATCGACGATGCTGTCCGCGTCAAAGGCTCGGCTTTGTACGGCTGACCGTCGCTGCTCAGCCGTGAGCAACTCGATCTCGGTCTCTGTGCTCGGCGAATGCGCGAGATCATCTCGTCCGAATCCCTCAAAAAAGAAATAACCTCCGTCCCATCCTGAGACAAGGGCGAGCCCCAGTACTTGATAACGAACCACGGGCTTGGGCTTGGTCTGGCGCATCACGCCGATGGGTACTAAGTCTTGCCAGCACCTCTGAAGGCCGCGATTTGTGTACTCGGAGTCCCGCTCTTTCGGATCGTCATTCTCCTGGAAGTAGCCGTAAGTCCAGGTCCCGTCATCCCGGAAGATCGGTCCCTTCTCTGGATACCGGCTCTTGAGGACCTGCCTCGCGCTGAGGGCGTAGTTGGACCAAGCTGGTTTGTAGATCCCCTTCGCTCGGGTGGCGAGGAAACTGGCACCTTCCGCAGTCTCAATCTCGGCTGGCCAAGGCTGCTCGGTGCCCGCGTAACGATGGAACCACTCCAGGGCGGCGCGATGCCGCACAGGAAGCTGGGCGAGCAGGTCCTGAAGCGCTTCCATGCATCGATCTCTGGGGTTAGCAACCCGAGAGATAGCATCGCTACTCAATGGAGATCAATGGCGTAAGCAAGGAACTTGCAGGTCCAAAAGGCCTGTTCCGTCGCGGGCCAATGTCATCCATGGCCGAAAAGTAATGCGTAATACCCCTAGCCGGAGTTGTAGTTACGGATTCCAATCTCCACATCTCGCTTCATATTGGACACCCCTAAAGGTTATGATTAGGTGTCCACTGAAAGTGCGCGGATTCCATCGGCCATACGGGACCGGTCCGTCCTGCGCGTTTTGCTCCTCAGGAGGTATTCCATGCGCAAGATCCTCTTCCTATCTTTCTTGTTCGCTCTCGGTCTCGCGGTCTCAGCTCAGGCTCAGCGGGGCTGCTGCTCTCACCACGGCGGCGTTTGCGGCTGCGCTTGCTGTGACGGCAGCCCGCTCTCGGACGTCTGCCGGCCTTTCTTCCCTTGCGGAGGGGGAGGGGGTGGCGGCTCCAAGCCGACAGCGCCGTCGTCCCTTCAGGCATCCGCTCTTTCGGGAACGCGGTGCTCTCTGAGCTGGATCGACAATTCGTCGGATGAAACGTCGTTCCGCATCGAGGCGAGAAGCTCGCAGCAGTTCTCTTTCGAGGAAGTCGGATCGGTATCGGCGAACGTCACCACCGCTACCATCGGTGGGCTGACACCGGAAACCGCCTATGCCTTCCGGGTCCGAGCCCGGGGAGCGAACGGAGATTCCAACTATACCAACGAGACAACTGTGACGACCCCGGCATCGGTCTCGGCCTGCGTGGCTCCCACCCTGTGCTTCGCCGGCGGCCGATTCAAGGTCGAGGCCCGCTGGCAGACTCGCGACGGCGCCTCAGGCGGTGCCACCGTGGTGCGTCTCTCCCCTGATTCTGGATACCTGTGGTTCTTCTCCGCCACGAACGCCGAGGCCGTCTTCAAGGTGATCGACGCCTGCTCTCTCAACAACTCGTTCTGGTTCTTTGCCGGCGGGCTGACGGACGTGCAAACGGTGATCACCGTCACGGACAGTGTTTCTGAACGCGTGAAGACCTACACCAATCCCCAGGGGACGCCGTTCAAGCCGATCCAGGACACGTCGGCGTTCCCCTGTCGGTGAGGTCACGAGAAGTGGGTTGGGAGCCTGGGGCTTCCTGATTTGGAACGCAGTGCGTTCCGAATTTGAGCTGGACCCGCTACCAACGCCCCGCGGGCGCGTCATGGCAAGGGGGACTCTCCTCTCCGGCTCGGAGACGCCCCAGCGGGTTCCCCGCAGGGCGTCTCTACATTAAGGGAGACGGGCCGGACCTGTCCGGTTGCAGCGCTCTCGGTGCGGCTCCAAATTCGGATACTATTGGCGGTCAGGGAAGACTCCGGTGCCACAACTCTGCGCCAAACGGCGCGAGACGAGCATCGCTTTACGCGACAAGGTGAGGAGCCTGTGAAGAAGAAGGCCAGCAAAGAGACCTCGGCTCTGGCGGCTCCGCCGGCTTTCGACGGACTGCTCGGGCAGTTGCGCATTCTGATTCAGGAGGCCCGGCAACAGGCCCTGCGTGCAGTGGACGCGGTGCAGGTGCGGACCTGCTGGGAGGTGGGACGGCACATCGTGGAGTTCGAGCAGGGCGGGGTGGACCGCGCCGCGTATGGAGCGCGGTTGCTCCCGCAACTGGCGGGCCGCCTGACGACGGAGTATGGGAAAGGGTTCGACGCCTCCAACCTCCGCTACATGAGGCTGTTCTACCAGGCATTCCCGAAGTGTGACGCACTGCGTCACGAATTGAGCTGGACGCACTACCGCACCCTGCTGCGGGTGGAAGACCCCAGGGCCCGGGAATGGTACATGGCGGAGGCGGCCCGACAGAACTGGAGCACGCGCGGCCTGGAGCGACAGATCGGCACGCTCTACTACGAGCGGCTGCTGGCCAGCCGGGACCGCCATCTCGTGAGGAAGGAGGCGGCAGGAAATCTGGCCGCACAGGAAGTGACACCCCGCGATTTCGTCCGCGATCCCGTGCTGCTGGAGTTCCTGGGGCTGCCGAATACGGGCAAGCTGCTCGAGTCGACGCTGGAGGAGGCGCTGATCGAGAACCTGCAGTCCTTTCTCCTGGAGCTCGGCAAGGGCTTCGCCTTCGTCGCCCGGCAGCAGCGCATCAGCACGGAGTCGAAGGACTTCTATCTAGACCTCGTTTTCTACAACTACCTGCTCAAGTGCTTCGTGCTCTTCGAGCTCAAGGCGGGCGAGCTGACTCATCAGGACATCGGCCAGATGGACATGTACATCCGCATGTACGACGAGCAACGGCGCGGCCCCGGAGACAATCCGACAGTCGGTATCATCCTCTGCGCTCAGAGGGACGCTTCCGTGGTGCGGTATTCCGTCCTGCACGGCAGCGAGCAACTCTTCGCCAGCAAGTACCGGCTGGTGCTGCCGTCTGAGGAGGTGCTGAGGGCCGAGCTGGATCGCGAGCAGCGGCATCTGCTCGCAAGCGACGGACACGCCCCCTCCTCTCCTGCTAGGCTTCCCGCGACTCAATCCCAGGAGACGCCCCCATGACCGAAACCCTTGCCCGGCCCGCCAATCGCGCCAATGACGTCACGTCCGACGGCCGGGATCATCCGCTGGAGCTGGACACGGACGCGATGCGCGGGCTGGTGGAGGCGGCGCTGGAGCGGATCGTGGCCCACGTCTCGTCCCTCCCCCGCCAGCCGCTGTCCGACACCCGGGGCGGCGCGGAGCTGGCGCGCACGCTGGCCGAGCCTCTCCCCGAGACGGGCACGCCCGCGGCCGAGCTGCTGGACCTCCTCTTCGATCGCGCCGTGCCCCTCTCCTACAACACGGCGAGCCCCGGCTATCTGGCCTACATTCCGGGGGGCGGTCTGTTCCATGCCGCGGTGGCGGACCTCATCGCCGACTCGGTGAACCGCTACACGTCCATTTTCACCATGGCTCCCGCCCTCGCCCGCCTGGAGGCCAACGTCGTCGACTGGTTCTGCCAGCTCGCCGGCCTCCCCAAGGAGGCCCGGGGGACGCTCACGACGGGCGGCTCGCTCGCCAATTTCACCGCCCTGTTCACGGCCCGGCGCGAGCGCCTGCCCGACGACTTCCTCTGCGGAGTGATCTACGCCTCCACGGAGGCCCATCACTCGGTGGCCAAGGGCGCCCTCCTCGCCGGCTTCCCGGAGCGGAACATCCGCGCCATCCCCACCGACGAGCGCTTCCGCCTGCGGGTGGACGCCCTGGAGGCGGCCATCGCCGAAGATCGCGCCCAAGGGCTCACCCCTTTCCTCGTCGTCGCCAGCGCCGGCACCACCAACACCGGCGCCGTCGATCCGCTGGAGGAGGTGGCGGAAATCTCCGCCCGCGAGAAGCTGTGGCTGCATGTGGATGCCGCCTATGGCGGATTTTTCCTCCTGACGGAGGAGGGCAAGCGGACGCTGCGGGGAATCGAACGGGCGGACTCCATCGTCCTCGATCCCCACAAGGGGCTGTTCCTCCCCTACGGTACGGGCGCCGTGTTGGTGCGGGACGGCCAGGCCCTGCACCGGGCTCACGCCCTCACGGCGGATTACATGCCCCATATGCAGAACGATCCCGATCTCGTGGACTTTTGTCTCTATTCGCCGGAGCTGTCGCGGCCGTTCCGGGGTCTGCGGGTGTGGCTGCCGTTCAAGATGCACGGCGCCGGCGCCTTCCGTGAACAGCTCGAGGAGAAGCTCGCCCTCGCCCGCCTGGCCGCGGACCGCATCCGGGCCATGGAGGGGATGGAGATCCTCGCCGAGCCCCAGCTCTCCCTGCTCGCCTTCCGCCTCGTGCCGCCCGGCATGGACGATCCAGCCGATCCGGAGGAGCTCAACCGTCTCAATCAGCGGCTGTTGGAGCGGGTCAACGCCCGCCAGCGGGTGTTCCTGACCAGCACGATGCTCGGGAACCGTTTCACGCTGCGCATCTGCGTCCTCTCCTTCCGCACCCATCGCGACCGGATGGAGGAGGGGCTGGAGGACCTGGAGGCGGCGCGGCGGGAGGTGCTCGGCGTCAGCGGATGACCGCCGCCTTGATCATCCCCAGCACGCCGGCCCGGATCATGGCGACCGAGATGGCGGCCAGAAAGAGGCTGGCCACCTTGGCGATGGCGCGGGAGACGGCCGGACCGGCGAAGCGGCCGATGTGCGGGCTGGCCAGCAGCGTCAGCAGGACGAGGAGCATGTTGACGATCAGCGACAGCAGGGTCGGGGCATAGCCGAAAGCCTCGCGGGAGACGAGGATGGAGGTGATGGCCGCCGGTCCCATGATCAGCGGGATGCCGATGGGGACGATGCCCACTGAGGCGGGGTCGTCCTCGCCGCCGCCCGTGGGGTCCCGCCGCCGGAAGTCGCCGAAGATCAGGTTGGAGATGCTGAGCACCAGGAGGATCAGCCCGCCGCCCACGCGCAGGTCGTTGACGGTGATGCCGAGCAGCGAAAAGATCAGTTGACCGGCGAAGAGGATCAGCACGGCGATGACGAGCGCGGTGACCATGGCCTGCAGGGTCAGCCGCTGGCGTTCAGCCCTGGTGAGGTTCTCGGTGACGCTCAGGTAGATGGGGATGATGCCGGGAGCGTTGATCGCCACGAAGAGCGGCAGGAAGCTTTCGATGTAGGGGTTCATGGGCGGGGGTCGGGAGCGCGGGAGGAGCATATCGCGCGGAAGAAGAAGCGAAGAAGAAGAAAGAGAAGAAAAAGAAGCGGAGTAAGTAGGCCGGCGGGACGCCGGCGGTCCCAGGGGAGGGCCTCACGATCCAGACGGATGCGCTCCCGGCACCTCGGTCGGCGGGGCCGGTTTCTCTCCTGCCACCTGGATCACGTTCACCACCGACTTGACGCCGTCGGTATGGACGGCGAGCCTTTCGGCGGTGGCGCGCTCGGCGGCGGAGGCGACCTTGCCGCTGAGAGTCACACGGCCGTCCACCGTGTTGACGCTGATGTGGAGGGATTTCACCTCGGGGTCGGCCACCAGCTTGGCCTGGACCCGGGCGGTAATGCCGGCGTCGTTCAGGACCTCGCGGGCCACCGGGCCGACCTTGGCGTTCACCTTCTCGGCGCCGCGCTGGATTTCGCCGCCCACCTGATTGGCTCCCTGCGCGAGCTGGTGGCCGGCGACCTTCAGATCCTTCTGGGCCTCCTGGAACTTCTGATCGACCTTCTTGCCGTCGACGTGGATCTCGGGGTTTCCCTGCGCGTCGCGCCGGGTGGTGATGGCACTGTCCGGCTGGTTGCAACCGGCCAGCGGGACCAGGACCAGCGACGCGGCGAACAGGATCGGGATGGCTCTCTTCGTCATGGCATGTCTCCTTGGAGAGGTCGCTCTCCTGCCCGGGAAGGGTGCAAGTTCTGCACCCGGTTCGGCGGGAGCGCCAAGGCAAAAAAAAGGGGGGAGGCGACTGATCTCTCAGATTCAGGACGCCTCCCCTTCAGGGAGGGGCCGCGAAAGGCTGTTTCGCGCCTTACTGCGTTGGCTCTCCCAGGGTGCCTTTCCCTGGGGCAGCCGGCCTCATCGGACGACCGGCTGCATCCCGGAAAATTTGCAGATTTTGTGCCACGGCAACGTCACCCGACCGCGGACTTTCCAAACACCCCTCTGGGATCCCGCTCAGATCTTCACCTTCCGGCTCACCAGCACCTGATCGCCGTCCTGGATGGTGATGGCATTCCTCGGCCGCGCCGCGAGCAGCGCCTGGGCGCTGGGCGGCAGTCCGAAGGAACGGTCGATCGCATACCACTCCTGAGGCTGCGTCGCGCCGAGCACGACCTCCCACTCGGAGCCTCCGGGCGGCAGGGTGAAGTTTGAAAAAAAGCGCCAACGGGGAGGGCCGCCGCCCGGTGACCTGCTGTCGAGCACGAGGAGGGCGTGTCCGTCGATCTTCACGGACTCGAGGAGGGCCTCGGGCGGGATGGCGATGCTGCCCACCAGCGCTCCACGCGGCGAGGTCAGGTGCAGGCGCAGGTGCCGCCGGCCTCCGGTGATCGCATCCTCCAGCACCTTCAGCTCCGGCCCGGGGGCGTTGAGGGGCGGAGCCGGGGCGACCAGGGTCCGGGCCATGGGCGACGACCAGGGGTATGGCGGCACCGGGCTCTGGCCGAAGGTCGCCGCCTGGCGCATGGCTGGGGGGAACGGCGGCGCGCCGCGCACCACCCAGCGGCTCTCGCCGGTGCCGGCGTCCTCATGGAGCTCCACCACGATGTTGCGTGGTACCTCCGGAGAGTTGGACGGCGTGACCAGGGTCAACACGGCGCCGAGCACGGCCCCGGCCGCGGCGGCGAGGGGCAGCCATCGGCGGCCCAGGGCGCCGGCCGGGCCCACCAGAGGGATGAGGGGACTGAAGACGAAGGCCAGCGCCACCGAGGTCACCGCCAGCCCGATGAGGCCGAGCCCCAGATAGAGAGAGCCCAGGAAGGGCAACCAGAGCAGCGCCACCACCAGGGCGGGGAGGAGGGTCGCCGCCAGCCGCCCCGCGGCCGAGCCGCCGCCGGCGTAGACGGCCACGCCCACGATCCCCGCCACCAGCGCCGCCGGCAGGAACAGATAGCTCACTCCGGGTAGCAGGATGCCGGTGACCAGCCCGAGCAGCGACCAGCCGGTCCACACCCCGGCCCACAGCCCCGCGGACCCGAACCGCCGGCCCAGAAGACCCGCCAGCACCAGCGTGACGGCGAGGCTCGCCAGCCAGAACGCCATGCTGACGGACAGCGGCCGGGCGATCCAGGCCGAATGGAAGGCGCGGCCCACGAGCGCCATCAGGCCGTACGCCACCCCGAAGCAGAGGACGGCGGCGAGCAGCGGCGCCACCACGCCCAGCACCACGGCGCCCCAGGTGACGAGGCCCCGGCGGCGGCCAAGCCACGCCGCGGCCAGGCACAGGACCAGGGCCAGAATGCCGAGCAGCGGGCTCAAGCCCTCCCGCCAGCGCACCACCGTGAGGTGCAGCAGGTCGAAGAACACCGCGTTGCCAGCCGGCGGATTGGCGAGGTCTCCCGCGGCCAGGCCGCGCACCGCCGCCAGAGCGTTGTCGCCTTGGTGCTGGAGGCTGGCCGCCGAGGAGTGCGCCAGATCGTCCAGGGCCGTGTGGTAGTAGCTCGGATTGTCGATGAAGGCGAAGTTCAGCCCCGGCAGACCGCGCTTCAGGAACACCGTCAGGTCGGTGTCGTTGGGCATGAACTTGTAGATGGTGGAGAACAGCGAGCTGGTGAACGGCCGCGGCGCCCGGGAGGCGTAGGCGTCGATCAGCCAGGCGTCCTGGCCGCTGGTCTGGAACATCAGGCTGGGGCCGCCGGTGCCCCGGGCCTCCAGGTTCACCATCGCGCCCACCGATGCCGCGTCCGGGCTGCTCTCGGCGAAGTCCCGGGCTCCCAGGAGTCCCTGCTCCTCGCCGTCGTCGAGCAGGATGAGGACGGGGTTGCGCAACGGCGGGCCGGCTTTGAGCACGCGGGCGACCTCGAGGATCGCGGCCACGCTCGTCAGGTCGTCGCTCGCCCCCGGACCGGCGGGCACCGAGTCGTAGTGCGCGGTGAGCATCACGGCCTTGCCCTTCTCCTGTCCCGGCAGGCGCGCCAGCACGTTCCACACCTTGGCGCAGCCCCATCCGGCCTGGCACATGAAGCCCTCCTGGACCTCCGGCGCGTACCCCACCGCCCGGAGCTGAGCCAGCACCCGCTCGCGCACCCGGGCGTTGGCCGCCGAGCCCACCGGATGGGGCACCCCGTCCCCCACCAGAGTGCGGAGGACCTCTTCCGCGCGGCCGGCCGAGAACTCCGCCGGCGGCGCATCCTTCGGCTTCGGCGGCGGCGGCCCGCCCAGCGAAGTCACCAGCAGCAGCGCCAGCGCGAGCATCGCCAATCCTGCGATCAGCCCCCCGCCGCCCCGCGGCTCCCCCGGTCCGACGACACCTCTGGTTCCACCCTGCTCGGCCATGGACGATCTCCCGCGGCATCCCGCCGCTAGTCAAAGGAATTTCCTGGCCGGGGATTCTAGCAGGCCCTCATCACCCCGGCCCTCTTCTCCCATCGCCCTCCCCCCAACCGGGAGAAGAGGGAGAAAGGCAAGAACCCTCCAGCCGGGTTCCCCTCTCCCGGCCGGCGGGAGGGCGGTGGGAGAGGGGACAGGGGCGAGGGCTCTGGGCGGGGGGCGCGAGACCGGGATTGACGCGCAAGGCCCGCCTTCAATACCCTCCCTCCCTGATGACCTCCGGCTCAGACGACCTCCTCTTCGGGCGGATCGCCCTGCACTACAAGCTCGTCACCCGCGAGCAGCTCGTCGCGGTGGCCGAGTGGCAGGCGCGGGAGGGGAGCGCGCGCCGGTTGGGCGAGATCCTCGTCGAGCGGGGCTTCCTGACGCCGCAGCAGCTCGAGCAGCTCCTCGCCGTCCAGCGCGAGTACGTGGCCAAGCAGCAGGCCCAGGCCGCCGCCGTCGCCGCCACCCCGGCAGAGCCCGCCGCGCCCAGGGCGCCCTCCCTGCGCGACTTCGCTCTCGACTCGCCCCGCGGCCTGGACCGCCTCCTGGCCCACACCCTGCGCAGCGGCGCGAGCGACCTCCACGTCCACAGCGGCGCCGCCGTCAAGCTGCGCACCCACGGCCAGCTCGCCGACCTCGCCCCCGAGCCCGTGGACGCGCAGACCACCGAAAGGCTGGTGCTGGAGATCCTCGATCCCGAGCAGACGGCGGTCCTGCGCGAGAAAGGCCAGGTGGACTTCGCCTACGAGCTGGCGGACGTCGGCCGGTTCCGCGGCAGCGCCTACCGCCAGCAGCGGGGCATGGACGCCGTCTTCCGGGCCATCCCGCCCCGGCCGCCGACCCTGGAGGAGCTCGGCCTCCCCTCCTCGCTCGCCCGCTTCGCCAATTTCCACCAGGGCATGGTGCTGCTCACCGGCCCGGCCGGCTGCGGCAAGTCCTCGACTCTCGCCGCCCTGCTCAACATCATCAACGGCGAGCGGCGCGACCACATCATCACCATCGAGGACCCCATCGAGTACATCCACCCTTCGCAGCAGTGCGTGGTCAACCAGCGCCAAGTGGGTCCCCATACCAGCTCCTTCGCCCGCGCCCTGCGCGGCGCCCTGCGCGAGGACCCGGACATCATCGCCATCGGCGAGCTGCGCGACCTGGAGACCATCTCCCTGGCCCTGACCGCCGCCGAGACCGGCCATCTCGTCCTCGCCACCCTGCACACCAACAACGCCATCCGCACCATCAACCGCATCCTCGGCGTCTTCCCGCCGTCGCAGCAGGACCAGATCCGCACCATGGTCTCCGAGTCGCTGCGCGCCGTCGTCTCCCAGCGGCTGGTGTCCCGGGCGGACGGCAACGGCCGGGTGCCGGCCCTCGAGATCCTGGTGGTCAACAAGGCGGTGGGCAACCTGATCCGCGAGAACAAGACCTTCCAGATCAAGTCCGTGCTCCAGACCGGCGCCTCGCACGGCATGTGCCTGCTCGACGCCTCGCTCGCCGACCTGGTCAAGAAGGGCTTCATCACCCGCGAAGAGGCGATGAAGCAGGCGGACGAGCCGCAGAAATTCGCCGGGTGACGGTACCTGCGAGAGGAAACGCCATGGCCCGCATCGACGAGCTGTTCCACTACCTTCGCGACAACAAGGGGTCCGACCTGCACCTCGCGGCCGGCCTGGAGCCACGCATCCGCGTCCACGGCTCCCTCGAAGCCGTCCGCGGCTGGAGCGTGCTGACGCACGACGCGCTGCTCTCCCTGCTGCGGGAGATCGCCACCGACGCCCAATGGGAGGACTACCAGGGGTGCGGCGACCTCGACTTCGCCTACGGCCTGGAAGGCCTGGCCCGCTTCCGCGCCAACTTCCTGCGCCAGGAGAACGGCTGCGGCGCCGTCTTCCGCATCATCCCGGAGACCATCGTGCCGCTCGAAGAGCTCAACCTGCCCAGGGCGATCGAGAGCCTGGCCCATCTGAAACAGGGGCTGGTGCTGGTCACCGGCCCCACCGGCTCGGGCAAGTCCACCACCCTCGCGGCGATCATCGACCGCATCAACACCACCTACCAGAAGCACATCGTCACCATCGAGGACCCGGTGGAGTTCGTCCACAGGGACAAGCTCTCCGTCTTCTCCCAGCGCGAAGTGGGGACCGACACCGAGAGCTTCGGCGCCGCCCTGCGCGCCGCCATCCGCCAGGACGCCGACGTCATCCTGGTGGGTGAGATGAGAGACCTGGAGACGATCGCGCTGGCCATCACCGCCGCCGAAATGGGCGCCCTGGTCTTCGGCACGCTGCACACGAACGGCGCGGCCAACACCGTCGACCGGCTGATCGACGCCTTCCCCGCCGAGGAGCAGTCGCAGATCCGCACCACCCTCGCCGAATCGATCGCCGGCATCGTCTCCCAGCTCCTGCTGAAGACCGCGGACGGCAAGGGCCGCTGCGCCGTCAACGAGATCCTCTTGAAGACTCCCGGCCTGCCCAACGTCATCCGCGAAGGCAACACCCCGATGATCACCTCCATCATCCAGGGCGGCCGCGCCTCCGGCATGCAGCTCATGGACGACGCCCTGATGGCCCTCGTCGAGCAGCAGAGGATCACCCCTCGCGAGGCCTACATGAAGGCCAGCAACAAGGTGAAGTTCGAGGAGATGATCGAGGAGGAGTAGGGGGAGCACGTCAGGCGGTGTCGAATTTATGGGCATCCATCTGCAACGCGGTGCCAAGCCAGCGCTGTCAGAGTCCGCAGTGCCATCCGGCGAGACTTCGCTGCTCTGCTATAGTTGAAAGCTCCATCAACCTTCCCATGGAGGTCCGAACATGCGCAAATTCATTCTGATGTTGATCCTGGCCCTGGCCGGTTCCGCGGCCGGTCTCTTCTCTCCGGCTCCCGCGAAGGCGGCCGGCGGCGGTGGCGACTGCGTGAGCTACTGCTTCACCAATGCGTGCGGCTTCACCTGTTGTTCCGAGATTTGCTGCAACGGGCGCTGCTTCTATCCCGACTGCGCTCCACCGCCGCCCTGCGACGGCGGCGTTGACTGAACCGAAACCCTCTCACGAACTCATCTCAAGGAGGTCTGAAATGCGCAAACTGATGCTGGTGATGACGCTTGCCCTGGCCGGTGCCGCGGCCGGTCTCTTCTCCCCACCTCCGGCCAAGGCGGCCAGCGGCTGCACCACCTACTGCTCCGCCCCGGATGCGTGCGGCCACTTCTGCTGCTACAAGCAGTGCTGCAACGGACGCTGCGTGATCCTCGACTGCGCTCCGCCGCCGCCCTGCGGTAGCGATAACTGAAAGCACCCGCTGCGTGCCTGCTGGGTAGGCTCACCGGGCGGGGCAACTGCTTTTCCCTGCGATGCCCCGCCCGGCCGTGATGGTCACGGCTCCTATTGGCCGATCCACATGGCGTCGGCATACTCGGCAATGGCGCGCTGCAGGTCCGGCTCATGGTGTTGCCATGGGACCTCTCCGTCAAACAGCCGGCGATCTTCAGCGATCTGGCACGTCTCTTGCGCCTCTTCTCAGTGTGCGCGGGAGCTCTCCCGCTCCTGGCGCGTAGTGACAGAACGGAGGTACCGATGATTACGAGGACCATTTCTCTGCCCGAGCTGGGCCTGGTCGCCGGAACCCGCGCGGCCTTGGGCGCGGGGATCGCACTGCTGCTGGGCGATCGGCTCGACAGCAAGCCGAAGAAGGCTGTGGGCTGGACCCTCCTCGCCGTGGGTGCGCTGACCACTTTCCCCCTCCTCGCGGAGGTGCTGCACCACAAGCCGGAGGTCGAAGCGGCATCATGATCAGGAAGCTCAAGTCCGGCGAGTACCGCCTCTACTCGCGGAAGAAGGACGCGAAGACGGGCAAGCGGAAGAACCTGGGCACCTTCCATTCGCTCGAAGCCGCACACCAGCACGAGCGCGAGGTCCAGTTCTTCAAGCGCGCCGGAGGCTGACGCCAGCCTGTAGAATGCCCGGGCTATGAGTCCGGATTCGCCTCTTCACGACGCCCTCGTCATCGGCGGCGGCCCCGCCGGATCGACGGCCGCCCTGGTGATGGCCCGCGCGGGCCTGCGGGTGCGGTTGCTGGAGCGCGCGCTCTTCCCGCGCTTCCACATCGGTGAATCGCTGCTGCCGCGCAACTTTGCGCTGTTTCGCGAGCTCGGCCTCCTCGACGCGCTCGACGGGATTCCCAAGGTGGACAAATACGGGGCGGAGTTCATCCTCGGCAGCGGCGGCGAGCCCTCGCTCTTCCCCTTCACCTTAAGCCTGGTGCCCAGCGAGCCGATGTCGTTCAACCTCGAACGCGCGCCGTTCGACGCCCGGCTGCTCGATACCGCCCGGCAGGCCGGCGCCGAGGTCCGCGAGAGGGTCGCGGTGCGCAAGATCCTGCGCCTGGAGGACGGGAGGGTCGAGATCGCCACGGACGAGGGCGACGTCGCGGCCCGCTTCCTGGTCGACGCGAGCGGCCAGTCGACCCTGCTCGGCAAGCACCTGGGCCTGCGCCGCGTCCTCCCCCACCTGAAGAAGATCGCGTACTTCGGCCACTTCGAGAACGTCTGGCGCCGGCCCGGCGACGAGGGCGGCTACATCGTGATCGTGGTCTGCGAGGAGGGGTGGTTCTGGCTGATCCCCCTCGACGAGACCCGCACCAGCGTCGGCCTGGTCATGCACGACCATGTGGCGCGCCAGGTGGGGCTGCCCGCGGACCAGATGCTCGCCTGGGGAATCTCCCGCTGCCCGGTCTTACGCGAGCGCACGGCCGGCGCGACCGTGCTCACGGAGACCCATGTGCTGGCCGATTTCAGCTATCGCTGCGCGCCGTACGCCGGCCCCGGCTACTTCCTGGCCGGCGATGCCGCGACCTTCATCGATCCCATCTTCTCCACCGGCGTCTGCCTGGGGATGATGAGCGGCGCCGAGGCCGGGCGGGCGATCGTCGCCGCCGTGCAGCAGGGCCAGGCCCCCGCGCCCCTGCGGCGGCGCTACATCCGCTTCGTCGAGGAGAGCTCGGCGGCGTTCTTCCGCCTGGTCGAGCTCTTCTACGACCACTCCTTCCGCGAGCTCTTCCTGCACGGCCAAGGCCCGCTCCAGATGCATCGCGCCGCCATGTCCATCCTCGCCGGCAACGTCTTCCCGCGTCCCGCCTTCGCGCTGCGCTGGCGCTTCGCCCTGATGGGCCTCTTCGCCCGCATCAACCGCCACGTCCCCCTCGTCCCCCGGCGCGAGCGGTTCTCGCTGCTCACTGGTTGAGCGCCTTCTCCACGTACTCGAAGGCCGCGGGATCGTTCGACTGGGTGAGCCAGAAGAGCGCCTCTTTGCGCACCTCCCGCTCCCGGGTCTTGCGGCCGACCTCGATGAGCAGCGGCACGCCGCGGCCGCCGCGAAGTTGGGACAGGGCGAAGACGCCTTTCTTCTTGACCGCCAGGTCCGGATCGGTTTCGATCGCCTGGACGATGGCGTCCGGAGCCTTGGGATCGTCCCGCTGCGCGAGCCAGAAGAGGCCTTCGCCGCGCACGTCGGCGCTGCGGTCCTGGCGCGAGAGCCGGATGAGAGAGTCCGTGACCCCAGCGGCCTTGCTCTGGCTGAGGGCGAAGATGGCCTTCTTGCGGATCTCGACGTCGGAGTCGCCCTCCATGACACGGGTGATGAACCGGGCGCCGCGCTCGCCGCGGCTCTGGCCGAGCCAGAACAGGGCGTCCTCGCGCACCTTCCGGGAATGAGGAGCGGCGGCCAGGTCTTCCAGCACCTCGTCCGCCCGGCTGCTGCGATGGAAGGAGAGGGCCGCCAGCGCCTCCTCGGCGAGGTTCCGCGATGCCGCGCGGGCCGGGTTGGCGGTCTTCGCGAGCAGGGCCACGCTCTCCTCCGGCTTCGCGTCGCCGAGCCAGATGAAACGGCGGTCGCCGGCGTCGAGCGGGCAGTTCGCGGAGAAGGAGCGGACCTTCTCGATCTGACCGCCGGCGATTCGGGTGAGCACCAGCAGATCCTGATCGGCCAGCACCTTGGCGTCGTCGGTGCTGCCCCATCCCTGGTCCTTGCCTTCCAGGTGGCAGGTGGTCCGCGTCCACTTCTCGCCCTTGCCGGCGTTGTTGAAGCAGCAGTTGTAGCGTTGGCCGGCGATCATCGGCACAGACCAGGCGATCCAGAAGGGCTCGCGAGCGCTGGCGCCGGCCTGGCGGACGGCGGCTTCGAGCCCGCCGCCCGCGGAAGCGGTCTCAAGACGGGCGTTGGCGACCTGCGGCGGCGCGGCCGCAGACTGTGCAGCGAAACTGAGGAGCAGAAGGGGGAACAGCAGTTGAAGTCTCATCGCATTCACCTCCGGAAAAATGATTCAATCGGATCCCTTGCCGAAGATCTTGGACAGGAACGTCTGGGCCTCGTCAGAGTCCATGAGGCCGAGTTGCTTGACGATCTCGCGCCGCCACTGCGGATCTTTCTCCGCGTGGTAGAGCTCGATCAGAGCCGCGGCCTTCCCCTGGATGAGAAGTCCTTCGAGAACGGCCCTGCGGCCCCCTTCGTCCTTGCTCTCCGTATAGAAGGACTTGAGGGCCGCGGTCGCCTGCGGCTCCTGGCTGATCCCCAGGTCTGAGATGGCTTTGTGGCGCAGGGCAGGCTCCTTCTCCTCCCGCGCGATGGCGACGAGGCCCTCCACGTCGCCGGCCACGGCGAGGCCGTCGAGGATCGTCATCCGTACCCCCGGATCGCTCTCGCTGCGATAGAGCTGGCGCAGCTCATCCCGGGCTCCCGCCGGGCCGAGCAGCTCGAGGGCCTTGCGGCGCACCCGCGGATCCTTTTCGCTCCGGGCAGCGGCCACGATCTGGTCGCGCCCATTGGCCGCCAGGTAGGCGCCGAGCACGTCCATCTTGACCTCGGCGCTCGCGGTGCTGCCGTAGAGCTGCGCCAGGACGCCCTTTTCCCCCGCCGCTCCCAGCGATTCGATCGCCTGCTTCTGAAGCTCCGGATGCCGCGCGCCGCGGGCGATTTCGAGCAGGGTCCTGCGGGCCTCGGGCGAATCGCTCTGGGAGAGGACGAAGAGGGCCTGCCCCTTGAGGCGCGCCGAGTGCCGGCCTTCGAGGAACTTGAGGACGAGGGGTACGGCGCGCTGGGAGTCGGAGGCGAGCAGGCCGTTCAGGGCGTAGAGCTTCAGGTCCTCGTCCTCCGCGGCCGACGGATCGGGGTGCTGGCCTGTCGCGCCGCGGATCTCCAGCTCCAGGGCCTGGGCGTCGTCGCGCCACGAGCTCTTGGGATAGGTCCCGCCGAGCTGCCGCAGCGTGGTGAGGGCCTGCGCCGTCCGCCCCGCCTTGTTCTGCGCATAGGCCTTCCAATACAGGGCCGCGTCGGCGTCCTTGCCGCCCCGCTCGGCGGCGCGGCCGAACTTGTCGATGGCGGCGGCGAAACGCCCGGCGTCGAGGTCCTGGCGGGCCGCGCTGTAAAGCTCGTCCTTCGGCGCCTTGGCGGCGGCCGCGAAGCCCAGGCTGACGATCAGGGCCAGAGCGGCCAGAGAAAGCGAGAGGGTGGTTCGCATGGGCGTCTCCTAAAGAGTCTGTTTCCGATTTTCCAGGTGGTCGCTCGCGACCCGCACCTTGAACAGCAGGGCCTGGCTCGCGATCCGTTCGCGCAGGGCCGCCAGCTCCGCGGCCGGCAGCTCGTCGGGTGCATGGGCGAGGTCCAGGAGAAATGGCTCGAGCTCGTCGAGCACGCCGGCCAGCCGCGGGCGTCCGGCCTGGCGGGTGGATTGGCGGTAGAGGCGGTTGGCGGCGAGGAGGTCGCGCGCCCAGGCGCGCTCCGCCGAAAGATCGACACCATCGGAAGCGTCAGGGGTATGAGCGACCTCGGCGAGCAGCCGCTCGGAGCGATCGAGATGGGCCGCCACCGTGGCGAGCAGGATGCGGTCGCGGGCCTGCGGCGCCAACGTCGCCGGCCGGGGCCACAGGCGGCCGAGGCCGAAACCGACGGCGATCAGCACCAGGGCCGCCGCGGCCCATCTGGCCCAGCCGGGGTCCTGCAGGCGGGGACGGACCGGGAAGGAGAGCCGCCGCCCCTCGCGGCCCTCGCGAGCGAGACGGGGTGCGAGCCGCGCCCACACCTCGGCGCCATAGCTCTCCCCCCGCCCCGGCACGGGGACGGCGTCGACTGTGGCCAGGACCCGCCGCAGCGATTCGCAACGGGCGCGCAGCTCCGCGGAGGACTCGAGCTGCAGCCGCACGGCCTCCGGGTCCTCGGATTCGCCGTAGAGATAGAGGATCAGGTCGTCATCTTCGAGTGGTTTCATAACTTCACTTCCTGTTTTTCGATTCTCTCGGCGAAAGGCTCCAAAACGCGGCGCAGCTTCTTGACGGCGCGGAAGATCGCCTGCTTGCCGGCGCTCGCTCCCAGCCCGAGCTGATCGCAGATCTCGGCGATCGACCGCCCCTCGAAGTGGCGGAGCACGAACGCTGTCCTCTCCATCGGGGAGAGGCCGGCGAGGGCTGAGCGGACGGCCCGCTCCACCTCGAGGCCGAGGGCCACCCGGTCCGGTCCGGGATCGGGAGAGGGAGGTGGCTCCTCGACGCCATGGCTCGGGGCGAGATGGCGCTGCCGCTTGCGCACGATCTCCAAGGCGGCGTTGACGGCGATGCGATGGAGCCAGGTGCCGAACTGCGCGCGTTCGTCGAAGCGCCCCAGCGAGCGATAGGCCCGCAGGAACGCCTCCTGAACCACGTCCTCCGCCGTGGCCTCGTCGCCGGTGATGCGCCAGGCGAGGCGGAACAGCTTCGAGCTGTGGCTCTCCACCAGCTCGCGAAAGGCTTCGGCATCGCCCGCCCGGGCAAGCCTCACCACGCTGATCTCGGTGCGCTCCATTCCGACTCCTTAGACGCGGCGAACGCCGGGCGGTTAGCTCCGATTATCCGCCTGCCGGCAAACCGTTCCAGGCCCTCGTGCGTCTAAGGGGGTGTCTTGGAAGATTCGGCCGAAACCTCACGGTCGGAGTTTCGTACTACCTGGGTAGTCATGAATTGTCGTTCTCGGGAGGGGCCCATGAACGGAAAATCGCGGATCGCCTGTATCCTGCTGCTCGTCTTCACCTGCGCACCGTTCGCGGCCCGCGGGGCCCAGGAACGCCCGGCCCACCGCGTCGAGCGGGCGGCGTCGGAGATCACCGTCGACGGCGTGCTCGACGAGGCGGCCTGGCAGAAGGCGGCAAAGATCGAGCTGAAGTACGAGACGCGGCCGGGGGAGAACACCCTTCCCGCCGTGGCCACGGAGGCGTTCGTCACCTACGACGCCGGTCATCTCTACGTCGCCTTCCGCGCGCACGATCCCCAGCCGTCGGCCATCCGCGCCCACGTCTCGGACCGCGACAACGCTTTCAACGACGACTTCGTGGGGATCGTCCTCGACACCTTCGACGACCAGCGCCGCGCTTTCGAGTTCTTCGTCAATCCGCTGGGAGTGCAGATGGACCTCTTCATGGACGACGTGAGCGGCAACGAGGACTCCACCTGGGACGCCATCTGGAACGCGGCCGGGCGGATCAACGAGGACGGCTACACCGTCGAGATCGCCATCCCCTTCAGCTCCCTGCGCTTCCCCCGCACGGAGGGAGAGCAGACCTGGAGCTTCGACGCCCTGCGTTTCTATCCGCGCAGCCAGCGCGCCCGGATCTCCGACCATCCCCTCGATCGTAACGTCAGTTGTTATCTCTGCCAGGACTCGAAGATGACCGGCTTCTCGGGGATCACGCCGGGGCGCAACCTCGAGCTCGCGCCCACCGTCACCGCCACCCGCACCGACCAGCGGCAGGACTTCCCCTCCGGTCCGCTGCGCGAGGGCGGCGTCAAGTCCGAGCCGGGCCTCACGGCGAAATGGGGGGTCACGCCCAACCTCACCCTCAACGCCGCGCTCAACCCCGACTTCTCTCAGGTCGAAGCCGACGCCGCGCAGCTCAACGTCAACACCCAGTTCGCCCTCTTCTTTCCGGAGAAGCGCCCCTTCTTCCTGGAAGGCGCCGACTTCTTCAGCACGCCCTTCAACGCCGTCTTCACCCGCAACGTGGCCTCCCCCTCCTGGGGCGTCAAGCTGACCGGCAAGGAGGAAAAGAACGCGATCGGCGTCTTCGCCGCCCGGGACGACCGGACCAACCTGCTCTTCCCCGGCAACAGCGGCTCCTCGTCGGCCTCGCTCGGTCTCCAGACCACCGACGCCGTGCTTCGCTACCGGCGGGATTTCGGCAGCTCCTCGGCCGTGGGCGTCCTGTTCACGGATCGCCAGGGAGACGGGTACATGAATCATTTGGCCGGGATCGACGGCCTCTATCGAATGACCGATTCGGACCGCGTGCGCCTCCAATTCCTGCGCTCTCAGACCGGCTATCCGCACGCGGTGGCCACTGAATTCGGCCAGCCCCTGGGGACGTTTTCGGACAGCGCCTACCAGATCGCCTACAACCACGACTCCCGCGACTGGTTCGCCTTCGGCCGCTACGAGAACGTGGGCCGGGGCTTTCGCGCCGACATGGGCTTCCTGCCGCGGGTCGACTACAACTTCCTGCTCGCGGGGGGCGGGCACGTCTGGAACGGCAACTGGCGAGGCTTCACCCGCGCCAGCCTCAGCAGCGACTGGGACCGCCGGGAGGACCAGCGCGGCCAGCGCCTCGAGCAACTGGTGGAGGTCACCGCCGACTGCAACGGACCCCGGCAGTCGTTCACGTCGCTGAACGTGGCCCGGCGCGATCGGTTCTTCAACGGCGCGACGTTCCGGGATACGTTCTCCTCCCTCTACTCCGAGATGCAGCCGAGCGGGGACCTCTTCCTGAGCCTCTCCCTGAATTACGGCGGCGAGATCGACTTCGTCAACACCCGCGCGGGGGACCTCGTGCAGATCTCTCCGACCGTGCGGTACGACCTGGGCCGCCATCTGCGGACTCAGCTCTCCCACGTCTACCAGCGGCTCGACGTCCGGGGCGGCGAGCTCTTCACGGCGAACCTGACGCAGCTCTCCACGGTTTATCAGCTCAACGTGCGCACCTTCCTGCGCGCCATCCTCCAGTACACCGACGTCCAGCGCAACCCGGCCCTCTACCTCGCCGCGGTCGACAAGAAAACGGCGGCGCTGTTCGGCCAGCTCCTCTTCTCCTACAAGCTGAACCCGCAGACCGTCCTCTTCCTCGGCTACTCCGACACCTCCGCCGCCGACCAGCGGATCGACCTGACGCGGACCGACCGGACCTTCTTCCTGAAGCTGGGGTACGCCTGGGTGCCGTGAGGCGCATTGACAAGACTTAACTCGCCTGACATCGCCGCAACTTGGCCCGACGCGGTTCGAAGCCGAAAGACTTCGCCGCAACCTCTCCGCATCCGCCGCAACGCTCCCAGACACACCGCAGGGCCTACAGACACGCCGCAACGTCTTCAGGCGTTGCAGTGCGTCTACCGACCCCACCGCAGAATAGAATTATGTTCCGGCGACTCCTCGAAATTTACCGCAACACTTGCCAGAGATCCCAGAGTGCGCTCCAACACCCAAAGAGCGTGCCGGATTTTATCGCAGCACAGACAAACATTGCCGCATATTCTGCGGCTTCGCTGCATCGCAAGGGAACGTTGCCGCGACGCAAGACGATTTCGCCGCCACTCCGGGATACACACCGCAACCTCTCCAAACATCGCCGCAACGCCGCCGAACCGTATCCGCGTTTATCGACATCCACCGCGACGCAGATTTCTCCACCGCAGTTCTATACGACGCTGCGGTACGATTCATAACAAATGCCGCAAAATTTCTGGAGATCCGCCCCGGCCGGCTCGACACCGCGGCATTCTTGAGCGCCGCCGGTCTGGAGTCTACAGACTCCGCTGCAACGTCAACTCCTCCAAAATGTGTCGGGGGCAAGTTGCGGCACGGTCCGTCGCGCCATACCGTCGTCTTCTACCTTTACCGCAACTTTGCTGGAGCTGCCGCAGAGTCATGGGCGACGCCGCAATATCTGGCGGCTTGGGCCTGGATCCCGTGGCTTCACAGGAAGTCCAGGAGCGTGGAGCTGTCCGTCGAGGACGTCAACGGAGATTCGCCCGATCCCCCTCCCCGCGCAGGAGCGGATTGAGCCAGATCAGCCGGCGGCAGGACTTGACTCGCGATTAGATCGCATCGGCCAGCTTTTCCCGTAGGAGGGAGTTGATCAGAGACTCCGAGGACACATGCCGCGAGCGGGCAATCGTCGCAACCTTACCGGCGAGATCGTCATCGAGAGCGACCAAGTGCTTACGCCGGCGTATATCGATTTCGAGCTCCGCTTCCGGCATCTGATCCCAATATTCTCCCATGTCGTGCGTGTCGAAAAAATTCACGAGCTCGTCGAGCGAATCCGTTCGTGACAGGAAGTCCTTTCTATTTGCGGCCATATCTTCTTCGCTCCTTATCGGCCATGTCCCGAGCACTTAGAGGTAAGACTTCTCGATTCCCTTTGTCTATGAACAGGATTGCGAGATATCGTCCCGCATCTGTCTGGCCCAAAGCGATATAGACATCCTCTCCCTTGCGCTTTCCCTTCTCGACAAGTCGTATCTTTGGTTTGTTGTTCAGTGCTTCTTCGGCCTCAAATGTCTCGACACCATGTTTGTCGGCCAACTTGTCGACGACCTGCCTAAGCCAGATGACTTCGTCGACTCTCACCGCCTCGATCTTAGCACAGCGCCTCGCTTGCCCTCGCCTCATTCGGACACGCTCAGCGAGACACCGTCCCCTCTCGCCACGCAATTGCCCGCTCCCCCAGCGCCCGCCCCAGCGCCTCCAGGCTGTCCAGGTTGTGCACCGGCCGGTGCTCGTCGACGTGGGGAAGGAGCGCGCGGATCCCCTGCGCCCTCGGCTCGAACCCCTCCCAGCGCAGGAGCGGATTGAGCCAGATCAGCCGGCGGCAGGACTTGTGGAGACGCTCCGCCTCGGCGGCGAGGCCCGGCTCGGGGTCGCGGTCGAGACCATCGGTGACCAGCAGCACCACGGCGCCGTGGCCGAGAACGCGCCGCGACCACTCCCGGTTGAACTGATGCAGGCAGGTGCGCAGGCGCGTTCCTCCCTGCCAGTCCTGGACCTCCCGGCCGCAGCGCGCGAGCGCCTCGTCCGGGTCGCGGCGCAGGAGGATGCGCGTCACGTTGGTCAGCCGGGTGGCGAGCAGGAAGGCGTGGACGGGGCTGCGGACGTCGCGGGCGTCGAGCAGGGCGTGCAGGAAGTGAAGCATCATCTCCGAGTAGCGGCCCATCGACCCCGAGATGTCGCACAGGACGACGAGCGGCGGCGGCAGGGAGACGCGCGAGCGGAAGCGCAGCGGCGCCAGGTCGCCGAAGGTCTTGCGGCTTTCGCGCACCGTGCGGGCGAGATCGATGCTCGCGCCGTGGGGATCGGGGGCGAACCGCCGCGTGCGGACGGGCCGCAGCGCCGCCGCCATGCGGGCGACGATCTTCTTGGCGCGGGCGAGTTCGCCGGCGCTCATCTGGTCGAAGTCGCGGGTGCGCAGGAGCTCGTCGGCGGAGAAGGTGAGCGCGGCGTCGAATTCGGTGCGCTCGGGAAGCGGCTTCCCCGTGGACGACGGCGGGCGCCACGCTTCGGCGACCCGCCGCGAAACCGTCTGCGCCCGCGGCATGCGCACGTGCGGCAGGAGCTGCGCCAGCGCCGAGTCGGCGCCCATGGGGTCACGCCAGAAGAGGCGGAAAGCCTGATCGAAAAGCTCGAAATCCTCTGGCCGCTTGACCAGGACGGCATGGAGCGCCCAGTACAGCTCGTCGCGCTGGATCACGTCCACGGCGGACGCGGCGGCGAGAGCGTCGAGAGCGCTCGCCGGCCCGAGCCGCAGGCCCGCGCCGCGCAGGAGGCGGGTGAAGTGGACGACGTTCTCCGCCAGCTTCGAGGACCCCGGCTGCGACATGACCTTCGACATCACAGTCCGGCCAGCATCTCCCGCACGGGGGCGCCCGCCATCTTCTCGATGTCGTCCTGATATTTGAGGAGCACGCCCAGCGTCGCGTTCACGGTGTCCGCCTCCAGGGCCACCTGATCGAGCGCGAGGAGCGCGCGCCCCCAGTCGATCGTCTCGGCGACTCCCGGCAGCTTGAACAGGTCGGCCGAGCGCAGCCTCTGCACGAAGCGCACGATCTGCCCGGCGAGCGCCGCGGCCAGCTCGGGAGCGCGCAGGCGCAGGATCTCCAGCTCGCGGGCCGCGTCCGGATAGCCGATCCAATGGTAGAGGCAGCGCCGCTTGAGCGCGTCGTGGATCTCGCGCGTGCGGTTGGAGGTGAGCACGACGATGGGCGGCGACGGCGCGCGCAGCGTGCCGATCTCCGGGATGGTCACCTGGAAGTCGGAGAGGATCTCCAGCAGGAACGCCTCGAACGGCTCATCGGTGCGGTCGACCTCGTCGACGAGGAGCACGGGGGGGCCCGCCGGATCAGGCTCCAGCGCCAGCAGGAGCGGACGCTTGAGCAGGAAGCGTTCGTCGAAGATGTCGTGGGCCAGGCGCGCTCTCTCGCCCCGCCCCTCCAGCTCCGCCAGCCGGATCTCCAGCATCTGGCGAGGGTAGTTCCATTCGTAGAGCGCCGCCGAGGCGTCCAGCCCCTCGTAGCACTGGAGGCGGATCAGCCGGCGGCCCAGGGTTTCGGCGAGGACCTTGGCGATCTCCGTCTTGCCCACGCCCGCTTCGCCTTCGAGGAGGAGCGGGCGGCCCAGCGTGAGGGAGAGGAAGACGGCGGTGGCAAGGCTCGCGTCGGCGACATAGCGTCCCGACGCGAGCAGATGCCGCGTGTCCTCGACGTTGCGCGGCAGGTCCAACTTACTGGCAAGCCTGGATGGCCCGCTTCGCCATCACTTGGACGAGGTGTGCCAGGTACTCCGGGCTCGACTCGCCGCCCGTCCGCAGATCTCCGGGCGGAACCTCCACGGCGCTGGCGGCACGCCACGCGAAGTTTTCGGTGAGCGCCTGCTCCAGCGCGGTGAGGCGGAACACCTTGGAACCGGCCCCCGTCACCGCGACGCGCACGCCGCCCGCCGTCTTCGCCACCATCACGCCCACCACCGCGTACTTCGAAGCCGGATGGGGAAACTTGGCGTAGGCCGAGCGCTCCGGCACCGGGAAGCGCACGGCGGTGATGATCTCGTCGGCCCCAAGCGCCGTCTGAAAAAGGCCCGTGAAGTAATCGTCGGCCGCGATGCTCCGGCGATCGGTCACGATCGTCGCCCCCAAGGCGAGCACGGCCGCGGGATAGTCGGCGGCTGGATCGGCGTGGGCGAGCGAGCCGCCGATCGTGCCGCGGTTGCGGATCTGCGCGTCGCCGATCCCGCCGGCGAGGGCGGCCAGCCCCGGGATGCGCTGGCGCACCTCGGGCGAGCTCGCCACCTCGTCGTGAGTGACGAGCGCGCCGATCACCAGATCCCCGCGATCACCCCCCTCGGAGCGGATCTCCTTCAGGCCGGGGATTTTGGCGAGCGACACCAGGTCGGAAGGCTGCGCCAGGTCGAGCTTCAGGATGGGCAGCAGGCTCTGCCCGCCGGCCAGCAGTTTCGCGGCATCGTTTCCCTTGAGCAGCGTGACCGCGTCGGCCACCGACTGCGGACGATGGAACTCGAAATTCCTCATGCGGCACCTCCCTGGGCTGCTTGGATCGCCCGCCAGACCTTCTCCGGGGTCGCCGGCATGTCGAGGTGCGTGACGCCGAGCGGAGCCAGAGCGTCGAGCACGGCGTTGATGACCGCGGGGGGAACGCCGATGGCGCCCACCTCGCCCACGCCTTTGATCCCCGTGGGGTTGTGCGTGCACGCGGTGACGTGATTGCCCACCTTGAACGAGGGCAGGTCCGCCGCGCGCGGCATGGTGTAGCTCATGAACGAGCCCGACAGGAGCTGACCTTCGGTGTCGTAGACGCACTCTTCGAGCAGCGCCTGGCCGATCCCATGCGCGAGACCGCCGTGCGCCTGGCCGTCGACGATCATCGGATTGATGATCACTCCGACGTCGTCGGCAATGGCGACGTCCACCACCTCGACGACGCCCGTCTCCGGGTCCACCTCGACCTCGACGAGATGGCAGCCGCCGGGGAAGGTGAAGTTCTTGGGATCATAGAAAGCCGAGTCTTCGAGCCCCGGCTCCACCGTGTCGATGGGATAGTTGTGCGGCACGTAGGCGGTGAACGCCACCTCGCCGAACGTCTTCTCGCGGTCGGTGCCGGCGACTCGGTACTTGCCATCCTCGAACTCGACGTCGGCGACGTTCGCTTCGAGGAGATGGGCGGCGATCTTCTTCCCCTTGTCCACGATCTTGTCGACCGCCTTGTAGATCGCCGAGCCGCCGACGGCCGCCGAGCGCGAGCCGTAGGTGCCCATGCCGAACGGGATGCGGTCGGTGTCGCCGTGGACGATCTCGATGTTCTCGATCGGGATGCCCAGCCGCTCGTTAACGAGTTGGGCGAACGTGGTCTCGTGCCCCTGGCCGTGGCTGTGCGAGCCGGTGAACACGGTGACGCTCCCCGTGGGATGGACGCGCACCGTCGCCGCCTCGTACAGACCGGCGCCGGCGCCGAGCGCGCCCACCAGAGCGGACGGCGCGATGCCGCACGCCTCGATGTAGGTCGAAATCCCGAAGCCGCGCAGCTTGCCGCGCTGCTCGGACTCGGCCTTGCGCTCCGCGAACTTGCCGTAATCGATCGCCTGGAGCGCCATGTCGAGGGTGGCGGGATAATCGCCGACGTCGTACTGGAGGGCCACGGGCGTCTGGTACGGGAACTGGTCCGGCTGGATGAGGTTCTTGCGCCGGATCTCCACCCGGTCGATCCCCAACTCGCGGGCAGCCTTGTCCACCAAGCGCTCCAGCAGGTAGGTGGCCTCGGGGCGCCCGGCGCCGCGGACCGCGTCCACCGGAACCGTGTGGGTGAAGATCGCCTTCACCTCGGCGTAGATGGCGGGGATGACGTACGGCCCTGAGAGGAGCGTGGCGTGAAGATAGGTCGGGATGGCCGGCGCGAACGTCGAGAGGTATGCCCCCATGTTGGCCAGCGTGCGCACGCTTAAGGCCCGGAACTTGCCGTCGGCCGTGAGGGCCAGCTCGGCGTGGGTCACGTGATCGCGGCCATGGGCGTCCGAAAGGAAGGCCTCGCTGCGATCGGAGGTCCATTTCACGGGATGGCCGACCTTCTTGGACGCCCAGAGGACCAGCAGCTCCTCGGCGTAGTGAAAGATCTTCGAGCCGAAACCGCCGCCCACGTCGGGCGCCACGACGCGCAGCTTTTGCTCCGGCACCTTCAGGGTGTAGGCGGCGAGCAGCAGGCGGGTCAGGTGCGGGTTCTGCGACGTGGTGTAGAGCGTGTAGCGGTCCTCGACGTCGTCGTAATAACCGTTGGCGGCGCGAGGCTCGATGGCATTGGGGGCGACGCGGTTGTTGGTCAGGTCGATCGCGACCACCCGCTCCGCTTTCGCAAACTCGGCGTCGGTGGCCGCGGCATCGCCCAAGTGCCAGTCGAAGCAGACGTTGCCGGGGGCCTCGTCCCAGACCTGGGGCGCGCCGTTCGCGACCGCGGCGTTCAGGTGGGCGACGGCCGGCTGCGGGTCGTAGTCGACCTCCACGAGCTGTGCCGCGTCCTTCGCCTGCGCCCGGGTCTCGGCAATGACCATGGCGACCGGATCCCCGGTGTGCCGCGCCTTCCCCTTCACCAGAGCCGGGTGCGGCGGCGCGACCATCTTCGAGCCGTCCTTGCTGGTGATCGTCCAACCGCAGGGGATGCCGCCCAGGTCGTCGGCGGCCGCGTCCTCGCCCGTCAGCACGGCGAGCACTCCGGGCGCCGCGAGCGCTTGGCGTGCGTCGATCGAGCGGATCGCCGCGTTGGCATGCGGCGAGCGCACGAACACGGCGTAGGACTGGTTTGGCAGCGTGACGTCGTCGGTGTAGCGTCCCTTGCCGAGCAGGAAGCGCCGGTCCTCCTTGCGGGCGACGGAAGCGCCCAGGCCCTGATCGCTCATTGGGCACCTCCGCGCACGGTCTCGGCCGCCGTGAGCACGGCCTTGACGATGTTGTGGTAGCCGGTGCAGCGGCAGAGATTGCCCTCCAGGCCGTGCCGCACCTCGTCCTCGGTCGGATTCGGGTTGCGCTGGATGAGCTCGGTGGCGCGCATCACCATGCCGGGCGTGCAGAAGCCGCACTGCAGACCGTGACAGGTGTGGAAGGCGGTCTGCATGGGATGCAATTTACCGTTTCCCGACAACCCCTCGATCGTGGTGACTGCCGCGCCGTCGGCTTCCACCGCCAGCATGGCGCAGCTCTTGACCGACTTGCCGTCGACCCAGACCGTGCAGGCGCCGCACTGGCTGGTGTCGCAGCCCACGTGGGTCCCGGTGAGCCGCAGGTGCTCGCGCAGCAGCTCGACGAGCAGCGTCCGCGCCTCCACGTCGACGACGTGGCTCTTCTCGTTGACTTTCAGTGAGATCGTGGCCATGAACCTCCCCTTCCAGGTTTTGCCCACCGGCCGCAGGATGCGTGTTGGCCGGCGGTCATAGTACCGCTGAGGATTCGGAGGTGCAAGCAGTCCCTACCCCACGACTGCGCGATGGCGTCTCAGCGCCGCCACCAGCTTCTCGGCCGGCTCGGGCGGATTCTGCACGGCGTCCAGGAAGGCCTCCCGGTCCGCACCGAGGAGCACCATGCGTTCAGGCTCGAGGCGTTCCGTCTTGGGCTCGGGGTGAGCCGGCTGGTGGCAGTGGGCTGACGTTGCCATGAAGACCTCCTTCGTCGGGAGACTGTACTGCATCACCGCCAACCCTACCAGGCGCGAAGGGGCCGAAGGACTACTTGAGAGGCAGGTGGTTGCGGCACTCCATAGTGAACCTCGCTTTTCAAAAGCAGCTCGAATGGGCCTTGCTTTTCAGACATGTCCTTCTCACAAAACGACTCCGAGAGTAGATGACGAATGCCCACCCGGGCGCCGTGGCCTGGACTGCCGGCGATCAGAAGGATCTGTGCCTTTCGATTGGAAGGATTGTTCATCCGATAGATCAGCACGTAGTCGTGGAACACGTCTCTTGTCTGGTCGACCCAGCTAGGATGGAAGATCCTCTGCTCCAAGAGATCCAGGACGGTGCATCCGAGGGCATTGCAGATCCCAAACCTCATGGTTGCGCCAATGCCGGCCGAGAGGCACTTCGAGATTTCGTTGGTGTCCGGCCCTCCAAGCAGGATGAGATTGAAATTCAAATCCTCCTGGGTGAGTCGATCCGCGGTGACCAGCTCTGGCCTGGAAAGCCTCAGCCGCGCAAAGAAGTCCTGGATTTCCGTGACGGCCACGGCATCTCCCAAGCCGATCCGACAAGACTCTTCGCTTCTCCCGATGACGATTCGAGTCCTGCGAGCTCTGAAGGCCCTCCACAGATGCGCCGCCCGCCGGCTTCGGAGTCGGGAATGGATGACGCCGACGACGCCGTAGAGGAGCCACACGGCTACGGGGCCGAGGAAAACACAGTCGGCGACGGCCGCAGCGACTTGATAATCGCTCCTTTCATAGGTCTTAGGGGGATCTTTCCTGATATCGTGGACGCTCGACCAGAAATTGACCATTCTCTTCGGAATCGCGACTCGTTGCTCGTTATCTCCCTCAACGAGATACTCTTCGCCAAGGCGAGACCGGAGAACCAGAGCTCCATCGGCCGACAATTTGTTGTCCGCAAGCAGCTTCCGTCCCTCATCCGTTACAGACAGCTTGATCTTGAACGCCTCATCGCCAACACCAAAGCGCCTCATGATCCCTTCCGACTGTGACTGGTGACTTTCCGAAAAGGTTTCGCCGCAGATGAGAAGTGTGATTGCTGCAATGATACCTGTCAGGACAGCCCGCGTCGGTTTGTTTCGAAACTGGACCGCCACCAGGAGATTCGAAACGATGACAGCGACGGTACAGGTCAGAAGCAGTTTCCCAGAATGTTTCTGCGGATCGATGATCTGGCGAAGGATGAAAAGAGACACGATACCCGCCAGAGCAGCGACGACGGAGGTCACCGTGTACTTCATGAGCAGCGAGCGCCGCGTGGCATGAGTTTTTAGCGATTTATGGGAGAGAAATTCACAACGCGAATACCACGCCAATCCTGTCAGACCGACGACCGTGGCAACGGCCATCAGAGGAACGCTATCCGCAAACATGGCGAGGTGAATGACAACCATAAGAAAGGCGAAAGGTAGAACGACCTTTTTCACTATGCTCCAGAAGCAGGGCTCAGGCTTGTTTCCATCGAGACCCAGGTAACACAAAGATCCTTGAAGCTCCGAGTCGAAGATCAGAAACTCGGACCAGATCCAGCCAGGAAGATAGAGAAGCAGGGCATATACCGCAACGATGCCGCCGCCAAGGACGGTCACCGCGGCGAGATAGGAAAAAGACTCTTCCCACTTCAGCTCCGGCAAGTAATGAATGTGCGCGTAATAGGAGGTCAGAACGGCGCTTCCAAAGCCAAGGAAGATCAGCCAGGAAACCAGCGTCGCATTGGCAGTCAGAAAACTGCCCGACGGGCTTTCCTTGCTCTCTTTCGATCCTGCATTCGATTTCGGCTCGCTCTTTGACATCTCACCTCCGTCTGTTCCGCAGCGGTGGATTTAATCGATGCAAGATTAGAAATAAGCACACCTTCCGTGGAGACTGTTGATGTTTGTCAAAGGATTATACCACGCGGGTTCTTCGGGAACGATCCGGTGGGCGTCGTCACTTGCGGCAGCGGTCGTCGGCTTGCCGCGCCGGGAAGGCCCGAGAGGGCCTCCCCGGCCTACTGCGGTACGCAGGCTCTACATCTTCTCGCACTTCCCGTCGTGCTTGATGTTCACGCCGGCCCGGTGCGCCATGCAGGCATTGTTATAGGTCTTGTTGTCGCAGCCACAGACCGGTGCCACGACCAGCGGGCAGATCTGCGGCTTCTGTGCGCAGACGCCCTCGTCGTCGCACTTGCCAGTGTCCTTGGCGCAGTAATCGCCGGCCGGGCACTGTTTGTTCGTCTTGCAGGTCCTGACGGCGTCCTTGTATTTGCAGGCGCCCTCGGAGGCCACGTTCACCCCCGCCGCCGCCGCAAAGCAGGCATTGCTATAAGTCTTGCCATTGCAGCCGCAGACGGGCTTGAAGATCTCGATGCAGACATCGGGCCGGGCGGTGCAATTCCCCTTGCCCTTGCAGTCGCCCACCGCCTTGGCGCAATACTGCTTCCCCTTGCATTGCCCATTGGCCATGCATTCCTTGCCGGCCGGCTTCGCCGTATCGGACGCCTGGGGCGCGGCTTCCATCCAGTCGGGAGTATCCAACGACGCGACGGCCACCCCCTCGGCACACGAATCGTCCTGGAGCCAGGAGAGATCCGGAACGTCCAGGGCCTTCGCCTCGGCTCTCCAGGCTCCGCCCCAACTCACGAGCGCCACCATCAGCAGTACACCGATCCAGATCAGCGACTTGCGACATCGTGCTTGCATTGCGCACCTCCAGCGCCAAGGCCGAGGACGCTCGAGCGCCCACGGCGCGTTTCCGCCGCCGATCTCCCACCCGCCGGCACACCCGCCAGGTGATCGATGAGCGGCCCGCTGCCATATCGCTCTCATGTCGTATTCTCTGTGTAGCTCTAAAATATACCTGGCTCGGCCCTCCCGTCAAGGCAGCGGCGCGTCTTCAGATCGCCGCCGCCGGCGGCAGAGCCTTGCCGGCGGGCGCCGCCGGGCCGACGAGGACCTGCGGCACCGGCGCCGGACCGCGGCGGATGTAGTCCTCCACGTCCGCCTGGAGCTCGGCGAAGCTCAAGGGGAGGCCGTGGTGGGGTCCATTGCGCACCATGGTGAGGACCGCCTCGCGGCCGAGAGCGCGGTAGCTCTCGAACTGCGACTCGCTGAACCACTGGTCCGCCGTGCTTTCGTGGGGGAAGGTCAGGGACGAGCGGGCGTAGTTGTAGATGTCGTAGGGCTCGGTCTGGCAGATCGCCGGCTTGATGTAGATCAGGATGCCGTCCGGCGCGTCGGGGCCGTCCACGTCGTGATAGTGGATGCTGCCCACGGCGCAGTAGCGCGCCGCCGGATTCGCCTTGTCCAGGTTCTTGGGAAAGATGTTGATGCGATCCGCGAAATCGATGGAGATCCCGAAGTCGATGCGGATCTTGCGAATGGCGTTGCCGAGGTCGTCGTAGGCGTAGCCGGGGTCGCCGCCGGCGTCGCCCACCACGATGAAACGGCAGCGCCGCCGCACCATCTCGTACAGGGCGAGGTTCTCGAAATGGCCACCGTCCGAAAGGTTGACGTAGGGGTGGCGGGCGTCGGTGAAGCCCAGGGCTTCGTCGAGGATCATCGACGCCGAGTTCACCGGGCCGCTGCGCGTCCAACTGTCGCGCCCGAGAGGCCCCGGGTTGCCCAGCCAGATGCCCAGGCGGGCGTTGAAGAGGGTCATGATGAAGGTGATGGCGGGGGACGAGTTGGCTCCCATGTTGGGGTTGGCCGCCGCTCCCGAGGTGGCCACCGCGGTGCCCAGCGAGATCCCCCGGTTTCCGCCGTAGCTCTGCGACCGGCGATAGCCGAGCCGGCTGCTGCCGCAGTGCAGCGGCGTCGCCGTGAAATTCTCCGCCTTGCGCTGCTGCCAGGCGAGATCCTCTCCGGCCACCAGGTTGAGCGCCATGTTGATCAGCGGCAGCGGCCGGTTGTCGCGCAGGGCGTGCAACCGCAGGTTGTCGTGCGGATCGAAACCGGTGAACAGGTTCGGTCGCCGCTGCTTGTTGCTGGCCCCGAGATAGGCGCGGACCAGGCGGTTGCGGTAGGTGGCCTGGAGCGAGAAACGGTTGACGTTGACGAAGCGCCCCATCAGGACGCCGAACGCGAAGAGCACGGCGACGGCGGCGAGGACGAAGACGGTGTAGCCGCGGAACGGCTCGGGCGCTTCACCCACCGAGCCCGTCCAGGCATGCGGCAGGGCCCGGAGAAGGGCCTGAGTCCCCACCGAGACGAGGAGCAGGAGAGCCAGGCAGAACAGGGGTGCCGCGAGAGCCAGCACCACGCCGCGCCACGGGCTTTCGGCCTTCCCGCCCTGTGGGCTGGCCGGGGTCCCGACCCCCTTGCCGATCAGGCTCACCAGGCCGCCGAGCCCGCCGGCCGTCACCGCCGCCGTCACCTTGGCCGCGACGGTCTGCAGCAGGAGAGGCCCGAGGAAGACCAGGGCGCCGGCGAACATCCAGAGCAGTGCCGCGAGCAGGACCCAGCCGGACCACCGGGCCCACCACTCGCGGTCGGCGTCGCCCAGCTCGGAGGGATAGAACCGCTGGCCTTCGATGACGCTCGAAAAGGCGATGAACAGCGTTTTGGCGAGGAGCATCGGCCCGAGCACGAGACCGGGTCCCAGGATCTCGTAAAGCTGGTGCGGCGCGTCGAGGAGCCAGGGCATCCATCCCTTGAGGATCCCGATGTAGATCCCCGCCTCGACCGCGCCGGAGAAGAAGAGCGCGATGAGGTCGACCTTGAGCGACGACATCTGCCGGCCCATCACCCGCCGCTGAGCGGGCACCGAGGCGGCCAGGGCGATCATCGGCATCACGATCGTCCAGATCAGGCAGCGGACGACGACCTCCGGCGTATAGAGAAGGTGCCCGGGGCGCCGCTGGCCGTACTCGAAAATGGCCAGCAGGATGAGGGGGACCGCCGCCAGCAACGGCAGGAGACCGAGCTTGAGGAACGGCGGCGGCGAGAGAAGCCCGAGCTTGAAGAACCGCCGTTGCGGCGGAGCCTCCTCGGGTTTGTGCGACGGCCGCGCGCTCGCCCGCAGCAGGCTCATGAAGAAGAGCGCGACACCGCAGAGCAGGACCGCCGTCCAGTACAGGAAGTCCGGACCGGGGATGAGCCGCTGAATCCACACCGTCTTCGAGACCGCCACCAGCGGCAGCGCGAGGGCCGCGGCCAGCACGGGCAGCAGCACGAGCAGGTTGAGCATGAGGTTGCGGACGACGGCGGCCACCGCGGTCCAGGTATCTCCCGAGAGGAAGCCCAGCTTCGGGGTGAGATAGTTGCTGTACTGGCGCAGGTGGGTGACGGGCTCGGCCTCGGGCTGGTCCGGACTGTGCTGGGCGCTGCGCAGCTCCGGGAGGACCGCGTCGAGGCCGCCGGCGCGGTAGATCCAGCCGCTCAGCCAGCTCGAGATGTAGCCGCCGCCGGAGACGCTGGAGAGGTAGTCGAACTTCTCCAGGACGCCGATGCGGGCGAGACCCTGAATCACTCCCAGGTTGAACGTGGCGCTGCGGATGCCGCCGCCGGAGAGGCTGAGCCCGGCGAGGTCGTCCCCCGCCGCGGCCCGGCGATGGACCAGAGCGAACAGCGCCGCCAGCTTGTCCCCGGAGCTGCGCTGCGGATCGGCGAGGACGGGATCGCTCGCGAGCTCGGCGCGCCAGCCGGGCTTCAGCGCCGCATACTCCTCGCGCAGCACCTGCCAGAGCGGCAGGGCGTGATTGACCGACGCGGCGAGACCGACCCGGTGGACCGTGGCCGGCCCGCCGGCGAAGCTCACGGTGACCTCCAGCGCGGAGGCCGCCTCCTGGCCCTCGGCGCCGCCGCTGCAGGTCACCGGAATGCGGACCCGGACCGGCAGCTCGGGATCGTCCGAGCGGTCGACGATCTCGGCTGCGGCGACCGTGAAACGGAACGCCCCGGCGTCGGGCACCGCCCCGGTCTGCACCCGCAGCTCCTGCGTCCGCCCCGTGGCGCCCCAGACCTTGAGCACCACGTCCCCCTGGTCGCTTCCCCCTTCTTTCCCGAGCTCGAAGACCACCGGGTCTGATTCAAGCTCGACGGCAAGCTCACGCAACGCCATAAGGCCTCCCTCCGGACGGATTCAGGGATTTCCTGAACGTTAGCACATCCTTGGGCGTGGCGAACCCCGGGGGCGTTACACGATGAAGATGCGTGTCAATCGCCTTGGGTCAAGGCGGGCATTTCCCCTCCTGCTTGACGTTGACTCCCGCGCTTGCCGCCAGGCAGAAGTTGTCGTAGGTCTTGTCGTCACAGCCGCAGACGGGCTTGACGAGGAGCTTTCCGTGTTCGGTGCAGTCCTGCGGACGCGCCTCGCACTTGCCGCTCTCGCCGCAACTGCCGTAGAGCTTGGCGCAGAACTCGTCCTTGGCGCACTGCTGGTTGGTCATGCACGTCCCGCTCTGCCCGGCCTGCGCCTCCGCCACGAAGAAGGGGGCGGCCACCGGCGCACACTTCAGACTGCCCGCAGAGCACAGCAGGAAAAGCGAAAACACCAGCACGGCGCGTTTTGCGTGTCGTCCTCGCATAAGAGTCCTCCGGGAGGAGTATACGGCTCAGAGGTAGTGGTACTTGCAGGCGATGATCGTCACTGAATCCTGATCAAACGCGCTCCGCTCGAAGACGATCCTCTTCATGAGAGTTCGCCGAGATCGACCACTTCGAGATTCCGCCCTTGGGATACGTTCTCGATTGCTCGCAACAGCCGCTCGCGATTGGCGGGAGAGCGAAGGAGGTATGCCGTCTCGTCCTCCGCGACATCGGCCGCCTCGGCGACGAGGATTTCAATTTCGCGGTCCTGGAATTGATGCTTGAGCGTGTCGAGGAAACGTTGATCAAGCTCGTCAGCGCGAAGCTTGTAGATCGTGTACATTGTTGGTTCTCCCTGGACCGGTTCCGAGACGTCGCAAATCACTTGTCACCATTAGATCTCGTCCGCCTACTCGTACCGCAACGCGTCGATCGCGATGCTCGCCAGGAGGATGGTGAAGGTGCGGCTCGTCTCCTTTGGAATGCTAAGAGTGCGAAGGTGGTAGTTCCTTTTCGAGCGTTAAAAGATAATGGTAAGGGAAATTCTCGATCGCTTCACGACGCTGTTGCCGAACTTCACCCCACCACGTTACGCCAGACAGGGCTGCTCCGGTGCCCGCGAGCGCTGTGGCGGTAAACGGGTCGACATGAAAACCCAAAGTCGCTACGGCAGTCAAGATCGTTGAGACTGCCGTCGGCGCACTTATCCTCAGTAAGGATCCGACACTCCTAATGCTTAAGCTCTCCATTTTTTCTTTGTACTGCCTGAATTCTTCGGCCAAATCTTTTTTCTTGTCCTTCAAAAATCCCTCGTATCGGTACTCGTCCCCTTGAGCCCTGGAGCCTTCCGCGAGTAAGTCCTCGACCGCCTTCCGGAAATTCCTGCGTTCGGTTTCTGTCTTATCATGCACTTGCAGGATTCTTGAGAGCGATATCTCATGTAGTTCTTCCCGCGCCGGGAAAGGAAGATCGAGCTCCAAAAGCATGCTGATTCGGGAGTCCTGTGGCTGTTGTGGCACCCCAAGGTCTAAGTACTTGCCAACATCCGCGTACTCCGGTTTGTAGGTTATCAGCGGAGAACATATGTTCTCGCTCATTACTGTTGCCAGGCAGATCATGTAGAGGTCGGCGGCGGCCTTCTGTACCCAGACATAGCCTGTAGTATCGTCGTCGCGCAGCAAGCCTGCTTCCCGTAGTAAGGCTCCGAACTCACCACTCATCTTGCTGTCCCACATGTCTACTTCCGCGCTGCCTCGACTATCTTTTAACAAATTATCAAGCAATTCCTTGAGGCCACTACGGTCCATTTCTTTGGCACCCGTGATGCGCTGATATGCCCCCTGGACCATGTCGAAGATGGCACTCCTACCGGACTGATCCAGCTGGGTGCCTGGTGGTCCTTGGAAGTGACGTGAGCAGTCGATGAATTTCGCTATCGCGGCGTCTACGTACTTCGTCGGAGGTGTTCGGGGGAGGAGATCCGGCCGCTCCAGCACCAATCGACGAACATCCTTGTCCAAGTCCGGGTCGGCCTCATCGGGAGGAAAGTTCGCCGGCACGATGCGACGCACGCTATCCCAGTAGAGTATTGCGGACTTCAACCAGTCCACGTCTCTGACGTGAATATGCGGATGGTAGAGAGCCTCGCCATAGTTTGTCTGCGAAGGTTCTGTTGACACTGGCTATTTCCTCCACAATCTCCCACAATGTACAGCGCTGCGCTCGAAGACAAATCCTCTTCATGAGAGGGCCCTTCACCTACTCGTAGCGCAAAGCGTCGATCGGATCGAGCAGCGCCGCTTTGCGGGCCGGGTAGAAGCCGAAGCCGATACCGATCAGACAGGAAAAAACGACGGCGATGAGGATGGCGCGTGGCGGGATGATCATCGTCCAGCCGAGGACGTTCGAAAAGATGCTGGAGGCGACGACGCCCAGCAGGACGCCGACGGTGCCGCTCAGGGCACAGAGCAGCACCGCCTCGAGCAGGAACTGCGTCTGAACGCTTCCCCGCGTCGCCCCCACGGCGCGGCGGACGCCGATCTCCCGGGTGCGCTCGGTGACGGTGACGAACATGATGTTCATGATTCCGATGCCGCCCACCAGCAGCGAGACCGAGGCGATGCTCGCCAGGAGCAGCGTGAACGTGCGGCTCGTCTCCTGCTGCGCCTGGAGGATCTCCTCGGGGCTGCGCAGGTTGAAGTCGTCGGGCGCTCCGGGACGCAGGTGGTGGCGCTGGCGCAGCAGGCGGACGATCTGCTCCTTGGCAGGGCGGATGGCCTCTGGCGTGATTGCCGAGCACACGATGTCGTCGAGCCAACTGGTCCCCTTGAGCTTGTGCAGCGCCGTGGTGAAAGGCATGAGGATCGTGTCGTCCTGGTCCTGGCCCGTGGCGGTCTCCCCCTTGGGCGCGAGGATGCCGATCACCCGGAACGGCTGATTGCCGAGGCGGATCTTTTTACCGATCGGGTCCGCGCCGCCGAAGAGCGCCTCGGCCGTGGTGCGGCCGAGCAGGCAGACGTTGGCCGAGAGCGTCACGTCCTGGTGGGTGAAGGAGGCGCCCTTCGCCACCGTCCAGCGGCGGATGGCCAGGTACTCCGGCGAGACCCCGCGATAACCGGTGGACCAGTTCTGATTGCCATAGACCACCTGCACCCGGGCGTCGACGTTGGGCGCCACGCTCTTGATCAGCGGGATGGCTTCGCGGATCGCCTGCGCGTCCCGCACGGTCAGGGTCTTGGTGTTGCCGGAGCCCGTGCGCACCCCCTGGAAGTTGCGGCTGCCCGCCTCGACCCAGATGAAGTTGTCGCCCAGACCCTGGAACTGCTCGCGCACCCGGTTCGAGCCTCCCTCGCCGATGGCGACGGTGCAGATGACCGCGGCGATGCCGATGGTGATGCCGAGCATGGTGAGCCCGGTGCGCAGCTTGTTGGACGCCATCGCGCCCAAGGCTTCGGGGAGAAGGGTGCCGAGGTCCATGGTTTGGGTATGATACCCCCATGTCCAGCGCAATCCCACGCCTTTCGCGGCGCCTCGTCCTCCTCGCCGCCGGCGCTCTCGCCGCCATCCTCCTCCTCGGCTTCTGGATCGGGGGCAGGTCGCAGCCGCCGCAATACCTCACGGCTCCGGTGCAGCGCGGCTCCCTCACCTCGGCGGTGGAGGCCACGGGGACCATCAATCCACTGACCACGGTCCCCGTCGGCTCCTACGTCTCGGGGACCGTGAAGCTCGTCTTCGCCGATTTCAACACGCGGGTGCGCGCCGGGCAGGTCCTGGCGCAGCTCGACCCGGCCGTCTACGAGGCGCAGATGGTCACGGCCCGCGGCAATCTGGCCAGCGCCGAGGCGAATCTGCGGCACCTCCAGGCGGGCCTCGGCTCCAGCCAGGCGCAGATCGAGACGGACGAGGCCAACGTCGCCAAGATGCAGGCCGACTCCGCCTACGCGCGGGCCAACTCCCAGCGCCTCGCCAAGCTCTACGGCCAGGGGCTGATCCCCATCGACCAGCGGGATCTGAGCCAGTCGACGCTCGACCAGTCCGAGGCCTCCACCCGGGCGGCCAAGGCCCAGGTGAACCAGGCGAAGGCCCAGTACAAAGAGGCGGTGGCACAGGTCGAGCAGGCGCGGGCCGAGGTCGCGGCGATGCAGGGGGCCTTGCAGCAGGCGGAAGCGAACCTGCGATATACGACGATCGTCTCCCCCACCGAGGGTACGGTGGTGGCCAAAAACGTTACGGTCGGCCAGTCCGTCGCCGCCTCGCTCCAGGCGCCCAACCTCTTCACCATCGCCCAGGATCTGAAGCGCATGCAGGTCTACGCCAAGACGGACGAATCGGACACCGGCTTCATCAAGGTCGGCGGCGACGCCACCTTCCAGGTCGACGCCTTTCCCAACGAATTGTTCCACGGCCGGGTGAGCGCCATCCGCCTGAACGCTTACATCGTGCAGAACGTCGTCACCTACGACACGGTGATCGACTTCGAAAACCTCGACGAGCGGCTCCTCCCGGGCGAGACAGCCTACGTCACGATCCCGACCGGTCACGCCGAGGACACCCTGGAGATCCCCAACGCCGCCCTGACCTACACGCCCGACCTGCCGGCGTCGGACCTCGACCCGCTCTACCGCAAATTCGCGATCCCCGATGCCGCGAGGACCTCCCATCTCGGCGGCCAGCAGGTCGTCTGGAAGCTGGTGAACGGCGACAAGCTCGAGCCGGTGGCGGTGAAGATCGGGATCTCCGACTACGCCGACACGCAGCTCGTGCAGGGGGATCTCAAGGAAGGAGATGTCCTGATCACCGGCGCCGTGACCCCGGGCTCCGCCAATGCGAAGGGCGGACCGAAACCGCCCAGGACGCCGGGGCAGGCCGGCGGGAGAGCACGATGAAGAGCCGCCTCCTGATCGCGTTCCTTCTCTTGGCCGGGACCGGCCTTGAGACGGCGGTCTCCGCCGCTCCGGTCCCTACCGATCGCGAGGAGTTCTTCATCCTCTCCTCGATCGACGCGGCCCACGGCCGGATCGTGCTCAAGCGCCCGACCGAGGTGACGCTCCTGATGCAGGTGACCGCGCAGACCGCCTACCGCGACGAACAGGGCAAGCCCCTGCGGCTGGCGGACCTGCGCACCGGCGATACCGGCTACATCACTTACCGGCAGGACACCGCCGGAGGCTCCACCGCGCTCCTCGTGCGGCTGGGGCCGATGACGGTGCCGGAGCTGCAACGGCGGTATCTGAAACCCGGCCTGCGTTAGCCTCAGGCTCGTGCTGCGGTCGAACGCCGCCCGCCGGGTCCTCGACCGGCGCGGCGGCGCGGCTCGCGTTGTCCCCTTTCACCGCGCAGCAGCACCAATACTTTTGTAGAGATCTCTGAAGTCAGAAGGTGGCCACCTCTACAACCTGTTCGACTGCTGCTCCCCCGGAGCAGCAAGGAGGTGGTATGAGCAAGCTCATCCGTCAGATCACGACAGGAGGATTTCTCCTCCTGACGCTCGTCGCTCTCCCGGCCGCGATCTGTGGCCAGCCGCTGCCGACGCCGAAGGACTTCGTCAGCAACCTCGACGTCCGGTGCTACAAGATCCCCAATCAGCCGCCCCTGAACATCAGCCTGCGGCTGGATCACCTCAATCCATTCTTCGTCCAGCAACACGTGCCCTTCGAGATCGTGACCCTCAAGGAGCCGCAGGACCTCTGCGTTCCCGTCTTCAAGAACTCGACGCCGCCGTCGTCGACCTCCCGGCCCTTCATCCAGTTCGTCGACTGGAAGTGCTATGGCATCACCGGCTCCCCTCTCAACCTGCCGGTCCACTTGACGCAGCTCAATCCGGTGATCGCGAGCCTGCTCGGCCCGACGGATGACGTCACCGTCCGCGAGCCGCAGCAGCTCTGCGTACCGGTGCAGAAGAACAACGTGGTTCCTCCTTCGTCCGTCCTGCCGCTCGTCTCCAATCTGGACGTCAAGTGCTACCGCATCGACAGCCAGGCGAACCCGAGCGGCAAGCGGGTCAACCTGAACCACCTCAACCCGCTCTTCAGCACCCTTCCCCTCGAGACCGTGAATTTCCTGGCGCCGCCCAACCCGGTCCAACTCTGCGTGCCGGTGACCAAGAACATGCAGCAGCCGCCGACGACCGTATTCCAGATCATCCAATACTCCGACGTCCTGTGCTACAACATCGACGGTCTGGCGCTCAACAAGACCCTCACGCTGACCCATCTCAATCCCGTGCTGCGTGCCATGGGGTTGCCGACGGAAACCGTTCTCGTCACCAGCTCGCACAAGCTCTGCGTACCGGTGGCCAAGGGCACGTTCCTACCGCCCGGTTGAACAGTTTGACAATGGAGACGAGGCCCTGGGAGCTTGCCCCAGGGCTATTTCAATCCGCGCGATAGGGCGCGAGCGCCGCGACGAGATCCGGCGGCAGCGGGATCGGCCGCAGGTCGCGCCTCGCCACCGCCACCAGGACGGCGTAGCCTTCGGCCGTCAGCTCGCGCTCCGGAGTGGTCTTGCGCACCTCGAACTGGAGACGCAAAGACGAGTTGCCGATCTTGCCGATCCATACCTCGACGTCGAGCCGCTCGTCAAGCAGAGCGGGCCGGCGGAACTCGAAGTGGAGCTGGGCTCGCGGCAGCCAGAAATCAAACCTTTCGAAGAGCTGTGAGAAGGGAAAGCCGATGGCGCGGAAGAGCTCGGTCTCGGCGATCTCGAAAAAGCGGACGTAGGCGCCGTAGCAGATGATGCCGGCGAGGTCGACGTCGCCCCAGCGCACGTACTCGCTGACCCGGAAGCGTCCGGGCGTGGGGCCCGGAGCGTCCGGCGATACGGTCACGGCGTTCAACGCGACGCCTCCCGCGCGTCCAGCTCGGCCAGCAACCGCTTGGGGGCGACCACGCGGTAGGCATCCGTCACCAGGTCAGACACCTCATCCCAGTCGACCGGCACGTCCAGAAACACGCCGAGCCAGCCGCGGTGACCAACGTAGGGGGGAACGAAAAACCGCTCGGGGCTCGCGCCGACTCGCGCCTCCTGCGCGCCGTCCGGCGCCGCGCACCAGAACGCCAGCCGGTCGTCGTGGTGATGGTTGGCATACATGACGAACGTCTTCTTGCCACGCACGAACCATGCCGGCTCGCCATGGCTGATCCGTTCAGTGGTCTCCGGCAGGGCCAGACAAAGCTTTCGCAGGGCTTCGAGCGGATCTTTGGCCATACGGTATTCTGGCACGACTCAGGCTTTCGGGGGCCGCCCTTCCTGCTCCGGCACACGCAGCGGGAGCCGGGTCGAGACGAGGAGACCAAGGAGAATGAAACCGGCGCCGTAGAGGAGTGCCTTGCGGTTGCCGTTCGTCGTGGCGACGCGGCGGGCGGCGATCATCTCGTCGCGCATTGCGGGCGGCAGCTGATCGAACAGGCCGCCGGCACCGAAGGCGAGGCTGGAGGACTGCTGGCGGAGCATGCTGTCGATCGCCGGCTTGGCGGACGGCGGGATCTGCGGGCTCGCGCCCACCGCCGCCTGGAGGTCGACGACGATCGAGGTGAGGAGGACCGAGCCGATGATCGCCGCGCCCAGCGACGAGCCGATCTGGCGGAACGTGTTGGTGACGCCGGAGGCCTCGCCCGCCTCCGCGACCGGCACGGACGAAAGGGTCAGGTTGTTGATCTGCGACAGCACGAGCCCCAGGCCGATCCCATAGAGTGCCAGGCCTGGGACGAGCGCCGTCAGGGGAGTGTCGACGCCGAGCGCCCACCGCAATGCAAGGAGAGCGATGCAGTTGACGACGAGACCGGCCTGCACCAGCCGCTTGGGAGGAACTCTCTTCGTCAGCACTGCGGCGCTCGGCGAGACGATGAGCAGCAGGAGCGACATCGGCAGGAGCATGAGCCCGGTGTGAAAGGCGTCGAGGTTCCGCACCGACTGCAGGAAGACCGGCAAGGAAAAGATGACGCCGTTCTGGGCCAGCATCATCACGCCGACGACCGAGGCGCCGGCGACGAAACTGCGGTTCTGAAAGATACGCAGCGAGACGATCGGCACGCCGGCGCCGCGCTCGACGTGCCACTCCCAGACGGCGAAGCCGGCAAGGATCAGCAGCCCGGCGAAAATGGAGAAGGGGACGATCGAGAGGCCGCCGAGGTCGAGCTCCCAGCCGCCGACGGCGAACGGCTTGAGCGCGTGGAGCCACCCGTACGAAGACGCCTCGATGATGCCGAAGACGATGGCAAAGAGCCCGAGCGCTGAGAGGAAGACGCCCACCCAGTCGATCGTCTTCCGGCCGGCCGCCGGCTCGTCGCCGAGGATCGAGGAACCGGCCAGCAGCAGGGCGACGACGCCGACGTTGATGCGGAAGCCCCAGCGCCAACTGAAGTGGGTGGTCAGGAAGCCGCCGAGAATCGGCCCCACCGCGGAGGCCGCCGCGGCGACGCCTCCCCAAATGCCGAAGGCGATGGCACGGTCGTGGCCGCGATACTTCGCCACCAGCAGCGAGGCGGTGGCCGGCATCATCAGCGCCGCGCCGATCCCTTCGATGATCGATTCGCCCAGGATCAGCGTCGGCACGGAGCGGCTGATCGAGGCGATGAACGAGCCGATGGCGAAAAGGAACGCGCCGAGCCGGAACATCCGCTTGCGGCCGAAGATGTCGCCGAGGCGTCCGCCAGTGACCGTCAGCGCGGCAAGCGTCAGCGAGTAGGCGGAGATGACCCACTGCAGGCTCTGGAGCGTCGTGTGCAGCTCGCGGATGAGCGTCTCCAGCGACACGTTGAGCAGCGTGGTGTCGATGATAATGATCGCCAGCGCCAGCGAGAGGACGAGCAGGCTCCCCCACTTGCGCAGCCCCGTGGGTTCAGGCTCGTTCGCCGGCAGCGGCTTCTTCGTCGGTTGGACCATGGGCTTCATCTTTCCTCGTGCGGCTCCGCCAGCAGGATCAGCTCGGGAGCCGGCGCGCCATCCACGCCATCCGCGCCATCATAAAGCTGATCGACGAGCACGGCGCGGCGATCGAGCACGGCGCGCTGATTGACGTATCCTTTGTCGGTGACTTCGCCGGCCTGGATCGAAGGCGGCTCGGCGAGCAGGAGGGCGCGGGCGATGCGCCGGCTGCTCGCGCGGTTCGTAGCGTTGTGGGCGACGAGGCCGGCCGTCAGCCGGTCGCGCACCTCGGGCCGGCGGATCAACTCGGCGAGCGGCCTGTCTTCGGCCACGTCGCCGCAAAGCGAGCGGCAGCCGGCCGGGTTGGGAAAGACGAGCAGCCCGACCTCCTCCCGGTCATGGCCCGTCACCACCACGTCCTGAACCACGGGCGCGCAGGCCGTGATCACCTCCAGCCGCAGCTCGCCCACGTGGACCCAGGTGCCCGACGTCAGCTTGAAGTTCTCGGCGAGCCGGCCGTCGAAGAGGATGCCCTGCGCAGGGTCGTTCGGATTGGCGAGCTTGCCCGCGTCTCCCGTCCTGAGGAATCCGTCCTCGTCGAACACCTCGCCCGTCAGCTCGGGCCGTTGCCAATAACCGGGAGTGACGTTGGGACCCTTGACCCGCAGCTCCAGCTTGCCGTTCACCGGCGCCAGCTTGATCTCCGTGCCCGCTCCGGGCAGACCGATGACGCCCGCGCGCTCGATCAGGAAATGGATCTGGGTGGCGCTCGGCGCCGTCTCGGTGGAGCCCCAGGCCGAGAGCATGACGACGCGCTGGCCCGTCGCCGCGATCGAAAGCTTTTCCAGCTTCTCCCACAGGTGCTGCGGCAGCGCCGCGGCGGCATAGAAGACCGCGTCCAGGTCGCGGAAAAAGGTTTCCCGCAGGTCGGGGTCCCGTTCGAGAAACGGGATCAGCATCTCATAGCCGCGCGGCACGTTGAAGTGGAGGGTCGATGGCACCTCCCGCAGATTGCGGACCGTCGTCTCGATCAATCCCGGCGCCGGTTTGCCGCCGTCGATGTAAAGCGTGCCGCCGTTGCGCAGCGTCAGGTTGAAGTTGTGATTGCCGCCGAAGGTGTGGCTCCAGGGCAGCCAGTCCACGATCACGGGCGGCCGGTCTTCCAGAAAGGGCCACGCCTGCGCCAGCGCCTGCTGGTTCGAACAGAGCATGCGCTGCGTGTTGATAACTCCCTTGGGCTTGCCCGTCGACCCCGAGGTGAAGAGGATCTTGGCGACCGTGTCCGGGCCCACCGCGGCAAAGCGGTCCTCCAGGGCAGGGTGGAGCGCCGTGGCCGGAAGCGCGCCGAAGAGTGTCGCGCCCATCGCTTTGACATCGCTCGGTGGGTTCGAGCTGACCACGAGCTCGACAGGGCCGGTCGCGGCGACGGTCGCCAAGGCTTTCGCGAACCGGCCCCCGTCGGCGGCGTAGACAAGGCCGGGACGGATCAGCCCCAGGATGTAGCGGAGCTGAGCATGGTCCTCCGCCAGCAGCGAGTAGGCGGGCGAGATCGGCACGGCGGGGATTCCCACCTGCATCGCGGCGAGTTGCAACAGGCCGTGATCGATGCCGTTGTCGGAGAGGAGCGCCACCGGCCGGTCCCGATCGAGGCCGCGCTCCATCAGCGCGCTGGCGATCCGCTCGACCGCCTCCAGGGCGTTGCCGTAGCTGACGCGGCGCCAGTCGCCGCTCACATCGCGCTCGGCGAGGAACGTGCGGTCCGGCGCGGCCTGGGCCCAGGAATGCAGAAGCTCGCCGAGGCACCGCGGATACGGCTGCAGCTCATGCCGCGAGCGCAACACCAGGCCGCCATCCGGAAGCGACCGTGTCTCGATGGCCACGGGAGCGAGCCGGAGCGATTTGAAAGGAATCTTGTTCATGTCATCGAGGCCCCTGTTCAAGATACCCGGCGAGGCGGCGGACACCCTCGGCGAAACGGGTGGGCTCCGGGAGCAGGGAGACGACGAGAAAGTCCTCGGTCGCGAAGTCGAAGAAATAACCGGGATGGACGAGGACTCCGGCGCGGTCGAGGAGTTCCAGGACCAGCTCTTCATCGGAGATCGGCTTGCAGACGCGGAGCACGGCCGACCATCCGCCCTCGGGCTCCAGGAGCTCGGCCGCCGGATGACCCGCCAGCGTCGCGCGGAGCACCTCAAGGTTTTCCCGCACCCGGCCGAGGATCGCGGCCCGGATGCGCGGCGCGAGGGCCAGCACGCCCGCGAGAGCCCGCTGGACCGGAATGGCCACCGAGAGATAGCTGTCGGCCACCAGCTCCAGGGCGGCGAGGGCCTGACGCCGCAGGCTGGGGGGACCGCCGACCCGGATCCAGCCCAGCTTCCAGGAGGGCAGGCCGGCACTCTTCGACAGCCCGCCGAGCGAGAACGACAGGGCCTCCCCGGACGCCGCCGCCGGGCCGGCGCGGTGAGGATCGGCGAGGAACGAATAATCGGCGAAGACCTCGTCCGAGATCAGCGGCAGACTGCGGGATGCGCACAGGGCATCGACGGCATCCCGCTCCTGGGCTGAGAGAAAGCGGCCGGTCGGGTTCCCCGGATGAATCAAGGCGAGGAGCCGCGTGCGCGGGGAAAGCGCGAGCTCCACCGCCTCCGGATCGAGGGCGAAGCCCCGCCCGGGCGCCAGGTGAACGTGGCCGAGGACGAGAGAGTCCAGGGCCGCCAGGCTGTCGAGGAGAGGATACGAGGGAGCAGCCGTCAGCACCTCGTCCTGGGGATCGGCGAAGAGCTTGAACAGGTAGGAATAGGATTCGCTCGTCGAGGCCGTGAGGACGAGGTCGTCCGGCGACACCGCGTCGCCCGGCGTGGAGAGAGCGGCGGCCAGCGCCTCCCGCGCCGCGCGGATTCCCAACGGGTGCGGCGGGTACTCCGGAGCCGCGCCACGGCGGAGAAGCTCCGCCAGCTCTTCCTCCGGATACGGCAGCCCGACCCGCGTCGGGTTCGTCTCCGTGAGGTCGATCACCGGCAAGCCGCTCGCCGCCCGCTTCGCCACCGCCTGCGTCAGGCGGTTCTGCGGGTGCTCCCAGGGCAAGCGGCGCGAGAGTCGGAGACGGGGCGCGGGCACGGGAGGAGTCTATACGGACCGCCGCCTCGACCCGGTTGGAGCCTCGGTGAGGGATTCCCCGTTCTCCGACGTTCCTATATAAGGTAGGGTCTGGCTCCTGACAACTCTTCAAACGGAGGTCTGGAAATGCGCAAGCTCATGCTGATCGTGACGTTGGCCCTGGTCGCCGCCGTGGCCGGTCTGTACTCCCCGCCCCCGGTCGTGGCCGATACTTGCGTCACCTACTGCTCGACGGATGCGTGCGGCTACACGTGCTGTTCCCGCCAGTGCTGCGGCAGAATTTGCATCGACCTCGACTGCGCCCCGCCGCCGTCCTGCGGCAACTGAGGCGGACCGCCTGCGGGTGCCCTCTTGCCAAGGGCACCCGCCTGCTCTACCTTGCGAGCATGACGACACCAGACCTCAGCCAGCCCCGCCAACTGGGTTCCACCGGTCCCACCGTCTTTCCGCTCGCTCTCGGGTGCATGGGCATGTCCGGGATGTATGGCCCGGCCGACGAGAGCGAGAACATCGCCACCATTCATGCGGCGCTGGACCAAGGCGTCACGCTGCTCGACACCGGCGACTTCTACGGCATGGGGCACAACGAGATGCTCATCGGCCGGGCGCTCCGCGACCGCCCGGGTAAGGCCCTGCTGTCGGTGAAGTTCGGCGCCCTCCGCGGTCCGGACGGGAGCTGGCTCGGCTTCGACGCGCGCCCCGCGGCGGTCAAGAACTCCCTAGCCCACAGCCTCACCCGCCTCGGCGTCGACCACGTCGACATCTACCGCCCGGCCCGCCTCGACCCCGCCGTGCCCATCGAGGAGACGGCCGGCGCCATCGCCGAGCTGGTGGAGGCCGGCTATGTCCGCGCCATCGGGCTGTCGGAGGTGGGGCCGGAGACCCTCCGCCAGGCGCACGCCGTGCACCCCGTCTGCGACCTGCAGATCGAGTACTCCCTGATCAGCCGCGGCCCCGAGGAGCGGATCTTCCCGCTGCTCGCGGAGCTCGGCATCGACGTCACCGCCTACGGCGTGCTGTCGCGCGGGCTGCTCAGCGGCTCGCGGCCGGCGGCGCAGGGGGACTTCCGTGCCCGCCTGCCGCGCTTCACCGGCGAGAACCGCGAGCGCAACCAGCGCCTGGTCGAAGCCCTGCAGACGCTCGCGGCGGAAAAGGGGGTCTCTCCCTCGCAGCTCGCCATCGCGTGGGTGCTCGCCAAAGACCGGCGCATCGTGCCTGTAGTGGGTGCCCGTACGCGAGCACAGCTCGCGGAGTCGCTGGGCGCTCTCCGGGTCGAGCTGTCGCCCGCGGAGATGGCCCGCATCGAGGAGGCGGTCCCAGCCTCCGTCGTCGCCGGCACGCGCTACGACGAGCACCAGATGCGGATGCTGGACAGCGAGCGCTGAGCGAGGCCCGTTCTCAGGGCGTCGTGCCGCTCCAGGCGCTCGTGGTGCCGCTCTCGAAGCCGTCGCCGAAGAGAAGATTGCTCGAGCAGGTCCCCACGTTGGACAGGGTCACGGAGTCGACATACCACCCGGTCCTCGTGGAAGCGGCGTCATCGCCGGCGTGCCAGCGCAGCCGGGTGGTGGTCGAGCCGGCGAAGGACGAGAGGTTGACGGTGACCTGCTTCATCGCCCCGATGGTGCCGTTGCACCACGCCCGCTTCCCGGCGAGCGGGTTCGAGCCGGCGGCCACGGTGCCGTTGAAGCCTCCCGCCGTGAAGGCCGCGTCCGGCACCACCGACCACGAGCCGCCGCCGTTGGTCGAAACCTCGAGCGTGCCGCCGTCAAAGCACGTGATCGAGTCCTCGAACGAGAAGGTGTGCCAGAACGAAAGGGTGGACCCCGCCTGCGGCACGAAGGTCGGGGAGACCAGGACCCTTTCGGAGGTCGTGCTCGCGCTGGCGGAGAACCAGGAGTGTGTGGGCGACTTCGACTGCGCCGTCGATGACGTCCAGTCGTTGACCCCCGCGAGCAGGGCGTGCGTCCAGCCCGGGTTGTCGAAGCCGCCCACCCCCTCGAAGGTCTCGGTCACCGTACCCGGGATCGGGCCGGTGGGCGCGGCGCTGCGCTCCACGGAGTTGCCCTCTTCGAGCCCGTTCGAGCTGTCGACCGCCCGCACGACATAGAAGAAGGTCGCGCCGCTCGCCAGCGTCCCCGAGGTATCGCTGTACCCGCTGCCGGTGACCCCGCTGGCGAGCCGGTTTCCGGGGCCCGGCGTGAAGCCCGACGACGTCGAACGGTAGACGTTGTAGGTCACCGGTCCGGCGCAGACCGGCGTGGCGGCCGTCCAGGAGAGGGCGAGCCCGCAGGTCGCCGTCGCCGGGTTGGCGACGCTCGTGAGCCCCGCGAAGACCGGCGGCAGCGTGCAGGTACCGGTCGCCGTGGCCTCGGCGCAGCCCGACGCGGCCGACTCGCAGTTGCCCGTGGCGTCGAGCCCCTTGACCTGGTAGGCATAGGTAACGCTGCCTGAAACCGTGTTGTCCGTGTAGGGGGAACCGGCGACGGAGCTGGCGATGCGGGTGAAGCCGCCGGGAGCGGCGCAGGTGCCGGCCGCGCGGTAGATGTTGAAGGTCGTCGCGGCGGGCACGCCGTTGCCCCAGGTGACCTGGACCTGGTTCGGGCCGCTGGCCGCAGCGGCGCCGATGGCCGGCGCTCCCGGCGGCGTGCAGGGGGTATCCGTCACCTTCGCCGTCCAGATCTCCTCGCGCGCGTTGCTCCGCCGGTCAGTCCAGGAGGGGAAGAATTGACCGGCGATGCCCGACAGGCTGTTGTAGTCGCCGAACTGGTTGCCGAGATTGGCGCCCGCGACCGTCTCGTCCGTCTGGGCGGAGGTCACCTTGACCGCCGGCAGCCAGGTGACGCCGTCGTCGAAGGAGGACTGGTGCCAGACGTCGACCTTCAGGCGGCCGGGGTCGCCGACCGTGTCGTAATACACGATCTCCAGGGCCCCGGTCGTCTCGTCGACCACCAGCCACTGGTTGAACTGATCGTTGAGCGAGGCCTGATTGTTGATCATCACCGGCGCCGACCAGATGGCGCCGCCGTTGGTGGAGCGCGAGAACCAGACGCGGCTCTTGCAGGTGGACGCCGTGTTGGACCCCGGCGCGCTGGACCCCGAGGTGCACCCCGGCGCACCGCTCAGGTCGGTCCAGGCGGAGTAGACCAGGTCCTTGCTCGCCGTACGGTAGGCGCCGCCGGAGACGTAGATGAGCGCCAAGCGGTTGTTCATGGCCGGCAGGGCGAGGTTGAAGCTGCCGAACGTCGTAGCGATCTGGACCGGCACGCCGTAGGAGGCGCCGCCGTTGGTCGACTTGACGACGAAGATCCTGCGGTTCCCCGTCGCCGGCCAGAACCCGAAGACGTCGCCAAAGGCGTTGGTCTTGACGTCGTCGCCGATCGCCGTCCCGCTCGTCTCCACGCCGCTCACCTGAATCGGCGTCTGCCACGAACCGGCCGGCCCGGTGCGCCGGGCCATGAACGCCGGCTGGCCGTTGTGCCAGATGACGTAGAGGTTGTCCTTGAACGGCGACGTCGCGCTGTGGTCGACCCACATCATCTGCTTGTCGGCGCTCGTCTGGGCGGCGGAGAACGTGGCGTCGAAGGTCCAGGTGGCGCCGTTGTCGATCGACTTGTAGGCCCGCATCTGGAGCACCGTGCGGCCGGCGTTGACGCCGATCGTGGTCGCCCACGCGGTGCCGTCCGACGTCCAGTCGACGGTCGGGTCCGACTGGAAGGCGTCGCCCGGCTGCAGAGACAGGTTCGTCTGGCCCCAGGTCGCGCCGCCGTCGGTCGAGTAGAACTGCGCCTGCGTACCGCTGCCCGAGATGTTGTTCGAGGCGCCGATGATCTTCATCGGATCCCAGTAGTTGACGCGGATGTCGGACTCGCTGCGCGGCCCGGCCTGGAGGCCCGAGGTCCGCTCCTCGCCGGCGACCGTCGCCGCCTTCTCCCGCGTGGGCGGCGCGTCCTTCTCCGGCGGGCCGGGCACGAGGTCCTGGTGGGACAGCATCCACTCGTACACCTCGTTGAGGACCAGCGGATAGCCGCCTGTCGGGTCGGCCGCGGAATAGACCATTCCGGGATGCGAGCGGCGCCAGATCACCCGCAGCCAGAGCGGGATGCGGAGCTGGTCTCTGGCCTCGTCGGGCCGCAGCAGCGAGAAGTCCTGATTGGCGGCGATCAACGCCTCCAGCGCGCTGTGGGGCACCACGGCGTCAGTCCGGAGCTGGTCGCCGAGCGTGGGCCAGGCGAGCCCGGCACCCTCCGCGCCGGCGGCAGGGACGAGGGCGAGAGCCAGCAGGAGGAGAAGCGACCGTTTCGTCATGCTCGGCTCCTCAAGGGCTCGTGCCGCTCCAGGCACTCGTGGTGCCGCTCTCGAAGTCATCGCTGAAGATGGCGTTCAGCCTGCAGGTGCCCACGTTGGCAAGGGTTACGGAGTCGATCCACCAGCCGTTCAAAGTGGTGCTGAGGTCATCGCCCTCGTGCCAGCGGATCCTGGTGGCGGTGGAGCCGACGAAGGAAGAGAGGTCGACGGTGACCTGCGTCATCGCGCCGAAGGTGCCGCTGCACCACGCCCGCTTCCCGGCCAGCGGGTTGCTGAAGCCGGTGATCACGGTACCGTTGAAGCCTCCCGTCGTGAAGGCCGCATCCGGCACCACCGACCACGACGAGCCGCCGTCGGTCGAGATCTCCAGCGTGCCGGCATCGAAGCACGTGCTCGGGCTCTCGAAGGAGAAAGTGTGCCAGAACGAGAGGGTGGAACTCGCCTGCGGTACGAACGCCGGGGAGACCAGGACCCTTTCGGAGACGTCGCCCTCGCTGGCGGAGAACCAGGAGTGCGTGGGCGACTTCGCCACGGCCGTCGACAACGCCCAGTCCGTGGCCCCCGTGAGCGCGGCGTGCGACCAGCCCGGGTTGTCGAAGCCGCCGGCCGCCTCGAAGGTCTCGGTCAGCGTGCTCGTGAACGTACCGGTGAGCGCGGCGCTGCGCACGACCGAGTTGCCCTCCTCCTGTCCGTTCGAGCTGTCGACCGCCCGCACGACGTAGAAGTAGGTCGCGCCGCTCGTCAGCGTCCCCGAGGCGTCGCTGTACCCGGTGCCGGCGACGCCGCTGGCGAGCCGGTTCCCAGGGCCCGGCGTGAAACCCGGCGACGTCGAACGGTAGACGTTGTAGGTCACCGGTCCGGCGCAGACCGGCGTGGCGGCCGTCCAGGCCAGGGTGAGACCGCAGATCGCAGCCGCCGGGTTGGTGACGCTCGTGAGCCCCGCGAAGGCCGGCGGCAGCCGGCAGGCGCCGGTCGCCGTGGCCTCGACGCAGCCCGACGCGCCGGACTCGCAGTTGCCGCTGGCGTCGAGGCCCTTGACCCGGTAGGCGTAGGTGGAGCCGCCCGAGACCGTGCTGTCGGTGTACGGGGAGCCGGCGACGGAGCTGGCGATGCGGCTGAAGCTGCCGGGCGCGGCGCAGGTACCAGACGCCCGGTAGACGTTGAAGGTCGTCGCGGCCGGCGTGCCATTGCCCCAGGTGACCTGGATCTGGTTCGGGGCGGAGACCGTGGCCGTGCCGATGGCCGGAGCCCCTGGAGGCGTGCAGGGAGTGTCCGTCACCTTCGCCGTCCAGATCTCCTCGCGCGCGTTGCTCCGCCGGTCGGTCCAGGAGGGGAAGAACTGGCCGGCGATGCCCGACAGGCTGTTGTAGTCGCCGAACTGGTTGCCCAGGTTGGAGCCCGCGACCGTCTCGTCCGTCTGGGCGGAGGTCACCTTGACCGCCGGCGACCAGGTGACGCCGTCGTCGAAGGAGGACTGGTGCCAGACGTCGACTTTCAGCCGCCCGGGATCGCCGACCGTGTCGTAGTACATGATCTCCAGCGCTCCGGTCGTCTCGTCGACCACCAGCGCCTGGTTGAACTGATCGTTGAGCGACGCCTGGTTGTTGATCATCACCGGCGTCGACCAGGTGGCGCCGCCGTTGGTGGAGAGCGAGAACCAGATGCGGGTTTTGCAGGTGGACGTCACACTCGTCCCTGGCGCCACGCACGCCGAATTCAGGTCGGCCCAGGAGGCGTAGACCAGGTCCTTGCTCGCCGTGCGGTAGGCGCCGCCGGAGACGTAGATGAGCAGCTTGCGGGTGTTGAAGGATGGCACGCCGATCTCGAAGCTGCCGAACGTCGTGGCGACCTGGACGGGCGTGCCATACGAGGCGCCGCCGCTCGTCGACTTGACGACGAAGACCTTGCGGTTTCCCGTCGCCGGCCAGAACCCGAACACGTCGCCGAAGGCGTTGGTCTTCACGTCGGCACCGATCGCCGTCCCGCTCGACTCCGCACCGCTCACCTGGATCGGCGCCTGCCACGAACCGGCTGGCCCGGTGCGGCGGCTCATGAAGGCCGGATTGCCGTTGTGCCAGATGGCGTAGAGATTGTCCTTGAACGGCGACGTCGCGCTGTGATCGACCCAGATCATCTGCTTGTCGGCGCTCGTCTGGGCGGCGGAGAAGGTGGCGTCGAAGGTCCAGGTGGCGCCGTTGTCGACCGACTTGTAGGCCCGCATCTGGAGCACCGAGCCGCCGGAGTTGATGCCGATCGTGGTCGACCAGGCGGTGCCGTCCGACGTCCACTCGACGGTCGGGTCGGAGTGGAAGGCGTCGCCCGGTTGCAGCGGCAGGACCGTCTGGCCCCAGGTCGCGCCGCCGTCGGTCGAGTAGAACTGCGCCTGGCTGCTCCCCGAGATGTTGTTCGAGGCGCCGATGATCTTCATCGGCTCCCAGTAGTTGACGCGGATGTCGGACTCGCTGCGCGGCCCGGTCTGGAGGCCCGAGACCCGCTCCTCGCCGGCGACCGCGGCAGCCTTCTCCCCGGCGGGCGCCGCGTCCTTCTCCGGCAGGCCGGGCACAAGGTCCTGGTGGGACAGCATCCACTCGTGCACCTCTTTGAGGACCAGCGGATAGCCGCCCGTCGGGTCGGCCGCGGAATAGACCATCTCGGGGTGCGCGCGGCGCCAGATCACCCGCAGCCAGAGCGGAATGCGGAGTTGGTCCTTGACCTCCTCGGGCCGCAGCAGCGAGAAGTCCTGATTGGCGGCGATCAGCGCCTCGAGCGCGCTGCGGGGCATCACGGCGTCGGCCCGGAGCTGCTCCGAGAGCTTGGGCCAAACGAGCCCGGCGCCCTCCACGCTGGCGGGAAGGACTATGGCGAGGGCCAGCAGGAGGAGAAGCGATCGTGTCTTCATAGAAGTGCGATCGGGGAGAGTACCACGCCAAAGTCGCATAGCGCCATAATCGAATCGGCACGCTCCGTGCATCCGTCGCGAGCCAGCAGTCCGGATCTCGAGGCACGTCTTCCCAGGACGAGGAAGGAAGGGCATGGAAAAAGGATCACAGCGACCGTCTTGGCGTGGTTTTCTCCTCGCCGGCTGCGCGGCCGTGGCGCTTCTCGGCCAGGGGTGCACCCTGATCTCGCTCAAGCGGAGCGTCTACCAGTTCGACCACCCCTTCGCCGTGGCGGACGGCGCCTTTCGCCGTTCGCTCGACACCTTCGGCAATACGATGGTGGGGGGCAACCGCGCCGAGATCCTGAACAACGGCGACGAGATCTTCCCCGCGATGACCGGCGCGATCCGCGACGCCAAGGTGACGGTCAACCTCGAGTCCTACATCTTCAAGAACGACAAGGCGGGCGAGATCTTCGCCGCCGCGCTGATCGCCGCCGCGCGGCGGGGCGTCCAGGTGCGCGTGCTGGTGGACGGCACGGGCAGCAGCCACTCCGGGCCCATCCTCGACCGCATGCGGCAGGCGGGCGCCAAGGTCTACGTGTTCCACCCCATCGGGCTGTGGAGCCTCTACGACATCGGCTGGCGGACCCACCGGAAGATCCTGGTCGTCGACGGCGCCGTCAGCTTCACCGGCGGCTTCTGCATCGCCGACAACTGGCTCGGCAACGCCCGCAATCCGAAGGAGTGGCGGGACATGATGGTGCGTGCCACCGGCCCCGTCTCGGCGCAGATGCAGGCGATCTTCAGCGAGGACTGGACCTACACGACCGGCGAGATCCTGGCCGGCGACAAGTTCTACCCACGGATCGCCCCGGCGGGAGGGGTCGAGGCGCAGGCGATCAAGGTGTCGCGCGGCGACTCGTCCTCGCTCGCCGAGATCCTCTACGTGGTGGCGATCAAGTCGGCAGAGAAATCGATCCACATCCAGAACGCCTACTTCGTCCCCGACGCGCAGATCCGCGAGGCGCTCATCGAGGCGGCGCGGCGCGGCGTCGACGTGCGGATCATGGTCCCCGGCCGGCACATCGACATGCCGCTCGTGCGCATGGCCTCCCGCCTCCACTACGGCGATCTCCTCAAAGCGGGCGTCCATATCCTGGAGTACAACCGCACGATGATGCACCAGAAGGGCGCCGTCATCGACGGCCTCTTCAGCCTCATCGGCTCGATCAACTTCGACGGGCGCTCGCTGCGCGCGAACGCCGAGGACAGCCTCGCCTTCTACGACCGCGACTTCGCGGCGCGGCTCGACGCGACCTTCGCCGACGACGAGAGATACTGCCGCGAAGTGACCTACCAGAGCTGGAAGCGGCGCGGCTTCGAGCAGCGCCTCGCCGAGCTCGTCTCGGGCCTCTTCGAGCCCCTGTACTGAAGCCCGGCGCCTTACACCTGGACGCCTTCCAAAGGCCGCTCCCCGGCCTGTCTCAGCTTTAAACCCGCCAACAGAGGCCCGCGGGCTTGACAACCCTCGGCGCCTGAGACAACCTACAGGTTATGGAACCCACAGGTTATGGACAGGTGGCCCCTGATCGCCTTGACGCGACGTTCGCGGCGCTCGCGGACCCGACCCGACGGGCGATCCTCGCCCGGCTCGCGTCGGGTGAGGCGTCGGTGATGGAGCTGGCCGAGCCGTTCGCGATGAGTCAGCCCGCCATCTCCAAGGACGCGCCACGCCACCTGGTCTTCGACGCGTTCACCAACTCGCCTTCAACCTGCTTACCTACCGTTCTCTAAGCAGAGGAGGGTCGAGCTACCCGCTCCCCCTTCCTGAGCCGCCCCCAGTTGAGTCCAAATGTCGGTGAAGGTACTGGCCTCCTTGCCCGTGGCGTGGGAAGAGTTCACGCCTCCGAGACTGTCGCAGGCACCTATGAAATTCGGCCCACAGTAGGGACCTGGACGGCAACAGCAGATATACCCGACTCGATGGGCTTGGCATGATCCATATGGGCTGCAGTCGACTTGGCAAACAACACTTTGAGCGAGAAGCGGTGCGGCGAGTGTCAAGACTGAGGCAACGACCAGAGACAGGCTCTTCATCACTTCCTCCTTAAGTCATGATGTATAGTAGCATAACATGGAATCTCGCAGGTACTTCCCAGGCCCAGACTCTCAGCCTATTGAGGAGAACGTGGCCTCGCCTCCTCGTCGAGAAGCGCACCGGGACCGGCGAGACGGTTGCCCGGCTTCTCAACGCGGCCGGACACCGTACCCGCCCGGGTTCATTGCACACCGATCCGCCGCAATCCCGTATCATCCAGAGGTGGACAAACCGCGCTCGGGCGCCCCGTCCCGAGGCCGCTCTCCGCCCGATCCGGAGGTCATGCATGCGTCCAACCGTGCTCCTGTCGCTGATCGTGTCCCTCCTCGTCGTCGCCGGCCCCGCCGCGGGGCAGACCGCGATGAGCGAGCTGGGCGAGGTGTCGTTCGCCAACTCCGGCTCGCCGGCGGCTCAGGAGCCGTTCCTGCGCGGGCTCGCGCTGCTGCACAACTTCGAGTACCCCGACGCGGCGGAGCAGTTCCGCGCGGCGCAGAAGATCGACCCGGACTTCGCCATGGCCTTCTGGGGCGAGGCCATGACCTTCACCCACCCGGTGTGGATGCAGCAGGACCTCGACGCGGCGCGCGCCGTTCTGGCCCGGCTCGGCGCCACCGCCGAGGCGCGGCTGGCCAAGGCGAAGACCGAGCGGGAGCGCGCCTATCTGCGCACCCTGGAGGTCCTCTACGGGAGCGGCTCCAAGGAGGAGCGCGATTTCCGCTACTCCGACGCCATGGCCGCGCTCCACCAACGCTATCCGGAGGACGTCGACGCCACCGCCTTCTACGCCCTCTCCCTCCTCGGCACGGCGCACCAGGGGCGCGACTTCGCGACCTACATGCGGTCGGCGGCGCTGCTCGAGGAGGTCCTCCCCACCCACCTGCGTCATCCGGGCGTGCTGCACTACCTGATCCACTCCTATGACGATCCGATCCACGCCCCGCTCGGCATGCGGGCGGCGCGGCTCTATGGCAAGGTGGCGCCGAACGCCGGTCATGCGCTGCACATGACGTCCCACATCTTCGTCGCCCTCGGCCTGTGGGACGACGTCATCGCCGCCAACGAGCAGGCCATGCGCGTCGTCAATCAGCAACGCGCGGCTCACGGCCAGCCGCCGAAGACCTGCGGCCACTACGTCACGTGGCTGCACTACGCCTACCTGCAGGAGCGGCGGTTCGACGACGCGAAGCAGCAGCTCGACGCCTGCCGGCAGATGGTGACGGCCGAGCTGGCGAGCGCCAAGGCGTCTCAGGGGGATACTGAGTCCGTCTATGACTTCGCGCAGATGCGCGTCCATCACGCGCTCGCCACGGGGCGGTGGGACGCCGCGGATCCCATCGTCCTGCCGCAGACCTCCTACGTGGAGCCGAAATTCACCCTGGCCTATGGCGAGGCACTGGCAGCGGCGGGCGGGGACCTCTCGACGCTCCACACCGCCGCTGCGCGGCTCCGCGAACGGCAGAAGGATTTCCTCGCGGAGATCGTGAAGCGGAAACAGACCAATCCCGCCGACCGGCAGCGCGCGGAGATTCTGGTGCAGCAGATCGACGCCCTCGAGCTCATCCGAGAGGGCAAGAAGGACGAAGGGATCGCCCGGCTGCGGAAGGCGGCGGAAGCGGAGACCGCCATGGCCCTGGAGTTCGGTCCCCCCGCCATCGCCAAGCCAACCTATGAACTGCTCGGCGATGAGCTCCAGGCGCTGGGCCGCAATGCCGAAGCGGAACAGGCGTACCAGTCGGCCCTCACCCGCGCCCCCGGCCGCACCCAGTCACTCCAGGGCCTCCTTCGCACCCAGCAGGCCCTCGGCAAGACCGACGCCGCCGAACGGACCCGCGAGCAGGTGGGCCGGTACGTCCGCACGGCGGCGAAGTAGACGATGAGGCGCGCCCCGAGCGTCCTGGCCCGTCTTGACTGCCGACCTGTTTTGGCATAGAAAGCAAGCACACGCTCTATTTCGAAGTCCGGCCAAGGAGGCCTGGTCATGAAAAAGATTCTCGTGCTCCTCCCTCTGTTGGTTCTCGCAGCGGCCTGCGGCGCTCCGTCGGCGAACCAGGAGACGGCAAACAATTCCGCAACACCAGCACCAACACCAACACCAGCAGCAACCGTGTCCGAGGCGGACATGACGGCCAAAGAGAAGGCGGCCTGGGACACACTCAAGACCAAGGACTACGAGGCGTTTGGCAACATGCGGGCCAGCGATTACACCGAAGTCACGGCGGACGGCGTCCATGACAAGGCCAGCGTCCTCGCGTCCATTAAGGACGTCAACATCACAGACGTCACGTTCTCCGATTGGAAAACGTTGTCCATCGACAAAGACGCCTTCATCGTCGTCTATACAGTGGTCCATACGGGAACCTACAAAGGCTTCCCAGTCCCACCGGGTCCCTATCGGGCAGCTACGGCGTGGGCGAATCGCGATGGAAAATGGCTCGCTATCTATCACCAGGAGACGGCCGCGGCGACAGCGCCTCCGCCACCGCCGGCCGCGGGTCAATAGAACCGGACAGCCTAGCTGTGCCGAACCGCAACGCCCCCCGGAGAAGCGGGGGGCGCGGGAGTCGAAGCCGGTGGCCTGCCAGTAGAGGAGAGAAACCTCGAACCGCGGATGGCACGGCTGGCACAAGTGCCCGGCACCCACCCTGCAGCACCCACCGCGCACCAGCGCTTGACAGATATCGCAACTCGTGTTCTCCTCCGAGTTGCCAAGGAGGAGCCATGAAAAAATTCGTGTTCCGAACACTCGGCCTTACCGTCATCGTCCTGCTGTCGAACCTCCCCGTTGCCAAAGCGGCCGTAGGGGATTGTCACGTCTCGTGTTGCAATGGCGACTCCTGGAATGGCCCTGTTCCACCAGGGTATTCCAATTGCTGCGACCTTTTCCGCTCTCTGTGTGGCTATTGGGGCGAGGCGTACGTGGAGACTGGAGGGGGAATCGGAATCCAGTATTGCCTCAGCTACGGCTCCTGTGAAGGCTAGGATTCGACGCCGGGGCAGGCGGAGTCCCGCCCGGGGCCGAGCCTGACCCGGAGAGGCAGTCGGCGCGAGCTCGCCACGGGGTAGGTCCATACCGCCGCCCCGCACGAGCCTCGTTCACCTCTCCTTCAGATCCTCGAGGATTTCCGAGCGGAGATCCGAGGGGATCTCCACTCTCGCGCTCGCCAAGAGCCAGCGCTCCAGTTTCCGGTCTACATCGAGGAATGACTGTCCGGGGAGCTCTGCGATACCCCGAAAGACCCGAATGCGTCCTCCCGCCGTGACGGCGGGCTCGCCGCGAATCAAAAAGCCCCTGTACCCCAGCCTTCGCTCCGTCTTCTGCTCCGTAGGCTGCGAGAGATTCGCGAGCCGGCGGCGGAGCTCGCTCGCCTCGGTTTCATCGAGAAACCATGTCGGATTGGGCGTCTCCGAAAAGATGTTCAGCACGACTTCTACGGCCATGCCAACTCCGGCCTCAGTGGATGACGACGCCCTTCTTGGTAACCATAAACCCGCAGAAATCCGTGTAGGGGCCTCGATCACAGCTAGTCAGGCTCGGATCCGTAATGATATTCTTGCTGTTGTCGAGATTTGTAGCCTCATCCACGCCCGGCTTGTGGGACCAGCAACCATTGGCATCTTGCCGATACCAGTGGCAGTCGTGGCCCGGCCGGACGGCCAGGGCCACGTACCATCCCTCCCCTGGCTGGAGCTGAGCGGAAAAGTCATTCACTTTGAGCAGGCCGTCCTTCAAGGCTCCCTGGAGAGCACTGTCACAAGCGTTCTTGATTTTAAAACTATGAGCCAGTCCAGGCACGGAGAAGTCCATGAGGCGCTGGTTGTTGGCATAGTTGTAACAATTATTGTCGTCCAGGAAAGGAGCGACGTTCCAGGCGCTTGGATCAAACAGCGGAGCGTCGGCGGCCTTGGGTGTGCAGTTTGGCACGGGTGGCTGCAAGACGAGAGCCTCGGCCTGTTCCTGGATCAGTTCGTCAGCCGGACGAGCGAGGGACTCCTCGACGTCTAGCGCGGCGATTCCGACCTCCCCGCCGGCAGCGGTGCTCAGGAGCGATCTCTCAACGCTCCGATCGGGATCGAAGAAACTGGCCTGGCTCTCCCCCGGGTCCACGATCCCGTCTCTGACGGCAAGCCTCGGCCCGCCAAGCAGCGAGCCTGGGACGGCGGTCACCGAGAAGCCCCGATATCCCAGGCGGCTCGGAAATCCTCTCGCCTTGAGAGGAGTGCGAATTTCAAGCGCGCGGACGCGCTCCAGGAAGTCTTGAGCTTGGTCGTCAGCGAGGATCCAACTGGGGTCGCGACGCTGGGAATAGACGTGCAGGGTCACCACAAGCGGCATAGCATCTCCCTCAATCGTTACTCCTCAGCGAAGCGTCTCCCCCGCTCATCTTTACGGATTTGGTGCGGGTTTTGTTGAGATGGCCTTCAGTTGATCGAGAACCTCGCTCAAGGCGGTCTTGAGCTTTTCGAGCTGGTCATTGTCCGCAAATTGGACGGCAAACTCGGAATCCGCTTCGAATTCGTTTACTTGTTTATTTGTCTTACCGCATGTGACGAAACCGACAATCAACTGATTGACTCCGTCGTCCAACTTGATCTGGGCCTTCTCGCGATGGTCCCCCTGAACGTCGATCGAAAAAACCAAGTCCTGGAAATTGAACATTGCCCCTCCTTGATAGGACTGTTGTTCGGGAACAGCTCTAGTAGTAACAGACATCCAACCCTTGTGTCAACCGCGAAAACGCCTGAGGAGGTCGACGAAGCCAGGATCCTCGCGCAAGGGGTCCCAGACCGGATTGAGCCGGAGGTCCACGACAGAGATCGAGGACTGGTAGGGCGTCGCGAGGAGCCGCGACAGGCCGGCGACAGCTTCGCTGTGACGCCCCAGGATCGCATCGACCATGGCCTGGATCTCGAGGATTCGAGGCCCGCTGAACGCATCTTTGCTTGTCTCGCCCACGGCTCGCTCCACCTGCGCGCGGGCCTCAGCGCCGCGATCGAGGTGGGCGAGCGTCGCGGCCAGGTAGGCCCGAAAGAACGCCTCCTTCGGGAAGCGGACCACCCGCTCCTCCAGCAGGCGCCGATTGGCCTCGGCGGCGGCAAGAGCTCCGTTGCGATCACCGAGCCGCTCTCGCGCGACGACCGCCAGTACCGCAATCCGGCTCTCCACCTGTGGCGCCAGTTGCTTCAGGGTTTCGGGGGTGAACTGCGCGAGTGCCCGCTTATAGTCATGCTGGTAGAGGTCGAGCTGGAACGCGACCATGGCCAGGGCGGGGCTCTCCGCCACCGGCGAGGCCGTGAGCACCGCGCGGGCCTTGTCCGGATCGCCCGTCCAGGCAAGCCGGTTCTGCGCCTTCTCGGCCCAGTAGACCGCCTCGTCCGGCGCCATCGAGATCGCCTGGTCGAAGTAGTGGTCCGCCTGTTCGTACTCGCGCGACGCCCGGTAGGTTTCCGCAATCCACCAGGGCAGCCGGACCTCCCGTGGATTCAGCCCGAAAGCGGCCCGGAACGAGCTGATCGCCTCGGTCAGCCGTCCCCTGCGGCGAAGCACCAGACCCAGCGACTCCAGGAGCTCGGCATTGTTCGGGAAGCGCCGTGCCGCGGCGGTGAGCTGCTGCTGTGCCGTGGCGTAGTCTTCCAGGCAGCGGTAGGTGAAATAAACCTGGGCGAGACGAACCGGCAGCAGATCGGGGTCGATCTCCAGGGCCCGTGCCAGAGCCTGCCGGGACTTCTCCACCCGGTCGGGCGACGAGTCCGTGTTGAAGGCAAGATGAGAGTGGGTCTGGGACAGCTCCGCCCAAGCGGCGGCAAAGCCGGGATCCAGCCGCACTGCCCTTTCGAACATGGGGATCGCCCGGAAAAGGTGGTCTTCTGAATAGAAGGGCTGGTTCTTCAGCTCCAGACCGCGAATGTACGCCCGGTACGCTTCCAGGTTGTCGGTCGGTGGTTTTTGGACCGTCCGCTTTTCCTCCGGTAGAAGGGAGATCCCCAACTGGCCAATCACCCGGCGGGAGATCTCCGTCTGCACCGCGAAAATGTCCTTCACCTGGCCGTCAAAGGAGCCGGCCCAGACGTGGGTATCGTCGGCCACCCGGATGAGTTGGGGGGTGATACGCACCCTTGGCAGCCCCTCCGGACCGAGGGCCCAACGGACTGTCCCCTCCAGGACGTAGTCGACGCCGAGCTCCCGGCCGATCTCCGGGAGAGGTCGGTGAGCTCCCTGGTACCGCACGGCGCTCGTCCGCGAGATGACCTGGAGGGACGAGAGCGAGGCCAGGTCCTTCGTGATCTCTTCCGTCAGACCGTCAGCGAAGAAGGCGTCTTCGTCGCCGGGCTTTCCGAGGTTCTCGAAGGGGAGGACGACGATGCGCATTCCGTGCTCCGTGGTTTGATGCTGCTCCGGGGTGCGCCGGTCCGTGCCGAAGCGGTTCCAGGCGAGCCAGAACGCCGCGGCTGCCATGCCGAGAAGGAGCAGGACGAGCCTCGCGATGCGGAGTCGCGGCAGGGAGACGGGGACCGCGCGCTCGGGCTCCGGGCGGGGCGGAGGAGAGGACTCCAAGGCCGCCGCGGATCCAACGCTCTGCGCCGGGCTGACCGAGGCCACCAACCGGTACCCTCGCTTGGGGATGGTCTGGATATAGCGGGGCTGGCGGGCATCGTCACCCAACGCTTTGCGGAGGCTGTGGACGGCTTGCGAAAGCACCCCCTCTTCCACAAAGGTGCCGCCCCAGACCCTCTCGAGGAGCTCATCCTTGGAGACGACCTTCCCTGATTGGGCTGCCAGAAAGACGAGAACGTCCATCACCCGGGGCTCCAGCCGAACCGAATGGCCGCCCGCGCTGAGGGTGCCCTCGGCCCGGCAAACCGACCACTCGCCCAATCGGAAATCGCTGAGCTCCGGGATGTCCATCTCCGATTCTCGCTCCGTCATGAACCGAGCCCCGGCGCCAGGGGACGTCCCGGGGGTCTCTCCATTCTAGTGCGCTCTCTTGAGGGATTCCTGAGACTTTCCTGAGTCTTCCCAAAAGACGGAGAGGACCCTGCCCGTCAAGATTCCGGTCAGGGCCGCGGCAGATCCGCGGCTTGCACCCCGGAGGTCAACGATGGTCTGCGACGCCGTCCTCGCCACACCGCTCCTGGAAGACACAGGAAGAAACCTTCCCACCTTCGACGGTCCATCCCGCTCCCAACCTGCCCCCTCTCCGGCTGCCCGGGGGAGATCGCTCCTCGAGACCCACTTCGATCTCGTGCGGACAAAGATCGAACGCCTGAGCCAGCGCAGCGGCCTCCCCGCCCATGAGGCCGAGGAGCTCCGCTCCTGGGCCCTGTTCAAGCTCGTCGAGGACGACTATCGGATCCTCGGCCGCTGGGAGGGCCGCAGTTCCTTCTCCACCTATCTGACCGTGGTCCTGGTCAACCTCGTACGAGACTATCGCATCCATGTCTGGGGCAAGTGGCGGCCGTCCGCGGCGGCTCGCCACGAGGGAGCTGAGGCCATCCTGCTCGAACGTCTCCTGGTCAGGGATGGCCTCTCTCTGGCCGAAGCCATAGTGAAGATCCAGACCGAGCACAGCGTCTCACTCCCCGCTGAAGAGTTGGAGCGCATCGCCGCCCACCTTCCCCAGCGTACCGGACGGCGTAGCGTCGGCGAAGAGGAGCTGCACCGGATTCCCGTGGATGGAAAAGTCGAGGCTCGCCTCGAAGACAAGGAACGCGCCCGCGCCACGGCCTGTCTTCGCGAAGCACTGACTCCGCTACTCCTGGCGCTCCCACCCGAAGACATCCTCCTGCTCAAGCTCCACTACCGGGAGAGCCTCAGCATCGCCGCGATCTCACGTCTCCTGGGCAGACCGCAGAGGGAGCTCTACTCCCGTCGCGACCGCTGCCTCAAACGGCTCCGGTCTGGCCTGGAGAAGTCAGGACTGAGCGCCGACAAGGTCAGCGTCTTGCTCGAAGGGGCGACTTGAAGCCGGGCGCTGCCTGAGGAAAGGGTTCATCCGCTCCTTCTCCTCTTGTTCCTGATCCGGTACAGGCGCTCCGTAAAGCCACCCTCGTTTTCGAAAGCCTGGGCCTGGGCCGCCAACTGGCGATCCAGCAGGTAGCAGCCAAGGTTCAGCAGAGAGAGGGCCGCGTTGGCCACCAGGGTGGAAGAGCTCACGGACGGACAACGACTTCCACCGACCGGCACAGACGAAGTTCCGGCCTCTTTGTCCTTGCTCGTCCGTGTCCGTCCCTGCTCGTCCTCAACCCAGAGGCGCACTTCCTCCACCGTCGCGCAGCGCCTCGCCTTGAAGCGCACCAGGGACGGGTGATCCGGTGGCAAAAGGGGCAGCCCCCGCTGCCGCAGGAAGTCTTCGTAGTCGAGCCGCAGCTCCTCCAGACTCGCCCGCGCCACGTTGGTCAGCTTGAGCTCAGTTTTCTTCGAAGTTCCCGACGCCTGGCTCCCCTCGGCAATGTTTTGCACTCCGCTGCGCGCTGCCTGCACCATCTGGTCGCGGGTACGGCTCCGGCGTTCGACGTATCGCTCGCAGAAACGTACCGTCACGTCGTAGACCAGTTGCGCCACCTGGAAGCTCTTCAGCTTCCGATACCCGCCGTGCTTTGGAATCAGCGACTCGTCGCTCCTCACGATCCCTCCTGGTCCTTCTGGAGACGATATCGTCCTGAGCGGACGATATCAGAGAAGGCGCCGCAGGCTGCGGGAGAGAGATTGACTTCCCGAACCCAACTTGGCAGTGGGGCTTCTGGGACCTGATGTTCAAGGCGCTGAGCAACGAGGGTTACCAGTTCATGAAGGACGCCGGCGGCTACGATGCCAACGTCGCCAACGCCGATGCCGTCACCCAGCTCCCCGCCACCGAATACAGCGACGAGACGAAATTCCTCACCCTGGCCGACGGCTACGATCAGTTGCCCATCCAATTGGCCGATCGGTTCAACAGAGCCATGCCCGGCGGGTTGCCCGAGGGCGAGCGGGTGCGGATGAACCATCGCCTCGCCGAAATCGTGATCGGCTCGGGAGAGTATCCCTACACGCTCCGCTTCGAGCCCACGGTCACCGTGTCCGGCAGCACGCGGAAGGTCGAGGGCGCCGAGCCGACCCTGGTGCGGGCCAAGAAGGTCATCCTGGCGATGCCCCGCCGGTCCCTGGAGCTGATCGACAGCACCTTCTTCGACGATCCCTGGCTGCAGGTCAACCTTGGCTCCGTGCTGATCCAGAGCGCCTTCAAGCTCGCTTTCGCCTATGAGAGCCCGTGGTGGCGGGCCCTGGGCCTGGTGGCGGGCCGCTCGGTGACCGACCTCCCGATCCGCCAGACGTACTACTTCGGCACCGAATGCGAGCAGGAGGGTGGGCTGCCGTTCATGAACTCGCTGCTCATGGCCTCGTACAACGACATCAGCACGGTGCCGTTCTGGAAGGGCCTCGACCTCGGCACGCCGTATGAGGGGTACCGGCCCTCGTGCCTGGAGCCGGGGGTGAACCGCATCTTGCCGCAGATGGAGTTCCCGGCCACCGAGCAGATGGTGGAGGTGGCCAACAAGCAGGTGGCGGCGCTCCACGCGTTGCCGGAGCTGCCCATGCCCTACTCCGCCGTCTACCATACGTGGAGCGAGGACCCCTACGGCGGCGGCTGGCACGAGTGGAAGGCCGCCTATCGCCTGGACGAGGTCATGTGCCGGATGCGCAAACCCGTCGAGGGCGTTCGACGCCAGCGGCCTGTACTTCACCACCACCAACCTCGGCAAGACGTGCTCGACGAAGCGCAGCCGAAGTTCCTGGGCACCTATGCCGGTCCCGCGTCCCCGGCGATCACCAGGGTCGTGATGGAGGCCACGGGCTGCCCGATCGCCCTCGGCACGATCATCACCGACGATATCTCGACATCATGAAGTCGAGCTTCGGCGAGATGATCGAGGTCACGGACACCGAAGCTCGCATCGGTTACCGGCACTACCGGCAGGTGGCAATGCAGGACTTTCTCGAGGCCCTGCTGTCGCGGTTCCGGGCGGCGCCGGGAGGGCCGCGCGCCTACTAGCTCCCGCACGTACCCGCGGAGCCGCCGATCCCGTCGCAGGCGGGCGATCCCTTGTCTTACAACGTTTTCTTCCGCGAGCTGGCCGGCTTTCTCAAGAGTGCAGGGCTGCTCGGCTCGGTGACCCTGGTGCTCGGAGAGAGCACCTCGTTGTACGTCTTCGGAAACCTTTTCGGCCTGCCGCCCGACAGCTTCGTCGCCCAAGCCGCCTGGGCTGGCCGGCGTGCTGGCGGCGCTCCAGGAGCTGAACGACGTGCCGGCGCTGGTCGAGGTGGCGATTCCGCAGAAGGACCTGGCGCCCCAGCTCGCCCGGCTGGCCCAGGCGCCACCGGAGCTCAGCAAGTACCACCGGACCGATCAGCGATCCCGCGCCAGTCGCCGCCGCCGCTACGGCCGCGCGCCGGTGAAGATGCTCTTCGGCAGCCGCACGTGGACGCCGACGTTCGGCTGGTCGACGAGCTGCGTCACCGCGACGTTGCCGGCGATGCTCACGAGCTGGTACGCCTGGTGCTTCGTCATCTTCCGCGTCGACGCGACGAAATCGATCATCTCCTGGATCGCGACCTTGGTGGCGACGGCGAGATCCGGATCGGTCGCCATGCTGATGTAATCGGTCGCCGTCTCGGCGCGCGGCCACGTGAGCTTCATGTCCTTGCGGACGGTGAGCTGAATCCGCCCGCGCAGGGACGTCTCGATCGCCGTCTGATCGACCTCGCCGTCGCCCTGCGCGGCGTGGCCGTCGCCCACCTCGAACAGCGCGCCAGGGACGAAGACGGGAATGAACAACGTCGAGCCGACGCCCAGCTCCTTGTTGTCGAGATTGCCCGCGTGCTTCCCCGGCGGGTTGCTGCTGACCCGGCCGAGTTCCGGCGCCGGTGCCACGCCCATGCTGCCGAAGAAAGGACGCAATGGGATCACGATGCCCGGCGCGAACTCCGCGGTCATCGTCTTCGCATTGATGGGGAGGATGCGCGCGGCGGCGGAACGATCGCAATTCTCCGGCAGGAAGCCGTTGCAACCGTTGTAGCCGTAATCGATCGGGAAATCGATCGCCAGGATCTTCACCTCCAGCACGTCGCCCGGCTGCGCACCCTCGACGTACACCGGGCCGGTGAGGATGTGCCCGCCCGGTCCGCGGCGATCGCCGGTGACCTCGGTTACGATCGCCTTCAGCGAGCTCTGGACCTTGTCGTCGGGCACGCCGGCGCGCTGCAGCCCCGTGGGGTTGTTCGTCAACAGCGTGTCGACGTCGACGACGTCGCCCGACGCGATGCGCAGCGCGGGCTTCGCCTCGGACCAGTAATAGCCGTACGCGACGGTGGACGGCGTGGCTTCAAGGCGGTGCGTCTTCGGCCCCTGCGCTGGCTGGGCGGTCGCGACGACAGCGGTGAACAGGACGACGGACGCGGCGACGGCGACATGGGTTCGCATGGCGACGCACGCTACCACAAGGGACTCGTCGGTAGTCATCTCATTCGGGTTTCCGATGACCTCATCCGAGTTGCGGATGACCTCATTCGAGCTCCAGGCGATCTCATCCGCGGAGTGAGGGATCTCATTCGAGTTGCAGAGGACCTCATCCGAATTGCAGGTCATCTCATCCGGGTTGCGGATCACCTCATCCGGGTTTCAAGTGACCTCATCCGCGGATTGAGGGTCCTCATCCGAATTGCAGGTCATCTCATCCGCGGATTGAGAGATCTCATCCGAGTTGCAGAGGACCTGACTCGCGGGACCGCCGCCACGCGACTCGAGCGCGGCAAGGGGGACCCCCAGGGATAGTGACGAAAACCTCCGCCAAAATCCCGAGGATTCCTCAGAAAAACCGCCGAAGTTGGGCTAGGGCTGCGCGTCGCCCGGCTTGAATTCCACCGTCACCAGCCGCGCCGGGCTCTTGCCCGAATTGGTCAGCGTGTGGGTGTACTTCTTCTATCAACAGCGGGAGGAGGACCGGGTTCTGGATGTGGTCGTCCGCAAGGTGCAAACCATCCAGAAGGAGCCGGGGTCGCTCTCCGCCGTGTTCATGGAGCGCTACACGGAGATTCTCGACCGGGGGATCGCCCCAACCTCGGAGGCCGAGCTCGAAGAAGCCAGCCAGATCGGCGGCCGGCGCGAAATCGTCCGCGAAGAGCTGGAGTCGGAGCGCTCCGACATTCAGAAGCTCAAAAGGGAGATCGACGAAGCCGGCGGAATTCTCGACCGCTCCCGCAAGGCCTTGGAGTTCGATCCCGGCCTTTTGCGGGAGACCGTGGACGCCGCGCTCGTCCTCGCCGGAGCAGATCCCCTGAAACCGCTGGCCGGGGATCGCGGAAACGCTCCCGCCGCCTATCTCCTTCCCGATCTACCCGAGTCCTGGCAGGGCACGCTCGACACCTTGCGCCCGCCGCGAGGGAAAGAGGAGCCCTTCTGGGATTGGCGCAAGCGCCCGCTCCTGCCCGTGGTCTTCGAGGCCATGGACCGCCTGGACGGCTCGCGGGTGCATCTGCACCTCCAACATCCCTTCGTCCAGCGCCTGCTTTCGCGCTTCCTGGCCCAGGGCTACGGCGCGCACGACCTCCACGCCTCGGCCCCGAAAGATTTCGCCGCTCTCTGGCCGCACGTAGAGGCCGAAGCCGAGGCCCTCGCCCACGAGGCCGAGCGCAAGCTGGCCGAGCGAGGCGCCACCGAGTCGGAAGCTCTGCGGGGGATTCTCCGCAACCAGCGCAGCGCCATCCAGAAGGCCATCGGCAAGCTGCCGCAGCTCACCCTGGCCTTCTCCCCCACTGCACCCAAGGCCCGAGAGCAGATCCGCCAGATCGAGCAGGACCGCGACTACATGGAAGGCCGCCTGATCGATATCGACCGTGAGATCGAAACCGAGCCGGCGGCCATCCAGGATCTCTACCGCGTCGTGCTCACCCGGCGCGAGCCGGTGGGCATGGTGTACCTGTGGCCGGCGGTGCGGGGGTAGGGCTTGAAGTCATGAACGATGATACCAAGTCCGGTATCTTCTTGTCCCTGCTGTCCTTGCTAGTGCCGAGCCCTTATAGCGTCGCGATAACATCGGCTCGAAGGAGTCTCGAGTATGGCTCGTAAGCGTCAGCGCGACGAACTGGAGAACCGGCTCTCCCGGGGCCAAGAGTCGGAGGAGGCTCGCTTTCCGGCGACCCCCGCGAAGGCAAGCCTGCCGAAGGAGTATGCGGACGCTCTCGGCGCTATCAAGCAACGCATCCAGGAAGAACGCCTGCGGGTCATTCTTGCCGCCAACGCAGCGATGATTTCGCTCTACTGGGATATTGGCCAGATGATCCTGGAGCGGCAGGTGCACGAGGGGTGGGGGGCCAAGGTGATTGACCGGCTGGCCGCGGATCTGCGCGAGGCATTCCCCGACATGAAGGGCTTCTCGCCGCGCAATCTCAAGTACATGCGCGCGTTCGCCGCGGCGTGGCCAGAGAGAGGATTTGTGCAGCAGGCTGATAAGGCCGAAACCGACACCGGCCTTTGGGACTATCCTCCGGCCGCCAAGTTCGACCGCCTGCTGCGCCATGTCCGCGTCCCCATCGGGTTGCTGACCAACCGCCGCGAGGTGCGGCTGATCTATGCGCCTCATGGCGAATCGAGCGGCTCCCTCACGTTCCGCCTCAACGACATGGCCTCGGTCGGCGGGCCGGCCCCTTCTCGATGCGTTCGTCATGCTCCTCTCCGTGCGGCGGTTCTTCTCGGTCGCCCGCGAGCACCAGTTCCCGGCTCTTCTGGCGGACAGCCGCCGGCGCCAGGCCAACGTCACCAACGAGCTGGCCGAGCAGGTCTTTCAGGCTCTCGACATCCTTCTGCATGGCTTCGAGGCCGCCGCCGAGCGCGATGGCTCCAATCTCCTCAACGAAGCCTCCCGCGTCGAGGACGACCATCTCTATGGCGGCCTTCTCACCGTTCTCCTCCACCTGGTCGTCCTGCTCTATGCCGAGGACAAGGGGCTGCTTCCCGTCGAGCATCCTCTCTATCAGGGGCATCTGAGCGTCTTCGGCCTCTTCGGGCAGCTCCAGGACGACGCCGGGCAACATCCCGACTCCATGGCCCGCCGCTTCGGCTCCTGGGATCGCCTGCTCGCCCTGTTTCGCGCCGTCTATGGCGGCGTCCATCATGGCGATCTGCATCTGCCGCCGCGGCGCGGCGAGCTTTTCGATCCCGACGCCTACTCCTTTCTCGAAGGCTGGTCTTCCGGCAGCAGCGCTCCGGTTGACGACGTGCGCCGCGCCGCGGTGCGCGTCCCCTCGGTCGACGACGGCACGATCTTCGAAGTCCTCCGCAAGCTCGTCTTTCTCGGCGGCCAGCGCCTCTCCTACAGCTCCCTCGACGTCGAGCAGATCGGCAGCGTCTACGAGCGCCTCATGGGCTACCACGTGCTACGCGTCTACCATCCGGCCGTCTGCGTGCGTCCGGACCGCGTCTGGCTGACCGCCGAGGAGGTGCTCGAGCCGCCGGCCTCGCGCCGCGCCAAGTGGCTTCAGGAGGCGACCGGCCTGGCGAAGGCCCAGGCCGAGAAGCTCGCCGCCGCCGTGCAGGCCGCTGCGAATCCGGAGGAGGTGCTCGCGGCCCTGGAGACGGTGCGGGTGAAAAACACCACGCGGGCGCGTCCGAACCAGCTCGTCATCCAGCCCGGCGAGGAGCGCCGCCGCACGAGCAGCCACTACACGCCGAAGAGCCTCACGGCGCCCATCGTCCGCCGCACGCTGGAGCCCCTTCTGGCGGCGATGGGTCCCGAGCCGCCGTCCGAGCTGATCCTCTCGTTGCGCGTCTGCGATCCCGCCATGGGGTCCGGGGCGTTCCTGGTGGAAGCCTGCCGCTTTCTCGCCGATCAGCTCGTGGCCGCGTGGACTCGCGAGGGCCGTGCCGAGCTGGTGGCCTCGCCTCACGAGGACGTGAACCTCCACGCCCGCCGTCTGGTGGCCCAGACGTGTCTCTACGGCGTGGACAAGAACCGTCTGGCGGTCGGTCTTGCCAAGCTCTCGCTCTGGCTGGAGACGATGGCCCGCGATCTTCCGTTCACCTTTCTCGATCACGCGCTGCGCTGGGGAGATTCGCTGGTCGGCCTGACCTTCGAGCAGATTCAAGGGTTCCACTGGCAGCCGACCGCGCAGATCGATTTCGCGACGGACGAGCTGACCGTGGCCCTGGAGGATGCGATCGTCGAGCGCCGCAAGATTCAGGAGCTGGCGGCGGACCCGTCCCCGTGGGCCCAGCGGGAGAAAGAGTGGCTACTCCACGACGCGGAGGACGCTCTTCTTCGCGTCCGCCTCATCGCGGACCTGATCGTCGGCGCCTTCTTCTCGGCCGAGAACGATCGCGAGCGACAGAAGGAGCTCGGGCGTCGGTTGCAGTTAGTCACCGAGTGGCTGAAGGCTGGAGGTCGGGAGATTCCAACCGAGCTGATCGTTATGCAGAACGAGATCCGGGAACGGATTCCGGTGTTTCATTGGATGATTGAGTTTCCGGAGGTGTTTTACGCGGAGCGGCCGGACCCTCTAGATGGAGGTCGGCCGAACGGGTCGGCTTGGATGGATGCGTTTGTGGGAAATCCGCCGTTCATGCTGGACACCCAGCAGGGCCTGACCACCACCTACAACCTCCTCAAGGACCCCGACTGCCACGATCCACGCATTGAGGAGCTGCGGCGGCTGCACGAGGAGATGGACCGCGCCGTGCTCGCCGCCTATGGGTGGGACGACATTCCGGTCCCCCCGTACGGCACCCCGGCCACGGACGCCGAGCGCCGCGCTCTCGAAGCCTTCGAGGACGAGGTGATCGACCGCCTCTTCGTTCTCAACGCCCAGAGGGCCGAAGAGGAGAAGCGGCAGATCACTGCGAAGCCGGTCAAGGCTGCGACGAAGCGCGGACGCAAGGCGAAAGACGACGGCGCCCAGGGATCTCTGCTGGATTAGACCCGGCGCCGGAGTTGCGCGCCCCTCTGTATCAAGAGTCGAAGAGGTCTTGTGTCTTGCCGGATGTGTCCAACGTCGTGCCGGACGCGGCAGGCGGCCGGCATGCCGTGACAGGTGGAATACCGGACCTGGCAGGCGGACCATCGGGCATGGCAGATGGAGCATCGGGCATGCCCGATTTAAGACTGGGCATGTCCTATGAAGCGAGAGCCTTGACGGTGGGCGGAGCTGGCTTCCCGCCTCTCAGGGGTTACCAGAATTCGGGCCGACCTATTTGACCGGCGATCCCGAAGCTCCCGATACCCTCTTCGCCGGGACTAGAGACGGGCTGTATAAGACCATCGATGCGGGCGCGAGCTGGTACCGGGTGGAGACCGGCTTCGATCTCGGTCAGGTCTCCAGCATCGCCCTCTCGCCGGCGGCTCCCAAAACGATCTGGATCACGTCTTCGGAAGGACTCTACGTCAGCCGCGACGCCGGCATCCACTGGTCGCACGTTGGAGGAGGATTTCCCTACAGGAACACCGGGTTTGTCGTCGCCGATCCGGCGCGGGGCGGCTTCGTCTACGCCAGCGGCGATGGCGGCTTGTACGGGACGAGCGACGATGGGGCCCACTGGAGGCTGGCCCTTATGGGCAATGCGCCGTCTCTGCTGGCTCTGGCGGTCGATCCCGTCCATCCCCGCCGCCTCTATGCCGGAACCTACTACGGCCTCTTCCGCAGCCTCGATGGCGGCTACACCTGGACTTTCCTTGCCCGTGAGATGAAGACTCATTGGTGGATATGCGCCGTCGCCGTGGATCCCGTGACGTCGGCCGTCTACGCCGTCGATACCAACGACGGGGTGCGGATCTACCGGAGCACCGATGGCGGAACCACTTGGAGCAAGGCGACGCGTTTTCCCTACACAGTCTGGGTGAACGGCTTCGCCTTCGATCCGGACCACCGCTCGACGCTGTTCCTCGGCTCTCAGGGCGGGGTCTGGAAGAGCACCGACCGGGGCAAGACCTGGTCCACCGCGAATCGGGGGCTGTCCTTCCTGGACGTTGATTCCCTCGCGGTCGACCCTTCGGACCCGCGCCGGGTCTACGCCAGTGCCCCCCTCAGCGGGGTCTACACGAGCTCCGACCGGGGCGAGACCTGGAGCTCGCAGGCGGCCGGACCCAAGGCCTGGTACGTCGATTCGCTGCTGGTCGCTCCCGCGCCGTCGCCGGCCATCTTCGCCGGCACGACCAGCGGGGTATTCCAGAGTACGGACGGGGCGCGGACCTGGCGCCGTCTCGGCGGGCTCCGAAACATGCTCCGCGACTTTGCCCGGGAGCCGGGCCCGCACGAGACTCTCTACGCCGCCACCGAAGACGGACTGTTCCGCAGCATGGACCGGGGGGAGACCTGGTCGCTGATCTGGACGCCCGGAACAGGGCTAAGACCGAACGTGGATCACGTGGCCGTCGTTCCGGCACAGCCCGGCAGCCTCTTCCTCACCACGCATACAGGCCTGTTCTTCAGCGCCGATCGGGGCGAGACTTGGACCCGGCGTCCCTTCGACCTCGGATCTCCCTATCTCCTGGTGGTGGATCCACGCCGCCCCCTCACTCTTTACGTCTCCAGCTCCCGGCTCTTCAAGAGTGTTGACGGCGGAATGACCTGGAATCCAGCCGACTCCGGCTTTCCTTCGGCAGGGATCTCCAACCTGATCCTCGATCCGCAGCACCCGGACGTCCTCTACGCCATCGCCAATGGATTGTTACGAACCATCGACGGCGGGACGAGCTGGACGCCGGTACAGGGTCTCCCCTACCAGCCGACCCAACTGGCCATCGACTCCGCAGAGCCGCAGACGCTGCACATCGCCACCTCGGGCCATGGGATCTTCGATCTCACATTGAGCGCTCCGGGCCAGTAAGGGCCACAGTGTAAGCTCTTCTTCCCCCGAGGTCCCGTCAATAGGTGTGTAAACGCGTTCAGGCGGCGGCCTCCTCGGTGGCGGAGTTGACTTCTTCTCGCAGGACTCGTACGCCGTCTTCGAAGGTGGCTCCCTCGGCAACCTCGGGGAGAAGCTCCGGGTGGTCAAGACGGCGGAACGATCTCTCGGCCACCATCAGCAACCGCCAGATCAGCGCCGTCGCGTTGACCACCTTCTTGTACCGCTTGCCCGCCGCTGTGCGCAGCCGCACGACCGCGAACGGCGACTCCACCGGATTGGTTGTCCGCAGGTGTTTCCAGTGCTCCTTCGGGAACGCGTAGAAGGCGACCAGACGCTCCCAATCCCGTTCGAGCGTCTCGACCGCCTTGGGCTGCTGCTGGCCGTAGCGCGACCGAAACTCCTCGCGCTGCCTCAAGGCCTCGCGCCGCGTCGGCGCATACGGCAGGCGGCAAAGAAGCTCCCGGGCCTCCACTTGCAGTTTCTTCGGTAGGGCATCGAGCACGTTGACGATCTTGTGATTCCAGCACCGCTGCTCGGCCACCTCGGGAAAGACCGCTGCCAGCGCCGCCCAGATCCCCAGGTGGCCATCGGCGACCACCAGCCGCGGCGCGCTCATCCCACGTCCCCGAAGCTCCCGCAGCAGCCGACCCCAGGACTCGGCGGATTCGCGGTATCCGCTCTCTACCGCCAGCACCACTTTGCGCCCATCCCGAAGGCCCGCCACGATCACCAGCAGGCAGGCCTTGTCCTTCTCCAAGCCCGCCTTGACGTAGATCCCGTCCGCCCACAGATACACCGGCTCCTGACCCCGCAGGCTGCGCTGGCGCCAAGCCTGGAATTCCGCCACCCACTTGCCACGCAGCCGCTCGATGGAGCTCTCCGACAACGGCGCCCCCTCTCCCAGCAAGCCGCGCAAAGCCAACTCAAAATCCCCTTGGGCAAGCCCGTGCAGGTACAGCTGAGGCAGCAGCTCGCCAACCGCCTCGGTGCGACGCCGGAACAGCGGCAGGATGCGGCTTTCGAACCGCTCCTCCAGACCGCGCACCCGCGGCCGGCGCACCGCCAGCGTGCCCCCCATCATCGCCAGCTTGCGCGGCTTGCCGTGGCCGTTGCGATACACCGGCGGGGCGTCTACCCCTACCCGGCGTTCGCTCTTGCGACGCCCCACCAGTGCCGTGACTTCCTCCTCCAAGAGGTCTTGGACGAACCCCTGGATCCGCTACCGTGCCATGGCCTCCAACTCCTCCCAGACCGTCCTTGACCCGAAAGCCCCCTCGGTGCTCTTCTCTAGCATGGCGGTGTCTCCTTCCTGGCCGGATTTCCCGGCCGGTCATCAGCTGACCGGGAAGGTTATGCCGCCTTCAGCCCATTTCCACACCTTTTGAGGGTACCTCGCTTCCCCCACCTCCGCGCTCTCAATTTTTGCTGAAGTTGTCTTCATAGCCGTTGCAGGCGCCGATCGCTTTGCTAAACTCGCGCCCGGCAGTGCGTCTCATGGAGGTCTCTATGTCGATCACCCAGGATGTTGCGTATTCCTTGCGGCTCATGCGCAAGGCCCCGCTCTTCACCGCAGCCGTGGTGCTGACCATTGGCCTGGCCATCGCCGCCACCGCCACCATCTTCAGCGTGGTGAATGCCCAGATGTTGCGGCCGCTGCCCTTCAAAGATCCGGACCGGCTGCTGTTTGTCTTCGAGAAGAACGACAAGCTGAACGCGCCGATCTACAACGTCTCGGTACTGAATTTTCTCGACTGGCGGGCCCAGACGAAAAGCTTCGACCTCGGCGCGGTCAGTCCCAACAACTACATCCTCACCGGAATGGGTGACCCCGAGCAGCTCACCGGCAACCGCATCAGCCCGGAGCTGCCGCGCGTTCTCGGGGTCCCTCTGATCGCGGGAAGGCCGTTCACCCCCGAGGAGGAGAAACCCGGCGCGGCACGGGTCGCCATCCTCGGAGAGGCGTTCTGGCGACGCCACTTCGGCAAGGACGCCAACGCCCTGGGCCGCACCATCGAGCTCGACGGCAACGCCACCACCATCGTCGGCATCGCCCCTGCCACTCTGGACCTCCTGGAGCCCGGAGACATCTACACCCCGTTGACCATCGACCCTGCCAAGGAGCTGCGCCTGAGCCACGCCCTCGTTGTCGTCGGAAGGCTCAAGCCCGGCGTTTCCAGCCAGCAGGCGAAGGCGGAGATGAACACCATCTACGACGGAATGAAGCAGCAATATCCGGAGCTGCGCGATTGGGGCGTGAATCCGATCAGCATGCTCGATGGGTTCGTCAACCCGCAGCTCAAGACCGAATTGCTGGTGCTGCTGGCCGCCGTCAGCTTCGTGCTGCTCATCGCCTGCGCCAACATCGCCAATCTTCTGCTGGCGAGGACCGCGGCCCGGCAACACGAGATGGCGGTGCGCACGGCGTTGGGTGCCAGCCAGGGCCGGCTGGTGCGCCAACTCCTGATAGAAAGCGTGACGCTCTCCTGCGGCGGAGGTCTTGCCGGACTGCTGGCGACCTGGTGGTCGGTACGCGCCATGAATCAGTGGCTCCCGCCGAACACGCTGCCCATCCCCACGATCGAAGTGGATTCCCGTGTTCTGTTGTTCGCGCTGGGGACTACGGTGCTGACCGGGCTCATCTTCGGCATCGTGCCTGCCCTGCGTACGGCGAAGGTGAAGGTCGATGAAGTGCTCAAGACCGGTGGACGCGCCGGCTCCGGCGGCATTCGCACGCGCATGCGCAACACCCTGGTGGCGATCGAGCTGGCTCTTGCGACGGTGCTGCTGATCGGAGCGGGCCTGTTCATCCAGACCCTGGTCAATCTGCAGCGTGTGAAGCTCGGCTTCGAACCGCACGGCCTGATCACTTTTCAAGTGTCGCTTCCTCCGGGCAAGTATCCCGCCAAGACTAGGGCGCCCTTGTTCTTCCGCGAGATGATCGAATCATTGGCAGCGCTGCCGGGCGCGCGCAGTGCGTCGGTCTCGAGCGGCATCCCGTTTGGCGCGGGCGCGTTGTACAGCCACCCGATGATGGCGACCGAAAACTCCATCCTTCCGCCCGACGCCAAAGTCCCCGTCGATTGGCGCATCGTGAACCCCGGATACTTCAAGACCATGCACATCCCGTTGCTGCTGGGCCGCGAGTTCGAGTACTCCGACGCGAGCACGCCCAACATCATCATCGTGAGCCAGGCCACCGCCCGCACCTTCTGGGGAGACAAAAATCCTCTCGGACGCACCCTTCGCCGCTCGGCCGACCCCCAAACTCCCTTCACCGTGGTCGGCGTGGTCGGTGACGTGCGCAGCACCCAACTGAGTCAGGAGTCACCTGCCTTCTACTACTCCATCACCACGCGGACCATGCCGTTGATGGACGTCGTGGTGCGGACCGACGCGTCTCCGGAATCACTGCTGCCCGCCATCCGCAAGCAGATCAAAGCGCTCGACCCTGACCTGCCGATGGCCAACGTGAAGACCATGGAGCAATGGCTCACGACCAGCGCCGCGCAGCCGCGGCTGACCAGCATCCTGCTCGGCACCTTTGCCGGGGTCGCGCTGCTCATCGCTGCGATCGGGATCTATGCCGTGCTCGCCTACTCCGTCAGCCAGCGTACGCGCGAGATCGGCCTCCGCATGGCACTGGGCGCAACGCCGCGCCGCGTCCAGGGATTGATCGTCTCGGAGGGCATGCGCATCGTGCTGCTGGGCCTGGTGATCGGATTGGCCGGCGGACTCGCCTTGGGCCGCACGGTGGAGAGCCTCGTGTATGGCGTTGGAGTGCGCGATCCGAAGATCTACTTGGTGGTAGCAGCGATCCTGACGGCGGTAGCGCTCGCGGCTTGCTTCATCCCCGCCCGGCGGGCTGCTGTTGTCGATCCCATGGTGGCTTTGCGGGAGGAATGAGACATCAAACGCCGGCACCCGCGGGCCGTCAGACGGAGAGCGGCAGCGCGCCCTCGACCCGCGTGCGCTCGAGGCGCGGCGCGGCGCCGCCGGCCCAGCGCCGGGCGCGGTGGGTGATGCGGTAGGCGAGCGGGCCGCCGTCGGGGCGGTCGCTCTTCTCGAGTGGGCGGACGACGCAGACGAACTCGACCTCGAGGTCGTCGGCGCCGGCGCGGACGACGGCGTAACCGTGGCCGCCGACGTCGGTGAAGGCGAGGTGCGGCGCGACCTCGGGGTTGCTCGCCTTCAAGGCCTGCTCGCGGTCGTGGGTGCGCTGCAGCTCGAGGCTGGCGCGGACGCCGTGGAGGAGCGTGCAGTTGATCGCCGGCTCGAGGGGTGCCGGGGCCGGCGGCTGGTGGAGGTAGAGCGCGCGCAGGGGGTGGTCCTTGGAGATTTTGTACGACATCGCCTCGAAGAGGCCGGGGGCCGAGATCGAGCCGACGATGAACTCGACGCCGGCGGGCGCCAGGGGCGACGGCGGCAGTGCCGCCGAGAGGAGGCCGGCGGCGAAGGCGTGGCGGTCGCCGGCGAGCGTCGCGAAGCCGGCGAGGTTCTCGTGCCGAACGAGGTCCAGGATCTCGTTGCGCTCGGTGCGATAGCTGGCCCAGTCGCCGGTGCCCATGAGGCCGTAGCCGGCGAACGGCCACTTCGCCCGCAGCTCCGGCGGCAGGTTCTGCAGATCGGTCCGCCAGTCGAGCATGGCGACGGAGTTGCCCCACAGCCGCCAGCGCGCCGTCGAGGCGCGCAGGCGCGCGAGGAACCAGACCTTCTGTTCCGCGCCCAGCATCGACTGCGGCGGCGCCGTGCGCCGCGGGTTCGCCTTCTCGGCGCCGCCGAAGGGGATCGTCGCCGGCGGCCGGCCGCCGGCGAAGCTGCGCCCGGCATCCAGGACCTCGGCGATCTCCAGCGAGTCGAAGTAGGGGACGTTCGGCTGATCGAAGGCTGCGACCTCGGGGTGGTCGCCCATCGGCTCGGAGCGGAACGAGCGGTTGTCGGTGAGGAGGAGCTCGACGTTGGCGCCGAAGCGGAAAGCGCGGTAGAGCTTCAGACTCGAGATGGCGGCGAGGTTGCCGTCCTCGAGGCCGAGGCCGTGGTCGTCGAAGCGCTCGATCGGCACGTTGCGGACGGCGGGGGCGGCGAAGCGGTCGGCGCCGGCGGCGGCTCCCGGCACCTTTTCCACCCGTGCCGGCTGGTACTCGAACCAGGCCTGGTTCGCCGCCACCTTGCGGGTCTGCGCCGGGCGCACCCCGCTGCCGAAGTTCTGCTGGCTCTGCCAACCCTTCCAGGAGAACTCGTGGTTGTCCCACATGCAGATGAACGGCCAGCGGGCGCGGGCGTCCTGCAGGTCGGGGTCGGTCAAGTAGCCGCGGTAGAGGGCGCGGTAGTCTTCGAGGTCGGTCGGTACGTGGAAGTCTTCGATCTTCTCGCCGTTCGGATAGCGCACCACGTCCCGGATGCGGCGGTCGTACATCCCCTGCGGGCGGTCCTCGGGGTACCAGACGATCTCGTAGACGAAGTCGCCCAAGTGGAGCACGAAGCCCAGCCGGTCGGCCTCGGCGGCGCGCTCGTCCTCCCAGATCATCCGGCGATAGGCGTTCGAGGCGCCTTGCGTCACGTTCTGGCAGCTCACGAAGGCAAAGCGCACCGGCTGCCCGTCGGTCTCCGCCGGGGCAGTCATCGTGCGGCCGGTGCGGCTCGCGAAGCCGTGCTCGTCGACGAAGCGGTACCAGTAGACCCGCGACGGACGAAGGCCCGCGGCGAGCACGCGGCAGGTCCAGTCGGCGTCGGCCGAGAGCGCCGCGCGGGTGCGCGAGACGACGTGCGCGAACGCCGCGTCCTCCGCCACCTCGACGGCGAGGAGCGCCGCCCGGCTCTCCCCGACCGGCGGCCGGCGGGTCCACAGGATGACGCTGTCGGGATGGGGATCGGCCGAGGCCACGCCCTGCGGAAAAAGGTCCCGCCGCTCGACCGCGCCGCGCTTGCCATCCCCCGCCCGTCCCTTACCCAAGACCATAGAAGGCCACGCCAGCGCTGCCCCGAACGCCGCCGCACTCTTGATCGCCTGCCGTCTCGTCATCGCCATCAGCAACCTCCGTCGCGCCCTCGATCGGCCTCGGGGACGAAAGCGTATCCGGTGACGGACAAGAGTACCTCATGCTCCCTCCTCACGGTCACGCTTCTGCTAAGTCTTTGCACCGGTCCCGACGCTCGGCGCGTCGCAGCAGGCGTCGCAAGCGAGAAAGAAGAGCGACTTCCGGATCGATCTCTGCGCGCTCCACTCTCGATGGTCCCAGCTCTCGCCGCCGACACTGTCTCCCGCGTAGAGAAGCTGGGCCACGAGGACGTTGCGGAAGTCGCCGATAGCGAAGAGCGCGGCGGTTTCCATCTCGACGACGATCGCCCCCTCGGCCCGCCTCGCCTGGATCTTGGAACACGTCTCGCGGAAGACGGCGTCGGTCGTCCAGGTCTTGCCGAACAGGTACGGATGGTCCTGGCACTCGAGCACCTCCCGGAGGATCTCGAGGCCCAAGGGATTCGCCGCCACCTCGCGGCTGGGCGGGAGGTAGTGATACGAGGTGCCCTCGTCACGAATCGCGGCGGTGGGAACGATGATCTGCCCCATCGGGATCGCCGGATCGAGCACCCCGGCGCCGCCGCAAGCGATGATCACTCGGGCGCCATGAGCGATCGCCCCCTCGAGCAGGCCGGCGGCCAGGGGCGCTCCGGAGCCGGCATGAAAGAAGGCGATGCGGCGCTTGCGATAGGTGATCTCATAGATGGGGTGCTGCCCCATCTCGCTGCGCTGCGTGGTCAGCGGAACCAGGTTGTCGCGCAGGACGATGTCGTCCACGACGTCCTTGAAGAAACACGCCACCGCCAATTCCGGGATCGAGACCGGTGTGATCGTGCGCTGGGGCTCGATCAGCGCCGACCTCTCCGGATCGAATTCGAGGATGGGGTAGTCGTGGGTCATGTCACTCCGCCAGAAGCTCGGCCTCTTCGTCGGTGAGGCTGGCGATCTGCTCGATCAAGAGCTCCTGGATCGCCGCGCCGAGCCGGCGGACGGTGGGGGATTCGAAGAGGAGGCGCAGGGGGATCTCGAGGCCCAGGGCGTCGTAGACGTGGGAGGTGAACTGAATGGCGAGGATCGAGTGCGCCCCCACGTCGAAGAGGTTGTCGTCGAGGCCGATCGGCCCGCGCTTCAGGAGGTCCTGCCAGATGCCGGCGACGAGCTGCTCGATCTCGGTCTCCAGATCGCCGCCGGGCTCGGCCGCGGGCGCCAGCTCGTCGGCCGGGAGGCGGGCGCGCAGGGCGCCGCGGTCCACCTTGCCGCTCGGGGTGAGCGGCAGGGCGTCGACGAGCGCAAAGTCGGCGGGCACCATATGCTCCGGCAGGACGCGGCGGAGGGCCTCGCGGAGCTCCCCCGCCTCCGGCCCGGGCCCTGGTCCCGCCGGCACCACGTAGGCGGCGAGCCGCACCTCCCCCGGCCCCTCCTCCCGCGCCACCACCGCCGCCTCGCGGACCGCCGGATGGGCGGCCAGCGCCGCCTCGATCTCCCCCGGCTCGATGCGGAAGCCGCGCAGCTTCAGCTGGTCGTCGGTGCGGCCGAGGAACTCGATCTCGCCGTCGACCGAGAAGCGCGCCAGGTCGCCCGTCCGATAGAGCCGCTCGCCGGGTCGGCCCAGCGGATGGGGGACGAAGCGCTCCGCCGTCAAGCCGGGCCGGCGGAGGTAGCCGCGCGCGAGGCCCGTCCCGCCGATGTAGAGCTCGCCGGGCACTCCCAGAGGCACCGGCTGGAGCTCCGCGTCGAGCAGCCAGAGCCCCAAGTTCGCGATCGGGCGGCCGATGGGGACCGCGCGCCGTGCCGGCCCCGGCAGCGTCCTGTGCGCCGTCACGTCGACCGACGCCTCGGTGGGACCGTAGAGGTTGTGCAACTCGGCAGTCCCGAGCGCGCCTCCCAGGAGCTCGTGGAAGCGCGCCGCGAGCTCCGCCGGCAGCGCCTCGCCGCTCGCCATCACCCGCCGGAGCGAGCGGCAGCGGCCGAGGCCCGCCTGCGGGAGGTGCGCGAGGAAGGCCTGCAGCATCGACGGCACGAAGTGGAGCGTCGTCACCGCCTGTTCCTCGATCCGCCGCATCAGGTAGGCCGGATCGCGGTGGCCGCCCGGCCGCGCCAGCACCAGCCGCGCGCCGACGGCGAGCGGCCAGAACAGCTCCCAAACCGACACGTCGAAGGAGACGGGGGTCTTCTGCAGCACGCGGTCGGCGGGCGTGAGGCCGTAGGCCCGCTGCATCCAGGCGATCCGGTTGACGATGCCGCGGTGGGTGCTCATGACTCCCTTCGGCCGCCCCGTCGAGCCCGAGGTGTAGATGACGTAGGCGAGGTTGTCCGCCCCGGCACCGCCGTCGAGCGGGGCGCCGTCGGCGTCGCCCGCCGGGCCGGCCGCGGCGTCGAGGTCGACCAGGCGGGCGCCGGCCCCCGCCACGGACGCGGCGAGGAGGTCGACCTGCGCCAGGAGCACCGGCTTCGCGAGGCCGTCGAGCCCGTCCTCGATCATGAAGGCCAGCCGTTCCGACGGATAGGACGGGTCGAGCGGCAGGTAGGCGCCGCCTGCCTTAAGGATGGCGAGGAGACCCACGACGAGCGCCGGCGAGCGCTCGGCGCAGATCGCGACCGGCTCGTCGACCCGCACCCCCAGCCGGCGCAGGCGGCGGGCCAGGCGGTTGGCGCGGGCGTCGAGCTCGCGGTAGGTGAGCGATTCGCTCTCGCCGACGACCGCCGTGGCGTCCGGCGTCAGTGCCGCCTGCCGCTCGATCCAGCGGTGCAGCAGGGGCTCGCCGCCGCCGGACCCGCCGAACACCGCCGCGAGGTCCGCCGCCGTGTCGTTCAGCTCGACGGCCACCTGCTGCCGCTCGGCCGGCGACAGCAGCTCGATCGCCGCCACGCGGCGCGACGGGTCGTCCGCCACCGCCGCCAGCAGGTGGACGAGGTGCCCCGCGAGGCGCGCCATCGTGGTGCGGTCGAAGAGGTCGGTGCTGTACTCGAGCCCCCCGCCGAGCTCTCCCCCCTGGTCGGAAAGGCCGAGGCTCAAGTCGAAGCGGGAGACCCGGGCGGACGTGTCGAGCGGCTCGACCGCGAGACCGCGCAGGGCGAACGGCACCCCCGGCGTGCTGTTGAGCGCGAGCATCGTCTGCACCAGCGGCTGGCGGCTGCGGTCGCGCTCGACGTTGACCTCGTCCACGATGCGCTCGAAGGGGACGTCAGCGTGATCGTACGCCGCCAGGGCCGTGTGCCGCACCCGCGCCAGGAGCTCGGCGAAGCTCGGATCGCCGCCACCATCCGTGCGCAGGGCGAGCATGTTCAGGAAGATCCCGATGAGCGGCTCCAGCTCCGGCCGGATGCGGTTCGCGACCGGCGTGCCGACGGCGAAGTCGGTCTGCCCGGAGAGGCGCTGGAGGAGCGCGTGCCAGGCGGCAAGGACGGTCATGAAGACGGTCGCCTGGCCGCGCCGCGCCAGGCGGCGGAGGGCGCCGGCGAGCTCCGGCGGCAGGTCGAGCCTCAGGGAGTCGCCGCGGAAGCTCGCGATCGGCGGCCGCGGGCGGTCGGCGGGGAGGGTGAGCGCCGGCGTGCCGGCGTGCCGCTCCTTCCAGTGGGCGAGCTGCGCCGCGAGCGCCTCCTCCGGCCAGGCGCGCTGCCAGGCCGCGAAGTCGGCGTACTGGAGGGCCAGCGGGGCGAGCGGCGACGGCTCCCCCGCCAGTGCGGCGGCGTAGAAGGTCGACAGCTCGCGCCGCAGCACCCCCTCCGACCAGCCGTCCGACGCGATGTGGTGAAGGGTGAGGAGCAGGGCGTGCTCGCCCTCCTCCAGCCGCACCAGCGTGGAGCGCAGCATCGGGCCGCGCCGCAGGTCGAAGCCGTGGCGGGCCTCGCGGCCGGCGAGCGCGGCGAGCTCCGGCGCGCGGCGCGCCGGCGGCAGGCCGGAGAGATCGGCGAGCGGCAGCGGGGCTGTCGGCGGCGGGCCGACCTCCTGCCCGGCCTCGCCGTGCGCGACGGCGACGATCCGCGTGCGCAGCACCTCGTGGCGGCAGACGATTTCGGCCAGGGCGGCGGCGAGCGCCGCCGGCGCGAGCGGCCCGCGCAGGAGGTAACCCGAGGGGATGTTGTAGGTCGGGCTCTCCGGCGCCAGCCGGTCCATGAACCAGAGCCGCCGCTGCGGGTAGGACAGCGGCAGCACGCCGTGCCGGCTCGGGAGCGGCATGATCGGCGGCAGGGGCGGCAACGCCTCCTCCCGCCGGCCGGCCGCCGCCATCGCCGCGGCGAGGCCGGCGACCGTCGGCGCCGCGAACACCCGCTGGACCGGCAGGTCGGCGCCGAAGGCCTGGCGGAGGCGCGACAGCAGGCGGATGACGAGGAGCGAATGGCCGCCGAGGTGGAAGAAGTCGTCGTCGACGCCGACCGGATCGCCCAGGCCGAGCAGATCCTCCCAGATCCCCGCGATCACCTCCTCGACGGGATTGCGGGGCGGCGTCCGCGGTGCGTCCTCCGGCTCGCCGGCCAGC
>Ga0136846_1221165_pt1 | contig 85725 bp, 75 predicted proteins | sample HopSoiMetagenom2_FD_96841 | JGI IMG/M metagenome (GOLD analysis project Ga0136846, IMG submission 96841) | Grasslands soil microbial communities from Hopland, California, USA - 2 Assembly 2016 (version 4) | ecosystem: Environmental > Terrestrial > Soil > Grasslands | place: USA: Hopland... | reverse complement strand
GCGCACCGTCGCCAGCCCATCGGCACCAGCTTCCCCGCCCGCGCGACGGCTTCCAGGTAGCGGTCCGCCGCTTCGGCGAGCCACGTGCCAACCGCCCTATGGCCCTCCCCGTCTGCCGCACGCTTCCAGCGAAGCGATTGCTTCTCCGTGGCCCGGACCGTGAACGCGACCGTCTTCACCCCTCCTCCCGCGCTTGCCGGGCGCTGGCCCGCTCCTCCCGCCGTCTCGCTTCCTCTGCGAGCCCGGCGGGGTGGAGGGCGTCGTAGTGCTCGTGGCTTGCATCCTCCCAGGCGCGGGCCAAAGCGAGATACATATCTCCGGCCCACGCGAGGAAGGCCCCGGCCGATGCCAAGCCGTGGAGGCGGGCGGCGGTCTCCCATCGGCCTTTCTGGGACGGCGCCGCCCTCACCGAGACACGCCGGTCCGCGGTGGGAGGGTAGGAGGGGTTGGAGTCCCAGAAGCCCATCAGGACACCTCCCCGCCGCGCCACGTCCCGAGCTTGCTTTCGATGTTCTGCGCCACGTCCCCGACCTCGCGGGACATGAGGACGGCCGTACGGCACAGGGCGCCCTCGTAGGCATCGGCGGGAGCCGCCTCAGCCAGGGTCACGAGATACCCTTCCAGGTGCCTGAGATCGGCCACCACGGCCCGGAGCTGGCCGCGGAGCCACCCCTCCGGCTGATCGGGCCACTCCCCCCAGGCGGCGAGCGTCATGTCGAAGAGCAGGTTGCCCACGACGCGTAGGGCGGCGTTGTGGGCCGGGGTAGTGAAGTAGACGAGGAACGTCTCGCGGAACGTCGGGAAGCGCTCCCAGCGGTCGGGATCGACCTCCGGCGGGGCGACCGAGGGCGGGGCCGGCTCGTCTTCGTCATCGGGCGGCGGGGGAGCGGGGGGAGCAGCGGGCGGTAGGCGTTTGGTACAGTCCTCGTTCAGCTCGGGCATGGGGGTCTCTCCTGTGCTCGGGTCAGGTCCGGCGCTGGTGTGCTGAGCACCACGCCGGGCCGTCTGGTTTGGGCGGGAGAGGGCTTGTCCCTCCCCCTACCAGAGGGACCCTACACCCGAACCGGCCGGCCGTAAACCCCTGAATCTACAGGTTATTTCACGCTATGTCAAAATGAGCCAGTACCCGAGATGCCTGTGACGGGCCTCGCTTTGCCCGTGACGGGCTTCGCCATGCCCGTGATCGGCTTCGCAATTCCCTCGATCGGCTTCGCGAAGCCTGCGACGGGCTTCGCGAGGCCTGGAACGCGCCGGTCGCGGTAGAGGTCCCGCCGGGGCTGGTCAACCCGCCGGGGCCAGCCGCTCCCGCAGCCGGTCGACGGCCCGCTCGATCCGCTCCTCGGCCTCCGGCGCGGCCAGGTCTTCCAGGCGGAGGGAGGCGAGGGCGGCGAGGGTGAGGGCGGTCTCGGCCGGGCTCCTCGGCCCGGAGAGGCGGGCGTCGAAGCGCTCCAGGCTCAGGGCGGCCTCGCGGATGAGCCGTTGCAGCACGCGGTACGCGCCGTCGGAGAGCGGCGGCTGGCCGCGGTAGAGGTCCAGACGGGCTCCGGCGCGATAGCGCGGGAAATCCTCCAGGCCCAGGAAGCGCAGGAACCAGCCGGCGCGGAAGCGTCCCACGGCGCCCACCAGGCCGGCGTAGTCGGCCATCAGCTCGTCGAGCAGGTTGTTGCGCATCGAGCCGAAGAGCCGGCGGGTCAGGTAGTGGGCGCACTCGTGATCGCGGCGGATCACCAGCGACAGCTCGCGCCATTCCGCTTCGCCGAGACCCAGGTCGCCGGCCGGCACGGCGCTGTAGGGACCGTCGGAGAGGAGGATGAAGCGATCCTGGTAGAGATCCTTCTGCGGCTGGAGGCGTTGGAATTCCTCGCTCCAGGTCGCCGACTCCCGGGCGGAGGGCTCCAGGGACTCCCAGCGGCGGCGCAGCTCCCGGATACGGCTCCAGTTGTTGTAGCCCGCCACCATGAGGGCGCCTTGAGCGGCGGCGACGGGCTCCGGCTCGTTCTTGCGCGTCAGCGCCTGGATGAGGGCCTCGAATTCCGGCCGCCGGCGGACGACGAGCAGGGGGATGCGCCCCGCCGGGCTGGTGTGGAGCACGACCTCCACAGCTTCGGGGTGCGCCAGCTCCAGGCCCGTGGCCGCGGGGAGCGACTCGACCGGCACTCCCCGCCGGGTGGCGTCGCGGTAGACCTCGGTCCGGCTGATCCCCTCGCGGATGGGGAAGGCGAGCTGTGGCAGGCGCTCCCGCAGCACGGCGAAGGCGTCCCGCGTCCGGCTCTCCCCGGCCACCGCCTCCCAGAAGGCGACGAACGGCTCGTCGGGGAGGGGGAAGCGCATCGCCGGGCCCAGGGCTCCCAGGTCGAAGACGTTCTGGTTGTACGCCTGCAGCTCCGCGGCCTCCTCCGGCGCGGCTCCCAGGTGCGTCAGCACCGAATCTTGTAGGTATCTGGTCATGCTGTTAGGCTGAACAGGCTTGATTCTAATGCGTAATTCCCGGTTCCCTTTCACCGTCTTGCTGCTCGCGATCTGCGGGACGGTCGCCATGGCGCAGGAGCCGCGGCCCGGCCTCAGCCTCCTGGAGACCGTGCACACCACCCTGGAGCGGGACCCCAACCTCGCGGTGCAGCAGGCGCGGCTGGAGAGCGCGCGCGGCTCGCTGGCGATCGCCTCCAGCCAGTTCGACCCGGTCTTCACCTCGGGGCTGACCGAGGTGGACGACCGGACGCCCCTGTCCTCCACCGCCCACCAGGAGATCCGGACGCTCCAGAGCACGGTGGGCCTGAGCCAGCAGCTCCGCACGGGCCTGTCGATCGAGCCGCAGGTGGGGATCGTGCGCTCCGAGGACGTCACCGCCGGCTCCGGCGCCGCCAATGCGGGCACCGTCACCTTCCGCCTGCGCCAGCCGCTGCTGCGGGGGCGCGGCCGGACGGCGACGGCGGCCGGCGAGCTCTCCGCCCAGCGGGAGCTGGTCGCCGCCGGGCTCGACGTCCGGCATCTGACCGCCCAGCGGCTCGTCACCGTGGTCTCCCAATACTGGACGGTGGAGGCCACGGCGCGCAACCTCGACGTGCTGCGGGCCAGCGAGGCGAGCTCCCGCGCCCTGCTGGAGAACACCCGCAAGCTCATCGCGGCCGACCAGGTGCCGGCCGCCGAGGTGGTGCAGCTCGAGGCCAACCTGGCCGCCAAGGAGTCCGCCCGGCTCGGCGGCGAGCGCCAGCTCTTCACCGCCCGCCAGGACCTGGGCCGCGAGATCGGTCTCGACGGCGCGGAGATCGCCCGGCTCCCGCTGCCCGCCGATCCCTTCCCTGCCGTTCCTCCGGAGGCGGTGCCGCCGGCCGAAGGGGCAGGTCCCTTTGTCGCCGCGGCGCTCCGGCAGCGGGCGGACCTGCGCGCGGCGCGGGAGCGCCAGACGGAGACGGAGATCCTTCGCCGCGCCGCCGAGAACGCCTTGCTGCCCCAGCTCGACCTCCTGTTCTCCCCCGGCTACTCGGGGCTGGTGGCCGGCGCGGACCCCGCGAGCTTCTTCTCGCCGTTGTACCGCAACGTTCCCGGCGCCAGCGCCTCGGTCGCGCTCAGCCTCGCGTGGCCCCTCTTCAACCGCCGGGCGCGGGGTGAGCTGTTGCAGATCGACGCCTCGCTGCGGCAGAACGCCCTCGCCGTGGAGCTCATCGCCAAGGCCATCGGCGCCAACGTCCCGGCCGCCCTCGACGCCGTGGGCCGCGACGCCCGGCAGCTCGACAAGGCGCGCGAGGCCGAGCGCCTCTTCGAGCGGGCGGTGGTCAACGAGGAGAAGAAGCTGCGGGCCGGCACCTCGACGCTCCTCGACGTCATCAGCCAGCAGGACCGGCTGACCGCCGCGCAGCAGACCGTGGTCTCGGCCCAGCTCGCGCTGGCCCTCTCCCTCTTGCAGCTTCGCTTCGAGACGGGCACTCTGATTGGAGAGGATGGCGGGACCGGCGAGGCGGGAAGCGTCCAGGTCTCCCGGCTGACCACCCTGCCGCAAGTCCAGGAGGAGCGCACGCCGTGATCTTCCGCAAAGTGGCGCTGGAGAGGCTCTCCTCTCCCGAGCAGCTCGACCAACTGGTGCAGGTCACCGATCCCCGCGGCTGGCTCTCGCTCACCGGGCTCGGCGCCCTGCTCCTCGCCGCCCTCGCCTGGGGGATCTGGGGCTCCATCCCCTCCCAGGCGCACGGCGAGGGGATCCTGCTGCGCCAGGGCGGCGTGTCCGATCTCGTCTCCGCCGCCAATGGCCAGGTGGCGGAGGTGCTGGTGAGCGTCGGCGACGTCATCGCCAAGGGGCAGCCTGTGGCGAGGATCCGCCAGGACTCTTTGATCCGCCAGATCCGCGACAACAAGTCCAGGCAGGCCGCCCTGCAATCGGAGTACGTCACCCTGCAACGCTCCGCCGAGGAGCAGAAGCGGCTGCGGGCCCGCGACCTGGCCCAGCAGCGGGCCAACCTGGAGCACAGCATCGACGCGCTGCAGAAGGACGTGGCGCTGCTCCAGGAGCGGGTGGCCGCTCAGAAGAGCCTGCTCGACGACGGCCTGGTCACCAAGCAGGCCTTCCTCGCCACCCAGCAGGACCTCAACACCAAGCGCGACCAGCTCGCGCAGCAGAAGCTCGACTTGAACGGCCTGGAGCTCAAGCGTCTGGAGGCGGACCAGCAGCTCGACCAGCAGCTCGAGACGCGCCAGACCGCCCTGCGCGACCTGGACCTCCAGACCCGCGAGCTCGGCGCCCAGCTCGGCGAGAACGTCAACGTCCTCTCCCCCTTCGCGGGCCGCGTGCTGGAGGTCCTGGCCAACCGCGGCAACGTGGTAAGCCCCGGCACGCCCATCCTCAGCGTCGAGGTGCTCTCCGAGGACCTGATGGCGGTGCTCTTCGTCCCGGCCTCGGCGGGCAAGAAGGTGCAGCCGGGCATGGTGGTGCAGGTCTCGCCCAGCACCGTCAAGCGGGAGGAGTTCGGCTCCATTCTCGGCCGCGTGGTCTGGGTGGCCGAGTTCCCCTCGTCCGCCCGGGGGATGACGCGCCTGCTGGGCAACGAGGCCCTGGTTGCCAAGCTGATGACCGAGGGACCGCCCATCCAGGTCAACGTCGCCCTGCGGCGCGACGCCAGAACCCCCACCGGCTACCGCTGGTCCTCCTCGCGGGGACCGAGCCTGAAGATCAGCAGCGGCACCCTGGCCGCCGGCGACGTGGTGGTGAAGGAGGACCGCCCCATCACCCTCGTCATCCCCACGTTGCGGGAGAAGCTGGGGCTCTGATGACGTCGTTCCTGGCCGGCCTCCTGGCTAGATTCCGGCGGTCCCGTCAACCGGAGGGGCCGGAGCGGCCCGAGCGCCCCCAGGGGCGGGTGCGCACTCCCACCGTCCTGCAGATGGAGGCCGTGGAGTGCGGCGCCGCCGCGCTCGCCATCGTCCTCGCCCACTACGGCCGCTGGGTGCCGCTCGAAGAGCTGCGGGTGGCCTGCGGCGTGTCGCGCGACGGCAGCAAGGCCAGCAACATGGTCAAGGCCGCCCGCACCTACGGCCTGGAGGCCAAGGGGTTCAAGCGCGAGCCGCAGAGCCTGCGCACCGTCCGGCCGCCCATGATCCTGCACTGGAACTTCAACCATTTCGTCGTGCTGGAGGGCATCCGCAAAGGGCGCGTCCACCTCAACGACCCCGGCACCGGGCCGCGGACGGTCACCGAGGAGGAGCTGGACCAGGCCTTCACCGGCGTCGTGCTGACCTTCCAGCCCGGACCCGACTTCGCGAAGCGGGGCGATCCCCCGCGGCTCATCCCGGCCCTGAAGAGCCGGCTGACCGGCACCCGCGCCGCGCTCGTCTTCGTGCTGCTGGCCGGCCTGGCGCTCGCCATCCCCGGCCTGGTGGTGCCCGTCTTCTCCAAGGTGTTCCTCGACAGCGTGCTGCTGGAGGGGCGCCACGAGTGGCTGCCGCCCCTGCTGCTCGCCATGGGCTGCGCCGCCGTGCTGCTGGGGGCGCTCACCTGGCTGCAACAGAGCTATCTGCTGCGGCTGGAGACCCGCATGGCGGTGGGAGGCTCCTCCCGCTTCCTCTGGCACGTGCTGCGCCTCCCCTCGGAGTTCTTCACCCAGCGCTTCGCGGGCGACATCAGCTCGCGGGTGGCGATCAACGACCGCGTCGCCCAGCTCCTGTCGCGCGATCTCGCGACCAACGCTCTGGGCGCGCTGATGATCGCCTTCTTCGCCGTCCTCCTTTTCCAGTACGACGCGGTGCTGACCCTGGTGGGGATCGCCGTCGTGTCGCTCAACGTGGCGGCCCTCAAGTACGTGTCGCGCCGGCGGGTGGACGGCAACCGCCGGCTCGCGCAGGACCAGGGGAAGCTCCTGGGCACGGCCATCGGCGGCTTGCAGACCATCGAGACGCTGAAGGCCACGGGCGGCGAGTCGGACTTCTTCGCCCGCTGGGCCGGCTTCCAGGCCAAGGTGGTCAACGGCCGGCAGGAGCTGGAGCGCTACACGCAGATGCTCGACGCCGTGCCGGCCCTGCTGTCGGCGCTCAACTCGGCGCTGATCCTGGGCATCGGAGGCGTACGGGTGATGAACGGTGGACTCTCCGTGGGCGGTCTCGTGGCCTACCAGCTCCTGATGGCCGCCTTCATCGCCCCGGTCACCCGGCTGGTGAGCCTCGGCGGAAAGCTGCAGACGGTCGAGGGGGACATGAACCGGCTGGACGACGTGCTGCGCTACAGGATCGACCCCGGCGCCTCGGGCGGCCTGGACGATGAAATGCCGGCCGAGGGGGTGCCCGTCAAGCTCGCCGGCAGCCTGGAGCTCCGCCAGGTCTCCTTCGGCTACAACCGGCTCGACCCGCCGCTCATCGAGGGGCTCACCCTGACGCTCAAGCCCGGCTCGCGCGTCGCCCTGGTGGGGGGCTCGGGGAGCGGCAAGTCGACGCTCGCCCGGCTGGTCACCGGTCTCTACCAGCCCTGGGAGGGGGAGATCCTCCTCGACGGCCAGCCGCGCGCCGCGATTCCGCCCGCGGTGCTGGCCGGATCGCTGGCGACGGTCGATCAGAACGTCTTCCTCTTCGAGGGCACGGTGCGGGAGAACCTGACGCTCTGGGACTCCACCGTCCCCCTGCCCGAGGTGGTGGCCGCGGCCCGGGACGCCTGCATCCACGAGGACGTGGCGGCGCGGCCGGGGGGGTACGACAGCCCGGTGGAGGAGGGGGGAGCCAACTGGAGCGGCGGCCAGCGCCAGCGCCTGGAGATCGCCCGCGCCCTGGTGGGGAGGCCCTCGCTCCTCGTCCTCGACGAGGCCACGAGCGCCCTCGATCCCACCACCGAGAGCCGCATCGACGAGAGCCTGCGCCGTCGCGGCTGCACCTGCCTCTTGATCGCCCACCGCCTGAGCACCATCCGCGACGCCGACGAGATCCTCGTCCTCGACCACGGCAAGGTCGTGCAGCGCGGCACCCACGACGAGCTCAAGGCCGTCGAGGGGCCTTACTCCCGGCTCATCAGCACCGAGTAGGATCATGGCCGCCGAACCGAAACCGCAGCCGGTCCTGACGGGAGAGCCCAGGGAGGTCCCGCTCGCCGGCAATGCGCCCCTGCCCCTCGACTCCGCCGGCGACGTGTGGCTCGTCGAGGAGGGGATGGCCGAGGTGTTCGCCGTGCCGCAAGGCGAATCCGGCCCCCGCGTCCATCTCTGCACGGTGGAAGCCGGCGGCCTCCTCTACGGCTGCGATCCGGCAAGGGGCCACGGCCTGGGGCTCCTCGCCGTGGGAGCGCCTGGCACCCGCCTGCGCCCACTGCCGTCCGGTTGCCAGGAGCCGGCGGGCCTCGACGCCTGGCTCGCCGGTCTCTGCGGCGGCCTCGCCCGCCCCGCCGCGCCGCGGGTCTTCGAGGAGCTGCGCCCCGGCGCCGAGACCCGCCTGGAGCAGGCGGGGCGGCCGGCCCGCGCCCGGGAGGGCGTCGCCTGGGTGCGGCACCTGGAGGGGAGCACGCGGCTGCTGGGGGAGGAGCGGCTGAGGATCGACGGCGCCGGCCTCCTCCCCGTCCCCGAGTCGGTCTGGCTGGTGGCCGAAGGCGAGGCCCGGCTCGCCTCCTGCGCCACGGCCGAGGCGTTGCGGGACGGCGAGCTGTGGCCGGCGCTCGCCCGCTTCCACGACCTCCTGCTCGCCGGCATCGCCCTGCAGCGCGAGAAGACCGAGCGACTCGACCGCGAGCGCCTGGGCCGCAAGCGGGACCTCGACCGCTCCGTGCTGCGCGGCGCCTACGCCCGGCTCGGCTCCGTCCTGCAACCATCGTCCCGGGCCGGGGCCGGCCTCGCGGAGGAATCCAACCCTCTCCTCGCCGCCTGCCGGCTGGTGGGGGAGGCCCAGGGGATCGAGATCCGCGACCGCCCGGAGGGGCAGCCCGCCGGCAAGCAGGGGGACCGGCTGGCGCAGATCTGCAACGCGTCGCGCATCCGCTCCCGCCGGGTCATCCTGCGGGACGACTGGTGGCGCCGCGACAACGGCCCCCTGGTCGCCTTCCAGACGCCGCCGAATGATCCGGACGGCCCCAAGGCTCGCCACCCCGTGGCCCTGCTCCCCACCTCGCCCAGGAGCTACGTGCTGGCCGATCCGGAGGAGGGGACTCGCACCCCCGTCGACGCGGCCGTGGCCGAGACCCTGAGCGGCGACGCCCACATGCTCTACCCGCCCCTGCCCGCGCGGCCAGTGGGGATGGGCGACCTCGCGCGCCTGGCCTTCGCGGGCCGCCGGCGCGACCTCGCCACCATCCTCTTCATGGGCCTCGCCGGCGGGCTCCTGGGATTGCTGGTGCCCATCCTCACGGGCCAGGTCTTCGGCAGCGTCATCCCCGGTGCGGACCGCAGCCAACTGCTCCAGATCACCCTGGCGCTGATCGTCACCTCGATGGCGGGAGCGATTTTCCAGGTGATCCGCAGCCTCGCCGTCCTGCGCCTGGGGGGGAAGGTGGACGGCGCCGTGCAGTCCGCGGTGTGGGACCGGCTGCTGGCTCTGCCCGTCACCTTCTTCCGGCGCTTCACCGTCGGCGACCTGGCCAACCGCGCCCTGGGGATCGACACCATCCGGACCCTGCTCACCGGCAACGTCCTCACCCTGGCCCTGGCGGCGATCTTCTCGGTCTTCAGCTTCGCACTGCTCTTCTACTACAGTTGGCGGCTGGCCCTCCTCGCCACCGGCATGGTGCTGGTGCTGATGGCGGTGACGGCCGGGCTCGTCTGGCTCCAACTCCGCCATCAGCGGGCCATCCTGGAGGTCCAGGGTCGGATCGCGAGCCTCCTCTTCGGCCTCATCCACGGCATCTCGAAGCTCAGGGTGGCGGGCGCCGAATCGCGCGCCTACGCCCGCTGGGCCGAGCGGTTCGCCGAGCAGCGCCGCCGCACTCTCTCGGCGCAGCGCGCGGCCAATGCCCAGGCGACGTTCAACGCTGTCTACGGCGTCCTCACCTCGCTCGGCGTCTTCGCCATGGTGGGCTTCGTCTCCGCCGAGTCGCTGCCCCTGGGCGAGTTCCTGGCCTTCAACGCCGCCTTCGGCCAGTTCCTGTCGGCGGCCCTGTCGGTGGTCTCTGTCTTCTCGGGGGTCCTCGCCGCCATACCGGTCTACGAGCGCCTGCGGCCGATCCTGGAGACCGTGCCCGAGGTGGACGAGTCGAAGTCCGAGCCGGGCGAGCTGGCGGGGGAGATCGAGTTCAGCCACGTCTCCTTCCGCTACCATGAGGACACGCCCCAGGTGCTCGACGACGTCTCCTTCCGCGCCGGCCCCGGCGAGTTCATCGCCCTGGTGGGGCCCTCCGGCGCCGGCAAGTCCACCTGCCTGCGCCTCATCCTCGGTTTCGAGAAGCCGACCTCAGGGTCCATCTACTTCGACGGCCAGGACCTGGCGGGGCTCGCCGTGCAGTCCGTGCGCCGCCAGATCGGCGTCGTCCTGCAGACCGGCCGGCCCATGGCGGGGAGCATCTTCTCGAACATCGTGGGCAGCGCGAACCTGACGATCGACGACGCCTGGGAGGCGGCGCGGGCGGCGGGCCTGGAGGAGGACGTCAAAGCCATGCCCATGGGCATGCACACCGTCATCAGTGAGGGCGCCGAGACCTTCTCCGGCGGCCAGAAGCAGCGCATCCTGATCGCCCGGGCCATCGTGAACCGGCCGCGCATCCTCCTCTTCGACGAGGCCACGAGCGCCCTCGACAACCGCACCCAGGAGATCGTCAGCCGCAGCCTGGAGAGCCTGAAGGCCACGCGGATCGTCATCGCCCACCGCCTGAGCACGATCCAGAACGCCGACCGCATCTACGTCGTCGAAGGGGGGAGGGTGACCGAGCAGGGCACCTTTCAGGAGCTGCTGCGAAGCAACGGCCCCTTCGCCCGCCTCGCAGAAAGGCAGATCGCGTGATCTGAATATGGGGAGCCCACCATGCGCAAAGTCCTCTTCCTCTTCGGCCAGCTCGACGACGACGACGTCGAGTGGATGCTCCGAGCGGGCCAGAAGCGGTTCGTCCCGGCGGGAGGCGTCCTCATCGAGCAGGGGGTGCCGGTCGACTCCGTCTTCATCCTGCTGGAAGGCCGTCTCGCCGTCTCCCTCCGTCCCCGCCGGGGACCGGAGAGAGATCTCGCCCGCCTGAACGCCGGCGAGATCGTGGGCGAGATGTCCTTCGTAGACGCCCGGCCCCCTTCCGCCACAGTCCGCGCCGCCGAGGACTCGACCGTGTTCGCCCTCGCCAAGGCCACCCTCAGTGCCAAGCTGGCCGCCGACCAGGGCTTCGCCGCCCGGTTTTACCGGGCTCTGGCGATTTATCTCTCCACGACGGTTCGGGAACGGCATCGGGATCTGGGAACCGGGGTGGCCGTGGACGATGAGGAGGAGGAAGACGATGCCGATGAGCTGGACGCGAACGTGCTCGATGGGGTGTATCTGGCGGGGGAGCGGTTTGACCGGATGGTGAAGCGGGTGATGGTGACGTGATTCCGGCTGTGTCACTCTGAAACCAACAGTAGAAGGGCGAAGGGAGGCTCCGTCGAAAAGCTTCACAGGCTTCAAACCGTGAAGCGCGCCAGAGCCTCCCCGTTGCGGGGAGCTTATGCGTCGAGAGGCAGCTCCTCAATCCCCTTTCCCGTGCAACTGCAGTTGCCATTGTCATAGGTTCCGGTCGCCGTGCTGCCGGGAGGACAACTGCAGTTACCGTTGGAGCCACCGGCGACCTGCTCGAGATCCTTGTCGTCCAGCTCGGTTACCTCCATTCCGTCGAGAGCCTTCGCAATCGCCTCAGGAATTTTTCCGTCGTTTTCGGCCATGTTCACTCCTCCTGTGCGTCCTACGCACCTAGGTCAACATTGAGGTCGGGTAGGCTATGCCTCCCGGGCCACTTCTTCTTTCTATACGAGCACCTTCCGCGCGGAGCCCATCACGGCCTCCGCGGTCTGGCGCAGCTCCTTTTTGGCCTGCATCCGCAAGGGCGAGCAGGGTGACTTGCCCGTGTCCATGCGGATCTGGGGGCAGTAGACGCCTTGACAGGCCGGCAGAACAACGCACTTCTGACACTTCGTGTCCCGCTCGAAGGCCGGCTCTGTCCACAGGGCGAACTTGTCCTCGTCGAGTTGGAGCTCTCCCTCCTCGGTCAATTGCCCGACCACGTTCCGGTCGAGCTTGTCAAGGTCTATGGTGCATTTCATGAGCTTGCCAGTGGCGCCGACGATGAAGTTGTAGGGACGGGCGGCGTAGCAGACCTGAGCGCCCAGACCTTGGACGTGGCGGATGTCGTCGCTGAGCTTCAGCCCCCGCTTGCGGGCTTCCGACTTCATGTCCAACTGGATCTCGGACGCTTCGTCAGTGCCACAGACGTCGAGCTTCGCGTCGTTGGGACCTCCCCACTGGCCCACCGCTCGGAAATGGAGCTGGAACCGGGAGTCGTCCCGGAACTCGGTCTCGAGCAGGTCGAGGAACGACCCGAGATGGGGGTAGTTGCGGCGGTCGAAGTTGATACGGATCCCTACTCGGAACTCATCCGGTTGGTATCGGAGGGCTTTCAGGTTCTCAAAGATCGTCGCGAAGGTCCCTTCGCCCTCCCGCGTCGGCCGGCTCTGGTCGTGGTCCTCCGGCGGGCCGTCGAGTGTGATTTGGAAAGCCCGGATTCCCCAGGCCAGAAGCTTCTCGGCGACTTCCGGGGTCAGCAGATAGCCGTTGGTCGTCATGCTGCTGGAGTAACGGAGAGAATGCTCCTTTGCCGTGTCGCGGAAGAACGGCGCCAGATCCTCAATGGCGGGCAGGCCGTAGAGAGGCTCGCCGCCGAACCAACTCACGGAGAGGTGGCGCAGGGCCGAGAGCCGGTCGCGGACCATGTTCTTGATTCCGGTCCGCACCCAGGGCTGCATGGTTCCGCGGGTGAAGTCCTCGTAACAGTAAGTGCAGCGGAAGTTGCAGTCCTCGGATGCGAGGAGGATGAACTGCAATGTGTCGGTCCGGAACTGCTGGTGGCCGAAGCCTACCTGGATCCGCCGGTACTCGTCCGTCCCCTCCTTCACTAGGTAGCCGCGGTCGAAGAGGTACTTGACCGCACCCTCGGACCGCGCCTCGAAGCCCTTCTTGCCGAGCAAAGCCTCGATGGCGGCCTTCTGCGCGGCATTGAAGACACTCATGGTTCCTTTGTAGCTGTTCCATAGAACCAGGCGACCGTCCGTGGTTGTCGCCCGGACGTTGTAGCGGGACGGGACCCAGCGCAGGCTGCCCGGGATCGGCTTCGGCTCAGGGCCGGGAACCGCGTTCAGGTCATGGGGAGACTGCTGAAGGATGTTGAACTTCTCGCCGAGTCCAAGACTCATAGACCTGCTTCCCCCTTTTGTGCGGATCAGACTTCGTTGAAACGTCGCCTAAACGATACGACTGCCAGGGAGCTTCTTCTTGACATCCTATCTTGATTTCTTGTCTTGCCGGGCCTCAGCCCGATGAGCGGAGGGCTGGCAGCCGAACTGGCGCTGGTAGGCGCGGCAGAAGGTCTCGGGATAGGTGTAGCCGACCGCCATGGCGATTATGTAGATCGGATAGGGGTGTTTGCGGAGCAGGCGGTCCGCCGCCGTGAGCCGGAGGCTCTCGATGTACTCCCGAAGACTCGTCCCCATGGCCGCCCCGAAACGCAGAGTGACATTGTTGTCGTGGAAGTTGCAGTGGGTCTTGACGACCTTGACGCTGAGGTTCGGCTCGAAGAGATGTGCGTGGACGTACTGGAGGAGCTTAGCCACTTGGTGGGGCAACTCAGCGGGTACAGAGGAGACCTCGCCAACGAAGGTATCCAGCTCCTGCCGGATCTCGAGATGCTGGGCGATCATACGCCGGGCCACCTCTCTTTTGAGCCTAGAGGCTTGGGCTATCGCGAAGCACTCTAGTAGAGAGAAAGAGGCTTTACAACCCTGGAGATCTCCGGGGGAAGGGGGAGGGCTTACCAATGACTCGTCACGAAATAACTTCCGTATGCCGATTCTCGGCCCTTCTGTTCTCAAGGAGATAAATCTGGGAAGTGAAACGGTTATCTTGTAACGAGCCCTGGTGCCGGAAATACCGCACACGCGATTGGGATGGTGCCAGGGCAGGCGAGTGCGGCTCCCCGCTACGGGCGTCCAAGGCGGAGGAGCCGCACTCTGAAGCTTCCCCGCCCGCCCCCCGACGCGTAGCTACACGCCCCTCACCTCGCCACGCAGGTCCTCCAGTCCAAGTCCGCCCTTGAGGGCGAGCGCAAGCAGGTCACCGTCCTGTTCTGCGATCCCGTGGGCTCGACCTCGCTGGCCGAGCGGCTGGGGCCGGAGACGATGCACCTGCTGCTCAACCGGTTCTTCGAGCTGGCTCTCTCGGAGGTCCACCGCTACGAAGGGACCATCAACCAGTTCCTCGGGGACGGCTTCATGGCGCTGTTCGGGGCCCCCATCGCCCACGAGGACCATACCCGCCGGGCGGCTCTGGCCGCTCTGGGTCTCCAAAAGCTGCTCGCGGAGCATCATGCCGAGCTGGGAGAGCGCGGCGGCGTGGAGCACCGGTTCCGCATGGGGATCAACACCGGCTGGGTGGTGGTGGGCGGCATCGGCGACCAGCTCCGCCGGGACTACACAGCCATCGGCGATACGACGAACCTCGCCGCCCGGCTCCAGCAGCTCGCCGCGCCCGAGGCCGATCCTGGTGAGCGAGGACACGAGCCGCTTCCTCCAGGGCTCGGCCGGCTGGAGCCGGTGTCGCCGCTCCAGGTGAAGGGCAAGGAGGCGCCGGTCCGGGCGTTCCGGTTGTTGGGCGTGGGCCTCCTGCAATCCGAGGACGCCGTCCTCGGCAGCACGGCCCCCGTCGCCGTTCGTCGGCCGCCGGCGTGCTCGGGCGGGACTTTCCGCTGAATCTCCTGGCTGCCGTCTGGGAGCAGGCCGGGGATCTCACGTCCCTGCTGTCGGACCTCAAGCGCTGGGAGTTTCTCTATGAGGAGCCCACGGCCGAGGAGCCCCGGTATCTGTTCAAGCACGCCCTGACGCAGGAGGCGGTCTATCAGGGGCTGTTGACGGGCCGCCGGCGGGCCCTGCATGCGGCGGCCGGGCAAGCTCGAGTCCCTCTTCAGGGGGCGTCTGGAGGATGTCTACGACGCCTTGGCCTATCACTACTCCCACCGGCGAGGCGGAGAAGGCGGTCGCCTATCTGGTCCTCTGCGCCGGCCAGGCCGCCCACCGGTATGCCCACGCCGAGGAGACCCGGTGGCGAGAGATCGGAGGCGTCGGCCTGTGCGCGAACGGTGCGTGCTTCGTCCAGGCTGCTGAACAGGAGCTGGAGGAAGAGCTCCCTCTGGGACCGCGCGACAGCGTCGCCCTTCTCGACCACCTTCGGCAGGTCCTGCCCCAACCAGTCGACGCCATATCGGAGGAGGTCGGCCAGCTCGTCCTCGCCGATGGCAAATCCGAGAGCCTGCCGGAGCAGGAGCCCATACGCTTGGGCGAGTTGGACCGAGCGCGCGGCGCCTCCGAGCCGGAAGTGGAAATCGACCGCCACCACGCTCGACAGCGTGAAGTAGTCGAGGGAGAGACGAAACCGGCCTGGGCCGCCGTAGCGCTCGATCTCGGGCCGAAACGGCACCACGTGATACGAGTTGTCCGGATAGACCGAGTCGTCGACCTCGTGCTGATCGTCTCTCAGGATGGCTGTATTCGAGCGCCGGATTGCCTCCTCCTCCAGGGAGCGCATGGAGGGCTCGCGAGCCAGGAAGGTGCGGGCCACATGCTCCATCTCGTCGAGCACTCGCTCGCCAGCACCGGCGACCGGTCGCAACCGTACTCGGATGTGGGGGCCTCCGAGGCCATGGCGGATGAAGAAGAACCGTGATTGCTCCATCTCTTGCCAGAGTGGCGACGAGCGGGTGGACGAAGCCCCGGACGGCGCGATCGAGGTTCTCGTGATAGTAGAGGTGGCCAGAGAGCCACTGCTCTCGGCCCTCCTCGGAGGTTTCGGCCTGCCAGGTGGGTGGGTCCATGGCGGGACGCCGGATCACGTCATCTTGAGGGTGGCCTTCAGCGCCCTTCACCAAGCGCATCGGGGACCGTGATTGAGGCGAGACCCACCGCAGCCAGTTCTCCTTGCAGCCTCAAAGGCTACATGATGAGGAAGATACGCGCAAGCTCTACCGTGTCAGGGTCACCGTCCTCTTTTCTACCTCGTGGCTTGACCTCTCCTGGCTGAGCGGCTGAGGCCGGACACGACTGGCGAGTCGGACGAGATCGTCGCGGTGACCGCCAAGGTCGTGACCGGTCTGCGCCCTGCCGAGATGGAGGCGGAGGCACTGCCTCACGCAGCTCCACGCGCCGAAAGGTGCCAGGCACTGTAAGCCCGGCACCTTCCAGGAGCTGCTGCGCAATGGCGGCCCCTTCGCCCGCCTCGCCGAAAGGCAGATCGCGTGATCCTGAATAGGGGAGCCTCACCAGGCGCAAAGTCCTCTTCCTCTCGGCCAGCTCGACGACGACGTCGAGTGGATGCTCCGCACGGGCCAGAAGCGCTTCGTCCCGGCGGGAGGCGTCCTCATCGAGCAGGGGGTGCCGGTCGACTCCGTCTTCATCCTCCTGGAAGGCCGCCTCGCCGTCTCCCTCCGTCCCCGCCGGGGACCGGAGAGAGAGCTCGCCCGCCTGAACGCCGGCGAGATCGTGGGCGAGATGTCCTTCGTCGACGCCCGCCCCCCCTCTGCCACCGTCCGTGCTGCCGAGCACTCCACCGTCTTCGCCCTCTCAAGGCCATCCTCAACGCCAAGCTGGCCGCCGACCAGGGCTTCGCAGGCCGCTTTTACCGCGCTTTGGCGATTTATCTCTCGACAACGGTCCGAGAACGGCCACCGCGACCTCGGTACCGGAGTGGCCGTGGACGATGAGGCGGAGGAAGACGACGCCGACGAGCTGGACTCGAACGTGCTCGATGGGGTGTACTTGGCAGGGGAGCGGTTTGACCGGATGGTGAAGCGGGTGATGGTTGAGTAAGATCTTGCGAGTCAATTGTCACGCTTAGTCCTCCTCAGGCACCTTACTCATTAGAAGGGCGCGTCAGAAGGTTTGGAGCGAACCTGTCTGTAGGAGACCCGAGCGCGATCTATGTTGATTCCAGCAGATACCTTCGAGAGCGCTGGAGTGTCTTTGTGAATCCTCGAGGTCTCTCCAGTATAAACGGCGTCCAATATACCGGGCGCATTTCGCTGAAAGGAGAAGAAAATGGAAGATCGTGAAGAGAAAGAACTCGAGAAGATTGACTCTCCCGTTTTTGAGGATCTGAAAACTGAAGAGGGGACTCTAGCCGACGAGGCGCTGGACTCGGTTGCTGGGGGGGAGCTTGATGGGGGACATGATACCGTATATGCGACGACCAGCCAACAAAACGACGTTACCCATAATGATGCCACAGAATTAACATAACTGCAACTAGATTGGTTGGCGGCTCGCCGGAATTCCTGGCGGAATATAATCCGGCTCGGGGCGGCGACCGCCAACCGCCGCAAACTGCATAGGCGAGCACAGCGTGTATGTGGAGTTCTGGTACATCATGATCCTGATTTTAAGTCAATCATCCGCAGAGCCAACTACCGAAGAGGTCATCGACTGGATTCAGGCACTCGGTGGTCGCTGGCTGCGCGTAAACGGTGAGGATCTCGACGGCGAGTCCGAAATATCGGTAGAGCTATCTGCTGATAAAGCTGAGCCGTGCCTCCGCTGGCGTGGATCCGATCTACCGCTTGCGGAATTCCGAGCAGTATGGTTCCGTCGCTGGGTCCACGCCCGTAGACACGAGAAGTGCGATCTACTTGCTGGAATATCCGCGGCGCCGCAACTCCACTACCACCTCTGCCGCCATCTCACCCTGGAAGCAGCCAGGCTCTCCGATTTCTTCTTTCAGGCCTTCGCCGATCGGCCCTGGATCAGTCTCCCTAAGAAATCGGCACCCAACAAGCTCGATGTCCTGCGGCGCGCCGTACAGGTTGGCTTTGATATTCCGGCTACGCTAGTAACCAGTCGGCGCGATGAACTTGCTCGTTTCTGCGCCTCTCATGGCAGAGTGATTACTAAGCCGATCGGAGATGTGACCCCGTTACTGGATGGGGAAGAGATGTTTCTAATGTATACTACACTGATTGAGCCGGAGGCGCTCGCCACCCTTCCAGAAGTCTTTACACCGTCGCTTTTCCAAGAGTGCTTGGACAAGGAATACGAACTCCGCGTTTTCTATCTGGACGACGAGACCTATGCGATGGCTATCTTCTCGCAAGGCGATCCACAGACCCGAGTGGACTTCCGGCGCTACAACCACCAGAAGCCCAACCGTAGAGTTCCCTACCGCCTTGAGGAGCGGACCGTGCAGAGCATCTGTAAGCTGATGCACGATCTGGAACTCGAGACCGGTTCGCTCGACCTCATTCGCACCCACAACGGACGGTTGGTTTTTCTTGAGGTTAATCCGGTAGGACAATTTGGGATGGTTTCGAAACCTTGTAACTATCACCTCGAGCGCAAGCTAGCAGAGCGCTTGATCGCGAGGGCGCAACATGCCCGACAGCCGTAGCCTGTTCGAGCGACTCACTCCCGAGGGGCAACGTCTGATGCCGGTTAACTACCGCTTCATGGAGCCGTTGGCCGAGGAACTTGGCTCCGTGCAACGTTTGGCTGAGAGCAGCGTCTACCATGCTGATGGCTATTGCTGCTGGGGCTTCCACAAACCGATCTCGCGGTGCTGCGCTAGTAGTAAGCCTCAAAGCATCCAGGAAGACGCACGGGAGGAGGAGGTCAGTGTCGAGCCCATACAAACCCAGCCTATTGACCTGGTCAAGAAATTAAGGTTGGGACTGGAAGGCGTGTTCGTTCTTTTCGCTTGCTGTGTACCGGTGCGGGGCGCGCGACGCAGCCTCATCTGCGATCTGCAGCGCTCCGTATTTTGTTTCATTCCCAATGGCCTTTATAAGATTTTGAACGAGCATCGGGGTAAGACCATCGCCGCGATCAAAGCTCTTTACGGCAATTCTTACGATGAGGTAATAGAGGAATACTTTGAGTTCCTCATTAGTAAGGAGTTGGGATTCTGGTGCACAGATCCGAAATGCTTTCCGGACCTCGATTTTGGCTGGGAAAGACCCGAGCGGATCACTAATGCGATTATTGACGCGGATGCTGCTTCCCAGCACAATTATCCTAAGATCCTGAGTGAACTTGATGACCTGGGTTGTAAAGCTCTGCAGCTCCGCTTCTTCTGCTCGCCCGGTCAGCAGGAGTTGGAAGCAGTGCTGAAGGCCGCAGCCTACGGCGGTCTTCGATCAATTGATATCATTGCGGCCTATAACATCGAGTTGACGGTAGAGGCATTGGAGTCGCTGAGCATCCAGTATCAGCGAGTCAACAGCGTAATTATCCATTCAGCCCCTGAGAATCGCGGCTGCGTCATAGGCAGGAATGTTACCTTACGCTATCTAGCCCAAGCGATAGACTCTCCCGCCTGCTGCGGCCAAGTTCATCCGAGATACTTCGTGACTAACCTTTCGGCCTTTGCTGAGGCACGAAGATTTAACAGCTGTCTTAACCGCAAGATTTCGATCGATGCCAGAGGAGAGATTAGGAACTGTCCATCACTGCCGCGGTCCTTTGGAAATACTAGTGACACCTCATTACACAGCGCCTTGGCGCATAATGATTTTGCTGCATTGTGGGAGATCAACAAGGACCAGGTCGAGATATGCAAGGATTGTGAGTTCCGTTATATATGCACCGATTGCCGAGCCTATCTCACTTCGCCCGGGGACGTCTACTCGAAACCCTCGAAGTGCAGCTATAATCCCTACACGGCTGAGTGGCTCCCTGCCTGAACGGGTCGAGGTTTTCTAGAAAGGGAAGGGGCGCGATCGTTGTCTTCATCGCCGTGGTTCTATGGAGCTGGTCATGAAGTGCCCTCAATGCCAGTTCGACTGCCTTCCCGGCATGAAGTTCTGCGGCCAATGCGGCGCAAAGCTGGTCGCCCTTTGCTCCCAGTGCGGCACCGAGAGCCCGCCCGGTTTCAAGTTTTGTGGCGAGTGCGGCTCGGCCCTAGGGGCGACCGCCAAGGCGGAGGCCCCAGCCGTGCCTACACTTCAGAGCTACACCCCGCCTCACCTCGCAACCCAGATCCTCCAGTCCAAGTCCGCCCTGGAGGGCGAGCGCAAACAGGTCACCGTCGTGTTCTGCGATCTCGTGGGTTCGACCTCGCTGGCCGAGCGGCTGGGGCCGGAGACCATGCACCTCCTCCTGAACCGGTTCTTCGAGCTGGCCCTCTCGGAGGTCCACCGCTACGAGGGCACGATCAACCAGTTCCTGGGGGACGGTTTCATGGCGCTGTTCGGGGCCCCCATTGCCCATGAGGACCATGCCCGCCGGGCGGCGTTGGCCGCTCTCGGTCTCCAGAAGCTGCTGGCGGAACACCATGCCGAGCTGGGGGAGCGTGGCGGCGTGGAGCTCCGGTTCCGCATGGGGATCAATACCGGCTGGGTGGTGGTGGGCGGCATCGGCGACCAGCTCCGCCGGGACTACACCGCCATTGGCGATACGACGAACCTCGCAGCCCGTCTCCAGCAGCTCGCCGCGCCCGGGGCCATCCTGGTGAGCGAGGACACGAGTCGCTTCCTCCAGGGCTCCGCCCGGCTGGAGCCGATGCCGCCGCTCCAGGTGAAGGGGAAGGAGGCGCCGGTCCGGGCGTTCCGGCTGCTGGGCGTGGGCCTCCTGCAATCCGAGGACGCCGTCCTCGGCAGCACGGCGCGGTCGCCGTTCGTCGGCCGCCGGCGGGAGATGGCGGTCCTGGAGGAGTTGCGCGAGCGGGCTGCGGCGGGGGAGGGGCAGGTGGTGGGCATCGCGGCCGAGGCCGGCTCGGGCAAGTCCCGGCTGGTCTACGAATTCCGGCGCCGGCTGTGGGACCGCCCCGTCCTCCACCTCGCCGGGCGGTGCCTCTCCTACACCAGCGGCGTACCCTATGTGCCCATCCTCTATATGCTCCGCAATGCCTGGGAGATCGGCGAGGCCGACGCCGCCGCTACGGTGACCGGCAAGGTCGTGGCCGGCCTGCGCCGGGCCGAGATGGAGGTGGCGGAGGCGCTGCCCTATTTCTTCCACCTGCTCGGCGTCCGGGAAGGCACGGAGGCGATTGCCGAGCTGAGCCCCCAGGCGTTGCAGGCCCGGACTTTCCGGCTGCTGCGCCAGATGGTCCTCAACGAGTCGCGCCGCCGGCTTGTGGTGTTGGAGATCGAGGACCTCCACTGGGTGGACCGCACCTCAGAGGAATTCCTCTCCCTGCTGGTGGAGGGTCTGTTCGCCGCCCACGGGCTGCTCATCGCCACCTACCGCTCCGGCTACCGGCCGCCGTGGATCGAGAAGTCGTATGCCACCCAGATCTCTCTCGCCCGCCTGACGGATGCGGAGAGCGAGGCGGTCGTCCGTGCCGTGCTCCGCCGCGCCGAGCTGCCGGAGAAGCTGGTGGCCGAGGTGCGCGGCAAGGGGGAGGGGAACCCCTTCTTCCTGGAGGAGTTGGCGCGTTCGCTGCTCGAGCATCCAGGAGTCTCGGTCCCCGATACGATCCAGGGTGTGCTCATGGCCCGCATCGACCGGTTGCCGGACGAGCACAAGCGGCTCCTCCAGACGGCGTCCGTGCTGGGCCGGGAGTTCCCCTTGAATCTCCTGGCCGCCATCTGGGAGAGGGCTGGCGATCTCACGTCCCTGCTGTCGGACCTCAAGCGCTGGGAGTTCCTCTACGAGGAGCCCACGGCCGAGGAGCCCCGGTACCTGTTCAAGCACGCCCTGACTCAGGAGGCGGTCTACCAGACGCTGTTGACGGGCCGCCGGCGGGCCCTGCATGCGGCGGCCGGACAAGCTTTCGAATCCCTCTTCGAGGGGCGCCTGGAGGATGTCTACGACGCCCTGGCCTATCACTACTCCGAAGCTGGCGAGGCCGAGAAGGCAGTTTCCTATCTAATCCTTTTCGCCGGTCAGGCGGCTCGCCGGTACGCCCACGCCGAGGCGGAGAAGGCCCTGCGGCAGGCCTTGGCGCACTGCGCGCACCTGCCGCAGCCGGAAGCGGACCGGCGCCGGATGGAGCTGATCCTGCTGTTGGCCGAATCTCTCCTCCCCCTAGCCCGCTTCCCTGAGACCCTGGAGCTGTTCCTGGGCGAGCGGGAGCTCCTGGACCGGCTGGGCGATCCCGCGCTCGCGGGCCGCTATCACTTCTGGCTGGCCCACACCGACAGCTACCTGGGCGACCAGGAGGCGGCCGCGGCCAATGCCCACGTTTCCATTGCGGCCGCGCGGCGCGGCGGCGACGTGATGACGGAAGGTCGCGCCTGGTACGTGCTCTGCCGCGACGCCTTTTGGTCGGGCCGGTTTTCGGAGGGAATCGAGCACGGCCGGCGGGCCGTCGACCTGCTGGAGCGCAGCACGGACCGCTGGTGGCAGGGGCAGGCCTACTGGGTGGCGGGTTTTCATCACTACGTCCTGGGCCAGTTCGACGACGCGTTCGACCGGATGCGACGAGCCGAGGGGGTCTGGCGCGCCCTTCAGGACCCCCGGCTCGATCCGTCCTGGAGCACCGGTTATTTCCATGCTTCCCTAGGGGATTTCGACCGCGGCATCGAGGAGTGCCAGGGCGGGCTGGAACGGGCTCAGGACCCTCTCAACACCGCCGCGGCCCTAGGCTTCCTCGGCTACGCCTACCTGGAGAAGGGAGACATCCCCAGGGCCACGGAAGCGCTGGGGGATTCCGTGGAGCGGCTGCGCCGGGCCGGCATGAAGCAGCTCCTGGGCTGGTTCTCCGCCTTCCTCGCCGAGGCTCGTCTCCTCTCGGGCTGCCTGGACGAGGCCCGAAAGCTCGCCCGCGAGGCGCTCGCCGTCACCGGGGAGGTCCGGTTTCGCTACGGCAGCGGCATGGCCCAGCGCGCCTTGGGGCGCGTCGCCCGCGCGGCCGGCGACCGGGAGGAGGCGGAGAAGTGGCTTCAGGAGGCACTGGAGAGCTTCCGCGCCATCGAGGCCTCCTTCGAGGTGGCCCGCACCCGGCTCGATCTGGCGCTGCTGGCTGGCGCCGGGTCCGAGGCGGCGGCGGGGCAGCTCGGCGAGGCCCGCCGGCTGTTCGCGGAACTGGGGCTGCCGGTCTACGTGGAGAGGACCGACCGCCTTGCGGGCGAGCTGGCTGCGGCCCGATAAGAGACCAGCAGGTAGACCTTCGCTTCCGGCGGCCGGCCCGGCTGCGCCACCACTTTGACGTGGCTGAGGTTGCGCACGCAGAAGCCGCCCATGCCGGCCAGCTCCAGGGGCCAGTCTGCTGCGGCCGTCCAGAAGGTGTCGTACCCCGGCCAAGCCAGAATGGCGTCCCGCTCCGCGGGCGTGCAGAGGCCGCGGGCCACGAGACGCGCGAAGAGCTCAGACCAGCGGGGCTCGCGCTGGCGGGGGAAGGAGCCTTCGAGGCCCACCCTCGGCAGGATCTCCGCGCCGATGTCGAAGGAGAGGTGGGGCCGCTCGATCCCCTCGAAGACGGGCGCGATCTCGGCCAGAGGTGGGGCGGCCTGGGGCGCCACGCGGTGCAGGTAGGCCAGCGCGCCGGCCGGATCGAGCCCGAAGATCTCCATCCGCACCGGGCTTCCCGGCCGGGAGAGCAGGCTGAAAACATAGAGGAGGCAGCTCCCCTCGGGGATCTCGCCGTGGCAGCGCCGCACCAGCCGGCTCTGGGCCTCGCTCAGAGGGCCGCCATGCAGTGCGGGCAGCAGGGATTCGACGATCCAGTCCAGGTCTGCCTCCCGTGGCAGCCGGGTGCAGACCGAGGGAATGGGTAAGCCCTGCACCGGCCGGTCCAAGTCGAGCTCGAGCCAGACACAGGGGATGCTGGAAAACGGGCCTCCTGCCTCGGACCAGCGGGACAGAAAACGACACAGGTGGGCGGGCAGGGGTTGCTCCGCCAGACGACTGGCCTGTTCAGGTTCCTCGACGCGAACCGACAGGTCGACAGCGCCGCCCGCTCCCAGATGGACTTCGAGGGCTCCCTGGCAATCTCCCGGGAGATGAGCGCCGACGGAGAGCAGGCGATTCAGGGCCTGGGGACTGCGGAGTGGCGAGGTCAGGTGCCGCCGCGCCACCCGCAGCCAGTCACCATAGGCCGGGGATGCGACCGGTGTCATTGGCGCCCCGGGAGCGACGGGGGCCTAGGGACCCGGAGGAGGCGGCGGCGGCGGCCATGCGGTGTCGCCGCCGGCGGCCTGTTCGAGCTCGTCGTCTGAAAGCTCCCGGTCGCTGTCCCGGATCTCGGCGACGTCCGCGGGCGTCAGATGGCATCCCCGCTCGCGAGCCCACCGGATCGCCGCCTCCGGGTCCCCATGCAGGGACCGCAGCTCCGCCAGCAGCTCGGGCTTCGTGCGCAGGCTCTGAAGAAAGCTCTTCAGCTCTTCGCTCATGATCTTGTCTCCTCTTGGGACGATGCTCCCTCCACAATGCGCGAAGTGGGAGGGCAAATCAACCCCCCAACGGGGTGGGTATGCAAGATTCGTCCGGAGGATGGCTTTGGGAGTGGAGCCCTAGTCCTCCCGCGCCGCCGGCGGGTCCACCACGGTGAAGTGGAAGGTGGTGCCGATGCCGGGCTTGCTCTCCAGCCAGATCTTGCCGCCCATCTGCTCGACGGCGGAGCGGGCAATGGCGAGCCCCAGGCCGGTGCCGTCGGCGATGCCCGGGTGGGCGCGGACGAACTGCTCGAAGACCCGGTCCTGCATGTCGTCCGGGATGCCCATCCCATTGTCTGAGACGGAGATGCGCCAGTAGCCCTCCTCGTCACGCTGCACGGCGATGCGCACCCAGCGCTCCTCCTCCCCAGGATCGGAGTACTTGACGGCGTTGCCCACCAGGTTGATCAGCGCCAGCTCGACCCGGATGGCGTCCACCTGCACGTCGGGGATGGGCTCCCGGACCTCGATGCGCACCGCCTTCTCGTCCGCGATCCCCCGCAGCTCGTCCACCGCCTCTTCGAGCAGGGTCCGCAGCGACAGGCGCCTGCCCTGCGCCCCCTCCTCGCTCCCTTGGGCGATGGCGAGGGAGTGGACGTCGTCTGCCACCCCCTTGATGCGTCGCAGGGTATTGCGCAGGGTGCGCAGCGTCCGCTCGCGGGTGGCCGGGTCGACGCCGTTCGCCTCCAGCAGGTGGAGGGCGGCCTCGGCCGTGCTCAGGCGGTTGCGCAGCTCGTGTGCCAGCTCGCGGCCGAAGCCGCCCAGCAGCCGCGCCCGCTCCCGGCGGTCCCGGAACCCCTCTTCGCGAAAGGTCGTCGCCGTGATGGTGGTGATGGCCGTCAGCGAGCGGTAGAGGCGCTCGGCCACCTCGATGGCATAGTCGGGAGGCACCTTGCGCCCGAACCGCCGCGCCTCCTCCCGCAGGGCGTTGTAGAGGATCTCGCCCAGGATCTCGAACTCGGCCAGGATCTCGTCGATGTCGTAGCCCTGCTCGCGCCGCAGCCGGGCCATCTTGCCGAATTCGCTCCGCAGCATCTCCTCGTGCTCCAGGGCGCCGTCGGAGCAGAGATAGTCGGAGATGGCCCGCAGCACCTCGGGGATGTGGTTGAGCAGGGCGTCGGTGGGGAAGATACGGCGCGGATGGACGTCCAGCCGCTCGATCAGCCGGTCCAGCCAGGCGCGGGTCAACTCGGTGGAGCGGCGGTGCAGCTCGGTGCCGAGGTGGGTCTCGAGCGCAAGGATGTCCTGCCTGTTCTGTTGGTTCATGGTGGCCTGCCTCGCCGCTGGCGCCGAAAGAGGTTACGGGACCTGCTGATTGTACCCTAGAGACCGTCGTACCGGGAACGGCGGACTTGCTGGCGTAGACCGTGGAAGATCCAGGGCAGCGTCTGCTCCGTGCCGCGGTCGATGGCCCAGTGCGGCGTGAGGCCGCCCGGGTCGGTGTAGAGGCGGCAGACGGCCAGGGTGCGGCCCGGCCCCAGGGCCGTCAATTGCCAGGAGCCGTGGTGACCGGAGACGTTGCCCGAGCCCTCGACGTAGGCCCAGCGGATCCACCACGTCTTCCCCTGGCGGCCCTCCGGACCCGCCTCGATGCCCTGGGTGAAGCGGACCTGGTACCGGCGCTCACCCAGGGGGGAGGGGAGGGCCATCACGTGCCGGCTCAGCACCGAGCCGTCCGCCTGCGGCCGGGCGTCGGCCTGCTTCAGGAACGGCATGAACTCCTGCCAGTGAGCGTAGTCGGTGAGCGCCCGGAAGACCCGCTCCGGCGGCGCCTCGATCACCCCGCGGCCAACCCCCTCGTGCGGCTTGCCGGCCCCGGCGCTCACCATCTCCACCCAGACCTCGCCCGTCGGCGTCTGGCGTGCCTCGCCCGGCAGGGCGGGACCCGGGGGAGACGCGACGACGGCGAGCAGCAGTACGGAGAGGAGGGGCAGGTACGTCATGCCGGCGGATTCTACCGCCGGGGCTTCACATCTTAGAATAAGCTCATGGCAAGCCGAGGCCAGCCAGGATAGAGGCGCGTATGAGCTGGCGCAAGGTCGTCCTCCGGCTGGTGGGGCTGGCGCTGCTCCTCCTGTTCCTGATCTGGTCCTACCCTTATCTGAAGAACCTCGTCCGGGTGGTGAAGCTGTACCGCCAGCCGCCGCCGGCCTCCCTGCCCGTCCCCGTCGAGGGGGTGGCGCCCTCGGACCTGACGGACACCTGGGGCGCCGCGCGCTCCGAGGGGCGCCGGCATGAGGGGATCGACATCTTCGCCCCGCGCCGGACGCCCATCCACTCCACCACGCAAGGGGTGGTGGTGAGCAAGGGGTGGAACCGGCTGGGAGGCAGGACGGTGACCGTCTTCGGCCCCGCGGGCTGGCGCCACTACTACGCCCACCTGGACGAATGGGAGACGCCGGCGGTCGGGGACTGGGTCGAGGTGGGGACGGTGCTGGGCTACGTGGGGGACTCGGGCAACGCCCAGGGGACGCCGACCCATCTCCACTACGGCATCTACGCGGGCGGCGAGGCGCGGAACCCGTATCCGCTGCTGGCGGGCCCCCCTCACCACGAGAGGGCTACGCCGGCCCAGCGGCCTCCAGCCGCTCGCGCACCGTCCTCACCTCCTCGGCGGCGGCGGGGCGCCAGAGGCCATTCTGGCGGCGCTTCTCGATGACGGCGGGGTTGTAGCGCACCGAGGTCACCAGCTTGCCGGCGAGGCTGAAGACGTGGGCCCGGCCGCGGTCGCCCACCACCACCAGAGTCTCGCGCCGGGTGTCGAAGAGGAAGTCCTCCGGCGTCGCCCGGGCGAAGTCGGCGAGGGCCATGCGGGTGGGGCGGTCCCCCTCGGAGTGCCGCTGCTGGCCGTGACGGGTGCGGCGCTCCTTGCCCCGCCACCCCTTCTCCAAGCGCCGGGCCACAGCCTGGACGAGCCCCTCGATGCGCTTGTCCACCACCTCCGGAGGGGTGCGGGGAGCGCTCTCGAGCTGCCCCTCGATCCCCAGCAGCACCCCTTGAGCCCAGCGCACGGCGTCGCCCCAGGAAACCTCGCCGAGCTTGTCGAAGAGGTGCTCCAGCGGCTCGCCTCCCGGGCCGATCCCCACCACGTTGACGCCGAAGCGTCGGTGGTGCCGCCGCGCCCGGGTGGAGATCACCTGCAACGAGACGGCGAGCGGCCGCCGCCAGCCGGCCACGCCGGAGGGATCGGGCGCCTGGTACCATCCCGCCGCCACCTGAGCGTGGATGCGGTAGCTGTCCTCCCGCTGGCCGAAGACGGGGATGAGGTCGCCGGCCAGCTCCGCTTCGGGCACCACCACGGTGAGGAGCTGGGGCGTGTCGCGGTAGAGGAGGTCCACCCGCGGATCGCGCCGCGCCAGGAGCCATTGGCCGAAGTCGACGAAGCGGGGGAGGCCGGTTCTGCCCCAGCCGGCGAAGACCTGCCGGCTGTCGGTGGGGGCCGCGTGCTCGCAGGCCGCCGTCTGGCAGCGCAGGCAGAGGACGCGCCCGGGTTGGAACACGGCGCTGTGGTGGAGGAGGGCCTGGACCGCCGCGTGGAGCGACTCCGCGGCGTCCTGGCCAGCCTTGGCGATCTGGCCGTCGCGCAGGGCCGTGGGGAGGGAGAGACGCAGGTCGATGCGCTCGCCGCGGCCAGCCACCAGGTGGCCCAGAGGGTGGCGGTCGATCCGTTCCCGAACCTCGTCGATCAAGAGCTGAAGGGCCTGGCGGATGCGTTCGTCGCGGTCGGCTGAATCGGGCACGGCGTCCTCTCCCGGAAGGACCGAGAGTGTAAACGCAGAGGGGAGGGTGGAATTCCCCAGATGTCGAAGAGATATTTCCGGGCTTCAAGCTGCGTACAGGAGCTCTCGCGACGGCTGGATGCCCTGGAGGAAGTAGGGATTCCTGATGGCTGCCGTCATCACTAGGTCAATGGACCGCCCGAAGAGAGTCTCCAGCGCCTCCAGCAGCCCGAAGTAGCGATCCGCCAGTTCCCCAGGCGAGGCGGGAGCGAAGTCGACGAGGAAGTCGAGATCGCTCCGGGAGACGTCGAAGCGCTCGCCGCCAGCCGCTGATCCGAAGATCTCCAGCCTGTGGACGCCGAAGCGCCGGCAGAGAGCCTCGAGGTCGCTCTTCCGGCTTGCGATGAAGGGATGCATCGGTCTGTCTCCTCGAACCCGGCGGAGCGCCGGCCGATGAAGATTGTACGCTGGTCCGCGCATTGCAGCACCAGAACCGAAGCCGAACGCTTCAGGGACGCTTTCGAGGATGCACCCAGAGAATTCCAAGTCCGAACCGCGCCACGCCGCTCCGCCGAAGGTGCGGATCGGCATCTCCGCCTGCCTTCTTGGCCAGGAGGTGCGCTACAACGGCGGCCACAAGCGCGACGACTTCCTCGTCGATACCTTCGGCCCGTTCGTGGAATGGGTGCCGGTCTGCCCCGAGGTGGAGCTGGGGATGGGCACGCCGCGGCCGGCCATCCGCCTGGAGCGGATCGGCGGCGGCGTGCGGCTGCGGATGCCGAGCACCGGGGCCGACCTCACGGACGTCATGCGCAACTTCTCCCGGGGCCGGGTGGAGGCCCTGGCGACCTTGAGCCTCGACGGCTACGTCCTCAAGAAGGATTCGCCGTCCTGCGGCCTGGAGCGGGTCAAGGTCTATCCTCCCGCGGGGGGCGCCGGCGCGTCGGCGAAGGACGGCCGCGGGATCTTCGCCCAGGCGCTCCTCGCCCGCCTGCCCCACCTGCCTGTCGAGGAGGAGGGGCGGCTCAACGATCCGCGGCTGCGCGAGAGCTTCGTCACCCGCGTCTTCGCCCATCACCGCTGGCAGGAGGGGGGAAGGGCAGGCTGGACCCGGGCCGCCCTGATGCGCTACCACGAGCGCCACGAGCTCCTGCTCATGGCCCGCAACCCGTCCGCCCTGCGCCGTCTGGGGAGGCTGCTGGGCGACGCCGGCCGGAGCGACTCCGTGCAGGAGCTGACGGACAGCTACCTGGCGGGGCTGACCGCGACTCTGAGCCGCCCCGCCTCGCGACGCGGCCACACCAACGTTCTCCATCACCTCCTGGGGTTCATCTCGGACCGCCTCGACCGCGGGGACCGCGCCGAGCTGGTGGCGACGATCGAGCGCTACCGCCTGGGCCTCGCGCCCCTCGTCGCCCCCATGACCCTGATCCGCCACCACGTCCGGCGGCAGGAGGTCGAGTGCCTCCGCGATCAGGTGTACCTCGAGCCCCACCCTCACGAGCTGGTGCTGCTCAACCACGTCTGACCCGAGCCGCCGCGGCCCGCCCGCCTCCCCTACAGCATCGTGCTCGCCAGGTTCGCCAGCGCGGACCGCTCGCCTTTCTCCAGGTTGACGTGGGCATAGAGCGGATTGCCGCGGAGGCGGTCGATCAGGTAGGAGAGGCCGTTGCTGTGGGCGTCGAGATAGGGGGTGTCGATCTGGAAGATGTCGCCGGTGAGGACGATCTTGGTGCGCTCGCCGGCGCGGGTGATGATGGTCTTGACCTCGTGGGGCGTGAGGTTCTGAGCCTCGTCGACGATGAAGATGACGTTCGACAGGCTGCGTCCGCGGATGTAGGCCAGGGGGACGATGTGGAGCTTCTCGGTCTCCACCATCTCGTCCACCTTCTTGTACTCCCGCTCCTTCTCGTCGAACTGGTTCTTGATGATCCCCAGGTTGTCCCACAGCGGCTGCATGAAGGGGTTGATCTTCGAATTGACGTCCCCCGGCAGGAAGCCGATGTCGCGGTTGGAGAGGGGGACGATGGGCCGGGCGAGGTAGATCTGCCGGAAGTGCCGCCGCTGCTCCAGCGAGCCGGCGAGCGCCAGCAGGGTCTTGCCGGTGCCCGCGGCGCCGGAGAGGCTGACCAGCGGCACGTCGAGGTTCAGCACGGCGTGCAGGGCGAAAGTCTGCTCGGCGTTGCGCGGCGAGATGCCGTAGGCGATGGGCTTGACCACGCGCTCGATGCGGTCGGTGCGGGGATTGTAGTAGGCCAGGGCCGACTTCGAGCCGCTGCGCAGGATGAAGTATTGATTGCCTGGCGGCCGGCTGTTCAGCACCGCCTCGACCGGCAACCACTCGTCCTGGTAGAGGCGGTCGATGGTGGTGCCGTCGGCGATCTCGACCTCGTTCTTTCCCTTGGGGAGATGGTCGAGGTCCTTGATCTTGACCGTCTCGTAGTCTTCGGCCGGGAGGTTGAGGGCGCGCGCCTTGAGGCGGAGGTTGACGTCCTTGCTGACCAGGATGATCCGGCGGTCCGGATGGGCCTGGGTGAGGGTGAGGGCGGCGTTGAGGATCCGGTGGTCGGCCTTGCGGGAGCCGAAGACCTCGCCGGCGTCGACCTTGGTGCCTTCTTCGGTGACCACCCGGAACTTGCCGCGGGCGGGGCCGTCGAGGGGGATCCACTCGTGGAGCATGTTGTGGCTCGACAGCTTGTCGAGCTGGCGGATGAACTCGCGGGCCTGGAGGTTGAGGACGGAGTTGCCCTTCTTGAACTGGTCCAGCTCCTCCAGCACGGTGATGGGGATCGCGACGTCGTGCTCCTGGAAGTTCTGGAGGGCGTTGAAATCGTACAGGACGACGGAGGTGTCGAGGACGAAGATTTTGCGCAGCGGCTCGGGCATCTCGGCGGTCGGGTCCTTTCCCTGGTCGAGCTGACAGGCTAGCTCAGGAGTGTGACGAGGGCAAGGCTGGCCTCCCTGTGCGCCCTCCCTGGGACCGCCGGCGTCCCGCCGGCTGCTAACTTCTGTTTCTAAAAAAGAAGCGGAGTTAGTTGCCGGCGGGACGCCGGCGGTCCCAGGGGAAGATAAGATCCCCCGTCACCATGCCCCCGCCTCCTACCCGCCCCGAGCCCACCCCCCTCTCCGCGCGCCTCAGGGTGCTGGCGGCGGCGGCGTTGTTCTCGTCGGGCGGGGCGGCGATCAAGGCGGTGCACCTGGCAGGGTGGCAGGTGGCGTGCCTCCGGTCGGCCATCGCTGCCCTCTCCCTGTTCGTCCTGCTGCGGGAGGTGCGGCGCCGGCCGACCCTGCGCGTGCTGGGGGTGGGGCTGGCGTACGCCTGCACCCTGATCCTCTTCGTCCTCTCCAACAAGCTCACCACCGCGGCGGGGGCGATCTACCTCCAGTCGACGGCCCCCCTCTACGTGCTCCTCCTCTCTCCCTGGCTGCTCAGGGAGCCGGTGCGAGCGCGGGACGTCCTCTACATGGTGGTCCTGGCTCTGGGGCTGGGACTGTTCTTCGTGGGGCTCGACCCAGTCTCGGCCACCGCGCCGAATCCGCTCTTGGGGAACATCCTGTCCCTGGTCTCGGGCGTCACCTGGGCGCTCACCATCATGGGCCTGCGGGCCCTGGGGCGCACGGCGGGCGAGGGGGGGGGATCGTGGGGACCGGCCGCGGCGTTCTGGGGTAACGTCTTCGCCGCCCTGGCGTGCCTCCCCCTGGCGCTGCCCGTGGGCTCCAGCCGGCCCATGGACTGGGCCATCCTCGGCTACCTGGGCGTGTTCCAGATCGCCTTCGCCTACCTCTTCCTCCTCCGGGGCCTGGAGAAGGTGCGGGCCTTCGAGGCGTCGCTGCTCCTCCTGCTGGAGCCCGTGCTCAACCCCATCTGGGCCTGGCTGGTCCACGGCGAGCGGCCCGGGGCCGGATCGCTCGCTGGCGGCGGCGTGATCCTCCTCGCCACCCTGGTGAAGAGCTGGGTAGATTCGCGCGGCCCCCGCGAGGTGGAGCGGCCGGAGCCGGCGCGAAATTAAAGCCCCTACCGCGCCGCCCGCACGTCCCCCCGCATCGTCCCCGGCTCCACCCACACGGGCGGCTCCTGGGCCAGCGCCTGCTCGAGCTCGGCGTCGTGGCCGTAGATGTCCCTGCGGAATTCGACCGTACCGTCGGCATCCGCCCAGGCCGTCCAGTAGAGGATGTGGACGGGCAGCGGCCGGTGGAGCGAGATGGTCTGGTGCTCGCCCGAGTCGATGGCGGCCTGGAGCGCCTCCGGCGTCCACTGGGGGTCGTCCTTGAGGAGATAGGTCGCCAGGTCGATCGCCTTTTCCAGGCGGATGCAGCCGTGACTGAAGTCGCGCTCGGCTTTGTCGAAGAGGTGGTGGGTCGGCGTGTCGTGGAGGTAGACGTCAAACTCGTTGGGGAACATGAACTTGATCTTGCCCAGGGGGTTCTCCTCCCCGGCCCTCTCGCGCAGGTGGTACGGCGAGCCGTGGCCGATCCGGGAGAGGTCCACCGCCGAGGGGTCCACCACCTCCTCCTTGCCCCCGGAGCGCTTGACCAGCTCCATGTCGTGGCTCCGCAGGTAGCCCGGATTCCTGGCCGCCTTGGGGGCGACCTCCTTGGCGACGATGTCGTCCGGCAGGCTCCAGGAGGGGTTCAGCTCGATGAAGGTCATCCGGTCGCTGAACGCCGGGGTGCGGCTCTGGGTCTTACCCACGATCACCCGCATGGACAGCGGGGTCTGGCCGCCGTCCACCACGTCGAGGCGGAACTCGGGGACGTTGACCAGGATGTAGCGGTCGCCCAGCGAGGCCGGCATCCAGCGCCAGCGCTCCAGGTTGACCTGGAGCTGGCGGATGCGCTCCGCGACGGGGACGTTGAGCGCCGCCAGGGTGTCCGCGTCCATCTGGCCCGTCGCCTCCAGGCCGTGGCGGCGCTGGAAATGCGAGACGCCGGCCGCGACGGCGTCGTCGTAGGCGTCCGGGGCGGGGCCGGCTTTGGCGGGCGTAGCCGGCGCAGCCAGGTCGCCTGAGGCGGTGAGGCGGGAGCGCAGGGCCGCCACCCGGGGACCGTGGTCGCCGGTCTTGAGGACGGGCCCGGGGGGCACCTCGCCCCACCCGCCGCGGGCGGCGATCCCCCGATAGCCTGTCAGGGCCTGGGCCAGGCGCTGGTAGTCGGCGTAGGGAGGAGCGAGGCTCCGGAGGATCTTCACGATCTCCCCGGGGCTGTCCGCCGTCAGCGCCTGGTCCAGCCGGGACTCGAGGTCGACATTGCGCCGCCGGGTGTACCAGTCGACGCGCAGCGTCTCGGGCTGCAGCCGGCCGGTCGCCAGGTGGGCCGCCAGCGAGAGGCAGGTGTAGGTCAGCTCCACGTCGAGGTCCACCAGCCGGCGCTGGGCCTGGGGATCGTCGAAGGACTTCGCCGTCCGCACCTCCCGGACCAGGGCGGCGAGGCGGTCCGCGGGGTAGCGCCGGAGGTCGAGGCCGTCGGCGGCGAGCGGCGGGATGGCCTGGATCAGCTCCATTGCCTGAGGGCGCGGGCCCCGGCGGTCAGACCACGCGGGCCGGTAGCCGCGCTTGTCGTAGAAGCTCTGGAGGTCCTTCCACGTCCGCTGGAGCTCCTTCTGGTCTTTGAAAGTCGCGGGGAGGGCTCGGTTCTGCACCGTCTCGCGCAGGAGCTGGCTCACCTGGGGGGGCAGGGGCTCGCGCTGGTGCTGTCCGGGCTTGCGGGTACAACCGGCCGCCAAGGCGAGGGCGGCGACCGCCGCCAGTGCCGCCAGGGCCGAGGCCCGGATTCCATACGTCGGCTTCATGGGTAATCCTACTTCATCCCCACGGCTTTCTTCATCGCCGCGGTGATCGACTGGCGGACCTTGCCGAAGTCCTCCCAGGGGTCGGCCGGGAGGGCTTCGAGGCGGCCGGGGAGATTCTGCACGGTCCAGGTGTTGGCCTTCACATCGGTCTCCAGCTCTTCCCAGAAGAGAGGGGTGGAGACGGGCGCGCCGGGCCGGGCGCGGGTGGAGAAGGGGGCGATGGAGGTGGCGCCGCGGCCGTTGCGCAGGTAGTCGATGAACACCTTCCCCTTGCGGTCGACCTTGGGGAGCTTGGAGGTGTACTTCGCCGGCTCGGCGGCCACGACCGTTTCGGTCACCGCCTTGGTGAAGGCCTTGACCTCGTCCCAGCCCCACTCGGCGCGGCGGGTGAGGGGGAGCACGACGTGGAGTCCCTTGCCACCGGTGGTCTTGAGGAAGGTCCGCAGGCCGAGGTCCGTGAGGAAGTCGCGCACGGTGACGGCCCCTTCGACCACCCGCTCCCAGGCGAGTCCCTCGTCGGGGTCGAAGTCGAAGACCACGTAGTCGGGCTGCTCGATCCGGTCGCGGTGGGAGCCCCAGACGTGGAGCTCGAGGACGCCCATCTGCACCAGGGAGAGGAGCCCTTCGAGCGAGTCCACGGCACCGTAGGGCTGGTTCTTGCCGCCCTCTTCGACGTCCACCCGGTAGACCGACTCCGGGAAGTTCTCGTTGACGTGCTTCTGGTAGAAACACTGCTTGGCCTGCCCCTCGGGACAGCGCACCAGGGTGAGGGGACGGTTGGCGAGGTGAGGGAGGACCCAGTCCGCGATCCGGCTGTAATAGACGGCGAGGTCGCGCTTGGTCACTCCCTGCTCGGGGTAGAGGACCTTCCCGGGGTTGGAGAAGCGGACCCCGGCGATCAATATCTCTTTCTTGCGGCTTCGCCCCTGGGGAGCCACCTCGGCCTCCTCGGGCGCGGGCCGGACGGGGGGCTTGGGGCCTTTCTTCGCTTTCACGGCGCTGCCCTTCTTTCTCGCCGCCGGGCGTTTCGCCGGCGCTTTCGCCGGAGTCTTCGCCGATTTAGGCGCCGCGGCCTCTGGCGGCAGCTCCTGGGGGCGCTCGCGCACGACGTCCGCCGGCTTTTTGTCCTCGCGCAGCCCCTGGAACGTAGGATGGCGCAGGATGCCCTCGCGCGTCCACTCGGTGAAGGCCACCTCGCCCACGAGCTGCGGCTTCACCCAGTGGCTGCGCCGCGCCTCGGCCCCGCGCGGGGCGTTCCTGAAGGCTGGTTTGTCGACGGTGATCTTGTCCAGCCGCCGCCTCAAATCGAGGAGGGTGCGGTCGGTGAAGCCGGTGCCCACCTTGCCGGCGAAGACCAGCTCCCCCCCCTCGTTGACGGCGAGCAGCAGGGCGCCCAAGCCCACCCGGGAGCCCTCGGGATCGGTGAAGCCCACGATCACGAATTCCTGGCGCTTCAGGCACTTCACCTTCAGCCAGTCCTTGCTGCGGCCGGCGCGGTAAGGGAGGTCGGCCCGCTTGGAGACGATCCCCTCCAGGGCGAAGTCGCAGGCCTGGCGGTAGAAGCCCTCGCCGCCGCCGCGGACGTGGTCGCCGAAGCGCACGGCGCCTGCCCGGCCCGCGAGGAGGCCGCCGAGCGCCTGCTTGCGCGCTTCGAGGGCGGCGGGGCGCAGGTCGTAGCCGTCGAGATGGAGGAGATCGAAGACGAAGTAGACGAGGTCCTTGCCGCGGTTCTCCGACAGCGCGTTCTGGAGCGCCTGGAAACTGCTGGTGCCGTCCGCTTCGAGGACGACCACCTCGCCGTCGAGCACCGCCGCGCCGGTGGGGAGCGTCGCCGCCTCCCCGGCCACAGGCTCGAAGCGGTCCGTCCAGTCCTTGCCGGTGCGGGTGATGAGCCGCGCCTCGCCATCCTTCAGATGGCAGAGGGCGCGGTAGCCGTCGTACTTGATCTCGTGGATCCACTCCTCGCCGCGCGGGACCTCGTCCACCAGGGTCGCGAGCTCAGGCTCGATCAGCGCCGGCATCTTCGCCTTGCGGGCGCCGGGGATCGACGCGGGATCGAGGGCCTCCGCAGGGCGGGTCGAGCCCCCTCCCGTCCGTCCAGACCCGCCCCTACCCGAAACCTTCTTCATCGCCTTGGCCGCGATCTTGGTCTTGAAATCGTCTCCGGCGCTCTCCGCTCGATTCGACTGCCAGACCCGGTCAGGGTCGGCCGCGATCTCCTCCAGGCCGTGGCCGGATTCGACGCTCTCCGGCCGCTCCTGGACGATAGCGTCGCCGCTGCCGGGCCGGGCCGTGTCGTCGTTCTCCTTGATCAGGAGCCAGTTCTCGCCGTTGTCGCCGCCCTGGCGGCCATGCATGCGCACCAGGGTCCAGCCGCCCTGGAGCTTCTCGCCGTCGAGGCGGAACTTGAGCTTCCCCTTGCGATAGGCCGCGACCGGATCGCCCTCTTCCTCGGGGGTCCAGGTGCCGCGGTCCCAGAGCAGCACCGTGCCGCCGCCGTACTGGCCCTTGGGGATGATTCCCTCGAAGCCGCCGTAGTCCAGGGGGTGGTCCTCGACGTGGACGGCGAGGCGCTTCTCGCCAGGATCGAGGCTCGGCCCCTTGGGCACGGCCCAGCTCCGCAGCACCCCTTCCATCTCCAGCCGGAAGTCGTAGTGCAGGCGGCTGGCGGCGTGCTTCTGGATGACGAAGGACTGCGCCTTGGTTTTCCCCTTGGCTTTCCCCTTCCTGGGGGCCACCTTGCCCGCGGGCTCGGGAGTGGCCTTGAAGTCGCGCTTGCGCCGGTACTCTTCGAGGGCCATGGCGGTTTTGCCTCAGGCGCTCTTGCGCTTGTGCTTGCCGGCAGCGGCGGCCTTCTTGGCCGGCTTGCGCGCCGCCGGTTTCCGGGCCGGCTTGGCCGCCGTCTTACGGGCCGGGGCCTTCTTGGCCGGCTTCCTGGCGGGCTCCTCGTCGAGGCTGCGCTTCAGGAGAGCCATGAGGTCCACCACCTGGCCTCGGGCCTTTTCCGGCTTGGGAGCGGGCGCGGTCGAGCCTTCGAGCTCGCCGGCCTCCACCCGCTCCTCGATCATCTTCATGAGGTCGTCCCGATAGTCGTCCTTGTACTCGTCGGGGTCCCAGGCCTCCACCATGCCCTCGACCAGGCGCCGGGCCATCTCCAACTCCTTCTCGGAGACCCCGGCCTTGCCGCGGGGAACGTCCAGTTCCGACGGGTCGCGCAACTCGTGAGCGTAGCGCATCAGCTCCAGGGTGAGGACCTCCGCCTCGCCCCGGGCGACCACCGCGGCCAGGTACTGGCGGGTGCGGATCACCACCTTGGCGATCCCCACCTTGCCCGTCCGGCGCAGGGTCTCGCGCAGCAGGGCGTAGGCCTTGGCGCCCTTGGCGTCGGAGGCGAGGAAATAGGGCTTGTCGAAGTAGAGGGGGTCGATATCCTCCAGGTCGACGAAATTCACGATGTCGATCGTCTGCGTGGCCTCGGGCGCCGCCCGCTTCAGGTCCTCGTCGGAGAGCACGACGTACTTCCCCTTCTCGTACTCGTAGCCGCGGACGGTCTCCTCCCAGGGGACCTCCTTGCTGCTCTCCTCACTCACCCGCTTGTAGTGGATGGGAGACTTCGTTTTCCGGTCCAGCAGCTTGAAGCTGATGTCGTCCCGCGTCTCGGCCGAGTAAAGGCCCACGGGGATGTTGACGAGACCGAAGCTGATGCTCCCTTTCCAGATCGCTCGCGCCATGGGAATCACCCTCCGCGCGGCGTGGGAACGCAAGATGCATGCCGATCCCAGCCACTATTCTCTTCCCATGAGCACGATCCGCGCCATCCAATCTCTCTTCGGCCCCGGGCTCCACCCCGTTTTCCTCACCCTCACCGGCCTGGGGACGAGCGCGGTGCTGTGGAGCCTTCTCGCCCTTTACTACTGGCTGGTCGATCCCCGGTTCGGCCGCCGGCTGGCCATCGTCTTCGCGGCGTCCATCCTCGCCAACCATGTCCTCAAGGGCGCCTTCGGCACCCAACGGCCCTACGTGGCCGACCCGACGCTCGCCACCGCGCTGGACCGGCGCACGGGCGGCGGCGCCGGCTTTCCCAGCGGCCACAGCATGAACGCGGCCACTTTCTACCTCGCGTTCGCCTTCCACTACCGCCGGCCGCTGCTGTGGCTGGCGGCGCTGCTCGTCATGGCGGGGGTGGGATTGTCGCGGCTCTACCTGGGCGTGCACGTGCCGGCGGACGTGGGGGGCGGCTTCCTCTTCGGCGCGCTCTTCGCTTGGGCGGCGGGCGGCTGGTCCGGCCCGCCGGCGTGGCCCCTCCAGCGCCGGGTCTGGGTGCCCCTGGCCGTCGTGGGCGGCCTGGCCGTGGCCTTTCTGACGGACCCGCTCCCCTGCGGCCTGCTGGTGGGCTCGCTCCTCGCCCGGCCGGACTTCGAGCCCCCCCGGGACGGCAAGGGCCGAGCGGTGATCGTCGGGGGCGGCATCCTCCTCGTCGCTCTCCTGGGCGGTCTCCTGCTCTGGCTACCCGAGCGGCTCTCGCCGGGCCTCGTCCAAAGGGCACCGGTGGCCTACCTGGTTTATCTGGTGATCGCTTGGATCGGGCTGGACGTGTGGCCACGGTGGTACGCCCGTTCATTCGGAGCGGGTCGCCATCACCGCCCGCCTGTGAGAAACTAACGCCAATGCGACCGCGCGCCGCCAAGCCGAGCAAGACGGGCGCCCGCGTCTGGCGGGTGGGGCCGGACGGAGTGGAGGAGCGGCCGGATCACCTGGCGACCGAGGAGCCGCTGGAGATCCGGCTGGTCCAGGAGGGCCGGCGGCGGACCGTGGCTGTCACCATGCGCACGCCGGGAGCGGACGCCGAGCTGGCCCTCGGTTTCCTCTTTGCCGAGGGGGTGATCGCCGCGCGCGAGCAGGTGCGGCGCGCGGCCCCCTGCCTCGATCCCCCCGAGGGGAACACCGGCGACGCCTGCGACAACATCCTGGAGGTGGAGCTGGCCGAGGGGGTGCCCGCGCCCGAGCTCGCCGGCCTCGACCGCCACTTCTTCGCCACCAGCGCCTGCGGCGTCTGCGGCAAGGCGGGGCTGGAGGCGCTCAAGCTGCGGGTCTCCGGGATGGTCTCCGCGGGACCGGAGGTGGCGCCCGGGGTTCTCGCCACCCTGCCCGTCAAGCTGCGCGAGGCGCAAGGGCTCTTCGACGTCACCGGCGGCCTCCATGCCGCGGGCCTCTTCGACGCCGCAGGCCGTCTCCTCGCCGCCCGCGAGGACGTGGGCCGCCACAACGCCCTCGACAAGCTCATGGGCTGGGCCCTCCTCCAGGGCCTCCTCCCCCTGGCCGGCCACCTCGTGATGGTGAGCGGCCGCTCCAGCTACGAGATCCTGCAGAAATGCATGGTGGCCGGCGTGCCCATCGTCTGCGCCGTCTCCGCCCCGTCCAGCCTCGCCGTCGACCTCGCCGAGCGCTTCGGCATGACTCTCGTGGGCTTCCTCCGCGGCGACCGCTTCAACATCTACAGCGGTCCCGAGAGGATCGCCGGAGCCCTCCCGCCCGGCTCGCCCCGGCGGCGGGAACGGTCGGTTTTGCGCACGGTGTAAGGGTTACAGAGAGGAGGGTCGGGGAAGTGAGGGCCCGCCCCGAAGGGACGGTGGGGGGCAGGCCCTCAACCAGTTACTAGGCGCCGGCCTTGGCAGCCGGGGTGATGGCTTCGACCTGGATGGCGCTGCCGTCGGCCTCGCCGGTGACCTTCACCTCATGGCCGAGGTTGTCCTTGGCCACGTCCTGCTTGTCCAGCGAATAGAGCTTCTTGTCGGCGTTGTTGAAGAACACCAGCTTCTCGCCCTTGGCGATGCACTTCTCGGCACACGCCTTGTGCTCGGCCTTGGCGCCCTTGGCGCCGCAGCTCGCGTCGGTGATCCAGCCGGTCCAGGAGCCCTTGGTGCCGGCGCTGGCCAGGGGCAGCGCGAGCATGGTGAGAGCCAGAAGGGTGAGGAGCAGGACAGTCGTCTTCTTGTTCATCGCGGCTTTCCTCCAATCGAGTGATAAAAGGTTGGGACCCGGAGTGGGTCCGATGAGTCTTGTCGAGAGTGGGATCTTAGCACCTCTTTCGCAGATTTTCATCGCCGCCTCGACGGTCTGCAATAATCCGCGGATGCCCACCTACCGACTCACCCTGGAGTACGAAGGCACCCGGTATCACGGCTGGCAGGAGCAGAAGAATGCGCGCTCCGTGGCAGGGGAGCTGCGCCGGGCGGTGGAGGAGGCCGGAGGGGTAGTGCGCGAGTTGGGCGGCTCGGGGAGGACGGACGCGGGCGTGCACGCCCTGGCGCAGACGGCCCACCTGCGGCTCCAGGGCGCGGTCGATCCCGAGCTCTTCCAGCGGGAGGTCAACGATCGCCTGCCGGCGGACGTCCACGTCCTCTCCCTCACCGCCGCGGCGGACAGGTTCCACTCCCGGCACGATGCCGTCTCGCGTTCCTATCTCTACCAGATCTCGCGCCGCCGCACGGCGCTGGCCAAGCGCTGGGTCTGGTGGGTGAAGCGCCCGCTGGACGACCGACGCATGGGCTCGGCGGCCGCCTTCTTCGCCGGCCGGCACGATTTCCGTCTCTTCGCCGAGAAACCGTCCGAGCAGCCGAGCACGATCGTCGTCGTCGACAAAGTCGAGGTCGCGACGGCCGGCGCGCTGATCCTCGTCCGCGTCACCGCTTCGCACTTCCTCTGGAAGATGGTGCGGCGGCTGGTCGGGACGCTGGTCAAGGTCGGGGCGGGGGAGCTGGACCGGCGAGCCCTCGAGGAGCTGATCGCCGCCAGGACGCCGAAGTCAGGCAAGGGGTTGCCGGCCGAGTGGACGGCGCCCCCTTCCGGTTTGTTCCTGGAGAGCGTACTCTATTCCGGCGACGAGGCGCGGGGTCCAATCCGCCCGGCGGTACCGGTTTCTGGCGAAGAAGGTGTATGATCCGGGTGCGGCAATAGGAGAGCATCATGACGATCCGTGAAAGGGTAACTGTCCTGCCTGGAGGGACGATTGAAGCTCATCATCCAGAGCTGCCTGTTGGTGCCGAGGCGGAATTGGTGATCACGGTAGATCCGGCGCCGTCGGGACCCACCCGCTATCCCGAGCTCGATCCTACCGCCCGTCCCTTCTGGGAAGAGGTCCTGGAGATCGGTGCGAGCGTTCCCATGGAGGAGTGGGAAAAGCTTCCGACGGATCTCGCGAAGAACTTCGATCATTACAGAGCTATTGGACAACTGCAGTGATCGCGGCGCGACTTTGCGCTACGCGGTGGTCCTTCTGATCGAGCGTCTCCGCCGGAATCCAAACGTCTCGATCGTCTCTCAGACCAGCCGGCAGTTCCAGGACGCGCTCGCACTATACGAGGATAGGAGCGACAAGAGTTGGAGTCACACGGACTGCTCTTCCTTCCGGATCATGGTCCGTGACGGCATTACCCTGGCTCTCACCCACGATCACCACTTCGTCCAGGCAGGATTCCAGGCTCTCCTTCGCGACCGCAACTGAGTGTCCAGAGCGGGCGGTTATGCCTCGCGATATCCTTGCCCGCATGAGCCTTCTCTACACAGCCCACGTCCCGGCCGGCGACGGTCCGTTTCCGGCGATCATCCCCATCCACGGTTGGGGCGCCAATGCCCACGACCTTCTGGGGCTCGCTCCCGCGCTGCACGGGGGGCGCGCTCTCGTCCTCTGTCCCCAGGGTCCCGTCGCCGTGCCATTCGGTAACGGCCAGTATGGTTATGGCTGGTTTCCTCTGCGCGCGGGCGGGCCGGTCGACGTCGAGGCTTTCCAGCGCGCCGCGGACGCGCTGCGGCAATTCGTCGACCGGTCCTTGCAGCGCTATCCCATCGATCCGAAGCAGGTGGTGCTCGCCGGCTTCAGCCAGGGCGGGGTGATGGGCTACGAGCTCGCCTTGCGTGAGCCGTCGCGCTTCGCCGGCCTCGCGGCCCTCTCGACCTGGTTCCCGCAAGAGCTGGCCGAGACCCTGCCGAAGCTGCCGGAGCAGGAGGGTTTTCCGATCCTGTTGATCCACGGCACGCGGGACGACCGGATCGCGGTGGAGAAGGCCCGGGAGTCGCGCGAGGCGCTGCGCCCGTACGGCGTCAACATCACCTACCGCGAGGTCGAGATGGGGCACGAGATCCGGCCGGACGCCCTGCGAGTGGTGTTGCAGTGGCTGGACGGGAAGGCGCTGAAGGGGGAGTGAGGCCGTCCCTACAGCCCCTTCCCTCCCTTCGTCTCCTCCAACGCCCGCACCCGGTCCTTCAACACCTCCGACTCCCGCTCGAGCTGCTCCAGCCGGTCGCGCAGGGCCTTCTCCTCCTTCCCGGCCGCGGCCTTCTTCTTCTGCAGGTCGTGCACGGTCTTCTCGGCGTGGAGCCGCTGGCGGACGTCCGCCTCCAGCCGGCCCCGGCGCTCGACGGCGGGGATGGCGGCGGCATCACCCAGGATGGCGATGGCGGCATAGACGCCCTCCCGGAACACGTAGCTCGGATCGTCGAGATAGCCCACGAGCACCTTGCGGACCTCCTCGCGCCGCCGCGAGCTCTTGCTGCCGACGTCGGCGAGGGCGTTGAGGGCGGAACGGCGGCTGTCGATAGGAGCGCCGTACGCCGACAGGCGCTGGGCGGGGGCGAAGGCCCGGTCGGGATCGAGCTTGCCCAGGGCGATGATGGCCGAGCCGCGGACCACCTCATGGAAGCTGGTCTGCTCCAGGGCGGCGACGAGCAGCGGCGCGACCTCCTCGCGGCGGCTCTCGAAGGCGCCGAGGGCCGTGGCCGCCGCCGCCCGGGCGAAGTAGCTCTCTTCGTGCTCCAGGGCCCGGCGCAGCAGCGGGATCAGCTCCGTGTGGGTGGGGAAGTGCTGCAGGGCGTCGAGAGCGTCGGTCCGCACCCGGCTGTCCTTGTCGGCGAGGCCGGGGCGCAGGGCCTCCAGGGCCGCGTCGCCGCCGACCGCTCCCAGCGCCTTCGCGGCCTCCCGGCGGGCGAGGTGGAAGGGCTCCTCGCGCAGGGCCCGGCCCAGGGCAGCCACGGCCTCGGCTCCCCCCAGGGCACCCAGGGCGCGGATGGCCTCCAGCCGGGTTGGGAGCTCCGTGGCGGTGGCGAGCTGGATCACCCACTCGGCGACCGGCTTGTCGAAGTCCACCGTCTTCAGGATCCAGCCCTTGGGATCGAGCACCACCGTCCGCGGCCGCTCGTCGCTGGCCAGGTAGAGGTCCTGGACGGCCCGGGCCGCCACCGGCAGGCGCCGCACGACGGTCTCCTTCTCGCCCACCAGGGCCACCTCCAGGGGGAAGGAGAAGAGGCCGGTCTCGGCGGTGAGCTCCTGGGTCTGACGGATCTCCAGGTGCACCTGCCGCGTCTCCGGCTGCCAGCTCCAGCGGACCTTGAGCTCGGGATGGCCGGCGCCGTAGACGTACTGCTCGAAGAGCGGGCCGAGGGAGGCGCCGGTGGCATCCTCCAGGGCCTCCTGGAGGTCGCTCGTCACCACTGTATGGCCGCCGAAGCGGTCCAGGTAGGCGTGGATCCCCTTCCACCACCCCTCGTCGCCGAGAAGGAAATGGGCCATGTGGAGGACCAACGCTCCCTTGACATAGGTGTGGCCGTCGAACATGGCGATGGAGTCGGCGTAGCGCCGGGTGACGATGGGGCGGCGGTAGCGGTTCGCGTCCTCACGCAGGTAGCCGCGGCGGTACTCGTCCAACTGGGCCTGAAGCTCGTCCGGGCCGTGGGCGTTCCCCTCGTAGAGGGCGGTGAAGTAGTCGGCGAAGCCCTCGTTGAGCCAGGCGTTGGACCAGTCCTGGCAGGTGACGAGGTCGCCGAACCACTGGTGGGCGGCCTCGTGGGCCACCAGGCCCTCACTGGTGAAGTCGAGCTCGGCCCGGGCGTCGTGGAGGGTGCGGGAGGTCTGGGTGGTGGCGGAGATGTTCTCCATGCCCCCCCACATGTAGTCGATGACCACGGCCTGCGCATACTTGGGATAGGGGTAGGGGCGGCCGGTGACCTTGGAGTAGAAGTCGAGCACCGCGGGCGTCATGCCGAAGGAGCGCCGGGCCTCCTCTTCGGCCCTGGGGCCCTTCGGAACGTAGTAGTCGACCGGGATCCCCTGCCACTGGTCGGACACCTTGGCGAATTCGCCGATGGCCACCGAGAGGAGGTAGGTGGTGTGGGGGAAGTCCATGCTCCAGTGCCAGGTCCGCCGGCCGTCGGGGCGGTCCGTCACCTCGACGAGCCTGCCGTTGCTCACCACCTCGAAGGGGGGCTTGACGGTAGCCACCACCTCCGTGGTGGTGCGATCGTTGGGCGAGTCCCAGACCGGGAACCAGAAGCGGTTGAGGTCCGACTCGCCCTGGGAATAGATCTGCCGGGGCTTGGCCGGATAGGCCTTGTCGGGGCCGACGAAGTAGAGTCCCGCCTGCGGATGGGCGGCGTAGTCGATGGCCGCCTCGATCCGGTCCGCCGGGCCATAGGGCCGGTCGAGCTTGACGGTGAGGGTCTGGGCCTGCGGGTCCAGGCTGAACGGCCGCTCGGCGCCGTTGACCCGCACCTTGCCGATTTCGAGCCCGACGGCGTTGAAGACCAGGCTGTCGAGCCCGGGCAGCAGGGGCGTCAGGGTCTCGATGGCGGTGCCGGCGACGCTCTTGGCGTCCCAGTCGAAGGCGAGATCGAGCTTCAGGTGCTGGAGGTCGTACTGCCTCGCGGGCATGTACCTGAGAGGCGTACCGTCGGGAGCGAACGGCTCCCGTTCGGCGACGCCCGGCAGGGCCGCCAGGGCGAGGAGCAGGAAGACGAGCAGGCGGGCCGCCTGGGAGCGCTGGGCTGTCATTGGATCCTCCGGGCTGGATTCAGAAGGCCAGCATATCCCACAGCAGGTTTTCTACCCCGAAGGGGTAGCGGCATGTAGCCCGGGGCTGGCGCCTTTTGCCAGCCCCGGGAACCCAAGCTCGAAAGTGCCCAGAGCCCTGAAGGGGCGACGGCAACTCATCGTCGGAGCCCACTGCCGCCGCCCCTTTGGGGCTTGAGGGTTCTGTTGGGCCCGTTGACCCGGGGCTGGCAAAAAGCGCCAGCCCCGGGCTACATGCCTTTGCCCCTTCGGGGCGAGACATGCCGGCGGCAACGTCGTGCCTGGGCTGAGCGATTGGCAATCCACCGTGCTGCTCAGGGCAATTCCAAGACCTTCACGGTGCCGTTCTTGAACTACCTCACCGTTTGGTCGCAATCCCACCGTGCTGCTCAGGGCAATTCCGAGGCGGACACGCTGTTCTTGTGAGGGCGTTGCACAGCCCGTTTGAGTCGCAATCCCACCGTGCTGCTCAGGGCAATTCCGAGTTAGAAGAAAAACGCAGGCGGGATCTCCACGCCATGTCGCTGTCGCAATCCCACCGTGCTGCTCAGGGCAATTCCGAGTAGGAGACCAACGAAGCTGCAACAAAGCGTTTTCCGTCTGTCGCAATCCCACCGTGCTGCTCAGGGCAATTCCGAGGCAAAGAAGCCGAAGTAACTTTGAAGCGGGCTATGGTCGGTCGCAATCCCACCGTGCTGCTCAGGGCAATTCCGAGACGAACGACAGTCATCCTTAAGGAGACTCAGCACGTGGACATGGTCGCAATCCCACCGTGCTGCTCAGGGCAATTCCGAGGATCGCTGGAGCGATCGGGGCGTACGCGAAGATCAAGAAGAGGTCGCAATCCCACCGTGCTGCTCAGGGCAATTCCGAGATTCTCGTCAGTCTCATAGCCGCGGTGCCAGCGTCTAAGAAGTCGCAATCCCACCGTGCTGCTCAGGGCAATTCCGAGGATCGCTTGTGGATAGAAAGATACGCGGGGATGGGACTGGACCGTCGCAATCCCACCGTGCTGCTCAGGGCAATTCCGAGAGAAGCTAACCCCCCCCCCGAATCCGACTTTCTACCAAAGGAGAGTCGCAATCCCACCGTGCTGCTCAGGGCAATTCCGAGACACCCCCTGCTAACCTCTTGAATCTACGTGGCTTAAGGTGCCTGTTTTTCCAACCTCCTCGGAACGACGACGTTTTTCCTCCGCGACGCCTCGTTTCTGCCGGTTGAAATACCAGGTAACTCTTTGGAGAATTTCGGGTTAGCGTCCGAGTTCCAACCGGTGTGCCAAAATGGCGAATTGAGGCTGGCATGATCTTTGTCTGAGTTGTCAAAGAACGAAGACCTCAGGATCTTCGGTGGCCTTGCCCGCCGTCGATCGTTGACCACATCATAAGAAACCACGATCAGCATGGCAAGAAGGCGGGAAAGTAGGACCCCGGGAGAAGAGGGAGAGAGCAGGAAGAGGTGGGGTGGGGGCCCCGGCATAGAATGCCGCCATGCCCCGCTACCGCATGGTCCTCGCCAAGGAAGACTTCAAGTTCTCCTCCGCCCATTTCACCCTCTTCGCCAATGGCGGCGCCGAGCTGCTCCACGGCCACAACTACCGGGTGCGGGTGGAGATCTCCGGCGCCAGCCTGGACGCCGAGGGGCTGCTGCTGGACATCGAACGCTTCAAGCGCGAGCTGCGCGCCCTCTGCGCCCGGCTGGACAGCCGCACCCTGATCCCGGGCGAGAGCTCCCGTCTCTCGTGGTCGCGCCAGGGGGAGTGCGTCGAGGTGAGCTGCGGCGAGCGCTCGTACCGCTTCCCGGCGGCGGATACGCTGGTGCTGCCGCTGCCCAACACCTCGATCGAGCTGCTGGCGCGCATGCTCTGGCTGGACCTCGCACCCCATCTCGCAGGCTCGTCCGTGGAGGCCCTCGCCGTCGCCGTCGAGGAGTCGGCTGGTCAGCAGTGCTGGTACGAGGCGGAGCTCCGCTGAGAGCCTGCACGGCAGAGCTGAGCGGTGGGCCCGGCCGGCGCGCCGCGGGCTTCGCGATGCCCGCCATCGGCTTCGCGATGCCCGCCATCGGCTTCGCGGAGCCTGGACGCGCCAGCGCTCGCCCGAGGGGCGTTGGCCAGACCGGCGAGATGGCCATTATAATAGGCGGCGAAAGGAGGAGCTGAATGCCCCCCCAGATTTCGGTCTCCATTGAGTACTGTACGAGCTGAAACTACTATCCCCGCGCCGCCAGTCTGGCGGCTGAGATCGAAAAGCAGTACGGCATCAAGCCCCAGTTGATCAAGGGCCGTGGCGGTGTCTTCGAGGTCACCATCGGCAACGATCTGATCTTCTCCAAGAAGAGTTTGGGACGCTTCCCGCAGCCCGGCGAGGTGGAGCGGGAGCTCGGGGCTCGGGTCGGCGCCTAGCCGCTGCGGACGAAATTGTCTCTCACCCTCGCCGCCTCCCTCCTCCTCGGCGCCGGCTTCTTCGGGCTGGCGCTGCGGACGGAGGAGCGGCGGCGGCAGGCTCCCGTGCTTCCCGCTCCGCTCCTCCCCGTCCCCGAAACCATTGTCCTGCTGCCCATCCGCGACGAGCGGCACAACGTAGCGGACTGTGTGGAGACGCTCCTCGGACAGACGGCGGCGCCGCGCGTGCGGGTGATCGACGACGGCTCGACGGACGGCTCGGGCGAGCTGGTGGCGGCCCGGGCGGTCTCCGAGTCTCGCCTCGCCCTGCTCGCAGCCGGGCCCCTGCCGCCGGGCTGGCGAGGCAAGGTGCACGCCCTCTGGGCGGGGTCGCAGGGGGGCACTGCTCCCTGGCTGCTGACCACCGACGCCGACACCCGCCATGCACCCGACCTCCTGGCCCGGGCCCACGCCGCGGCGGCCGCGCGGGGCCTCGACGCCGTCTCCCTGGCCGGCGTGCAGGAGGTGCGGGGCCTTGGCGAGAACCTGCTGGTCCCTCCCATCTTCGCTCTGCTCGACACGCTGCTCGCCGACTGGGAGGAGGCCGCCGCCGGCGCCGGCCCGCCGGTGGCCAACGGCCAGTTCATCCTCCTGCGGCGGGAGGCGTGGGAGGCCTGCGGCGGCTTCGAGGCGGTGCACAACGAGGTCATCGACGACATCGCCATGGTCTCGCGCCTGCGCGCCGGCGGCTTTCGCACCGGCTTTTTCCGAGCCGCAGGGCTGCGGGTGCGTATGTACAGAGGCTGGGGAGAGGCGTTCCGAGGCTGGCGGCGCAACCTGGGCGGCCTGCTGGGCCCGAGCCCCCGGATCGTGGCGGCGGCCCTCGCGGTCCTCCTCCTGCCGGTCGCGGCCCTGGCGACGACCGTCCTTGCCGGGCTGGCCGTGGAGGCCACCCTCCTCTGGGCCACTGGCGCCGCGGCCTCGATGCTCCTGCGCTCCGGCGGCGGTCACCATCCGGCGTGGGGGTTCCTCTATCCGCTGGATGCCCTGGCCCTCGCCGCCGTGCTCGCCTTGGGGACTGTCGACCGGCGGCGGGGGCGGCTGTCGAGCTGGAAGGGGAGGGAGATGCGGGTCTAAAGCCCCGTCCTTCAGGCCACTGATTGAGAGAGGAATGAAAGAGCACATGCCAGTGTTTGAATCCCATAAGGTGCGAGGGGGCGCCAAAGCGGGACAAGAACCCGCAGAAAGTTTCCCCGACCTCTAGATTTTGGGTATGGTCCTGAGTATAATCGAGATTGTTCAACATCGCTGTGAGAGTGTGAGCCGATCGACTGAGGTCCAAGAAGGTCTCAAGAGCTTGTGGTCCGTCCGGTGGGTGCACCGCCGGGGGGTGCAAGAAGGTACAAGGTTTGCATTGCTTGAAACATGGAGGTAAGAAAATGAAAGGTGAGGCGCCGAACATGTCATCGAAGGAAATGGCCCAGATCCGGCAGAACCTAGAGGGGACGCCGGACATCGAAGAGGCGGCGGAGCTGATGAACCTCGCCGGGAATTCCACCCGGCTCAAGCTCCTCTACCTGCTCGAGAACATGAAGGAGCTGTGCGTGTGCGACCTGGCGGAGATGCTCGGGGTGTCGGTTTCGGCCGTGTCCCAGCACCTGGCCAAGCTCAAGGCTTACGGGCTGGTGGCTCCGCGCCGCGACGCGCAGACGATCTACTACCGTCTGACCGACCACGAATTCAACGCCAAGCTGCGCGACAACTTCTTCAAGCAGTTCCAGGTCTGAGCACCATACACCCCCGGCACGCGACGGCCCTGCAGGGCCGCCGCGGATCCGGTTCTCCGAGCGGCCGTTACCCCGGCCGCTTTTCCTTTTTGGGGGTTAGAAGCGCGCGAAGGCGTCGGCGAGACGCAGGCAGGTGGCGACCGTGCGCTTTGTCGCCTCCGCGTCCGCGCGGTCGAAGCTCAAGGCGGAGAACGTCATGGCCTCCGGAGGCGGGAGCTCTCCCAGGGCGTCCAGAAGGTCGTCCAGGCGGACGCCGTCCGGCACGGGGAAGCCCACGGCGGGGGCGTCCTGCGGATCGAGGCCGTCGAGGTCGACGTGGAGGTAGTAGCCGCCGGTTGCAGTCAGACGGTGGAGGCGTTCCCGGGTCTCCTCGCCGGCGAGCCCGTCCGCGGGCACCAGCGCCAGCCCATGCCGGCGGACGTTCTCGCTCTCCAGCGGATCGAACGCCCGGCCCCCAAGGTGGAGGACCCGGTTCACGGCGAGGGGGTGGAAGTCTTCGACGAGGTCCCGGAGGTCCAGGCCCACGCCGCAGACCGTCGCCAGGGCCATGCCATCCCAATAGCCGCTGGGGCTCGATCCCGGATTGTTGAAGTCGCCGTGCGCGTCGACCCAGAGGACGGCGGGATCGCCGCCCGCTTTCTGCAGACCGGCAACGACCCCGATGGCGGCCAGGCAGCCGCCGGCGAGGATGAGAGGGAACCGTCTCCGGGCGCGGGACGCGGCCACGTGATGGGCGATCGAGCCGGCGATCAGGGACACGGACAGGAGCGGGGTCCTGGGGCCGATGGCGAGGTATGGGATGCCGGCCTCACGGACGTTGCGGTTCGCCCCCAGCTCGTGGGGGAAGCGGCTGTGTATCAGCTTGCGGGGCGCCCGCGCCGCGGCGGTGTCGCGGCGGTCGACGTCCCAGGGGACGACGATGAGGTCCACAGGAGCGCGGCTCATAACCCGCTGATCTTAGCGCTTTTGGCCGCCGGCTCGGTTAGAATCCGCCGTGCACGAAGGGAGGGAGGCCATGAGCAACCATCCGCGTCCGAAGTTCACGTATGTCGGCCACGCCACCGTCCGCTGCGAGCTGCCGGGAGGCGAGGTGGTGCTCATCGATCCCTGGGTGCAGGGCAACCCCGCCTGTCCCCAGAGCCTGAAGCAGCTCGACCGCCTCGACGCCGTGCTCATCACCCATGCCCACTTCGACCACATCGGCGACGCGGTGGCGCTGTGCAAGGAGCACCGCCCGAAGAAGGTGGTGGCCAACTTCGAGACCTGCCACTGGCTGGAGAGCAAGGGGGTCGAGAACTGCTCCGGCATGAACCTCGGCGGCTGCCAGGACGTGCTGGGACTGCAGGTGACCATGGTCCGTGCCGACCACTCCTGCGGCATCAGCGACGGCGACCAGATCCTCTATGGCGGCTCGGCCGCGGGCTATGTCGTCAGGCTGCCGGGCGGCTACACCTTCTATCACGCCGGCGACACCGCCCTGTTCTCGGACATGCAGCTCTTCGGCGAGATCTACCGGCCCGAGCTGGCCTTCCTGCCCATCGGCGACCTGTTCACCATGGACCCCGGCCAGGCCGCCCGCGCCTGCCGCTATCTCGGCGTGCGCAAGGTGGTCCCCATCCACTGGGGGACCTTTCCGGCGCTCACCGGCACGCCGGAGAAGCTGCGCAAGGCCCTCGGCAACGACGGCGTCACCTGCGAGCTGATCGTCCTGAAGCCGGGCGAGAGCTACTGAGGCGCTCGGCCTCACCAGCGGATGGCGGCGCCCAGGCCGGTGTACCAGTTGGGGTGGGGAGCGTCGAGTCCGGCTCCAACCCGGATGTCGAGCGCCAGGTCCCTCGAGATCAGATAGGAGAGGCCGACGTCGGCAAAATGGGTGGCGGAGCCGTCGACGCTCTCCTTGGAAAAAACATATCCCTCCAGGAAGCCGCCCACCTTTTCGTTGAGCTGAAAGCCGGCTGAGACGCTGGCGAAGAGCTGGTCGAACCGCCGGTCGCCGTCCGCAGGGCGGGAGTAGCCCAGGTTGCTTTCCAGCGACCCGTCGGCGGGCAGGTCCCAATGCAGGGCGAGTGTGGCCGTGGGCTGCCAGGCGTCGCCGGTCAGGGCGCGGCTGCCCACGGGGACGGTGGTCTGGACGAGCAGGCCCAGAGCCGGGACTCCGGGGGCGCGGTGCTTCGCCTCCGCGTCGTTGAGCCGGACCTTGACCTCGACGAAGGGGTCCTCGAAGCCCGAGATCCGCCTCTCTCCAGGCACGCCGCTGTCGATCCAGTCGTAGGAATTCAGTCCGAGCCGCGCCTCCCAGCGGTCGTCGAGGGCGTAGCGCAGGAGGATCTCCCCCAGGGACCTCGAACGTTCGGACCCGGTCCGCGCGTAGGTGTACCCCGTCTCGAGCTGGAGGTGTCCCGGCGCCACCAGGAGGGGCCCATTGGTGAAGTCCGGCCGGTCGGGGTTGATCGGCTCCTGCAGGCCGGAGAATTCCTGGGCGGCCAGAGGCGCGGCCGTGAGCACACACAACAGCAGGACGACGAGAGCCCGGATCATCATCTCCTCTTGAGATGCTTCAGGAGGGGCCTATCCTATACCTCTACCATCCGAACCACCGCGCCCGCACCAGGAAGCCGATGCGGGAGCCAAGACCCAGGCGAGGCGGCGAGGCGAGGAGGTCGCGGTCGGCGTCCTCGATCTCCGTCAGCAGGCGGAGGGCGGCGAGCAGGGAGAAGACGGCGGCGCGGCGGTAGCCCGGGGGGAGGTCCGCCAGGCCGCGCGGGGCCTTGAGGAAGCGGCCCCGGAGGCGCTCGCACTCCCGGCGGGCCGACGCCAGGAGCTGGCTGCGATCCCACTGGCCGGGCTCGCCGTCAGCGACCTCGGCGACCTCGCTGGCCGGCAGGGGGCAGCGCCGGCGGTCCACCTCGTCCCCCAGGTGCTGAAGCGACCAGAGGCGGACGAGGGCGCTGGCCAGGCCGTCGATCTCCGCGTTGAGGCTCTTCTCCAGCAGGGCGGCGGCCACGGCCCGGCCCAGGCTCAGGGCGTCCACTTCGGCGTCGGCCACCGTGGCCGGCTGGCGGCGGAGGGCCCGGCGACGGGCGCCGGCGGCGAGCTCGTCGAGGGCGTCCACCGGCCAGCGGCGGCGCTCGTTCTCCCGGGCCATGCGGAGGAAGATGGGCTGACCCACCGGCTGTCCCGAGAGCGCCGCCTCCAGCGTGAACTCCCAGCGATTGATCTGCGCCAGCCGCTCGCCTTCGACGCCGTGCTGGCGGGCGAAGTCGAAGAGGGTGTGAGCGTAGGCGATGAGGGCCTGGGCCCGCCGGCGCTCGGTGCCGGGGAGGAGGAGGAGGGCCGGCGCGAAGTCGCCGAGCAGGCCGCGGGTGACGCCGGCGCAGAGGGTGGCGGCCTTCTCCTCGTCAAAGTCCTCGGCGGGACGGCTGATCTCCACGTCGAGCCGGCTGTGCCGGCTGCGCGACAGGGAGTCAGCCCGCCAGCTTTCCCCCTCAGCCCCCTCCGGCCGCTCGCCCTGCGGCGAGTCCGGCCGGGGGCTGGTGCCGAGGAGCGACTGGAGAGGGGAGGGGCGCGAGGGGCGGTCCGGCGGGGTCATCTGGAAGAGCGTAGCAGGCTGAAGCAGGGACAACAGGGACAACAGGGACCTCAGGGACACGAAGAATATCGCAGAGGCTGGAGCTTTCCTCGTCTCTGCTGTCCCTGTTGTCTCTGCTGTCCCTGCTGTCCCTTCCTAAGCCAGCAGGCGCAGCAGCTCGCGCTGCGGCTCGGCGCCGGTGATCTCGGCGGCGTCTGCCGTCAGCGCCACGTTGATCTCGCTACGCACGCCGAAGTCGCCGGGGAGGTAGATCCCGGGCTCGATGGAGAAGCCCGTCATCGCCAGGAGCTGGCGGGTGTCGTGAGTCTCCAGGTTGTCCATGTTGGCGCCCTGTCCGTGGTCGGTGATGCCGATCGAGTGGCCCGTGCGGTGGATGAAGAAGTCGCCGTAGCCCGCCTTCTGGATGACTCCCCGGGCGGCGTCGTCCACCTCGTAGCCCTGCACCGGCTGCTGCGGGTAGCGGCTGCGCACCAGCTCCCAGGCGGCGTCCCGGGCCCCGGCCACGATCGCGAAGACCTCCTGCTGGCGGTCGGTGGGCGCGGCGGCGCAGACGCCCACCCAGGTGATGTCCGCGTAGACGCTCCCCGGCGCCTTCTCCTTGGCCCACAGGTCGACGAGCAGGAAATCGCCGGAGCGGATGACCGACGACCTGTCCGGACCCGGCTGATAGTGAGGGTCGGCGCTGTGGGCGTTGACGCCGACGATGGGGTCCGCCTCGGCCCACAGGCCCACCTGGTCGAAGGCGTCGAGGATGAAGCGCTGCACGGTGTATTCGTCGATCTGGTCCCCCCGCCGCAGGGCCTCGCTCACCCGCGCGAAGGCTTCGAGCGCGATGCGGTGGAGGTGGACGTTGGCGCGCCGGTGCCCCGCGAGCTGGTCTTCCGTCCAGGTGGCGGCGAACGCTTGCGCGAGGTCGGCGGCGGAGACCAGCTCCACCCCGGCGGAGCGCACCAGCTCGGCGGTGCCGGCGTCGAGGCGGGAGATGGTGGGCAGCTCGTTGCCGGGGCTGTACTGGGCGGCGAGGCGCCGATGGCCGGAGACCAGCCGCGTCAGCTCCTCGCGGTTCTTCTGCCAGGTGGTGTAGACCGACTTGGTGCCCGGCAGGTGGTCGAGCATGGCGGGCTCGAGGCCGTGGACGAGCTTCTTCGGCTCGCCCTCGCGGGGGATGAGATAGTAGCAGCGGCGGGTGACGAGCTTGCCCTCGCCGGCAAGGCCGAGGAGGTCGAGCCCGATAGGATCGTTGAGCTGGAAGCAGGCGAAGAACCACCCGTCGAGGCCGGCCTCGGCCAGGGCGGACTGGATGGCGGGAATCCGTTCGGCCAGCATGGCACCTCCCTTTCGAGGGCCGAATCGTATCAGACCGCCCGGCGACGAGTCCCCGGTCTGCCGGGGGAGGAAACCGAGCGCGATTTCCCCTAGAATCTGCACCTGGAATCGGCGCCGGATTTCACGGACACATCAGACAGAAAGGCAGGGACCGACCTCATGATAACCATCCGTCGCGCAGCGCTGTCTGCGTTCGTTTTCGCCCTGCTCCTCGCCGGAGCGCTCCACGCGGCCGGCGAAGGGCGGGTGATCTGCACGGTGGTGGACGAGACGAACACGCCGGTCGAGGGCGCCAAGGCCACCCTCACCCGGGCGGGCACCGGCTACAAGCTGGAGAAGGTCAGCGACAAGAAGGGGCAGATCATGCTCCTCATCCTGGACGGCACCCAGGAGTACCAGCTCCGCCTGGAGAAGCCCGGATACAAGCCCTACGAGGGGCCGTTGAAGCCCAAGGTCGAGGACACGCTGCGCCTCACCTTCACCCTGGCCAAGGCCGTGGAGGCCCCGGCCGCCCCCGCTGCCCCCAAAGAGATGTCGGGGAACGACAAGGCCATCCTCGCCTACAACGAAGGGGTGAACCTGCTGAAGACCAACAACCTCGCCGCCGCGGCGCCGAAATTCGAAGAGGCGGCCACCCTGAACCCGCAACTGGCCGAGGCTCAGAGCGCCCTCGCCGAGCTCTACCTGGAGCTGGGCCACCACTCCCAGGCGCTGGCCGCGGCCGACCGCTACCTGGCCCTGAAGCCGAACGACCCTCGGGGCTTAAGGGCGCGCTACGACGCCCTCAAGGCCGCGGGCGACGGCGCCAAGGCGCGGGCCACCCTGGAGGCTCTGGCGGCGGCCGATCCGAAGGGGGAGGGCACGGCCATCCGCTACTTCAACGAGGGCGCCGAGCTGACCCGGGGTGGCAAGTTCGACGAGGCCGCCACGTGGTTCGAGAAGGTGGTCGAGATCGCCCCCGCCGAGCCCAAGTTCGCCAAGGCCCACTACGTCCTCGGCCTGACCTATGCCAAGGACGAGAAGGACGCGGCGAAAAAGGCCCGGGCCAAAGAGCAACTCCAGACCTTCCTGCAGATGGCTCCCAACGATCCGGACGCGGCGACGGCGAAGCAGCTTCTGGACTATTTGAAGTAGCTACACCGGCAGCCGCAGCAGGGCCTCGCACCCGGGCTCGGGAGTACGGTTCTCCAGGGTGAGGGTGCCGCCGTGGGCTTCGGCGATCTGCCGGGAGAGGGCGAGGCCGATGCCCGTCCCTCCCGGCTTCGTGGTGTAGAAGGGGACGAAGAGGTTCTCGGTGTTCGAGAGGCCGGGGCCCTCGTCCTCCACCCGCACCTCGACGTGCGTGCCGTTCGTCCGCCAGCCCACCCCCACGCCGCCGCCGGTCAGCAGGGCGGCGTCCACGGCGTTGCGGATCAGGTTGATGAGGAGTTGCTCGATCTGGTCCGGGTCCGCCTCCAGGGTCACCTCGGGGCCGCGCTCGACGAAGACGGGGAGGCGCGTCTCCAGGACGGCGGTGCGCTGGATGAGCCGCGACAGCTCGCAGGGGGCGCGGCGCGGTGGAGGGAGGCGGGCGAGGCGGGCATAGGCCGCCATGAAACGGATCAACGCCTCCGAGCGGTTGCCGATCACCTCCAGGCCGCGCTCCATGTCCTCCTTCCAGTCCCCGGGCGGCGGCTCCCGGGTCAGCAGGCTGGCGAGGGTCGAGGCCATGGAGTGAATGGGCGCCAGCGAGTTGTTGAGCTCGTGGCCGAGCACCCGGATGAGGCGCTTCCAGGCTTGGCGCTCCTCCTCGCGCAGGGTGCGGGAGAGGTCGGAGATCACCAGCAGGCGATGCGGCAGGCCGCCCTCGCGGAAGGTGCTGCGCCGCACCTCCCAGCGCCCCGGTCCGCTGGCGAAGGTGCGGGAGAGGATGGGCGGGATCTCGCCTTCCAGCAGGTCCGCCAGCCCCAGCTCCTCCTCGGTATGGCCGCGGAGCCGCTCGCCCCGCTCGCCCAGCAGGCGCTCGCCGGCGCGGTTGACCAGCCGCAGCTTCCCGGAGTCGTCGAAGGCGAACACGGCCACGTCCACCTCCTCGACCACGCGGTGGAGCAGGGCCGCCGCCTCCACCGCCCCCAGCCGTTGCTCGCGCAGCACCTCGCCGATGGCATTGACCTCGCTCACCACCTGCGACAGGGCATCCGTCTCCTGAGGCGGGCGGGCGCGCAGGGAGAAGTCCCCCTCGCGCAACGCCGAGAGGAGGTTGGCCAGGGTCTGGAGCGGCCGCACCACCCGGTCGCGCAGCTTGAGGGCGAGCCACCCCCAGAAGAAGACGACGAACAGGGTCACCGTCCAGCGCAGCTTGAGGGTGTGGTCGTCGTGCCACGCGAAGACCAGGGAGAGGACGGCGCCGGGCAGGCCGGTGCCGAGGGCCAGGAGGAGGACGCGGTCCTCGAAGGCGAGGGCCGCTGGACGGTGGCGCCGGAACAGGCCGCGGAAGGCGACGCGGCGCGCCCGGGCGGCCGGCGCCTGCGGCACCGCCGGCTTCGCCAGCTCAGAGGCCATGTTTCTCCAGCCGGCGGTAGAGGGCGCTGCGGGAGAGCCCCAGCGCCTGCGCCGCCTGGCTGACGTTGCCGTAGCGGGCGAGCGCCTTCTGGATAAGGATTTTCTCCACGTCTTCGAGGGGGAGGTCCTCGAGGCGCGGCGGCGGGGCGGCTGGAGTGGCGGTCTGCAGCCCCAGGTCCTGGACCTGCACCCAGTCGCCGCGGCCCATCAGCACCCCGCGCTCCACCGCGTGGTCGAGCTCGCGCACGTTGCCCGGCCAGGGGTGGGCCAGCAGGGCGGAGCGCGCCCCCTCCTCGAGGCCGCGGAACGACTTGCGGTAGCGCAGGGCGTGCTGGCCGAGGAAGTGCTTGCCGAGGGGGAGGATGTCCGCCTGGCGCTCGCGCAGCGGCGGCAGGCGGATCTCCACCGTGTTGAGGCGGAACAGCAGGTCCTGGCGGAAGCGGCCGGCGGCCACCTCCTCCCGCAGGTCGGCGTTGGTGGCGGAGATGACGCGCACGTTGGCGGTGCGGGTCTTGGACGACCCCAGGCGCTCGAACTCGCCGGTCTCCAGCACCCGCAGGAGCTTGGCCTGCTGGCCGAGCGAGATGTTGGCGATCTCGTCGAGGAAGAGGGTGCCGCCGTCGGCCAGCTCGAAGCGGCCCACGCGGTCGGTCTTGGCGTCGGTGAAGGCGCCGCGGACGTGGCCGAACAGCTCGCTCTCGAACACCGCCTCGGAGAGCCCGCCGGTATTCACCGTCACCATGGGGACGCCGGCCCGGGCGGAGACGGCATGGAGGGAGCGGGCCACCACCCCCTTGCCGGTGCCGTTCTCGCCGGTGATGAGGACGTTGGCCTCCGACGGGCCGACGCGGGCGATGAGCTCCATCACCGGCCGCATCTCGGCCGATTCGGCGATGAGGGTGGGATCGGCCGGACCGCGCAGCAGCTCGTTCTCCGCCTCCAGCCGCTCGCCGCGGCGCAGGGCCCGGCGCAGGTCGGTCTGGTTGCGCAGGATGGAGACCAGGCGGGCGTTGTCCCACGGCTTTTCGACGAAGTCGCGGGCCCCCTGGCGCATGGCCTCGACCGCCAGGCCGACGTTGGCCCAGGCGGTCATCACCACCACGGGCAGGGCGTCGTCGAGGGTACGCAGGCGGGCCAGCAGCTCGAGCCCCTCGCGGCCGGAGGTGGTGTCGCGGGTGTAGTTCAAGTCCATCAGCACCGCGTCCAGCTCGCGACTGGTGACGGCCTGGAGGATCTCCGCCGGCGAGGCGGCGGTCGCGGTGTCGAACCCCTCCGCCTTGAGCAGCAGCCGCAACGCCTCGCGGACCTCCAGCAGGTCGTCGGCGATCAGCACGCAGGGCTTGGGGAAAAGCGCGTTCATGGTGAAGAAGTATAGAACCCTCACCACCATGGCCCCTTCCCCTTCTCCCAGGCGATCCGACGGATCGGTCCAATCGGACCGATCCGTCGGATTTGGGTGGGACCGGGAGAGGGGGTAGGGGGTGAGGGCAAAAAAAGGGCTGCCGCGATCGGGGCGGCAGCCTTCAAAGGCGCGCGAACATCACCCGCGCACGACGCGCGGGGTACCTATTCCTGTCTAGACCACTTCGAATCCGCTCTGCTTGAGCTCCCGCTTTTCGATCTCGCGCTGCACTCCCGTCTCTTCCTCGACGACGCGGCCGTCGAAGAGGTGGACGGTGCGCTGGGCGTAGCGGGCGAACCGGGGGTCGTGGGTGACCATGCAGATCGTCGCCCCCTCCTTGTGCAGCTCCTCGAGCAGCTCCATCACCGACTCGCTGTTGCGGGAGTCGAGGTTGCCGGTGGGCTCGTCGGCGAGCAGGATCGACGGCTTGCCGACCACGGCACGGGCCACGGCCACGCGCTGCTGCTGACCGCCGGAGAGCTGCGACGGGTAGTGCTTCATGCGGTGCGACATGCCCACCCGCTCGAGGGCCACCTGCACCCGCTCCCGCCGCTCCTTGGCCGCCATGCCGCGGTAGGTCAGGGGGAGCTCGACGTTCTCGTACACCGTGAGGTCGCCGATCAGGTTGAAGGCCTGGAAGATGAAGCCGATCTCCCGGTTGCGGATGCGAGCCCGCTCGGAGAAGGAGAGGTCGGCCACCTGCTTGCTGTTGAGCTGGTACTTGCCGTCGCTCGGCGTGTCCAGCAGGCCCAGGATGGAGAGCAGCGTGGTCTTGCCGCAGCCCGAAGGCCCGGCGATCGAAACGTACTCCCCATTGCGGATCTCCATGTGGATGCCGGAGAGCGCGTGGGTCTCGACCTCGTCGGTCAGGAAGACCTTGGTGACGCCGTCGAGGATGATCAGCGACTCGGAATTTGTGCTCATCGATTCCCCCTTGATGCTTCAGCCGTCGGTTCGAGTCGGACGGCGAGATCTCGTTTTAGTTCAACCTGATCTTGCTATAGCCGTCCTGCGCCGAGGTGTCCGACAGGATCACCTTGTCGCCGACCTGCAGGCCCTTGACGATCTCCACCGTGTTGACGGAGACGCGCCCCAGCTCCACCGGCACCCGCTCCGCCCGTTTGCCGTCCGCGGTCACCTTGAACATCTCGATCTTGCTGTTGGCCTGGCCGTAGGCGGGCCGGCTGACGTAGAGCACGTTGTTCAGCCGCTCGATCTCGATCGTGCCGTCGACCGAGATGTCCGGCCGGGCACCCTGGGGTAGCGGCCCCTCCAGGACCACGTCCACGATCACCGTGCCGTCCACCGCCGAGGGCGCGACCCGGAGCACCCGTCCGGGCACGATGCCGTTGCGGGTGTCGATCGAGGCCGTCTGACCCTTCAGCACGTCCTTGGCCTGCACCTCGGGGACGTGCAGCTCGGCCTTCAGGTTCTCCGGCCGGGCCACCCGCGCCAGGACCGTGCCCGGCGTCACCCGCTGGCCGACCTTCACGGGCATCTCCTGGAGCACGCCGTTGATCCCGGCCCGCACCTTGAGGGACTCCACCTGGCGCCGCTTCAGCTCGTAGGTGCCGCGCATCTGGTCCACCCGCGCCCGCTGGGCGGCGAGCTGGGCTTCCGTCGAACGCCGGCTCTGCTGGTAGCGGTCGACCTCGGTCTTCGCCTGCTTGGCGAGCTGGTCGGACTTGAGGCGCGACAGCTTGAAGTTCAGCTCGGGGATCAGCCCATCCTTGGCCAGCCGCTCGTCGGCCTCCACCTGCAGCTTCGCCTGGTCGCTCGCCGACTGCGCGGCGGTGACCGACGCCTGCTGGGCGAGGAGGTCGCTCTCCAGCTTCGCCTTCAGAGTGTCGTAGTCGGCCTGCGCCGCCTTGAGCTGCGACTCGGCCTCCAGGGCGCTCTGCTCCACCGCCGGGTCGACCATCTCCAGGAGGATCGTGTCCTCCTTCACCTGCACGCCCGGCAGCGCCGGGATGCGCTCGACGCGGCCGTCGACCGGCGCCGAGATCCAGCGCACGTCCACCGGCACCAGGGTGCCGGGGCCGCGCACCTGGCGCAGCATCTCGCCGCGCTTGACCTGGTCGATCAGCAGGGTCTCCGCCGACACCGTCGGCGCCGCCGGCTCCAGCCGCTTCACGAAGACGGTGACCAGCGCGACCACCGCGAGCCCTGCGACGATGAGAGCCGTCCGCCGCAGCCGGCGCTTCTGTGCTTGTCCAGTACGGGGTACGTCCATGCTCATAGCGTTTTCTCTCCCGTCCAAACTACGCATCGCGCGTGCCAATGTTTCAACCGGCGTAAGTGCTTGCAGCGTCGAATTTTAAGTGTTCTTTCACGGGCCAGTTCTGTCCGCTCGCGGGAATCGTCCATCCCAGAAGCGGACACTGTGCTAGCCTTTGAATAGAACCTATGAGCGCCGAACAGCATCGCCGATTCGCTCCCGCCGTCCTTGGTTTCGCAGTGATCACGGTGAGCGACAGCCGGGGCCCCGAGGACGACGTGGGCGGTCGTACCATCCGCGAGATGGCGATGGCAAGCGGCCATCGCATCGAGGATTCTACACTCGTCCGCGACGAAGTGGCCGCCATTCGCGCCGCGGTACGGGGAATGCTGGCCCGCCCCGGGGTCGACGTGGTGGTCGCCACAGGCGGCACCGGTTTCTCACCGCGCGACCTGACGCTGGAGGCGGTGGCACCCCTCTTCGATCGTCCGCTCGAGGGGTTCGGGGAGCTGTTCCGGATGCTCTCCTACCAACAGGTGGGTGCCGCAGCCATGCTCAGCCGAGCCGCCGCCGGCCTGATCGGCGACCGCGCGGTGTTCCTCCTCCCCGGCTCGCCGAAGGCGGTGACGCTGGCCATGGAGGCGCTGATCCTGCCCGAGGCGGGCCACCTGCTGAGCCAGGCGCGGCGGGCGACAACCTGAGCCCCCCGCCCAAGACCCTCATCACCCCGGCCCTCTTCTCCCAGCCTCCCCCCCGTCCGCCGGGAGAAGAGGGAGAAAGACCCCTCGCATCACCCGCCCTAGACCCTGCGTCCGCTGATCATCCGCCAGAGGATCAGCAGGACGATCGAGCCCAGGACGGCGATGAAGAAGCTCCGCAGGTCGAAGCCGGAGATGCCGCCGAAGCCGAGCAGGGTGGCGAGCCAGCCGCCCAGCACGGAGCCCACGACGCCGATGATGATGGTGATGATGCAGCCCCCCGGATCCCGCCCCGGCATCAGGAACTTGGCCACGGCCCCGGCGATCAGTCCGAACACGATCCACGACAGAAGCCCCATCGCCTGCATGTCCGTTCTCCTTTCTCGTCCGACATAGAATGTCCCCGCCATGGCCGAGACGAGCTCCACTCCCCAGTCCAGCGCCCGCCCCCGTCTGTTCCTGATCGACGGGTACTCGAACATCTTCCGCGCTTTCTATGCCATCCGCAACCTCTCCACCTCGCGGGGCGAGCCGACGAACGCCGTCTACGGCTTCGTTACCATGCTGCGCAAGCTGTTGCGCGAGGAGAAGCCCGAGCTGGTGGGGGTGGCGCTCGACGTCGGCAAGACCTTCAGGAGCGAGAAGTACGAGGACTACAAAGCCAACCGCCGCCCCATGCCCGAGGACCTGGCGAGCCAGCTCCCCTGGATCCGCCGGGTGCTGGAGGCCTACCGCATCCCCATCCTGGAGCTGGCGGGCTACGAGGCGGACGACGTGCTGGGGAGCCTCTCCTGCCGTGCCGCCGAGGCGGGCTACGACGTCGTCCTGGTGTCGGCGGACAAGGACCTCATGCAGCTCGTCGAGCCCCGGGTCGCCCTCTATCACACCGGCCGCAACAAGCTCTATGGCCCGCAGGAGGTGACGGAGGACTTCGGCGTGCCGCCGGAGAAGGTGGCGGACGTCCTCGCCCTGATGGGCGACTCGATCGACAACATCCCCGGCGTGCCGGGCATCGGCGAGAAGGGGGCGAAAGCGCTGATCCAGGAGCACGGCTCGCTCGACGCGCTGCTGGCCAGGGCCGGCGAGCTGACGCGCAAGGCCTACCGCGAGGGGCTGCTCGCCCACGAGGCGCAGGCCCGGCTGTCCAAGGAGCTCTCCACCATCCACACCAACCTGGAGATCCCCTTCGATCCGGAGGCGCTGCACCACGATCCGCCGGACACGGACGCGCTGCGCAAGCTGTTCACCGAGCTGGAGTTCTTCTCTCTGGCCGAGGAGCTGGGGCCGGCGGACGCCATGGCCGGCGCCGCCGGCGGTGAGGAGGTCCCGGCCGCCGAGGAGGCCGCGACCCCCGAGGCGTGGAACGCGGCGGCCGGGAAGCTGACGGGCGAGGTCTACGTCGCCGTCCTGGGGGAGGAGCCCCCCCTGGCCCTCGCCGTGACTGGCGGGGAGGCGGGGGAAGGGAGCCCTGTGGTGTACGCCGACTTCCGCCGCGACGGGATGCGGGAGGCGGCCCTCGCCACCCTCGATCGCTGGCTGGCCGACCCGGAGACGCGCCTGGCGGGCCACAACCTCAAGGAGGTCCTGCGTCTCTGCGTCCGGGGTCCCCTCTGCCGGGCCCCGCTGTTCGACGCCATGCTCGTCTCCTATCTCCTGAAGCCCTCCATCCACGGGCACTCCCTGGACGAGCTGGCCCTGGAGCGGCTGGCGCGCAAACCCTTGACGCCCAAGGACGTGGGCTGGGACCGCGGCCAGGAGCCGGCGGTGGGCGACTCGCGCCTGGCGGCCTACGCCGGCGAGCGGGTGCTCCTCGCCCGCCGCCTCGCCGGCGAGATGCGCCGGGAGCTGGACGCGAGCCCGCTCGCCAAGGTCTATGCCGAGATCGAGGTCCCCCTGCTGCCGGTCCTGCTGGGTCTGGAGGAGGCGGGCATCCTGCTCGACGTCGACTATTTGAAGCAGATGTCGGAGGAGCTGGGCCAGGAGATCGAGAGCCTGGAGGAGGAGATCTTCAAGCAGGCCGGCGAGCGGTTCAACCTGGGCTCGCCGCAGCAGCTCGGCGTCGTCCTCTTCGAGCACATGGGCCTGCCCGTCCTCAAGCGCACGCAGAAGACGAAGAGCTACTCGACCGGCGCCGAGACGCTGGAGGAGCTGGCGGTGCGCGGCTTCCCCATCGCCCAGAGCCTGCTGCGCTACCGCGAGCTGACCAAGCTCAAGTCCACCTACGTCGACGCCCTGCCCGCCCTGGTGGGGCCGGACGGCCGTCTCCACACCCGCTTCAACCAGGCGGTGGCGGCCACCGGGCGCCTCTCCTCGGCCAACCCCAACCTGCAGAACATCCCCGTGCGCACCGAGCTGGGGCAGCGCATCCGCAAGGCCTTCATCGCGCCGCCGGGGTACGTCCTGCTGGTGGCGGACTACAGCCAGATCGAGCTGCGCATCCTGGCCCACATCGCGGAGGAGGCGGAGCTGATCCGCGCCTTCCTGGCCGGCGAGGACATCCACCGCGCCACCGCCGCCATCGTCTTCGGCTCCGCTCCGGAGCTGGTGACCGCGGAGCAGCGGCGGGCGGCGAAGACCATCAACTTCGGCATCCTCTATGGCATGAGCGCCTTCGGCCTCTCCCAGGCGCTGAGCATCCCGTCCAGGGAGGCCGACAAGTTCATCAAGGCCTACCTGGACCGCTACCCCGGGGTCCGCCGCTACGTGGAGGAGACTCAAGCCAGCGCCGAGAAGGAGGGGAAGGTGGAGACCCTCTACGGCCGCGTGCGCTGGCTGCCGGACATCCAGAGCAAGAACTGGAACCTGCGCGAGAACGCCCGTCGCATGGCCATCAACGCCCGCATCCAGGGCACGGCCGCGGATCTCCTGAAGATCGCCATGATCGCCATCGACTGCCGCCTGCGCGCCGAGTTCCCGCACAGCCGTCTCCTGCTGACCGTCCACGACGAGCTGGTCCTCGAGGTCCCGGAGCAGGACGCCGAGCCGGTGGCGGCGCTGGTGAAGAAGGAGATGGAAGGGGTGGCGAGCCTCGCCGTGCCGCTGGAGGTGGAGGTGGGCTGGGGGACGAGCTGGTACGAGGCGAAGGGGTAAGCGGCATCGCTCATCGGTTCTTTGGCGTCTCGCCTCAACCTTGAAACGGTCGGTCCCGAGCTTGCCGGGCTCCGGATCGAGCTTGAGGAGGGACGCCGCAAGCCTGGAGCCGAGCCGACCGAGCCTGCCACGATGCGTCTCAAGCATCCCTCGCCTCGCATCAGGCTCGGCGCGTCCCCCTCCAAGGCTGAGATGACCCGTTCCAGGTCTGCGACGACTGGCGTCAGTTCTGGGACGGGACCTGTCAAGCCTGGAACGAGGCGACTCAGGCTCTCCCCGATCTGTCGCAACCCAGCCGCGTCCTGCTCCGAGCTTGCGTCGACTCGTCTCAAGACGGCGCGGTCTGGCGCAAGCTCGGGGCAGGGTTAGCTGAGGTTACAGCGGGACGACCCGAGCTTGAGCTGATCCGTCCCAGGCCTGACACGTAGCGAAGCAAGCCTGGCGGGGGCGGTGCGAGGTTGGCTGGAGGCGCCGCAAGGTTGGAATGACCCGTCGCGAGCCTGGTACTGGATGCCTCAAGGTTCCCTCACCCCACCGCCACCGGCGCGTTCGCGTACACGAACTCGACCGGCCGCTCGACGCCTTCGGAGAGGCTCTTGTGGACCGGGCAGGTCAGGGCGGCGTTCTCCAGCTTCTTCCTCTGCTCCGCGGTGAGGCCCGTCGGCATGGTGATGGTCGCCGGGATGGCGCCGATCCGCCGCGGGTTGGCGGCCATGTGCTTCTCCAGACGGAAAGAGAGGCCGGTGAGGTCGATCCCCTCCCGCTCGCCGACGATGGCGATCAGGGTCAGCATGCAGGCGCCGAGGGCGGCCGCTGCCAGGTCGGTGGGGGAGAAGGAGCTGCCGTCGCCCTGGTTGTCCACGGGGGCGGCGGTGCGGATCACGGTGCCCGAGGGGCCGTGGGTCAGCTCCGTCTTGAGGTTGCCGATGTATCTGCCAGTGATCTCGACGGCCATGGGAGGTCTCCTTGAAGGTCCGCCCGCAAGTCTACCAGTCCCGTCCAGCCCTGGCGTTGTAAGCTCGGGGTCAGCGATGCGGGTGACCTTTTTTCTCGATGCTCTCGACGCTGAGGACGATGAGGAAGACCTCGACGGCCTGCGGCGCCTCGATCCGGACCGCGACTGGCGATCCTTTCAGCGTGGCGAGCAGGTGTGGGTCCTCCAAACCTACCTGCGCCTGGCGCGGGCGGGCCGGCCCGTGGAGCTCGCCGCGGCGCCGCCCGGAGAGGGACTGATCGTCTTCCACGCCAAGCAGGCCCGCGCCCTGCGGCGTCAGCGGCACCTCCTGGGGGACGCCGTCCTGGTGGCCGCGCGGGCGGACAACCGGCAGCCGCTCATCGCCGACTTCGAGATCGTGCAGAACGGCCGCTTCGCCGACGGCCGGCGGCGGTTCCACGTCCCCCACTGGCCGCAGCCGGGGCTCCTCCCCCGCGATCCGGCGCGCGGCACGGCCATCCGGCGCCTCGTCTACAAGGGGTTCGACGGCAATCTCCACCCCGACTTCCGTGGGCCGGAGTGGCGGGAGCTGCTGGCCGCCCGGGGCATCGAGTGGGTGGTGGACGCGGCGCGGTTCGCCGGCCGTGACACGGACTCGCAGGCCCTGGACTGGCCGGATTTCCGGGCGGCGGACCTGGTCCTCGCCGTCCGCCCTGAGGGCCGCTCGACGAACAAGCCGGCGTCGAAGCTGGTCAACGCCTGGCTGGCGGGAGTGCCGGCGCTGCTCGGGCCGGAGATCGCCTACCGGGAGCTGCGCCGCTCGGAGCTGGATTATTTCGAAATCTCCTCCCTCGCCGAGGCGCGCTCGGCGGTGGACCGGCTGCTGGGCGATCCGGGCCTGTACGAGGCCATGGTGGAGAACGGCCGGGCCCGGGCCGCTGAATTCACCGCCGAGGCGCTCCTCCCGCGCTGGGAGACGCTGCTGTTCGAGACGATCCCCGCCCTCGTCCCGCCCCGCTGGAGCCGGCGGGTGCCCCTGGCCCTGCGGGCGGCGGGGCGCTGGCTGGGGCGGACGGCGACGCTGCGGCCGGCGCGGTAGGATATCGTTCCACCATGAGCACGTCCCCTCCGAGCTTCCCCGACCTCGCCGGCAAGGTGGTGGTGGTGACCGGCGCCTCCCGCGGCATCGGCGAGGCCGTGGCCCTCGGCTTCGCCGCAGCCGGCGCCCGCCTGGTGCTGGCCAGCCGCAAGGCTGAGGGCGGCCTCACCGCGGTGGCCGGGAAGATTCAATCGCAGGGAGGTGAGGCCGTGGCCGTCGCCTGTCACACCGGCCGGATGGCCGACGTCGAGGCCCTGGCCGCGCGGGCAAAGGAGGCCTTCGGCGGCGTCGACGTGCTGGTGAACAACGCCGCCACCAACCCCCACTACGGCCCGCTGCTGGCGGCGGCGGAGGGGCAGTGGGACAAGACGTTCGAGGTCAACGTCAAGGGCTACGCCCACACGATTCGCGCCTGTCTGCCGCTGATGAAAGAGCGGGGGGGCGGCGCCGTGGTCAACGTCGCCTCGGTGGCGGGCCTGGTGCCGCACTCGGGGCTGGGGGTCTACGGCGTCAGCAAGGCGGCCGTGATCATGCTGACCCGGACCCTGGCGATGGAGCTGGCGCGGGAGAACGTGCGCGTCAACGCCATCGCTCCGGGGCTGATCGAGACCCGTTTCAGCGAGGCCCTGTGGGCGACGCCCGAAATGCGGGAGCGCGCCCTGCGGTCCATCCCCCAGCGGCGGATCGGCCAGCCGGAGGACCTGGTGGGCGCGGTGCTGTACCTGGCGAGCGACGCCGCCCGCTTCACCACCGGCGCGGTGCTGGTGATCGACGGCGGTCAGACGCTGGGGGGGGCCTACTGATCCCCCGCTTGATCTCCCGCTTGATCTCCCGCCTTGGCCCCCGCCATCGTCTCGCCCAGCGCCGCCACGTCCCGCAGGAGTTCGTCCGCCTTGCCGTGCAGCCACTCGGATTCCAGGGCGGCGAAGAGGTGGTCGCGGCGCTCGCGGTTCTGGCGGGCGAGGGCGATGAGGCCGGACTCGCGGGGACGGCGGCGCTCGGCGCGGAGGCGGACGGGGTCGGGGCTGTCGGCGAGGGAGAGCTCCAGGACGCGGCGCGTGCGCTCGGCGGCGGCCTCCTCGACGGCCTCCCTCAGCTCGTCTTCCAGGACGTGGGCGTCGTGGAGGTCGCCCAGCAGGTCCTGCAAAGTCTTGAAGCGCTTGATCACGGGGGCCGCCTCCGGGAGGTCCTCGGCGAAGGGCTCCAGAAGGTAGCGCACGCGCTTGGCGCTGATCCGCGCCTTGTGCGCCTCCTCCTTGTCGTCCGCCTGCCGGACCAGGGCGAGGTGGGACTTCAGATCGGCGACCTGATTGCGGAGGATCCGGGCCGTCGCCTCGCCGAGGGTGGGGGACGACGCCCCGGGATCGAGGAAGACCTGGGTCCGGTAGGCCGACAGTTTGCGCCGCAGGTCGCAGTCGAGGTCGGGAAAGTCCCGCTCGACCTCCTCCCGGAGATCGCCGTAGGCGTCCCGCATCCGGCCGTGGAGGCGCGCCAGCATCCAGGCGAGCCCCCGGCGTTGTTGAGGGCCGAGGTGGGGGCCGCGGTCGCGCAGCCATTTGAGCTGGACTTCGGCGTCCCGCCCGGGGCCGGTGGCGCCGGCCAGGCGCTTGAGGCGCCGGGCGAGCTTCCTGGGGACGCTGTCCTGCAGCAGGTCGTCGTAGGCGCGCAGGCAGCTCCGCAGCCGGCGCAGGGCGACGCGGAAGTCGTGGAGGGCGTCGGCGTCGTCCTCGTCCTTCAGGCGCGGCCGGGCGTCGGCGGCCTGGTCGAGGTAGGAGAGGGCGATGAGGCGGGCACCCTCTGCGGGCGGGCGGGCGAGGAGGCCGGAGGTCATCGCAATCGTCGGCCTTCGGCCTACTCGGCCAGGTCCCGGAGCTGGCCCGGCGTCAGGGCCCAGAGGAGGGTTGCCGTGCCGGCGCCCACCTCGCCGGAGAACTCGAGCAGACAGGCGCCCCCCTTGCGGAAGGCGAAGAGCCGCCGCTCGCTGCCGGTGAGCAGCCAGGAGAGGATGAGGCTGATGCTCGGCTCGTGCCCCACGGCGGCGAGGGTCTCGGCCTTCTGCTTGCGCAGCCAGCGCAGGAAGTCGGTGGGCGTCGCCTCGGGGGAGAGCTCCTCGATCTCCACCTCGGCGAGGCCGCCGTAGACGGAGTCGACGATGGCGGCGGTCTGGGCGGCGCGGGTCAGGGGGCTGGTGGCGAGCAGGTCGATCCCGGGGAGGACCTGCTTCAGGCCCCGGGCGCCCTGCTTCATCTTCTTGCGCCCCTCGTCGGTGAGCGGGCGCAGGCGGTCGTCCTTGCCCGTACGGGCGAAGTCCTCTTGCTCTTCGGCGATGGCGTGACGGAGGAGGAGAAGCTTCATTCAGGTGCACCTCTCAGGGTGAACGTTATCGCGCGAGATGTGTGTATGCAAAGTCGATGCAAAGTCAAGGGTGTGACAACCGCCCCGGGCGGGCTAGTAGGCTCCGGGAGTTGCCTGCGCCCTTTTTCCGGTCTCCCGTGATAGCTTTTTCGCCGACCGCGGGGAGGACCTGGAGCCAATGGCCGAAGCTCAGACTCTGCAGAGGACGCCGCTCTACGACTGCCATCTGGAGGCCGGAGCGAAGATGGTGGACTTCGCCGGCTGGGAGATGCCGGTCCAATATCAGGGGGTAATCGACGAGCACCGGGCGGTGCGCACGGCGGCGGGCCTCTTCGACGTCTCCCACATGGGCGAGGTGCGGGTGCGGGGCGCGGGCGCCGAGGCGTTCCTGCAGCGGCTCACCCCCAACGACGTGGCCAAACTCGTTCCCGGCCGCGCCCATTACAGCGGCCTGCTCACCGAAGAGGGGACCTACGTCGACGACGTGCTGGTCTACCGGCTGGCCGCCGACGACTTCCTGGTGGTGGTCAACGCCTCCAACGCGGAGCGCGATTTCGCGTGGATCGCCGCGAGGGCCAACGGCGAAGCTGAGGTGAGCAACGAGAGCGATCAGTACGCCCTGCTCGCCCTTCAGGGGCCGAAGGCGTTGGAGATCCTGACCCCCCTGGCGACGCCCGGCACCCCGGCAGTCAGTGAGCTCAAGTACTACGGCTTCCGCCAGGGCGAGGTGGCCGGGGTGCCGGCCCTCATCTCCCGCACCGGCTACACGGGGGAGGACGGCTTCGAGCTGTACCTGGCGCCGGCGGACGCGCCGGCCGTCTGGCGCCGGCTGGTCGCGGCGGGCGCTGCGCCGGCCGGCCTGGGAGCGCGGGACACCCTGCGCCTTGAGGCGGCCATGGCCCTCTACGGTCATGAGATCGACGACACCACCACCCCCTTCGAGGCCGGCCTCGGCTGGGTGGTGAAGCTCGACAAGGGGGAGTTCCTGGGGCGCGGCGCCCTGCTCGCCCAGAAGGCGCAGGGGGCGCCCCGCAAGCTGGTGGGCTTCGAGGTCGAGGGGCGGGGAATCGCGCGCCAGGGTCATGGGGTTGTCTCGGACGGAGCGCCGGTCGGCGCCGTCACCAGCGGCACCTGGAGCCCGACGTTCGAGAAGGCGTTGGGGATGGCCTACGTGCCGCCGGCGCTGGCGGCGACCGGCACGCGGCTGGCGCTCGACGTGCGCGGCAAGACGCTGCCGGCGGTGGTCGTCGACCTCCCCTTTTATCGCCGCCCGCGCTAAAATGGTGGTCTAACCAGCTCAATTCAAACGGGAGGGTCGAAAGAGGCATGTACCCGAGCGAGAATCTCTATTCGCGAGAGCACGAGTGGATCCGCGTCGAGGACGACATTTGCGTGCTCGGCATCACGGAATTCGCGCAGGCGGAGCTGGGCGAGGTGGTGTTCGTCGAGCTCCCCGAGACAGGTCAGGTGTTCGACACCGGCGACGAGCTCGGCACCATCGAGTCGGTCAAGGCCGTGGCCGAGGTCTACACGCCCGTGGCGGGCGAGGTGGTCGAGGTCAACGAGGCGGTGACCGACGATCCGGAGCTGCTCAACGAAGACCCGCACGGCGAGGGCTGGTTGATCAAGCTCCGGTTCTCCTCCGCGTCCGATCTCAAGGACCTCATGAATGCCGAGCAGTACGAGGAGTACGTGAAGAGTGGAGAAGCTTGACGATTCACCTCAGGTAGCGGGTGTCTTGGCGCTCGGAGACGACCTGCCGGAACCAGAGGCGGGCGGCGCCGCCGTCCTCGATCCCACCGACACCTTCGTCCGCCGCCATCTCGGGTCGAGCGGCGGCGAGGTCCGGCAGATGCTTCAGACGCTGGGCCTCGGCTCCGTCGAGGAGCTGGTGCGGGAGACGGTGCCCGAGTCGATCCGGCGCACGGCCCCTCTCGCCCTGGCCGGCCTGCCCGAGCGGGAGCTGGGCGAGCGGGAGCTGCTGGAGTCCCTGCGCCGCATCGCGGAGAAAAACCGGGTCTTCCGGTCCTATCTCGGCATGGGCTACTCCGGCACCCTCACCCCCGGAGTCATCCAGCGCAACGTCCTGGAGAATCCCGGCTGGTACACGCAGTACACGCCCTATCAGTCCGAGATCTCCCAGGGGCGTCTGGAGGCGCTGCTCAATTTCCAGACCCTGGTGGAGGACCTGACGGGCCTGCCCATCGCCAACGCCTCGCTGCTCGACGAGGGCACCGCCGCGGCCGAGGCCATGCACCTGTGCCACGCCGTCGCGGACGACGACGGGAAGAACGCGTTCTTCGTCGCCCGCGACTGCCATCCGCAGACGATCGCGGTGGTCCAGACCCGCGCCGGCGCCCTGGGCGTCGAGGTGCGGGTGGGCGACCCGGCGGCCGTCGACTTCTCGGGCGGTGACCTGTTCGGCGTCCTCCTCCAGTATCCGGCGACCGACGGCCGGGTGGTGGACTACGCGCCGCTCGCCGAGCGGGCCCACGCCGCCGGCGCCCTGGTGGTGGTGGCCGCCGACCTGCTGGCGCTCACCCTGCTGCGCCCGCCGGGCGATTTCGGGGCCGACGTGGCGGTGGGCTCGGCCCAGCGCTTCGGCGTGCCCATGGGTTACGGCGGGCCGCACGCGGCCTTCCTCGCCACCCGGGAGGAGCACAAGCGCCAGCTTCCCGGCCGGGTGATCGGCGTCTCCAGGGACCGCCATGGCCGGGTCGCCTACCGCATGGCCATGCAGACCCGCGAGCAGCACATCCGCCGCGAGAAGGCCACCAGCAACATCTGCACGGCCCAGGTGCTGCTGGCCATCATGGCGGGGATGTACGCCGTCTATCACGGTCCCGAGGGGCTGAGGGCCATCGCCCGCCGGGTGCACGCCCTGGCGGCGACCCTGGCCGAGGGGCTGCGCCGGCTGGGCTTCGGCGTTTCCCGCGAGCCGTTCTTCGACACCCTGCAGGTGGACCTGGGCTCCCGCTCAGTCGACGAGGTGCTGGCTGCCGCCCGCGAACGGGAGATCAACCTGCGGCGCCTGGGCGATCACTCCGTAGGCGTCGCCCTGGACGAGACGGCCACCGCCGCGGACCTCGACGACCTGCTGGCGATCTTCGCCGGGAGTGCCGGCAGAGATCCAGGGTTCAAGGCGGAGGAGATTGCCGCGGGGATCAACCGGATCGACCTCGCGCTGCCGGCGCCCCACGCCCGCACCTCGCCGTACCTGACGCACCCGGTGTTCAACAGCTTCCACACCGAGCACGAGATGCTGCGCTACATCAAGCGGCTGGAGGCCCGGGACCTCTCCATGGCCACCTCCATGATTCCGCTCGGCTCGTGCACCATGAAGCTCAACGCCACCTCCGAGATGGTGCCGGTGACCTGGCCGGAATTGGGGGCGATCCACCCCTTCGCCCCGGCGGATCAGACGGCGGGCTACCAGGAGCTGTTCCGCACCCTGGAGGCGTGGCTGTGCGAGATCACCGGCTTCGCGGCCTGCTCGCTGCAGCCCAACGCCGGCTCCCAGGGCGAGTACGCGGGATTGATGGTCCTCCGCGCGTACCACGAGGCCCGGGGCGACGGGCACCGCGACATCTGCCTGATCCCCGTCTCGGCCCACGGCACCAACCCGGCATCGGCGGCGATGGCCGGCCTCAAGGTGGTGGTGGTGGCCTGCGACGAGGGCGGCAACGTCGACCTCGCGGATCTGAAGGCCAAGGCGGAGCAGCACCGCGACCGCCTGGCGGCGCTGATGGTGACCTACCCCTCCACCCACGGCGTGTTCGAGGAGGGGATCCGGGAGATCTGCCGCATCGTCCACGATCACGGCGGCCAGGTCTACATGGACGGCGCCAACATGAACGCCCAGGTGGGGCTCTGCCGGCCGGGCGACTTCGGCGCCGACGTCTGCCACCTGAACCTCCACAAGACCTTCTGCATCCCCCATGGCGGCGGCGGCCCGGGCATGGGGCCGATCTGCGTCGCCCCGCACCTCGCGCCGTTCCTGCCGGGTCATCCGGTGATCCACACCGGCGGCAGCGAGGCGATCGGTCCGGTATCGGCGGCCCCCTGGGGGAGCGCCAGCATCCTCGTCATCTCCTGGGTCTACATCGCCCTGATGGGTGGGCGGGGCCTGACGGCGGCGACCGGGATGGCGATCCTCAATGCCAACTACATGGCGGCGCGGCTGTCCAGGCACTACCCCGTGCTGTACTCAGGGAAGCAGGGACGGGTGGCGCACGAGTTCATCCTCGACCTGCGGCCGTTCAAGACCACGGCGGGCATCGAGGCCGAGGACGTGGCCAAGCGCCTCATGGACTACAGCTTCCACGCCCCGACGATGTCGTTCCCCGTGGCCGGGACGCTGATGATCGAGCCCACGGAGAGCGAGTCTAAGCGTGAGCTCGACCGGTTCTGCGATGCCATGATCCGCATCCGCGAGGAGATCCGGGCGATCGAGGACGGGCGGGTGGACCGCCAGGGCAACGTGCTCAAGAACGCTCCCCACACGGCGGACGACATCATGGCCGCGGAGTGGAACCGGCCGTACACCCGCGAGCAGGCGGCGTTCCCGGCACCCTGGGTGCGGGAGCGCAAGTTCTGGCCGTACGTCGCCCGGGTGGACAACGTCTGGGGCGACCGCAACCTGATGTGCTCCTGCCCGCCGGTGGAGAGCTATGCCTGAAGGCCGGTGACGCCCCGGTGATTCCCCCGTCTCGCGACTGGAGCCGTCTGGAGGTGATCCTCCTCGGGCTGTTCCTGGCCTGCTGGACGCTGAGCCTCCTCTCCTTCCTCCACGTGCTCTCCCTGGCGGGGAGCCTGCCGCTGGCCCTCTACCCTTACTACGCCGTGGCGGTGGCGCTGGGCTGGGGGTTCGGCATCCTCTACGTCCAGCGGACCCGCGGCTTCGACCCGCAGCTCCGCCGCCGCTTTCTCTTCATCTACTACCTCGGTCCGCCGGCCGTCCTGGTGCTGCTGCGGGCCATGGCGCCCGTCGTCGATCAGCGGGCCGCACCGCTGGTCCCACTGTGGGCCTTCGGGGTGTTCTCGATCCTGTTCCTGGTGCCCGTGACGATGAAGTTCCCGGGGCGGGCGGGGTAGCAGGAGCTCCAGGGACGGCAGGGACAACAGGGACGGCAGGGACACGAAGAGGCTTCCTCGTCCTTGTTGTCCCTGAAGTCCCTGCTGTCCCTGAGGTCCCTGATGACCCCGTGCTAGCATCGCTCCGCGATGCGTGACGTCCTCACCCACCCCCACGTCGACTCCCTCGTCTCCGACCTCGCCGGCCGGGGCTCGGTGCTGGTCGCCTATTCGGGCGGAGTGGACTCCGCGGTGGTGGCGGCCCTGGCCTGGCGGGCGGTGGGCGAGCGGGCCCTGGCGGTGACGGCGGCGGCGGAGACGCTGGCCGGGGCGGAGCTCGATCACGCGCGACGGCTGGCGGCCGAGATCGGCATCCGTCACGAGGTGGCCACCTACAGCGAGCTCGACGACCCGGAGTTCGTGGCCAACCCCAGCCACCGCTGCTACGCCTGTCAGGGGATGCGCATGGGCACCATGGTCCGCCTGGCCGCGGAGCGGGGGTACGCCGTGGTGTGCGATGGTACCAACGCCTCCGATCCCGGGCCGGACCGGCCGGGGTTGCGGGCCGTCCAGGAGAGCGGCGTCTACTCCCCCCTCCTCGCCCACGGCGTGGACAAGGCGGCGACCCGGGAGATCGCCCGCTCTCTGGAGCTCTCGGCGTGGGACCGGCCGGCCAACGCCTGCCTCTCGTCCCGCATCCCCCACGGCCAGCTCGTCACCCTCGGCAAGCTGCGGCGCATCGAGGCCGCCGAGGAGGTGCTGGCGGGCGCCGGGTTCCGAGTCGTCCGCGTGCGCCACGACCAGGGGGCCGCCCGCGTCGAGGTGGGACCCGGCGAGGTGGCTCGCCTGGCGGCGATCTGGAACGAGATCGAGCCTCGACTGCAATCCCTCGGCTTTGAGCGGGTCGAGCTCGATCCTCAGGGGTACCGCCGGGGCGGAGCCGATCTGAGTTGAATCCCGAGCAGCTTCAACGTCTCCTGGAAGCCGTGGCCGCCGGGGAGGTCTCCCCCGAGGCGGCCCTGAAAAACCTCGCCGAGCTCCCGTACGCCGACCTCGGGTTCGCCAAGCTGGACCTCCATCGCGAGCTGCGCAACGGCCTGCCCGAGGCCGTCTACGCCGAGGGGAAGCGGACGGAGGACCTGAAAGCCATCGTGGAGCGGATGCTGCGCGCCCACGGCCGCGTCCTCCTCACCCGGGTGCGGCCCGAGGCGGCGGCGGAGCTGCTCGCCGGGCATTCCGAGGCCGTCTACCACGAGCGGGCGCGGATCCTCGCCGTGGGCGGCCCGCCGGCGCCCCTGCCCGGCGCCATCGCCGTCCTGGCGGCGGGCACCTCGGACCTCGGCGTGGCCGAGGAGGCGGCGGTCTGCGCGAGCTGGTTCGGCCACGCGGTGGAGCGGTGCTACGACGTGGGGGTCGCCGGCCTCCACCGGCTGCTGGGGAATCTTCAGGCCATCCGCCAGGCCGACGTGGTGATCGCCGTGGCGGGCATGGACGGCGCCCTGCCCACGGTGGTGGCGAGCCTGGTGCCGGCGCCCGTCGTGGCGGTGCCCACCAGCGTCGGCTACGGCGCCAGCTTCGGCGGCCTCGCGGCGCTCCTCACCATGCTCAACGGCTGCGCTCCCGGGGTGGGCGTGGTGAACATCGACAACGGCTACGGCGCGGCCGTGCTGGCCAGCCGCATTGCTCGCGTCGGCCGCGTCGGCCGCCGTTCCACCAGCATGGCGTCGCCGTAGGAGTAGAACCGGTAGCCCTCCCGCACCGCCTCCTCGTAGGCGGCGAGGACCCGCTCGCGGCCGGCGAAGGCGGAGACCAGCATCAGCAGCGTGGAGCGAGGGAGGTGGAAGTTGGTGAGCAGGGCGTCCACCACCTGGAAGCGGAAGCCGGGGGTGATGAACAGCTCGGTCGCGCCGGCCCCCGGGCGGACCGTGCCCTCTCCCGCGAGCGCCGCCGACTCCAGGGTCCGCACCACGGTCGTCCCCACGGCCACGACGCGCCCCCGCTCGCGGGCGTGGCGGATCGCGGTCGCGGCCTCCTCGCCGATCTCGTAGCGCTCGCGTTCCATGCGGTGGTCCTCGATCCGCTCCGCCGTCACCGGCTTGAAGGTGCCGATCCCCACGTGCAGCGTCACCCGGGCGATCGCGACACCCGCGGCGGCGATCTCCTCCAGCAGCCGCGCCGTGAAGTGGAGGCCGGCCGTGGGGGCGGCCACGGCGCCGGGGGAGCGGGCGTAGACCGTCTGATAGCGCTCGCGGTCCTCGGGCGTGTCCGGCCGGTGGATGTAGGGGGGGAGGGGGACGTGCCCCAGCCGGTCCAGATGGGGCTCCACCGGCGCCGAGAAACGCAGGCGGTGTCGACCGTCCTCCCGCTTGTCGGTCACCTCGGCGGTGAGGTCTGCGTCGAGCTCGATCACGGTCCCGGGCCGCGCCCTTTTCCCCGGCTTCACCAGCGCGTCCCACTCCAACTCGTCGAGACGCTCGATCAGCAGCAGCTCCATTCGTCCACCGGTCTGGCCGATGCTCCCGGCCCGGCGGCCGAAGAGACGCGCGGGGATCACCCGCGTGTCGTTGAGCACCAGCAGGTCTCCCGAGTGCAACAGGCGGGGGAGGTCCCCGACCCGGGCATGGCGGTCCGGACCTTCGCGGTCGAGCACCAGCAGGCGGCTCTCCCCCCGCGGGGCCGCCTCCTGGGCGATGCTCGCCGCCGGCAGCTCGTAGTCGAAGTCGCTCGTCAGCACTGTTCAGACGATGGTGACCTGGCGCAGGACGCCGAGGGCGATGAAGAGGGCAACCACCATCAACCCGCCCGCCGTCCAGAACGGCCAGGCCGCGCCGGCGGCGCCGAAGAGGAAGGTGCCGGCGGCGGGCCCCAAGGCGCGGGCCAGGGCCCCGAAGCTGCGGGAGAGGCCGATGGTGCTCCCCTGCGAGCTCTCGTCGGTCAGCCGCGAGAGCAGACCGAGGCTCGACGGGTTGTGCACCCCCTGGCCCACGGCGAGGAGGCCGAGGCTCACCAGCAGCAGCCAGAGCTGGGACAGGGGAAGGATGACGAGGCCCAAGGCCATCAGCACGATCCCCGAGAGGATCAGCGACCGCTCGCCGTAGCGCTTCACCAGCCGCCCCAGCAGCCCGCCCTGGACGATGACCAGGATGACGCCCACGAAGACGAAGAGCCACGACGTCTGCCGCACTCCGAAGCCGAAGCGCTGCTGGCAGAAGAGGGCGAGCGTCGCCTCCATCATCGAGAAGCAGAACATCACCAGGAAGAAGAGGAGCATGAGCCCGCGCAGCGGGCTGTCGCGCCAGACGATCGCCAGGTCGGACCAGCCGAGCCACGAGCCGCGGGTGGCCCGGCCTCGCAGCTCCGGGGAGAGCGACTCGGGCAGGCCGAAGAAGGCGACGAGCAGGTTCGCACCCGAAAGCATCGCCGCGGCGAGGGGCACGATTCGCGGATCGCCCGCATGAGCCAGGATGCCCCCCAGCGCCGGCCCGAGGACGAAGCCGAGGCCGAAGGCGGCGCCCACCAGTCCCATGGCCTTCGACCGCTCCTCGGGCGCCGAGACGTCCGCCATGTAGGCTTGGGCGATGGCATAGTTCGCCGCCGCCAGGCCGGAGAGGGAGCGGGCGAGGAGCAGCACGGCGTAGTTGGGGGCTGCGGCAAAGAGCACGTAGGCCACCACACTGCCGGTGATCGAGAAGAGGAGCACCGGCCGCCGGCCCACCCGGTCGGAGAGGCGCCCCAGGAGCGGCGCGAACACGAGCTGGGTCAGGCTGTAGGAGGTGAACAGCAGACCGATCTGGACCGGCGTGGCGCTGAACCGCTCGGCGTAGAACGGCAGCAGCGGGAGGATCATCCCGAAGCCGACGAGGTCGAGGAGGATGGTCAGGAAGACGGTGAGCCGGGCTCGCCGTCCGACGGGCTGGCGTGGTTCGTTCACAAGCGCGGCAGTGTAGCAGCCCTGGGGTTGAAGGTGTCCTGGAGGCCATCGGCCAGCAGGTTGAAGGCGATGACCGTGAGAGCCAGGGCGGCGCCCGGGAAGGTGGCCACCCACCAGGACTGGAGGAGGACGTCCTGGCCTTCGGAGATCATGTTTCCCCAGCTCGGAATGGGCGGCTGGAGGCCGAGGCCGAGGAAGGAGAGGGCCGCCTCCAGGAGGATCATGTCGGCGATCTGGAGTGTCGCGCGGATGGCCGCGGGCGTATAGGCGTTGGGCAGCAGGTGGCGCCAGAGGATGGCGAAGGGGGACAGCCCCAGGCCGCGGGCGGCGAGGATGAACTCCCGGTTCTGAAGGCTCAGGATCTCCGCCCGGGTGAGCCGGCTGATGGCCATCCAGCCCGTGGCCCCCAGGATCACCACGATCAATCCGGGGCCGGGATGGAGGAAGGCCGAGAGCGCCATCATCAGGAAGAGCCAGGGGAAGGCCATCAGCGCGTCGACCCCGCGCATGAGCACGGCGTCGGCCAGCCGGCCGCCGATGGCGGCGGCGGAGCCCACGGCGACACCCAGGGTGAGGGCCAGCGCCACGGCGAGCAGGCCCACGGCCAGGGAGACCCGGGTGCCGTAGAGCACCCGCGAGGCGAGGTCGCGGCCGAACCGGTCGCTCCCCAGGAGGAAGACGCGGCGGTCGGCCACCCCCCGCGCGGTGAGGTTGGAGACCTGATCCGCCGGCAGGGTCTCCGCCTGCCCCAGGCGCTCGATCTCCAGCCCCTCGGCAGTGCGCCGCACCCGGTCCGCCAGCCGCCAGCCGCCGCCGGCGAGATGGACGGCGGCCAGCACCGTCCCCGGCGGGCGATAGAGCCCGGCCGGCGGATCGAGCTGCTCGGCGGGGTCGTAGGGCGCGAGCAGGGGCGCCGCCAGCGCGGTCGCCACCAGCAGGCCGGCGAGGGCGCCGCCCCACAGCAGGGTGGGCGCCGGCCGCCTCCTGCTCATGCCGCCTCATTCCGGACCACCGGGTCCAGCCAGGCGTGGGCGAGGTCGGCCGCGAGGTTGCCCAGGATCACCAGCGTGGCGCTGAAGGAGGTGGCGCCGAGGATCAGGGGGTAGTCCCGCGCCAGGATGGCATTGAAGGCGAGCAGCCCCAGGCCGGGCCAGGAGAAGACGACCTCGATGAGCAGGGCGCCCGAGAGCATTCCCGGCAGCGTCACGCCCACGAGCTGGACGATGGGCACGGCGGCGTTGCGCAGGGCGTGCACCCACAGCACCCGCCGCTCCGAGAGCCCCTTGGCCCGGGCCGTGCGGATGTAGTCCTGGCCCAGCACCTCGAGCAGCCGGGCGCGGACGTAGCGGGCCGTGCCGCCGCCGACGCCGAACCCCATCACCAGGGCGGGCAGCACGAGGTGGCGGCCGAGGTCCAGGAGGCTCTGGGCGGGGCTCAGGAGGTCGACGTCCACCGAGTGCATGTGGCTCGAAGGGAGCACGGGCCAGAGGTAGGCGAAGAGGAGGACGGCCATCAACCCCAGCCAGAAGATCGGCAGTGAATAGAGGAGCAGGCCGCCGACGCGGATGGCATGGTCCAGCCCCGACCCGGGCCGGCGGGCGGCGGCGATCCCCAGGAGGAGCGCGAGGAGGTATTCGACCGCCAGGCCGGAGAAGGCGAGGATCGCGGTGGCCGGCAGGGCGTCGAGGAGAGCGGCCGACACCGGACGCTGCTGCGACAGGGAGGTCCCCCAGTCGAAACGCAGCGACACGGACGACACCCAGTCGAGATATTGCGCCAGCAGCGGGCGCTTGAGGCCGTAGAGCTCCTGCAGCCGTTCGCGCTGCGTCGGCGTCAGCCGCGAGCCCTCGCCGAACTGGGTGGGGTCGCCCGGCACGCGGCGGACGAGGAAGAAGAGGACGGTGAGGACCAGCAGCAGGAGCAGGAGCGAGGCGGCGAGGCGCCGCAGGAGGAAGCCGGCCAAGGTGCGGCTCAGGGCTTCGGTTCGACCCACCATTCCTTCAGGTTGAAGAAGGAGAAGGCCAGGGTGGGCCTGACGTCCTTCACCTTCTTGTTGACCGCCGTCAGCCGCTGCGACTCCCAGAGGAAGGTCACCGGCTGCTCACGATGGACGAGCTGTTGGATCTGGTCGAGGTACGGCTTCTCGGCCAGCATCTCCGGCTGGCTCGCCGCCTGTTCGATCAGGCGGTCCATCTCCGGGTTGCGGTAGCGGACGTAGTTGGCTCCCTCGACGATCGACCGGCTGTGGAAGTTGCTCCGCAGGTCCAGGCTGGTGTCCATGGTGAAGCCGAGGATCGCCGCGGCGAACTTCCCCTCGTTGGTCTGGCTCATCAGGGTGTTGAACTCCACCTGGCGGGGCATGGCCTGGACCCCGATCTGCTTGAGCTGGTCCTGAATCATCACCGTGGCGTCGGTGCGGAGCTGGTTGCCGGCGTTGGTGAGGAGCTCGAAGGAGAAGGGCCTGCCCCCCTTGTCGAGCACGCCGTCGCCGTCCGTGTCCCGCCACCCCTTGGCGGCGAGGATCCGCCGTGCCTCGGCCGGGTCGTAGGGCCAGGGCTTGAGCGACTTGTCGTGAGCCCAGACCATGGTGAGGACGGGGGAATCCGCCACCCGGCCGTAGGGGCCGAGCAGGGTGTCCACGATCTTCTGCCGGTCGATGCCGAGGGTGAGGGCGCGCCGCACCTCGGGGCCCTGGAAGAGGGGGTTCTCGTTGTTCCAGCCCACCGCCACGTAGACGTTGAACCAGTAGGCGATGAGCTGGAGCTGGGGCGCGGCCTGCACCCGCTTCACGTCGCCGGGAGCGATCTGGGGGAGGAAGTCGAGCTCGCCGTTCAAGAGCTGGGTGAGCCCGGCCGACTGGCTGGGGACGAGGCGCATCACCACCCGGTCGAGGCGGGGGAGGCCCTTCTCGTAATAGCGCTCGTTGCGCTGCAGCACCACCTGCTGCTGCGGCTGCCAGGAGCCGATGGTGAACGGCCCGTCCACCACCAGGTGCTGCTTGAACCAGTCGCCGCTCTTGCGCCACTCCGAGAAGGGGAGCTTCTCCCAGGCGTGCTTGGGATAGACGAGCCCCTCGTTGGCGTCCAGGAGCTGCTTGGCGTAGACGCGGGAGAAGTGGAAGCGCACGGTGTGCGGGTCCACGGCCTCGACGTCGGTGATCCACTGCTTGGAGTCGGCCCCCTCCCAGACCACGTCCCTGCTCATCTGCGCCTGCCAGGTCCAGCGCACGTCGTCCGCCGTCACCGGCACGCCGTCGCTCCACACCACGTCGTCGCGGAGATGGAAGGTGAGCGTCTTGTGGTCGGCCGACCAGTCCCAGGAACGGGCGAGCTGCGGCCTGAAGGTCGGCGGGTGCTGGTCGAAGTCGGACTGCTCTTCCACCAGATGGAGGAAGACCCGGAACAGCATCTCGTGGGTGGGCTGGCTCGCGGGGAGGATCAGGTCGTTGACGCCGCCGGGCTCGGCCGTCCAGCCGGTGACCACGGTGCCGCCCCGGTGAGGAGCGCCGGACCCCGCCTGGCCGGCCGGCTGCGGCTCGCGCCGGCAGCCGGCGGCGAGCAGGGCCGCGGCGGCGAGCACCGTGGCCAGCAGGCGAAGCCGGGGGGCGAAAGATTTCGTGTCCATGAAAGCCGGGCCATCCTACCCGAGACAATGGCGGGAAAGGAAGCCCCGGCGCGCTCGCCGGGGCGGGTGCTATCCTGATCCGGTATGGAACGCGTGGCGAGATCGACGACCTTCTCCCGCCAGGTGCTGATCGCCTCCGGGGTGTTCGGGCTGTTCGTCCTGCTCAACATCGCGCTCTTCGGCTGGCTGATCTTCCGCTCCCTCTCCCAGCGCGAGGTGGAGCGGGTGCTCTTCGAGACCCGGGCCCAGGCCCAGACCCTCGCCGGCCGGATCGCCCACCGGGCGGCCAGCGAGGGCAAGGACCTCTACACGGCGGTGGCGGTGGAGAAGGAGACCCAGACCTTCATCGACCAGATGCTCTCCCAGCGGGACGTCGTCAGCACCCTGGAGATCCATGACAAGAACGGCAACCTGGTCTTCCAGGGCCGGCGGGAGGCCCACGTCCCGACCGCCCCGCAGCCGGCAGTGCCGCTGGTGCTGGGGTCGCCGGAGCTCCAGCCGCGGATCGCCACGCCGCGGACCGAGCCGCGGGTGGAGCAAACGGTGCGGACGACGGAGTTTCAGGTGCCCGACATCCAGGTGCCCATCGGCGACTACGGGTCGCTGCAGATCGGCATCAGCGCCGCACAGCTCCAGAAGCGCATCGAAGTGCTGCGCCGCGATCTGATTCGCCAGACGACGCTCACCGCCATCGTTTCCATGTCGCTGCTGGTGTCGGCCTTCGTCGCCGTCTGGGTGCTGCTGCGCCGGGCGCAACGGCTGGAGCTGCAGACCGCCGAGGCCGAGCGGCTGGCCTACATCGGTACCCTGGCGTCGGGCCTCGCGCACGAGATCCGCAATCCGCTCAACTCCCTCAACCTCAACATGCAGATGCTGGAAGAGGAGATCGACGAAGAGGGCTCGGCGCACTCGGCGCCCACGGGCAAGCGGCTGCTGTCCATCACCCGCTCGGAGATCAGCCGGCTGGAGCGGCTGGTGACCGACTTCCTGGCCTATGCCAAGCCGCGTCCCCTGGAGCTGGAGGAGATGCCGGCGGTGCGCCTGCTGGAGCGGCTGCGGGAGGTCCTGGCCGGAGAGATCCAGAAGCGGGGCGCGCAGATGGAGGTGGACGACCGCAGCGGCGGCGCCCGCGTCAAAGTGGACCCCGCCCAGATGAACCAGCTCCTCTTCAACCTCGCCCAGAACGCCTTCTCGGCCGCCGAAGAGGCCGGCCGGGCCCCGGTGCTCAGGCTCGCCGCCTGGCGCCAGGGCCCCGCCGTCTGCCTGGAGATGGCGGACAACGGCATCGGCATGACCAGCGAGGAGCAGGCGAAGATCTTCGACCTCTTCTACTCCAACCGCAAGGGGGGCACCGGCCTCGGCCTCGCCATCGTGGACCGCATCGTCCGCGCCCACGGCGGGCGGGTCGGCGTCCGCAGCGCCAAGGGAATGGGCACGACGGTGATCGTCGAGCTCCCCGCCGCGGCGCCATCCGAGCCGCACCGCGCCGCGATTGAAGCGCCGGCCTGAGCAGACGGAAATCACATCTCGGTCATCGCGTCGATCTCGTCCGAATGGGCGAACTGCTCCGGATCGTCGTTGCCGCAGACCTGGCAGAGGATCTCGGACACCTTGCCGTCCTCCCACTCGAAGGTGTAGCAGGGGCTCTCGCACTCCAGGCAGATGAGGTACTCCGGGCTGGCCATGACTCATTCTACTTCGCGGGGCTCGCCAGGGGAGCGCCGGCCGGCCGGCGTCCGGCCGTGACAGGGCTGGCCCGGCGGCAGCGCTGGAGGGCGGCCACCAGGGCCCCGGGGCACTCGAGGTGGACGGCGTGGCCGCAGCCGGGAAGCACGTCCAGCCGGGCGCCAGGGATCGCGGCCGCCATGGCGCGGCCCGCCTCCAGGCGGAAGAGGCCGTCGTGCTCCCCCCAGATCAGGGCCGTGGGCATGGCCAGCCGGGCGAGGTCCGCGGCCGTGAAGGTGTCGGCCTCGCACAGCCCGTCGAGGGCGTTGCGGACGGCGGCGGAGGTGTAGGTCTGGAGGAAGGCGGCGCGGGAGATCCTCATGATCCACGGCACCCGGACGAAGAGGGCCGAGTAGAGTCGGTCGACGCCGCCGAGGCCGTCCACCCGCACCAGCGACTCGACCCTCTTCCAGTCCTGGTCGCGGTAGCCGCCAGCGTCGACGAGCACCAGCCGCGCCACCTGCTCGGGGTGCTGGAGGGCGAGGCGGACGGCCATCCAGCCGCCGAGGCTCAGGCCCGCCACCGTGACCGGCCTGCCGCCGAATTCGGTCTCGATCAGCCGCGTCAGGACCTCCGCCGCCTGCGGCACCCCCAGGCAGTCGCCCGGCGAGCGGCTGCCGCCGAGGGCTGAAAGCTCGGGGATGACGAGCCGGCAGTCGCGGCGCAGCGCCCGCGTGACGGGGGCCCAGCCGGCGCCCACCGAGCCCAGGCCGTGGAGCAGGAGCCAGGGCTCGCCGTCCGGCGGGCCGGCGACGGTGTAGGCCAGAGTCACCTCCCCGCACCGCAGGCGACGGCGGCGGGCGCCCAGCAGGCGCAGCCAGCAGCCGGTCGCGAGCGTGAAGAGGCGCAGGAACCACACGGCGTGAGGATAGAACAGCAAAGACGGTACCGGCGAGAGCGACGGCGTCTGAGACGCCCCGCGGGTCGACGGCCTGGCCCGCGGGGCGGGCGCTGCTATTTCGGTTGCGGGTTGCCGGGGAAACAGACGCAGAAGGCGTTGTTCGGGCAGCAGAAGCTGTAGGTGGGGCAGACGATCAGGTGGTGATTCACGTCGCAGGTCAAGGCTGAAACGGGGCGGACGGTGACGGACGCCGTCAGGGCCGCGAGGGCGAGCACCAAGAGAGCGAACTTCTTGCGCATGGACATTCTCCTCAATGAGAAGCGCCGGGGGACGATCCGCCCGGCGCGTCGTATTCTAACCCGTCTATAAGTCCGGGTGGCTGGTGGTAATCTGACGGGGTCCAGGATAGAATCCCCCTCTCGACTTGAGACGGTTTTTCGTGCGCCCGCGCCAGGCGGGGGGAGATCTGCCAGATGAGTGAAGGTTCGTCCCACGGGAGTGAGGGCTCCGAGCGGCTTTCCCGCCGGCAGCGGCGGGCTCTGGCTCGCGCTCGCAAGAAGGCGGAGGGGAACGGGGCCACCCAGACCGGAAGGCTCCTGGCGTCGGGAGCGGCGCTGACGCTGGGCATGGGCTTCGGTCTCGGGACCCCGGCCGAGGCGGCCACGTTCAACGTCACCAACCTCAACGACTCGGGTCCGGGCAGCCTGCGGCAGGCGATCTCCGACGCCAACAACGCGGCGGGACCGGACGTCATCACCTTCCAGGCCGGGCTGACCGGCACCATCACCCTCACCACTGGCCAGCTCTACATCTACGACTCGGTGGACGTCCAGGGGCCCGGGCAGGCCGTGGTGACGGTGAACGGCAACAACGCCTCGCGGGTCTTCTACGTCTACTCTTCAGACGCGCTCCTCGACGTCACCATCTCCGGGCTGACCCTCACCGGTGGCAATGCGTCCACGGGCGGCGGCATCGCCGACAACGGCGAGAACCTGGTCCTCGACCACGTGACGGTGAACAACAACACGGCAACCGGCGAAGGTGGCGTGGGCGGCGGCCTGTGGGTGGACGGCACCGCCAACAGCCTGACGATCAGGAATTCGGTCTTCTCGGGCAACCACGCCGATCAGGGCGGCGGCGGCATCTACCTCAACGACTCGGGCCAGCCGGTCCTCATTCAGGACACCGTGATCTCGGGCAACCAGACCACCGTCCTCAAGGGGAGCCGGGGCGGCGGCCTCTTCCTCTACAATCCCGGCTACGACGTGACGATCGAGCGGTCGACGATCTCCGGCAACCAGGCCAGCGGCCGGGGCGGCGGCATCTACCTCTACAACACCCACGGCGCGACGGTGACCCTCCGCCAGTCCACGCTCTCGGGCAACAGCGCCAGCGATGGCGGTGGCGCCTTTTTCTACACTCCGGAAAATCCCATCGTCATCGAGAACAGCACCATCTCGGGCAACCAGGCGACGGGCAACGGCGGCGGCCTCTTCTTCTACGGCAGCCTGTACACGGGCTCCGACGTCCGCAGCACCACGATTGCCAATAACACGGCCGGCGGCAGTGGCGGCGGCATCTACCTGTACCAAGGCTCCCTCCCCGTGGAGAACACGATCGTCGCCGGCAACACGGCCGCCACCGACAACGACATTTCCGGCGGCGGCAACTTCATCCTGGACCACGACCTGGTGCAGGACCAGGGGACCGCCAACGTCACCGACAACGGCGGCAACATCTTCGGCCAGAGCGCGCAGCTCAGCGCCCTCGGCAACCACGGCGGCCCGACGCAGACGATGCTGCCCGCCAGCACCAGCCCGGCGATCGACAACGGCTCTGCCGCCAGCCCGGCCGTCGACCAGCGCGACCAGCCGCGGCCGGTGGGCGCCGGCTTCGACATCGGCGCCGTGGAGGTCAATCCGGGCACCGTGCAGCTCGCGGTGAGCGCCGCCTCGGTGAACGAGAACGCCGGCGCGATCACCATTACCGTCAACCGCACCGGCGGCGGCGACGGCCCGGTGTCGGTGTCCTACGCCACGGCCGATGGGACGGCCATGGCGCCGGGCGACTACCTCTCCGCGGCCGGCATGCTCAACTTCGCGGACCAGGACACGGCGCCGAAGACCTTCCAGGTGACGATCGTCGACGACGCCGTGCCGGAGGGCACCGAGGCCTTCACCGTCACCCTCTCGGCTCCCCAGGGCGGGGCGGTTCTGGGCGCCCCGGCCACCGAGACGGTGACCATCCTCGACGACGACGTCCTGCCGCCGATCGCCCAGGTGCCGACCCTGGGCGACGCCGGCAAGGTCCTCCTCGCCGGCCTGATGGGAGCGGCAGGCCTGCTGCTGCTGCGCCGGAAGAAGCTCGCGGGAGAAGAGGACAAGGGCTAGCCCAAGCGCCCACCGCCGACCCTCATCACCCCGGCCCTCTTCTCCCGGCCTCCCCTCCGTCCGCCGGGAGAAGAGGGAGTGGTTAGTCTGAAACAAGCAGAAGCAAGAACCCCCTGGGACCGCCGGCGTCCCGCCGGCCACTAACTAACTCCGTTTTTTCTTAGCCCTTTCTCTCCCGGCGGCCGGGGGGGAGGCTGGGAGAGAGAGGGTTGGGAGAGTGAGGGTCCCCGGCGGTACGGTCACCGGCCCGAGGATGCAGCTTCCCGGGCCGGCGCCCCCACCCCCACCACCCCGCTCGACACCACCTGCAGCTTCCACCCCTCGGCCCGCGTGCCGTCGAGGTTGGCATGGCCGGCGACGAAGAAGAGGCGCGCGGTGTCCGGCTGGGCGGGAGTCGAGCAGAAGCGGTCCTG
>Ga0136846_1231846_pt1 | contig 85784 bp, 68 predicted proteins | sample HopSoiMetagenom2_FD_96841 | JGI IMG/M metagenome (GOLD analysis project Ga0136846, IMG submission 96841) | Grasslands soil microbial communities from Hopland, California, USA - 2 Assembly 2016 (version 4) | ecosystem: Environmental > Terrestrial > Soil > Grasslands | place: USA: Hopland... | reverse complement strand
CCGTCGGGCCGCATCAGCAGGATGCGAGCCAGCGCCACGCGCATCTTCCAGCCGCCGGACAGCAGACCGACATCGCCATCCATGCGCTCCTGGCTGAAGCTGAGGCCCGCCAGCACCTCGCGGGCCCGGGCTTCCAGTGCGTACCCGTCCAGCTCCTCGAAGCGCCCCTGCACCTCGCCATAGCGTTCCATGATGGCGTCCAGCCGGTCGGCCTGGTTGGGATCGACCATGGCCGCCTCGAGGTTGGACATTTCGGCGGCGAGGCCGCTGACGGGACCGACCCCATCCATCACGGCAGCGACGGCGCTCTGGCCCGACATCTCGCCGACGTCCTGGCTGAAATACCCGATCGTCATTCCGGGATCGATCACGACCAGTCCGTCGTCGGGTTGCTCCCCTCCGGTGATCATGCGGAACAGCGTCGTCTTGCCGGCGCCGTTCGGGCCGACCAGCCCGACCTTTTCGCCCTTCTGGACCCCCATCGAGGCTTCGATGAACAGGATCTGGTGGCCGTTCTGCTTGGAGATGTTGTCGAGGCGGATCATGGGCCGCCTGCTAGCCCGGAGGCGAGGAGAACGCCAGCCTCGCCCCCCCGGGCTGATCGTCTCACGGGCGGCGCCTAGCCCAGGGGCGCCTGCGCCATCTTGTGAGCGGGCAGGGCCCGTGCGAGGTGTTCGCCGTTCGCTTCCGCCTGAGGCCGCCACGATGACGGACCGGTTGCCCAAGACCACCGCCGCCTGGCGCGCGCTCGTGCGCCGGATCCAGGCGGCCACGCGCCGATCGGCCGACGCCGAGGATCTGCTGCAGGCGGCCTTCGTGCGCATGCAGGAATATGCCCGCCGGCAGCCGGTCGAGAACCCCGCCGGGTTCCTGGTGCGCACCGCAGTCAATCTGTCGATCGACGCCGCACGCCAGCAGGCGTCGCGCGGCGAACTGCTGATGGCGGCCTCCGACCTCGGGGAGGTCGTCGACGACCAGCCGCTTCAGGATGAGGTTTTGCAGGTCCGCAAACGTCTTGAGGACGTGAAGCGAGCCCTGGCCGAACTCTCCCCGCGCACCCGGGACATCTTCCTGATGCACCGGATCGACGGCCTGAAGTACCGCGAGATCGCCGAGCGCGAAGGCGTGACGGTGAGCGCGGTGGAGAAGCACATCGCCAAGGCGGTGCTCCACCTGTCGCAAATGGCCGACGAGGCCTGACGCAGCATGGGCGAGACCCTCGACCGCACCGTGCGTTCCGAAGCCGCCGCCTGGCTGGCGCGGATGCGTTCGGAGGCGCGCACGGCGCAGGACGAGGCGGGATTCCAGGCCTGGCTCGCGGAGGACGCCCGGCATCGCCGCGCATTCGATGTGGCGACCGCGGTGTTCGAAGCCGCGGGCGCGGTCGGGGTTGTCGAAGACCGCGCGCGCCGCCAGGGCGCCGGCCGCTTGCAGCGCGACCGCCGCCAGTTGCTCGCCGGCGGGGCGCTGGCCACGGCGGCTGCGGTGGCGGCCGGGGTCGGATGGCGGATGCTCGAGGCCTCCACCTACCGCACGCGGGTGGGAGAGCAGCGGCGCCTGGCGCTGGCCGACGGCTCGCAGGTGATCCTCGACACCGACAGCGTCATCAAGGTGGCGATGACCGATGAACGACGCCGGGTCGAGCTGGTGTCGGGCCGGGCGCATTTCGACGTGGCCAAGGATCCGGCCAGGCCCTTCATCGTCCGCGCCGGGCGCCGCGAGGTGATCGCCGTGGGCACCGCCTTCAGCGTCTCGTGCGACGGCGCCGCGACCGCCGTGGTGCTGGAGGAAGGCCGGGTGATCGTCCAGCCCGTCGCCCCCTTGAAAGCGACCGGCTCGGCGGAGAGCGCGCGTCCCATGGTTCCCGGAGACCGGCTGGTCTTCGCCACGGCCGCCGCGGCTCCGGTGGCCGACCGCCCCGACCTCGGCCAGGCCACCGCGTGGCAGGATGGCCGCGCCGTTTTCGAGAACGAGACCCTGGCCGCCGCGGCGGTGGAGCTCAATCGCTACAGCCGCCGCCGGCTCGATGTCAGCGACCCGGCCGTGGCGTCGCTGCGGGTGAGCGGCGTGTTCCGCACCGGGGATCCGGAGGCGTTCGCGCGCACGGTTACGCTGCTGCTGCCGGTGGAGGTCGAGGCGCGTGACGATCGCATCGTGCTGCGCCCGCGCCAGGCCTCCTCGGTCGGCTGAGGAAAATCGGAGGTCACTCGTCAACCAAGCAGACGCGGCGCAGGCCGGCGAACTCTTGGGGGCGAAACATGACATCCAATCGGCGGGCGCGTGGCCGCAACACCCTGGCCTGCGGCGTGGCCGTGGCGGCGCTGCTGGCGGCGGCGCCGGTCCTGGCCCAGCCCGCGCGAGCGCTCTCCTTCCCCGCCGAGCCCATGGACGCGGCCCTACGCGACCTGGCCCGCAAGTCCGGCGTGGACATCCTCTTCAGCCGCGCGGCGGTCGCAGGGTTGCGCTCGGCGCCGGTCCAGGGGGCGGCGAGCGCGCGCGACGCTGCCCAGGCCATGACGGCCAATACCAACCTGGAGGTCGTGACCGGCGCCGGCGGCGCGCTCGTCGTTCGCACGCGCGGGGAGGGGGCGTCCCCCCAGTCCGTCACCCCGGCCAACCTCGCGGCGCAGGCGGAGCCGTCCGAAACCGCCCAGGTGGTGGCTGAGCTGATCGTCACGGCCAACAAGCGCGAGGAACGATTGCTGAGCGTGCCGGCGGCGATTTCCGCCCTCAGCGGCGCCAGCCTCAGGCGCAACCAGGCGCACCGGTTCGAGGACTATCTGACCACCGTGCCGGGCCTCAACTACGTCTCCAGCGGCGAGGGCACGACCCAGCTGATCCTGCGCGGCATCACCTCGGGCACGACCCAGGTGAGCTCGACGGTCGGGATCTATGTGGACGAGGCGCCGTTCGGCTCGTCGACCGTGTTCGCCGGCGGGGCGTTCGGAACTCCGGACTTCGACACCAGCGACATCGCCCGCATCGAGGTGCTGAAGGGACCGCAGGGCACGCTCTACGGCGCCAATGCGCTGGGCGGGGTGCTGAAGTTCGTGACCACTGCACCCGACGCCGGGCGCTATGGCGGCCACGTGGAAGTCGGGGCCGCGTCGGTCGACGGCGGCGGCGAGGGCTATAACGCCAGCGCGGCGGTCAACCTGCCGCTGGTCCGCGATCAGCTGGCGCTGCGGGTCAGCGCCTTCGCCCGCAAGGACCCTGGCTATATCGACGACCCGAGCCGCGGGCGCACCGACATCAATTCCGCCACGGTGAAGGGCGCCCGCGCCGCCCTGCTCTGGAAGCCTCGCGACGACCTGACGGTCAACCTGTCGGCCTTCGGCCAGAACCTCGACGCCAAGAACCCGAGCTCGGAAGATGTGACGGTTCCAGGGTTCGACCCGGTCAAGGGCGACCGCCAGCAGTCGCGCCTGTTCGACGGGCCCAAGACCTTCCGGTATCGGGCCTACAACGGCGTCGTGACCTGGAACCTGGACTGGGCGAGCCTGGTGTCGGCCACCGGCTATTCGACCTTCCGGTCCAACCCTGTGTCGGACGTGACGACGGTGCTGGGGGCGCCGTTCCCGATCCAGGCCGTCCAGCCCGTGCACGAGGCGAAGTGGACGCAGGAATTGCGGCTGCAATCGCCGACGAGCGACATGCTGGAATGGCGGGCGGGGGTGTTCTTCACCCACGAGCAGAGCCACCAGGAACAGCATCTGCGCACCCTCAACCCCGCCACCGGCGTGGTCGCGCCGCTGCCGCTGGCCGACGCCATCGTGCCGTCGCGCTACACCGAATACGCCGGCTTCGGCGACCTGACCTATCACTTCACGCCCCGGTTCGATGTCACCGTGGGCGCACGCTACAGCCACAACCGCCAGCACTTCGGCGAGACCTTCAGCGGCCTGCTGGTCCCGGTCCCGGCCGACTTCACGCGCATCACCTCGGACAGCAGCTGGACCTGGCTGATCAATCCGCGCTTCAAGCTCGATGAGCAGCAGATGGTCTATGGCCGCATCGCCACCGGCTACCGCGCGGGCGGGCCGACGCTCGCGGTGCCGAACCAGCCCTCCCCGAAGGAGTTCGATCCGGACACGGTCACCAACTACGAGTTCGGCTACAAGGCCACCCTGCTGGACCGGCGCCTGACGCTGGACGCCGACGTCTTCTACATCGACTGGCGCGACATCCAGCTCAACGAGAGCATCAACGGCTTCAGCTACATCACCAATGGCGGCAAGGCCCGCAGCAAGGGCGCCGAGGCGGCCGCGACCCTGACGCCGATGTCGGGCCTGACCCTGAACGGCAGCCTCACCTACACCGAAGCCAAGCTCACGCAGGACGCGCCGGGCGCCGGCGGCTTCAAGGGCGATCGCCTGCCGGGCGTGCCGCGGTGGAACGCCGCCCTCGACGCCGCCTACGACTGGACCCTGACGGAAGGCTGGGGCGCGTTCGTGGGCGCCAGCTACCGGTACGTCGGAAAGCGACCCACCAACTTCCAGACCCTCGGCGGCTCTGGCCTGGCGGGCCCGCGCTTCACCGTCGACAGCTATGGCGTCGTCGACCTGCGGGCCGGCGCCACGCATGGCGGCTGGACGCTCTCGGCCTACGCCAAGAACGTCGGCGACGAGCGGGGCATCGTGGCGGTGGGGCCCAACTCCCCCGACCTGCTCCACGGGACCTACGCCGCCGGTATCATCCAGCCGCGCACCTACGGCGTCGACCTCTCCGCCAGCTTCTAGGACGCCGCCCATGCTCCCCCTGCGTGCGGCGCTGGCGGCCGCCGGCGCCCTGCTGCTCGCCTTCGCACCCCTCGTCCCGAGCCTCGCCGCCCCGGTCCGCCCCACGGACCTGGAGGCGAAGCCCACGAGCGCCGCGCCGGCGTCCCCCGCCGGCGCGGCTGCCCTCACCCAAGCGGACGTGGCGGCCTATGTGGACGGCGTCATGCCCTACGCCCTGGCGCGCGGGGACATCGCCGGCGCCGTGGTGGTGGTGGTCAAGGACGGCGGCATCCTGTTCGAGAAGGGTTACGGCTATGCCGACGTGGCCGCCCGCCGGCCCGTCGATCCGGCCAGGACCCAGTTCCGTCCAGGCTCGATCTCCAAGCTCTTCACCTGGACGGCGGTGATGCAGCTGGTCGAGGCCGGCAAGCTGGACCTGGACGCCGACATCAACCGCTACCTGGACTTCCGGATCCCGCCGCGGTCCGGCCGGCCCATCACGCTTCGCGACCTGATGACCCACAGTTCCGGGTTCGAGGAGGCGTTCAAGGGGATCGAGACCACGCGGGCCGAGCAGGTCCCCAGCCTGGAGGCCTATGTGAAGGCTTGGACGCCGACGCGGGTCCGACCGGCCGGGACCGTGGTCGCCTATTCGAACTATGGCGCGAGCCTGGCCGGCTACATCGTCCAGCGGGTCTCGGGCGAGCGGTTCGAGGACTATGTGGCCCGCCACGTCCTTGCGCCCCTGGGGATGACCCATTCCACATTCGAGCAGGCGCCCGGAAGGCTGGGCGAGCGCGCCACCGGCTATCTCACCGCGTCCGGCCCGCCGCAGCCGTTCGAATATGTCGGCGACGCCCCGGCCGGCGCCTTGTCGGCCAGCGGCGAGGACATGGGCCGGTTCATGCTGGCGCACCTGGGGGAGGGCTCGTGGAACGGGGCCAGCATCCTGCGGCCGCAGACGGCGCGGCTGATGCATGCGCCCGCCTTCGCCATCGCGCCGCGCCTGAACAGCATGGCCCTGGGCTTCTACGGCGCTGACCGTAACGGCCGGCGCGTGATCGGCCACGGCGGCGACCTCATGACGTTCCACGCCGACCTGCACCTGCTGCCCGATGACCACGTCGGCCTGTTCGTCGCCATGAACAGCTGGGGCAAGGCCAACGCCAGCTCCGCGGTGCGCGAGGCGCTGCTGCAGGGGTTCATGGACCGCTATTTCCCCGCGCCAGAGCCGCGCGAGGCGACTTGGCCTTCGGCCCAGGCGGACGGCCGGCGCCTGGTCGGCGACTATGAGGTCAGCCGGCGCTCGGAAGACACCTTCGCCAGCCTGGCGGGCCTCCTGGGCCAGGGGCGCATGACCCAGCGTCCCGACGGGACCCTGGTCTTCAACCGGTTCCTGGACGGCCACGGCAAGCCGAAGGTGTGGCGCGAGGTGGGGCCCTTCGTGTGGCGCGAGGTGGGCGGGACCGCGCTGGTCTCGGCGGTCACGGACCAGGGCCGGGTCCGCTATCTCGCGACCAGCGACCAGCGACCAGCCGCCGATCGCCGTTTGGTCGCCCGCGCCCGCGTCCCGCGCCGCGTCTTGGGTGCTGCCGATGATGGGCGCCGTGGTCGCGGTGCTGGCGTTGAGCGTGGCGGCCTGGCCCGTCGCGGCCTGGGTTCGCTGGGTCCACCGCCGGCCGTTCCCACTCGCCGGAACCCGGGCCCTCACCCACCGGCTATCGCGCACTGCCGCGCTGGTGAACCTGGCGTTCCTGGCGGGCTGGCTGGCTGTCATCGCCGCCGCGTCCAGCCAAGCCGCCCTGCTCGGCCCGGCCCTCGATCCCTGGCTCTACGCCATCCAGGCCCTCGGCGTGATCGGCGCGGCGCTGACCGCCTTCGCGGCCTGGAATGCGGTGCTGGCCTGGCGCGCCCGGCCATGGCGTTGGTGGGGGAGCCTGGCCAACACCGCGATCGCGGCGGCATGCCTGGCGACGCTCTGGTTCGCCGCCAGCTTCCATCTGATCACCTTCAATCCGCACTACTGAGGCGGCGACATGGCTCATGCTTCGCCCGTCGCGCGCGGCGACGTCGCCGTGGAGGCCTGGTCGCTGCGCGAGCCCCTGGTGATCACCGGCTACAGCTTTGCGGACGCCGAGGTCGCCGTGCTGACGCTGCAGGACGGCGGGTTCGTCGGGCGCGGGGAGGCGGCTGGGGTCTACTATCGTGGCGAGACCGCGGAGACAGTGGCCGCCAAGGTCCGCCAGGTCCTGGCCGAGGGGGACCTGGACCGCGCGGCGCTGCCTGAGCGCCTGCCGCCGGGCGGCGCGCGCAATGCCCTCGACTGCGCCCTGTGGGACCTGGAGGCGCGGCGCGCCGGCGAGCCCGTCTGGCGGCTGGCGGGCCTGCCGCAGCCGCGGCCCCTGCGCACCACCTGTACGATCGGCGTCGCCGCGCCCGAGGCGATGGGGCGGCGCGCCGTCACCCTATCGGCCGCCAGGGCCCTGAAGCTCAAGCTGAACGGCGACGGCCAGGACGCCCAGCGCATTCGCGCCGTGCGCGCGGCCCGTCCCGACGTCTGGCTGGGCGTGGACGCGAACCACGGATTCGACCTTCCCGGCCTTGCTGGCCTCGCGGCGACCCTCGTCGATTGCGACGTGCGCCTGGTGGAGCAGCCCCTGACGGTCGGCCAGGAGGACGAGCTGCGGGAGCTGGGCTTCCCGGTTCCGCTCTGTGCGGACGAGAGCGTGCAGTCCGGCGCCGACCTGGAGGCCCTCGTCGGGCGCTTCCAGGTGATCAACATCAAGCTCGACAAGTGCGGGGGCCTGACCGAGGGCCTGGCGATGGTCGAGCGAGCGCGGGCGCTCGGCTTCAAGGTGATGGTCGGCAACATGACCTGCACCTCGCTGGGGTGCGCGCCGGCCTTCCTGCTGGCCCAGGTCTGCGACCTGGCCGACCTCGACGGGCCGATGTTCCTGCGCGCCGACCGGGCCGAGGCGGTCCGCTATCGCGACGGTGACATCCATTGCGAGCCCGACGTGTGGGGCTCCCCACCGTGACCGCCGCGCCCAGGCCGGCAGACTGGTTCGGCCAGCCGCGGGGCCTGACTGTCCTGTTCCTGACCGAGATGTGGGAGAAGTTCTCCTACTACGGGATGCGCGCGCTGCTGGTCTATTACATGGTCCGCGGCCTCGGGCTGACGCCGGCCCATGCATCCCTGGTCTATGGCGGCTACACGGCGGCCGCCTACCTGACGCCGGTGTTCGGCGGGGTGATCGCCGACCGCTGGCTCGGCCGTCGCCGCGCCGTGATCCTCGGCGGGTCGATCATGGCCGCCGGGCACTTCATGATGGCGGCGCCGCAGCTGTTCTACCCAGCCCTGGCCGCCATCGCCCTGGGGAATGGCCTCTTCCTGCCCAGCCTGCCCAGCCAGATCGGCGGGCTCTACGCCCCGGACGATCCGCGCCGCGATGGCGGCTACACGGTCTACTACGCCGGCGTGAACCTGGGCGCCTTCCTGGCTCCCCTGGTCTGCGGGGCGCTGGGCGAGCTGGCCGGCTGGCACTGGGGGTTTTCGGCCGCGGGCGTCGGCATGGCCTTGGGCCTCACCGTCTTCGTGCTGGGCCGCCGCCATCTGCCCGCAGAGCCGCCCAGGGCGTCGGAGCCTGCGGCCGCGCTGCCCACGCGATCCGGCGCCCGCCGCGCTCTGGTGATGCTGGGCGTGGTGGCGGCGGTGGTGGTGTTCCGCGGCGCCTACGAGCAGGCCGGCAATTCGGTGGCCCTGTGGACCGCGAGCCGCGTCGACCGGTCCCTGGCGTTCGGCCTGTCGATCCCGGCGACCTGGTTCCAGTCGCTGAACCCGATGCTGGTCTTCGCCTTCACGCCGCTCATCGTCATGTGGCGCGCGCGGCGCGGCTCGACGCGGGCCTCCGAGGTCGCGAGCACCATGGCCCTGGGGGCGGCGATCACCGCTGGCGCGTTCGGCCTGCTGGCGGCCGCGGCCTTGGGAACGCAGCGGCCGGACGCACGCGCGCCATGGCCATGGCTGGCGGCCTTCTTCGCCCTCTACACCTGGGGCGAGCTTCATATCCTGCCGGTGGGCCTGGCCCTGTTTGGCCGGCTGGCCTCGCGCCGGCTCGCGGCCAGCGCCATCGCCTTCTGGTTCTCGGCGGCCTTCGCCGGCAACCTGCTGGCGGGCGGGCTCGGCGCGCTCTGGGGCGGGATGACGCCGGCGGCCTTCTTCCTGCTGCTCGCGGGCGTGGCGCTCACCGCTTCGGCGCTGCTCGTGGGCCTCAGCGGCGCGGTGGCGCGGCTTGAGGATCCCGCCGCCACGGACTGAGGATCGCGGATCCGAAGCCTCAATTCGCCTTCGGGGGCAGCCGGGCGAGCGCCTGTCCTGACGCCTGCGCCCGGTATGCCGCCCAGGCCTGGTCGACGAGCCAGGCGTGGATGGCGCCGGCGTCGGCGGCGGTCAGGACATCGTCGAACCGCCCCATGCCGCCGCCCGCCAGGGCGCCGCCCAGCACGATGTCCTCGAAGGCCGCATGCGTCTGCGGCGTCATGCGGCGCAGGTCCGGGACCAGGCCGCGCGCCACATTGGCGTGGCAACGCGAACACTGGGCGGCGAACAGCTGGCCCCCGCGTCGGATCTGCGCCGGCGTCCCGATTCGCGCCGGCGGTTGCGGGATGGGCGTGTCGACCACGGCGGCCGGCTTGGGGACGGGACCGCCGTCGAGCCGGAAGGCCAGGATCCGGCCCTGGTTGCCGTACCGATAGGCCGCCGAGCCCGGCGGGTAGGCCCAGCCCGGGCCACCGCCGTAGCCGGCCATCACCGCGAGGTACTGCACGCCGTCGATCTCGTAGGACATCGGCGCGGCCATGACGCTGGAGCCGGTGTCCAGCACCTTGAGCACCCGCCCGCTGTGCGCGTCGCGCACGGTCAGATGTCCGTCCGCGCCGCCTTGCACGACCAGGTCGCCACCCGTCGCCAGCACACCGCCGTCCCAGAAGCTGCCGGTCTCAGCCTCCCAGACGGTGCGACCGGCGACCGGGTCCCAGGCGCGCAGGACGCCGCGGCGTGCGGGCGGCGTCCTGCCCTTGAGGACGCCCGCCAGCGGCGGCAACTGGAGCTCCGGAATGCCGGCCGCCGGATAGTCCTCCACGAAGACCCCGTTGACGTTCCAGCGGTCGGCGAGGGTGCGGCCCTTCAGGTCGTAGCCCTTGGCGTAGATCATCGCCCCTTCGATCACCGGGATGTAGACGAGCCCAGTGCGCGGGCTGAAGGCCATGGGCTGCCAGTTGTGGGCTCCGCTCGCCGCCGGATAGACCAGCGCCGGCCCGTCCTCGTAGTCGGCGGCCGGGTTGACCACCGGCCGCCCGCTCTTCGGGTCGATCCGCTCCGCCCAGTTCACGGGCGCGTACGGCCTGGCCGACAGCAGCTCGCCGGTCCGGCGGTCCAGGACGTAGAAGAACCCATCCTTCGGCGCCTGCAGCAGCACCTGGCGGATCCGGCCGCCGATCCTGAGGTCCGCCAGGATCATCTTCTGGGTGGCGGTGTAGTCCCAGCGCTCGCCCGGGACCTCCTGGTAGCACCAGGCGAGGCGGCCGGTCTTCGGGCGGATGGCCAGGATCGAGGCGAGGTAGAGGTTGTCACCGCCGCCGGGGCTGCGGTCCTTCCAGGCATAGGGCGAGGCGTTGCCCGTGCCGACGTACAGCAGGTCCAGCTTGGGATCATAGGCCATGGCGTCCCAGGCGGTGCCGCCGCCGCCCGAGCGCCAGAGGCTGTTGGACGACCAGGTCTTTGCCGCGGGAACAAGGTCCGGATGCTCCACCGGCTTGGCCGGATCGCCGGGCACGGTGAAGAACCGCCAGCGCAGCTTGCCGGTCTCAAGGTCGTAGGCGCTGACATAGCCGCGGGCGTCCGCGAAGTCGGCCCCGCCCTGGCCGATCACCACGACGTCGCCGGCGATCTGAGGGGCGCCGGTGATGCTGTAGGGGCGACGATGGTCGATGAAGGTGTCGGCCTTCCAGACCACGCGGCCCGCGCCGGCGTCGAGGGCGTAGAGCCAGCCGTCCAGGGCGCCGACGTAGACGCGGCCCTTCCAGACCGCCACCCCGCGGTTCACCGCATCGCAGCAGGCCTTGCGCCCGGCCTGGCCGTCGATCTCGGGGATGAAGGTCCAGATCGCCGCGCCCGTCCGCGCGTCCAGGGCGTAGACCCGGCCCCAGTTCCCCGATGTGTACATCACGCCGTCGACGACGATCGGGGTGGCCTCCAGGCCTCGCGCCGTCTCCAGGCTGCGCGACCAGGCCAGGCCCAGGCGCGATACGGTGGCGGCGTTGATGCGCGCGAGCGGCGAATAGTAGGCGCCGCGCCCGTCGCGTCCGGCGGCCATCCACTGGCCGGGCTCGCGGTCTGCGTGGGCGATCCGCTGGGCATCCACCGCGCCGGGCCCTGTCTGCCGGCACCCGGCCATGGCGAGGAGCGCCAGGACGATCGAAACCGCGCCGGCCGCCCGCGGCGAGCTGTGGGAGATCTTCGGCAAGGCCGGTCCTGCGCTTGCGTGCGCCCCTGCGCCCGCCCCTGACCACTAGGACGAGTGCGCGAACCTATTCCTCATCGATCGGCCCTCGGCGCCTGAGGAAAAGCTGGTCTCGGCCGTCAATTCCATGAGGCGCCGCGCCAAGTCGCCATGGCCTCGGGGAGCAGCTCATGACCCGGACTTTCCGCCTTTCCCGGAGGCTTAGATGCCCGTGCGCGTGAGGGTCGCCACCGCCGCCGTGGCCGCGCTCCTTGGCCTCCTGGCGCCGGGTCTGGCCCGCGCGGCGGACGCCGACCTGCGGGTCGAGGCGCTGGCCAGTCGCTACGCTCGCCTCGCGGCCCGACATGAGCCGGCCATGGCCTATCTGATGGGTGCGCCGATCGAGGACCATGCGACCCTCGGGGATCGCTCGCCCGCCGAGCGGGACGCCTTCGCCCGCGCGGAGGACACCGCGCTGGCCGAGCTGCGCCGCATCGATCCGGCCGCGCTGAGTCCCGCGTGGCGTGCGGCGTATGCGGTGATGCAGGGGCGGATGGAGGCCGACGGACAGATGCGCGTCTGCCGGGTCGAGCTGTGGGACGTCAACCACTTCACCGGCTGGCCCCAGGCCTTCGTGGTCATGGCGGGGGCCCAGCCGGTGGGCGATGCGGCGGCCCGCGCCCAGGCGCTGGCCCGCTGGTCGAGCGCGCCGGCCTATGTGGACCAGGACATCGCCGACCTGAATCGGGGCCTTGCCCTGGGCTATTCGGCGCCGCAGTCCGTGGTGCGTCGCACGATCGCCCTGGTGGACCGGCTGATCGCCGCCCCGCCCGAGGCCTCGCCGTTCTATGGCCCGATCCGCCGCGACGGCGACCCGGCGTTCAAGGCCGCTTTCCAGCCGATCGTCACCGGCCAACTGCTGCCGGCGCTGAAGCGCTACCGGGATTTCCTGGAGCACGATTATCTCCCGCGGGCGCGCCAGACCCTGGCGGTGTCGGACCTGCCTCACGGCGCGGCCTGCTACCAGGCGTTCCTGCGGGCCAACACCACCCTGAACCGCACGCCGCGGCAGGTGTTCGAGCTGGGATCTGCGACCGTCGAGGAGAACCGTCGGGCGGTCATCGAGATCGGGCGGCGGCGCTTCGGCCTCTCCGACTTCGACGCGATCGTGGCCCGCGTGCGGAACCGGCCGGAGGGCCATTTCGCGTCCAAGGCCGAGCTCCTGGCCTATTCCCAGGACCTTCTGGCCCGAGCGAAGGCCAGGTCTGCCGCCCTGGTGACGCGGATGCCGGTCCAGGACGTGGTGGTCCTTCCGGAGCGCGAATTCGAGGAGGCCGCGGCGATCAGCTCCCACTACGAGCCCAGCAGCGATCCGGCCAAGCCCGCCACCTACCGCATCCAGCTCGGCAACTGGGCCACCCAGACGCGGGGCGACGCGGCGATTGCGGTCGTCCACGAGGCCTGGCCGGGCCACCACCTGCAGATCGCGCTCGCCCGGGAGATCGCGCCGCCGACGCCGGTGTCCCGCCTCGGCTTCAACGCCGCCTATGTGGAGGGCTGGGCGCGGGTGGCGGAAGGGCTTGGCGAGACCGCCGCGATCTATCCCGACGATGACGCCGCCATCCTTCGCAGGCTCTGGCCGGCGCGTGGACTGGTGGTGGACCCAGGGCTGCACGCCCTCGGCTGGAGCCGGGCCCAGGCCGTCGCCTACATCACAGCCTCAGGCCGTTTCACGCCCGCCGAGGCCGAAGATCTCGTCGACCGCATTGCCGCCCAGCCCGGGCAGCTCACCGCCTATGACACCGGCGCCCTGGAGTTCGCGGCCCTGCGCTCAGAGGCCGAGGCGCGGCTCGGCCCAGCCTTCGACCTGGCGCAGTTCCACATGGCGGTGCTGGAAGAGGGGATCGTGCCGCTCGGCGAACTGCGCGGCCATGTGGAGGCCTGGCTCAGACGTCGAACGGCGCGCTGAAGGCCGCCGGCAAGCGCAGCTCGCCGCGCGCTTCGATGAGCGCGTCGTGCTCCTGGGTCTGCAGCCGGTCTGGCCCGCCTGACGGGGAAGACGCCCCTGGGCTAAAAAAGGACCTGCCTAGGCGCCGGCGCCGTGACGCGCGATCCCGGGGAGCCGTTGGATCTCCGCGCTCAGGAAGTCGGCCAGCAGCTTCACGCGGGCAAGGGGCGCACGTTCGGGAACGATCAGCAGATTGAGCGGCGTCGGCGCGGGCCGCCAGTCCGGCAGCAGGGGCACAAGCCGCCCATCCTCGAGCAGGTCCTGAACCAGCCAGAGGTGGGCCGGGCCGATGCCGCGGCCGGCGAGCAGGGCCTCGCGGGCGGCCAGGCCATGGTCGACCCGCAGGCGCCCGCCGAACCCCACGCGCTCGATCTGCTCCCCCGGACCCTCCAGCACCAGCTGGTCGCTGCCGGCCACATTGGACATGCGCACCCCCTCGTGGCGCGCCAGGTCCTGGGGGGCGACCGGTGTCCCATGCCGGGCAAGATAGGCCGGGGCCGCTGTGAGCAGCCGACGGCTCACGCCCAGGCTGCGAAGCTTCAGCGCGCTGTCGGTCAGCGGGCCCAGGCGGACCGCCAGGTCGACGCCCGCCCGCACCAGATCGACCCGCTCGTCCGTCAGGCTGAGGTCGACCCCGATCCCCGGGTGCTGGTCCTGGAACGCGAACACCAGCCGCGCCACATGCAGCACGCCGAGCGCCGCCGTGCAGGAGACGCGCACCTGCCCGGCGGGGGCGCCGCGGCTGGCCTTCGCCTCGTCGGCGGCCTGTTCGACGAGGTTCAGGATCTCGACGGCGCGCTCGTAGTAGCGCGCCCCTTCCTCGGTGAGGCTGAGCCGTCGGGTCGTGCGGCTCAGCAGCCGGACCCCCAGCGCCGCCTCAAGCTCGAGCAGGTGGCGCGAAACGGTCGACTGGCCGATCCCGAGCTCCCGCGCCACGGCGGAGAGGCTCGCGCGCTCGCAGATCCGCACGAACGTGCGCATGCGCTCGAGCGTCGTCTCCGACCTATCCACTTTTCGGCAGAATCCTATCCATCCGCGCGAGGTAGTGCATCGCTGCGACCATCGCTAGCTCCTGGGCCAGTCACCTGTCGGAGGCAGCCATGAAGATCCTCTATGTATTCGCCCACCCCGAACCGCGCTCGCTCAACGGCGCGCTGCGCGATGTCGCCCTCGCCGAACTTCAGGCCCAGGGCCACCAGGTCCAGGTGTCCGACCTCTACGCCATGGGCTGGAAGGCCGAGGTGGACCGTTCGGACTTTCCGGCCTGGGACGCCGACAGGCCACTGGCAGTCGTCCCGGCCTCCAAGGAGGGGTACGCCGCCCAGTCCCTCACGCCCGATGTGCAGGCCGAGATCGACAAGCTCCTGTGGGCCGACGTCCTGATCCTGCAGTTTCCGCTGTGGTGGTTCGCCATGCCCGCGATGCTCAAGGGTTGGGTCGACCGGGTCTTCGCGTACGGCTTTGCGTATGGCGTCGGGGAGCACAGCGAGCGGCGGTGGGGCGATCGCTATGGGGAGGGGCGACTGGCCGGCAAGCGCGCCATGCTGGTGGTCACCGTCGGGGGCTGGCGGGAGCACTACGCCCCGCGCGGCGTGAACGGCCCGATCGAGGACCTGCTGTTCCCGATCCATCACGGCGTCCTCTACTATCCGGGCTACGAGATTCTGCCGCCGTTCCTGGCGTTCCGGTCAGACCGGTTCGACGAGGCGGCCTTCGCGGCGGCGGCCGACGAGCTGCGCGGCCGGCTCCGGACGCTTCAGTCGACGCCGCCCATTCCCTTCCGGCCGCAGCACAGCGGCGACTACGAGATCCCGGCGATGCAGCTTCGCGCCGGTCTCGAAAGGCCGGGAGCCTCGGGCTTCGGCCTGCATCTGGCGCCGCCTCGGGACGGCGTCGCGCCGCGGCCGCCGGCGTCGGCGGCGACCGTCGAGGCGTGAGGGCGAGCCGGGTCTCAGGCCAGACGAATCCTTTCCGGCGCGCGGCTCGTCTCCAAGGCGAGCGGGCCAGCAGACCAAGCGAAAGGATTCCCAGTGATGCAACATGTTCTCATCGTCGGCGCGACGGGGCGTCTTGGTCGCCATCTCGTCGACCGGCTCCTCGCGCAGGGAGACGTGGTCAGCGCCCTGGTGCGTCAGGACCCCCGTGGCGATCCCTCGAGGCGCAGCCTCCTGGACCGCTTTCGGACGCGTGGCGTCAAGCTGATGGCCGGCGCCCTCGAGGATGAAGCCAGCCTCGAGGTGGCCTGCCGTGGCGTCGATGCGGTGGTGTCGTGCGTCGATCACCGGCCCGATCATCTGCGGCTTCAGGCGAACCTCGCCAAGGCGGCCGCGCAGGCCGGCAGCGTGCGCCGCATCCTGCCCTCGCAGTTCGGGATCGATTCACGCCTCTATGGCCAGGCGAGGGTCGACCACGGCGACCTCAAGCGCGAACTGCAACAGGTCTTCATCGACAGCGGCGTGCCGACGACGTTCGTGCACATCAACGGCCTGGCCAGCGCCTGGGTGGGGTGCCTTGGCCAGCTGGGGCTGTCGGCGCCGCCGGCGCACGAGGTCGAGGTGTATGGCGATGGGACGGTGCGGTTCAGCACCGTGGCGCCGGAGGATGTCGCCCGCTACGCCACCCGCGCCCTGGCCGACTTCCGCACGCGGAACCGCCACGTCACCATCGCCCCGCCGCAGAACCGCCTGACCCAGCTCGAGTTGATCGCGCTGTGGGAGGCGAAGTCGGGCGCCAGGCTGCGCCGTCGTTTCGTCTCGCCGCAGGCGCTTGACGCCCGCATCGAAGCCTTGGCGCAGGATCCCGCCCAGCGGCCGCAACTGGCCATGGCCCAGCTTGTCCGCGCCGCCTGGATTGACGGCCTGGGCGACGGCCGGCGCCTGCCCGACGCCATCGAGCTCAGCGAACTCTATCCTGAGATCGACTATCGCCGCCCGGTTGAGTACCTGGAACGCTATCTCCCGGCCCAGACGGCTTGATCGAGACGCTCCACGAGGGGGGTGCATGCCGAGTGTAGGTGAAGCCAGCGCGCGACAGCTTGCGGGGCGCTGCCTGTGCGGGAGTGTCCGCTACGCGGTCGCCGACGCGTTCGACTATTGCCTGAATTGCCATTGCGGAAATTGCCGGCGCACCACGGGCTCGGCCTTCAAGCCGTTCGCCGGGATCGCGCGCGATGCGCTGCGGCTGCTGGAAGGCGAGGACCAGCTCCTGGTCTTCGGCGAGCCGGACGGCCACGACGCCCACTGCGCCAAATGTGGTTCGCTGCTGTTCTCTGTGGTGCGCGACGGGGCCTTCGTGCACGTGGCGCTCGGGACCCTGCAGGACGATCCGACCATCCGCCCGACCGCTCACATCTTCGTCGGCTCCAAGGCGCCCTGGTTCACCATCGCCGACGATCTTCCGCAATATGAGGGGCATGTGACCGCCCACGATCCAGCGTCGGCGCAGCCGCGCGCGGGCCGCGCGCCATGAGCCGCCGCGCAGCGTTGGTCGGTGCGCTGGCCTGCCTGGCCGCACCGCTGGCGGCTCACGCCCAGGATGCGGGCAAGGCTCCCTATCCGGCCATGGCCCCGCTCGACCAGTACGCCGAGACCAGCGAGACGGCCGAGGTCGCGTTGGCGCGCACCGCCGCGCCGGCCTCGATTTCCGGACGGGCCGAGATCCGCGTCCTCACCCGCCAGGGCTATGTCACCGCCGCGGCCGGTGAGAACGGGTTTGTCTGTCTGGTCGAGCGCGCCTGGAACACCGATTTCGACGATCCGGAATTCTTCAATCCGAAGGTTCGCGCGCCGAATTGCTACAATGCCGCTGCCGCCCGTTCCGTGCTGCCGGCCTATCTCAAGCGCAGCGAATGGGTCCTGGGCGGCCTGTCCCGCGCAGAGGTCAAGGCCCGCCTCCAGGCTGCGGTCGTCGCCCGGACGATCACCGAGCCCGCCGTCGGCGCGATGAGCTTCATGATGTCCAAACGGGGCTATCTTGGCGATGCGGTGGGCCATGCGCACCCCCACCTGATGTTCTATCTGCCGCGCAGCGAGGCCGCGGCCTGGGGCGCCGATCTGGCCGGCAGTCCGGTGACCGCCGCCCAAGGCGGGCCGGAACCGCTGACCATCTTCTTCGTGCCGGCCTCGAAATGGTCCGATGGAGACTCGGCGACATCCCACCCCTGACGCCGGCGCGTCTCACGTCCGTTTGCAGAATGCCGACCGGGCCGCGCCACCCTCAAGGCGCGGCGTCGTAGGTCCCCACCTCGGTGAAGGTCATCGACTGGGGCGGCTCGTCGCAGCGGGCCCGGGCCTCGGCGACGAAGGCCTTGAACGCCGGAAGGTCGCTGAGCGGGCCGCTCCCCGTCTCGGACTCGAAGATGTGGATGAAGCTCAACCCGTCTTCGAGCTTCAGGGTCCGGTAGCGGACGCCGCCCGGCGCCGCGCGATGCAGCTCGTCGAACACGCTGCGGACCAACGCCTCGTTCTCGGAAGCCCGGCCGTCCTTCACCTTGTAGCGAACCACCACTTGTCGCATCGTTCGTCCTCCAACTGCGCCATCTCGGCGCCCGCCCGAGGGACGTTTCGCGCGGCACAAACGATTCCTCCGCCCCCGCAGGAATCCTTGCCTCCATCTCCAACGTCGTTCCGGCAGGAACGGCTTCCGCGGCGAGACCCATGACCAACCGACCTGCATCGGCATCGCTGGCTCTGGAGCAGCTGTCTGCGCGGCTACGCCCCAAGCTGTTGCGCTACGCCGCCCGCATGACCGGGTCGGTCTTCGACGGCGAGGACGTCGTCCAGGACGCCCTGATGCGCATCCATGCGGCGGCGATGCCGCCCGATGCGATCACCCATCCCGACGCCTGGGCCTTTCGCGTCACCCACAATTCTGCGGTGGATTTCCTGCGCCGACGCGGGCGCGCGCCGTCGCAGCCTGACCTGGAGGTCCTGATGGCGCACGATCCCGTCGACGACGTCGCCCAGCGCCAGGCCGCCGCGGCGGGGCTGCGGACCTTCATGGGCCTGACCACCATCGAGCGCAGCAGCGTCATCCTGATGGACGTTCTGGGCTACTCGCTGCGGGAGGTCGTCGAGATCACGGGCATGACCCTGGCGGCGATCAAGGCGGCGCTGCACCGGGGCCGCGGGCGTCTGCGGGACCTGATCCAGCGCCAGGACGAGGATGAGCCGCGCCCCCTGACGCCTCAGCAGGAAGCGCAACTGCGCGCCTACGTGGCCGCGTTCAACGGTCGGGACTTCGACGCGGTCCGCGCGATGCTCGCCGAGGATGTCCGCCTCGACCTGGTCGGCCGCAGGAGCGCAAGCGGCAAGGCGGAGGTCAGCGGCTACTTCGGCAGGTATGCAAGCCGCGCCGACTGGCGCCTGTCGCTCAGTCTGGTCGACGGGCGGCCTGCGATCACGATCGTCGATCCGCAGACCCCGCCGCACCCCATCACCCATTTCGTGCTGGTCGAGTTCGAGGGGGATCGGGTGCGGCTGATCCGCGACTACCGCTATGCGCGCCACGTGGTGGACGAGGCGGATGTCCGGACCTGGGATCCGCCCGGTCCGGATGGCGCGCAATCTTGAACCGCCGCCTCCGTTCGCAGCGTGAAACCGGCTCCGTAAGGGCGGCCCCGGGCTGTCGAGGAGCCCGGCGCTCGGCGCGCCCTATGAAGCCGTGGCCAGGTCTCGGATCGGATCGGAAAGGCGGATGACGCCGCGGCTCGCGAGCTCTGCGATCCGGTCTGGGCTGTAGCCGAGCTCGGCCAGGATGTCGGCGGTATGCTGGCCGAGGGCGGGCGCTGCGCCCTTGCGCTGCGGCGGCGTGCTGGACAGGCGCATGTAGTGGCCGACCTCGCGGATGGTGCCGTGGAGCGGGCTGTCCTGCTCGAAGACACGACCGGTCGCCTGCGCCCAGTCGTCGAAGAACAGTTTGGGGACCATCGGCTCGCGCGCGGGGACCTCGCAGGCCACGCGCGCGCTGCGCAGGCGCTGCGCGGCCTCCTGCGATGACAGGGCTATGAGGCGTGCTCCGATCGCCTCGGCGAGCTCGGCCGCATCCTCCCGGCGCGCGTCTTCGGTCTCGCAGCGTGCGACGAGTTCGGGCGGAAGATCGAGGGCGGCGGAGAGGCGCGTGAAGGCGGCGTCGCCGACGCCGGCGATGCAGATCCAGTGATCGGCGGTCCGGTAGAGCCGATAGGTCGGGCTCCAACCGGTCTGATCGGCGTCCAGGGGCAGGGCGGTCAGGGATTCGCCGTTCGGGCCGAGGAAGTGATGCGAGGTGACGAACAGGCTGGAGTGCAGTTGCGGGCTCTCGATGTACTGGCCCTCGCCGGTCCGGTTGCGGTGCTGCAGGCCCGCCAGCACGGCGAAGGCGCCCAGCAAGCCGTTGTAGTAATCCTCGTTGCCCTCGACTGAGCGCACGGGCTTGTTGCCGGCGCCCGCGCCTTCGTAGAGCAGGCCGGTGAAGCCGGACTGGAGCGGCGCGAAGCTCTTGGCGTGGGCCTTGGGGCCGCGGTTGCCGAAGCCGGGCAGGTGGCAATAGACCAGCCGCGGGTTCAGGGCCGAGAGGGTCTCGTAGTCCAGGCCGATCTTGCCGGCCTTGCCCGGCCGCTGGTTGTGGACCACCGCGTCCGCGGTGCGCGCCAGGTCGTGGGCGATGCGCCGGCCCTCCGGCGACTTCAGGTCCAGCGCGATGCTCCGCTTGCCCCGCTGGGCGGCCTCGAACGGGTTGGGCAGCGGCCGCATCTGATCGCCGCCCAGCGGTTCGATCAGGATCACGTCCGCCCCCAGATCGGACAGGATCTTGGCGCCATAGCCGGTGGCGAAGAACGACGCGAAGTCGATCACCCGCAGCCCCTCCAGCGCGTGACGCAGCGGCCGTGGCTGCGCCGCAGGCGTCGAAGCGGGGCCGGGCCGCGAGGCGGTGGCCAGCGCCCGGACCTCGGCGTCGTCACGCCCGGCCACCGGGGCCGGCGTGGGTCGGGTCAGCGGTGATTTCGCGAAGGCGAGCGGTGGCGCGGCCTGGCGCAGACGACCCAAGGTGGGATGCTCCACGGTCATCACCTGGTCGGCGAAGACCACCTGCTCGTCCTCCAGCACCTGCCCCTGCCGAAGCACCGGCAGCACCGCGACGTCGCGCGCCTGGAACAGCGGGATCCACTCGGCGCGCGGGCGTTGGCTGAAGGCCTCGGGGATGTACTCCCGGGCGATGGTGAACTCCTCGTCGTTCAGCGGCAGCGACATGTCGGAGCCGGGGACCTCCTGGCAGATCTCGCCGAAGCCGAAGACCTCCATCACGCTCTTGAAGCCGCCCTGGCCGCCGGTGTGGATCTGGATGAACTCCCCGTCGGCGCACTCGAAGGAGGCGGTGATCAGCCGCTTGCGGCCGAACCCGACGCGGCGGCCTTCCGAGACCTCGACGAACGACAGTCCCTGCGGGTGCCACCAGTGGTTCATCGGCGACTGCGCCAGCACCCCGTCCAGCAGCGAGACGTCCACGAACTGGCCCTGGCCGGTGTGGTGGCGGGCGCGCAGGGCGGCCAGCAGGCTGATCCCCATCACGAAGCCCGTGCCGTACGAGATGTGCGGGTGGCCGAGGAAGATAGGCCCCTCGCGCCCGGCGCTGGTCTGCTCCACCATCAGGCCCAGCTTGGCGGCGACGATGGCGTCGTACCCCGGCTCGTCGCGCCAGGGGCCGTCGTGGCCGAAGCCGGTGATGGAACCCTGGATCAGTCGCGGGAAGCGCTCGGCCAGGGTCGCATAGTCGAGGCCGAAAGCTGCGGCCCGGCCGGCGCCAAAGGATTCCAGGAACACGTCCGCCCGGGCCAGCAGGCCGAACAGCACCTCCCGGTCCTGGGCGGCGTGCAGATCGAGCTCGATGCTCTTTTTCCCGCGCTCCCAGGCCAGCCGCAGCAGGTCGACGCCGCGCCGGCTCTCGCCGGGCCGCTCGATCTTGATGACCGTCGCGCCGTTATCCGCGAGCAGCAACGAGGCGATGCTTCCGGCGCCGCCCCAACTGGCGTCGACGACGAGGACGTCCTCTAGCGGTCCCATGGGTCACTCCTACGCAGGCTGGGGGCTTTGGCCGGTGGCGTCGCGGGCGAGCAGGCGCCGGTAGGGGCCGCATGACAGCAGCACCAGGATGAACATGATTGGCGCGGCGCCGGCGACGACCAGCGCCAGGGAATAGCGGACGTCCGCGGGGCCGGAGAACAGCCGGTCGGTGAAGAGGCCCACCACGACCGGGCCGCCGCAGAGGCCCACGAGGGTGATGAAGGTCAGGTAGATGGCGCTGACCTGCGAGCGCAGCTGGTTGGGCACGATCAGCTGCAAGGCCGTTGGCGCGCAGGCGTAGGGCATCGACTGGAAGAACAGGGTGGGCGCGAGCAGCGCCAGCGACAGCGCCGGGGTCGGCATCAGGGGCGCGAGGCCGCCGGTGATCCCGACCCCCACGAAGCCGAACGCGGCCACCTTCAGCGGCGCGTCCGTCATCCCTCGGGCCCGCAGCCGGTCCACGAGCCAGCCGGCCACGTAGCCGCCCGGGGTGGCGCAGAGGATCGTCAGCGCCCCGACCCAGACCCCGACCTGCGTCGGGCTCCAGTGGTGTACGCGGATGAAGAAGGCGGGGGTCCAGATGGAGACCGCGTAGCTGACCGTCGTCACCATGGAGAACCCGCCCAGCATGAGCGCCATGAAAGCGCGCAGCCGCCAGAGCTCCTGCAGGACCGCCCGCGCCGGGAGGCGCGCTTTGCCGCCGGCCGCCAGCCCACGCCGGATCGGCTCGCGCAGCAGGAAGAAGCAGGGCGCCAGCACCATCCCCGGCAGGGCGACGAAGACGAACGCCAGCTGCCAGGGCTGCATCCCGAACAGAAGGTCGGGCCGGGTGATCTGGAGCGCTTCCAGCCAGCCGATCAGCACGCCGCCCCCGACGAGCGCCAGGCCCGACCCGATCATCGAGCTGGCGGTGAACAGGCTGATGGCCCGGCCCAGGCGGTCTGGCGGGAAGTAGTCGCTGATGATGGAAAAGCCGGCGGGATAGACGCTGGCCTCGCCCACCCCGACGCCGACCCGGGCCAGGAACAGCTGCAGATAGCTGCGCGCGAAACCGGTCGCCATGGCGAAGGCGCCGAACAGCGCGACGCCCACGCCGATCACGGCCCGGCGCTGCGCGCGGTCGGCGAGCATGCCGATCGGCAGCGTCATGAAGGTGTAGAACATGCCGAAGGCGATGCCTTGCAGCATGCCGAACTGGGTGTCGGAGAGGTGGAACTGCGCCTTGATGGGCTCGACCACCAGATTGATGATGTGCCGGTCCAGCTGCGAGACGATCGCGCCGCCCATCAGGAGCCCGAGCGCGGTCCAGGCCAGGACGGGGGAAGGCCACGCCGCGTCGGGCGCCTGAGCCGGCGCGGTATCGGGAGTCAGCTCAAGTAGGGGCGCCTTGCCCGTCCGGCCTGGACCCGTCCATTTGAGCGGGAAAGGTCCTGGCGCCCCGCGTCCCTCCGCTTCCGACATGGCAGGGGTTCCTCTCCCGCTGATGTTCTTGTCATGGAGTCACGCGGCCGCCTCGCTGCGGAGGGGCTGGCGCCCGATCACGAACTCGTCGACGGGGACGCCGCCGATCAGGTGTTCCTGGATGATGCGTTCCAGGACCGTCGGCTCGCAGCCGCGGTACCAGACGCCCTCAGGGTAGACGACGGCGATGGGGCCATCGCGGCAGACCTGCAGGCAGTTGACCTTGGTGCGGAAGACGCCGCCCTGGCCGACGAGGTCCAGCTGCTGCAGCCGGCGCTTCAGGAAGGCCCAGGCCGCGAGTCCCTCGTCCCGACCGCAGCACTTGGGCTTGGTCTGGTCCGCGCAGAGCAGGATGTGCCGCCGCGCCGCCGGCAGGCCGAGGCGGTCGAGGACGTCCGCCGGCCCCTCGGTCTCCTCCGGGGCGATCTGTGGACCCGAGCCCAGGGCGCTCATAGCAGCGCGTAGTTTTCGTAGGTCTTCACCTCGTCCGGGGTGAACCGGCTGGCGTTGCCGACGCCGTAGACCCGAGCACAGGTTTCCCCGGCCAGCTGGACCCGGAAGTCCTCCGGCATGCCCGCCGTCAGCCGCTCGAAGAGCTGGCGCGTGTTGGGCCAGACCGAGTGGTGGTCCATCAGCGCGAACGAGCCCCACATCAGGTGGGCCTCGCCCATGTAGGCGCGGTTCAGCAGCGCGGTGCGGTCGTCCTGGGTCACGTACCAGAAGAAGCGCCGCAGGTAGTCCGACGGGTGGAGGTCGGGATCGCCCAGCGAAATCTTCCGCAGCGCGGCGGTGCGCATGTAGGTCTCGCTGAGGGTCTCGTAGGTCGAGGGCGCCCAGCCGACGTTCGGAGCGACCGACACGAAGCGGATGTCCGGATGCCGATCCGGGATGTTCGCGTAGATGATGCTGGTCATGTCGTTGTAGAATTCCGGATGCGCGCCCGCGGCGATCTCCAGCCCGGGCTCCCGCCCGCCGTTCAGGGGCCGGTAGAGGCTGATCGGCGTGCCCAGGGCCGCAGCCGCCTCCCAGAAGCCCTCGCATTCCTGCATCGCCGGCGGGCAGTCGGGGCCGCCCGGCCAGGCGTCCAGCACCACCGCCTTGAGGCCCAGTTCCTCGACGGCGCGGGAGAGCTCGACCGTGGCGTCATGCGCGCCCGTGGTCGGGACCTTGGCCACGCCGATGAAGCGCTCGGGATCCTGCGCGCAGAGCTCGGCGAGCCAGTCGTTGTAGGCGCCGTAGCACTCGACGATGAAGTCGGGCTGGTCACTGCTGTTGATCAGGTCCCAGACCGGTCCCGTGGAATAGAGCACCTCGCCGGCGACCTGGTCGCGATCCTGCAGCCAGCGCCGGCCATCGGCCGTGGCCAGCCACGCGGCCGCCTCCAGGGTCATCTTGCGGGTGCGGCCGTGGGCGTCGCCCAACACGCCCAGCCAGGCCGGCGTCTTGGCCACCCGGCTGGCTGCCGTCCACACCACGCCCTCGTCGGTCTCGACCATCCGCGGGCAGATGTCGGCGAACTTCGCCGGCAGGCGTTTGGTCCAAAGGTCCGGGGCTTCGATCACGCCGCTGGCGGCGGAGATCATGCGGCTGAGGGTCATCGGCGAGGGTTCCTGACGGCTGGCGTGAGCGCTCAGCGCGGCTTGCCGCGCCAAGGCGTTGCGATCGGGATGAGGGCGGCTTAGGCGGCGAGCGGTTGTCGCGCCGGCAGCTCGTAGGGGATCTGGTAGAGGTCGGCGACGGTGCGCCACATCATCCGCTCCCACTCTTCCGGCGGCACGCCGCCGGCTTTCAGCTGGGCGTGGGCCAGCTCCACGTCGATCGGCCAGTTCGACACGGAGTGCGGGAAGTCGCACATCCACATCATGCGATCGACGCCGATGGTGTAGCGGTTGTTGATGCCGACCTGGTCGATCAGGAAGGTCGTGTAGATATTGCGCTGGAAATACTCGGACGGCAGCAGGTCCAGCTTGATCCCCTGGTCGCGGGCGAGGCGCTTGTAGGTCGCGTCGAACCGCTCGAGGTAGAAGGGCACCCACCCCGACTGCGTTTCCGCCCCGACGAACTTCAGGTTCGGGAAACGGTCGAACACCCCGCCCAGGATCAGCCGCTGGCAGACCGTGGGGAAGGCGCCGGCCTGCGAGGCCTTCTTCAGCTCGGCCACGTTGCCCTTGGCGTGGATGGCGATGGCGTTCACCGGCACGCGGATCGACAGGTGCAGCGAGACCGGCTTGCCGATCTCCTCGGCGATCGCCCAGAACCGGTCATCCTCCGGCGCCGGCTCGCTGAGCGAGCCGTTGGGATAGCTCTCCAGGGCGACGCCCTTGAGGTTCAGGTCGATGAGGCAGCGCTTCAGCTCGGCGATGGCGTCGTCGATGCCGGTCGAGGGGATGATGCCGATCGGGAACAGCCGGCTCGGGTCATGCGAGCAGAACTCGGCCATCCAGTCGTTGTAGGCGCGGAAGCAGTGGTAGGTCAGTTCGCGGTCCTTGGCCGCCTTCACGGCCGCCCAGACCCCGGGGTTGTTATAGAAGAACTCCCCGTCGAGCTTGTCCTCGATCTGCTCCTTCACCCGTTCCTTCGGGTCGAACGACCCGGGCAGGATGTCCGAATAGCGGACCCCCTTCTGCAGCCCGTCCTTGAGCTCGCCGAAGCGGGCCTTGTACCCCGCCCGGTCGAACCGCTTGGTGGCGCGGTGGTGGACCGCGGCCGACCCGAACGGGATCGGCGTGTCGACGTCGGCCATCCGCCAGGCCTCGCCGCCGTTATCGAGCTCGATGATGTGCGGGCAGGTGTCGCGGAACTTGGCCGGGACGCGGTCGATGAACATCCGGGCCGGCTCGTTGACGTGCGAGTCCGCGGAAATCGCCTTGTAGACCGTCATGGCTTCCTCCCTGACCGGCCTGGTCAACCGCCGGCCGTGTCGTGTTGGCCATTACGCTACACCTCACCGAAAAGTGGTCAAGGGTCCATTTTTTGAAAATGTTCGAGCGTGAGCCCGTTCACCGGCCCGTCGGCGCGGTCCCGACCTCGATGTGTCCGTCGATTTCCCGAACCGGGAAGGTGTCGAGGGGTTCGAACGCCGGCGGCCCGAACGGCGCCCCGGTCTTCAGGCTGAACCGGGCGCCGTGATAGGGGCAGACGATGGTGCACTTGCGCACCACGCCGCCGGCCAATTGCTCGTGGTCGTGGGTGCAACGGTTCTGGACCGCGAAGACCTGGCCCTCGGAGCGGCAGAGCAGGAGGCGCTGGCCCGCCACCTCGATCAGGCGCTGGGCGCCCTCGGCGAGTTCGTCGGCCCGGGCGACGCGCTGGAACGCGCCCTCGATCTGCGCCATGTCCGTGTCATCCTTGCGTCAGGCGGGCCGGACGTGACCGGGGCCGGGGCGATAGTGGGGCGACTCGTACTGGGGCAGGCCGTGGGCGAAGAGCTCGTCCAGCTTGGCGAGGATCTCGGCCCGGACAGGCTCGCGCGTCGCGCCGACCATCATCATCAGGCAGCCCGTGACCGTCCGCAGCAGCCACTCGTCATCGTCGATCTCGCCGCGGCACCACTCCAGGATGACGGCATTGCGATAGAGGGCCAGCTCGTCGATGAGCACCTCCGGCTTGACCCATCTCTGCAGCTGACCCTGCTCGGCGAGCGCCTCGATCCAGGCCTTGTGGGCGTGCACCGTGGCGCGCTGGACCGCGGACCAGATCTCGGAATCCGGATCGAGCGCGTGGTAGATCGCCATCATGGCGCTCATGTAGTTGGGGATCTGGGACGCGGCGCGGCCGGCGATGACCGAGCGCTCGATCATCCGCTCCAGGGTCGCCGGCGCACTGGCGTAGTGGATCTGCTGCTCGCGCTCCTCGAAGTACTCGCTGATCGCGGCCGCGACCATCCGCTCCTTGGTCTGGAAGATATTGTAGATGGTCTGCTTGGCCACGCCCGCGCGGACGCTGACCTCCGCCACGCTGAACCCGGCGACGCCAAGCTCCGCAATCAGTTCGCGGGTCAGGTCCAGGATGCGCGCCCGACGCGCCAGGATCGCCGGGCTGGAATAGCTGGCGCGCTTGGCGGCACGCTTTTCGGTCAAGTCAGGCACCTCGTCTGGCGGATACGGGGCGCAGGCGGATCCGTCGCCCGGGATGATTCCGCGGCCGTACATTAGCGTGTGCTCGCGCAACGATGCAGGGGTTCGTGGATCGCAACGCCGAGGCGCGTGGCGGCCGGCATGGTCTTGTTCCTCCGGCGCGGCGACATTGACACGGATACAGGGCCACGATTAAAAATTAGACCGAAGAACAATATTTATAAGGGAGGGGACGCGGGCGCAACCGACTTCGCGCGCCATCGTCCTGATGGCCAGATGCCCGCAGACCTGAAGATCGGCGTAAACGTCTACAAATTCTCGGACTTCAGCCGCGACTTCCGCGAGGTCGTCCACTTCGTGCAGACCGCCGAACGGCTCGGCTACAGCCACGTCCGCTTCCAGGACCACGTCGTGGGGATCGCCGCCGAGAAGCACGGCGGCCTCGCCAACACCCCGTACACCGACCGCAGCGTGCTGCGGGAGTGCTTCACGATCATCTCCTACCTCACGGCGGTGACCTCGCGGATCGAGTTCATGACCGGCGTGCTGGTGCTGCCCCAGCGCCAGACCGCGCTCGTGGCCAAGCAGGCGGCGGAGATCGACATCATGTCCGGGGGGCGCATCAGCCTGGGCGTGGGCATCGGCTACAACGCCGTCGAATACGAGGCGCTGGGCATGGGCTTCAAGGACCGCGCCGCGAGGTTCGAGGAACAGGTGCATGTCCTGCGCCGCCTCTGGACCGAGAACGACGTGAGCTTCCAGGGCCAGTTCCACACCCTGACCGACGTGAGCCTCGCGCCACGGCCCTCGCGGCGCATCCCCCTGTTCTTCGGCATGGGGCGCAGCGCCAATCCCATCCCGCCCGATGTCGTCCTGGAGCGGTGCGGGCGGCTGGCGGACGGGTGGCTGCCGATCTTCGGCCCCGATGAGGCCGGTCGCGAAGCGGTCGGGAAAGTTCACGACGCCGCCGCGCGGGCCGGCCGGGATCCATCGGACCTCGTCATGGAGATGGGCCTTTCGGTCGACGGGCTGGGCGTCGGCGAGATCCAGGACGAGCTGGGGCGGCGTCGCGCGTTCGGCGCGCAGCGCGTGAACCTTCAGGTCTCCGGAACCAGCGCCGCCGAACAGACCGCCCAGATCGAGCGACTGGCCGAGGCGCTCGCGCTCTGTTGATGCACTGAATTATGGTCTGCAGTCCAATTTAATTGACTCCCCCTTAATTGTGGACTCACATCCAGTTTCAAGGACGCCTCCCCAGACGACCCGAATGGGCGCGCAAAACGGGGGGCGAGGAAACGCAGACCAGGGGGACGATCATGGGGCGCAAGCCAAACAGACTGCTGTGCAGCGTCGCGTATGCCGCCGTTGCGGCTCTGGGCGCAGGGTCAGCGCGCGCCGAACCGGCCGCGCCCGGTCCGGCCGCGAGCGCGGACAACTCGACCGCGGTCAGCGAAGTGATCGTCATGGCCCAGCGCCGGGCCCAGTCCCTGCAGGAGGTCCCGATATCGATCGCCGCCGTAAGCGGCGAGGCGCTGCAGCGCCAGGCCGCGGCGAACATCGAGGGCCTCAACCGGCTCATCCCGAACGTCATCGTCGAGCACGTCGGGCTCTTCCCGACGGCCGCGGCGCTGTCCGTGCGCGGCGTCGGCTACGTGGGCGTGGAAAGCTACACCGACCCGGACGTGGCGCTCTACGTCAACGGGGTCTACCAGGCGCGCAACGGCTCGGCGCTCAGCAGCACGGTCGACGTGGAGCAGATCGAGGTCCTGCGCGGGCCGCAGGGCACGCTCTACGGCCGCAACGCCTACGCCGGCGCCGTCGCCTTGCGGACCCGCCGGCCGGACATGGACGCCACCAACGGCTCGGCGTCCGTGACGATCGGCAACTACGGGCGCGTCGATGGCGAGCTGGTGCTGAACGCGCCGATCGTCACCGACAAGGTGGCCGTGCGCGTCGCCCTGCGCTCGCACGAGCTCGACGGCTACTACAAGAACGACGGGATCATCGACGCCGCCCACACGGTGGACCAGACCTTGAAGGGCAAGTCCGCGGGCGCCGAAAAGACCCTCTTCATCCGGCCCAGCCTGCGCTTCACGCCCGACGCGCGCTGGGACATCCAGTTCATCGGCGAATATTATCGCGACCGCAGCCAGGCGAGCCCGTCGCAGCACGGCCCTGGCGGCACGGTGATCGCCGGCTTCGGCTTTCCCGGGCACAACCCCTTCGGCGACGACACCCGCGGCCTGCCGGGCGACGGCTCGAGCCCGTTCACGATCGGCTATAGCCTCGCCGATAAGCCGACCCACATCGACCAGTATTTCCTGATCAACGACACGAGCTACGACCTCGGCTTCGGCACGCTGCGCGGCATCTTCAGCTACATGAAGACCAAGTCGCAGATCTGGGCGGACACCGACGGCGAGAACATCAACGTCTACAGCTCGGCGCGCTACGAGGACTACCACGCCAAGACCGCCGAGCTTCAGTACGTGTCGAGCGGGCTCGGGCCATTGGGCCTGGTGGCGGGGATGACCTATCTGCGGGACAGCTACAACACCACGCAGCTGACCTTCACGAACTTCGCGCCGCCCTTCGTCCCCGTGTTCTCGCCGTTCACGGTGAACCCGTCCTACATCAACAACACCGGCAAGCGGGAATCCTGGGCGGCCTATGCGCAGGCCGAGTACCACATCACCGCCCCCCTCAGCGTGGTGCTGGGCGGCCGCTATTCGTGGGAGCGCAAGTACGGCGTCCGCGGCCAGAACACGACCCTCAGCGTGTCGGGCTTCCCGCCGAGCTACGATTTCAGCCAGCACACCTTCAGCAGCAACCCGGCGATCGTGTTCGGCCCGCAGCACGACAGCTGGAGCAACTTCTCGCCCCGGGTCGGCGTGAACTACAAGGCCCGCGAGGACGTGCTGCTCTACGCCTTCTGGCAGAAGGCCTACAAGTCCGGCGGCTACAACGCCAACAACGCCGACCGCCAGGGCTTCGAGACGCCCTATGGCGAGGAGTCGGTGGACGACTTCGAGGCGGGCTTCAAGAGCGAGTGGCTGGATCACCGCGTCCGGGTGAACGTCAACGCCTTCTACGGCCTCTACGACCACCTGCAGCGCTCGCTGGTGACCCCTTCGGCGACGGCCCCCTCGGGCGTGGTCACGGTCACGACGAACGCCGCCGACATCAAGAGCTACGGCCTCGAGGCCGAGCTCGCCGGACGGGTCACGCCCAGCCTGACGGTGTTCGCGAACGTCGGCTGGAACAAGGCGAAGTACACCTCCTTCTGCGCGGACCTCGACGGCGCCGAAGCCACCCAGACGCCGGCCAGCGGCCGCGCCATCTGCGGGCCGATCACCACCATCAGCACCGCGGCGGGGCCGCGCTTCCTGGTCCCGAACGACTGGTCCAGCCTCAAGCCCATCCGCGCCCCGCGGTGGGACATCACCACGGGCTTCACCCAGCGGTTCGACCTGGACCCCGTCGCCATCTCGGTGAACGGCACGGCGAACTACCGGAGCAGCTCATGGGTCGATGCGCTGAACCGGGCCTACTCCTACCGGCCCTCGGCGCTGACCTTCGACGGATCGCTGGTCTTCACCCCGGTCAAGGGCGCCTACACCGTGACGGTCTGGGGCCAGAACCTCACCAACAAGGTGCGGGTGCTGAGCTATCTGCTGATCGCGCCGCTCTTCGCCGACCAGCAGCCCACCAATCCGCGGACCTTCGGCGTGACCCTGGCCGCCAAGTTCTGAATTTGGGGGCCGGTGAGCGGCGCGGCGCCCCCGGCCTTCGCGTTGTCCGCAATGGGAGGTCGAGCATGAAGGGGTCTCGTGTCGCTGTGGTTGGCGTCGGCGAAACCGCCTACGTCCGCGCCACGGACCGCAGCCTGATGTCGCTGATGGTCGAGGCCTCGCACAAGGCCATCGCCGACGCCGGCCTTGAGCCCTCGGACATCGACGGCATGATCGACTGCGGCGCGAGCTGTCACCTGGAGGACCTCGCCTTCAGCATGGGCTTTGGGGATCTCGCCTTCACGGCGGCGGCGAGCGTGGTGGCGGGGACGGCGACCGTGGGCGCCGGGCTGGAGCTGGCGCAGCTGGCCATCGATGCGGGTCTCGCCCGCCACGTCCTCGTGCCCTACGGCCTGAAATGCTCCAAGCCCGGCGGGCCCCGGACTCTGCACGCCAGCGAGCCGCTCAAGGCCGACCTCGAGATGCCGGTGGGCTACTTCGGGCAGCCGGCCTATTTCGCCGTGGTCGCCAATCGCTACCGGCACGAGCACGGCCTTACCGAGGAGGAACTGGCGGCCGTCTCCATCACCACGCGGGCCTGGGCGGCGCTGACGCCGCAGGCGCAGAAGCGCGATCCGCTGGACCTGGCGGCCTATCGCAAGAGCCCCATGGTCGCGACCCCCATGCGGACCGCAGACTGCTGCCTGATGACCGATGGCGCGGGCGCCTATGTGGTGTCCGCCGTCGAGCGGGCGCGCGACCTTCCACACACACCAGTCGTCGTGGCCGGGATCGGGATCGGGACCAATCCCTGGCCGCAGTCGATGGTCCTGACCCAGAACCCCGACCTGATGGCCCTGCCGGGCGCCAAGTCGGCCGCGAAGGCCTATGCGATGGCCGGCCTGGCGGCGAAGGACCTCGACCTTGCCCAGGTCTACGACTGCTTCAGCATCTCGATGCTGCTGCAGACCGAGATGCTCGGACTGGCGGGGCCAGGCGAGGGCGGTCGCTTCTACGCCTCGGGCGCGGGGGCGCCGGGGGGGCGGATGCCGGTGAACACCAGCGGCGGCCACCTCGCCGGCGGCTATGTGCCGGGCGTCAATCTGCTGATCGAGGCCGTGCGCCAACTTCGCGGCGACCGCGGCGCGGCCCAGGTCGCCGACGCACGGGTGGCGGCGGTGGCGGGCCTGGGCGGCAACAGCCACGCCACCGCCATCCTCACGCGAGGGCTTTGACCATGGGCGCGCCCGACTATCCGCCGCGGTTCGACGAGGACCTGGTGCGGCCGTTCTACGACGGTCTGGCGGCCGGCGAACTGCGCCTGCCGCACTGTGCGCGCTGCGGGACGGTGCACTGGTACCCGCCGGAGGTCCTCCCCTGCCACCCGGACGCCGCGCCGGAATGGCGGACCGTCTCGGGTGAAGGCGTCGTCTACTCTTTCACCACGATCGTGCGCAGCCTGCTTCCGGGCGACGACAACACCACGACGCCCTACGAGGTGGTCCTCGTGGAGCCCGACGCCGCCCCAGGGTCGCGGATCGTGGCCCTCTTGTGCGACGGCGATGGCCGTTCCCCGGCCTGCGGCCTGCGCGTGCAGCTTTCGCCGGTCAGGGCCGGGGATCATTTCCTGCCCGGGTTCAGGCCTCTTCCCTGACCGCCTCGCCAACCGAGGAGCGTGATGGTTTCCCTGCGACAGGCCGCGGGACATCCGCGCCGGTCACCCGCCGCACCGAGGGAAGATCGACGGTCGACGGCGCCAGGCTGTGGATCACCGGGCGGTCGCCGATCCCGATGTCCTTGCTATTTTCCCCGGCCGCCGATCACGAGCGCCCGCCCAGGAACGCCCCTACGGTCCGGGCGTAGAGTTCGGGCTCCTCGAAACAGGGGAAGTGGGCGCTGGCGGCGAAGACCACGAACCGGGCGTCTTGCAGGCTGGCTGCAAGGTCGCGCGCGACGTCGACGCCGGTCGTCCGGTCGTAGGCGCCGACCAGCACCAAGGCGGGCGCTGCGAAGGCGCTCGCACGTTGCATCAGGGGCGGCCCCCACACGCGGGTGTCCGAGAACATCACCGCATTCATCAGGCCGCTGTTGTGCAGACCGCTCGCCGCCTCGAGACGTCGGGCCTCGGCGGCGGCGCGGGGGCGGTGATACTGGAAGCGGTCTGCGAAGGCCGCATCCCGCCCGGTCCAGAGGGCGGCGATCCGGGCGGCCGGAGACGTGATCGGCTCCCCGGTGAGCCGTGCAAATCGCGCGCGATCCTGGCCGTTCGCCGCCAGGGCCGCAAACCCGTAGGTCTCGGTCAGGGCCATGCGACGATAGTCGCCGCCGCTGGGTGACTGCAGCACCAGCCGCGCGACCCGCTCGGGGTGGGCGAGCGCATATTCCAGCGCAAGTTCCGCGCCGAAGGAGAAGCCGAGGAGGTCGATGCTCGGCGCACCGAGGCGCCGCACCAGGGCGTCGAGGTCGGCGACGAGCGTGGACATGGCGTAGTCGGCGGGGTCGGCCGGGGCCGCCGAGCGTCCGCCGCCGCGCTGGTCGTAGTAGACGACCGTCCGCGACCTCTCCAGCCAGGGGCCTTGCAGGCGTTCGTAGACGTAGCTGTTCCCGCCGGGTCCGCCGTGGACGATCACCAGCGGGCGGGTCCGATGGGCGGCGCCGGCGATCCGGAGCCAGTGCTCGACGCCGTTCAGGGTGGTGCGCCCGGTCCCGTCGACGAGCGTGGGGCTGGCGCCAGCGACGGTGCGTCCGCCGAGGGCGCCCAGGGCGGCGACGGCGGCGAGTCCGTGACGGCGGGTGACAGGCGGCAAGCGGGCGACCTTTCGTAAGCGACTCAGCCCGGCCCCGGCCGCACCACGGCCCCGCGGCCGTAGGGGCCGTGAACGTCGCGCTTCATCCAGTCCGCGATGAGCTTCAGATAGCCGTCGGTGATCCGGGTCGCCGTTCGCGTGCCGTCCGGATTGGTGCGGAATTCGACCATGCCGTGATCGGTGTCCGGGAACAGATAGACATCGATCGGCTTGTGGGCCGCCATGAGCTTGAGGAGAAGCGCTCGGGTGGCCGCGATGGGCGCTTCGCGGTCCTCGCCAGCCAGCACCCAGAGGAGCGGCGCCTTCAGCTTCTGCAACGCCGCTTCGGCGTCGTAATCCCAGATGAGCTCGAGATTGTCGAAGCGCGCGCGACCGATGCGGCGAAGGTCGGCGTCGCTCATGCGCAGCATGTCGCCGCTGTATTCCCCTTCGATGGACGCCTTCCAGGGCGCATCTGCGATCTCGCGCCGGACCGCCGCCAGCCCCTCGTAGCCGCGCGCGAAGTGGGAGCGGACCAGCGCGGCCGTGGCCCTGGACAGGTCCTCGACCTGCTGCATGGCGGCAGGGCCCAGCCCCATGCGACGGGCCTCGTCCAGCAGCTGCTCGCGGTCTTCCTCGATCGGCGAGACCACGAGGCCGAAGCCCACGGTCACGAAATCCGCCGGCGAGCGGGTGGCCGCCAGCGGCGCGACCCAGCCGCCCTGGTTGCCGCCGAAGAACCCCGCCCGCCTGAACCGGCCCGCGGCCATGCGGCGCGCCTGGACCAGCGCCGCAGCGGCGTCGTCCGCCAGCAGTTCGAAGTTCTGGGTGTAGTCGCCCTCGGACGCGCCCGTGCCCCGCTTGTCGTAGACGAACACCGACACCCCCTGCGCAGCCAGCATGTAGGCGTAGACGCTGCCGATGGCGGCGGTCTTCTCCGATCCATGGACCAGGACCACGAGCGGCCGGCGCGGGTCGGGCGGGCCCGGGGGCTCGATCAAGCGGCCCGCGAGGCGGGTGGCGTCGCTCTCGAACGTCGCGTCGGTCTCTGGCGTCTCGAGACGCGGCCAGATGCGGGGCTCACCCGCACCGGGGGTGAACACGACCCTTCCGTCCTGGCAGGCCACGGGCGATCCGGTCGCGCCGCTGGCCCCCCGCCGGCCGTCCAGGAAGAGATATCGCTGCCCTGACGCCGGGGCCGGCGCGCGGGCGCCCAGCACCACGAACTCGGCCGGTCCGGTCCCATAGACGCCGGGCTGGCAGTCGGCCCGCGCCGAGGCGGCCGCGCCTGCGGCGAGGAGCGCCAAGGCGAGGGCCAGAAGGCGAGCGCGTGCGCTCGTGGCCCACCCCGAGGGGGCCCACCCCGAGGTGGCCCACCCCGAACCGGTGTCTTTCCGGGCATGGCTGTCGCCTGGTTTCATCGCTCTCCCATAGCCGCCGCGAGGCCGCGAAGATTGGAGGTTATTGCTGCGGGAGTGAGGTTCCAAGCGGCGCAGCCGCCTGTTCCCGAACGGGCTCGCCCAGCCGGATGGCCGCGGCCGCAGCGGTCTGCATCCAGGCGTCCCGCTCGGCGGGAGTGCTGGTGGCCACCACCCGAAACACCAGGCGCTGGACCTCGGCGAACCCGCAGTATCCGAGCAGGCAGTCGCGCCAGATGCGCTCGAGAGGGTCTCCGAAAGCATCGCGCTCCCGCTCCGCCGTGGTGTTGCTGGTGTTGATGACCAGGGCGCGCTTGCCGCTGAACAGCCCGACGGGCGCGAGGCCCTCGTCCTCGCCTTTCGGGAAGGCGTAGGCCGCACCCGGCGCGAACACCCGGTCCATCCATCCCTTCATCATCGCCGGCGGCGCGCCCCAGCAGTTCGGATGCACGACCGCCAGGAGGCGGGCCTGCTGCAGCTGGCGGATGTGGGCCTGGATCTGCGCATCGCTCGACGCGCGGCCGCGCGCCTCGTCCAGGTCGAGGATCGGATTGAACGAGGATTGGTGGAGATCCAGAAGCACGGCCTCGTGGCCGCGGGCGCGCCACGCCTCGAGCACCACCTGGCTGAGGGCGTGGTTCAGGCTCCCGGGGTCGGGATGGCTGACCACGACCAAGGCGTCGGCCGGCTGCCCTTTCGTGGACGTCAACGAACCTCTCCTTCAAGCGACACGCAGACAGTATCGGAGCCCTGACGAGGCGCCATCGCCGCGCGGGCGGGATTCGATCTCCCGGCCGGCGCGGAGCCGGTCGATTTCGACAGGCTGGGCTATGCGGAACCCTCGAGGAAAGCCTGGACCAGTTCGGCGGCGATCATGCCGCCGACGCTGTTGAGGTGCACGCCGTCGCTGTGCAGGCGCCAACCGTTGCTGCGGCCGATATCGTCGGGGGATCTGCCGAGGATCAGGGCGCGAAAGGCGTCTCGATAGAACGGCAGGAAGTCGAACGTCGTGAAAGCCTGGCCCGGCCGCATCAGCAGCTCGGCCTGCATCGTCTCGTAGACCGGCAGATAGTGGCAGCCCTCGCGGCGGGCGATCCCGGCGATGATCGCGGAATATTCGGCGATGCGGCGGTCGAGCGCCGCCTGGGTCGTGTCCGCCGGATTCGGGTCCTCTCCGATGGGCGCCAAGGAGCACAGGGCGATGTCGGCGGTGGTTCCGGCCTTCAGGCCCTGGACGAGAGCGGCCAGGGCCTCGCGGAATCCCTCCGGCGAGGGGTCGCGGGGCAGGTGCTTGGCGAGGCGGAAGACGCGCCGCACCTTGGGAAAGACCAGAGCCAGCACGTCGTTGGCGCCGACCCAGACCAGCACCTTGGCGGGCCGGCAGGCCACGACCTTTGGCAGCCGGCGCAGGGCGTTGTCCGCCAGATCGCCGCCGACCCCGAAATTCCGGAAGGCGAACCGCGCGTTTTGCGGCCGCTGGGCGAGCGCGCCAATCCAGTCGAACGCCTGGCCTCGGCCGGCGGTGCTGCTGGAGCCAAGGCAGGCGACGACGGTCCGGGAGGTCGCACGTCTCATGGGTCGACCCGTAGCCCGGCGAAGCTTCGGCGGTAGGCCGAGGGCGAGGCGCCGAAGCGCTTGGAGAAGGCCTTGCTGAAGGTCGGGGCGTCGGCGAAGCCGGCCCGCGCCCGCTCGCGGCGCGGGAGGATCCTCATCGGACTGCAGCGCCGGACCTTAGACGGTCGGCGAAGAAGGCGATGATCTCATCGACGGCCTGCCGCGTTGGCTCGCCGTCGGCGTCGATCAGATGCGCCGTCACCACGCTGTGCGGTGTGTTCACGTGCTGGCTGAAGAAGGATGGCGTGTCGGGGTTTGCGGCCTGGTCGGGCAGCACCCGCGGCTCGAAGCGCGACCCCAGTGCGGCCGCATAGGCGGCGAAGCGTTCGGCGCGGCAGAACCGGTCGCCGGCGAACCGGTAGGCCCGCACGGTGAGGTCCTCGTCCTCGAGCCGCCGGCGCACATCCGCCAGCGCCTGCGGCGAAATCTCCAGGCCGGCCGGATCGTCCATCGGCAGCGACGGCTGGCTGAGCACCGGGGCAAGCACCGCCGGCTCGAGCATCATCGAGAGGGCGAAATTGCCGGTGAAGCACATGCCGATCGCTCCGACGCCGGGTCCGCCGCACTCGCCGTGGGCCAGGCGCGCCAGCGCCCGGAGCCAGTCGGTGACCGGGCTGGAGACGCCCCCACCGAACGCCCGGAATTCCGCGCTGACGCAGGCGCGGCGGAACACCTGCGCGCCCTCGTCAGCGTCCGGCACGGCGCCGTCGCGCCCGAACAGCGACGGCATCCAGACCGTAAAGCCGGCGTCGCGGACCCAGCGGGCGAACCTCGCCACATGGGGACTGATCCCGGGCATCTCGGTCATCACGATCACGGCGGGCCCGGCGCCGGCCACATAGACGGTCCGCTCGGCGCCGAGGAGGGCGATCCGGCGCGCGATGAAGTCGTCCAGGGGATCGTCCATGGCCACGGTCGGGTCGGTCATCTCGTTGCTCCGCTAGGGTCGGCGTCGGTCAGGATGGGCCACACCGCAATTCGGGCTGTGACCGGATCCGACCCCCGTACCCAGAATATCGACCGCGCTGTGCCGACGGTCGCCTCGCGATCGAAATGTGGTGGCAGACCCCTTGCCGCCACGGTCCCGTCGGCGCCTGGCAGGCCGTCGCCCGCGGCCGGCTAGTCGCGCGCCGCCTCCAGCAGCAGCTCAGCGGTCCGTGCGGGGTCGGTGACCATCATGCTGTGGCCGGTGGGGATTTCCCGGTACGTCCACTCACCGCCGCCCTTGGCGATCTCGCCGTGGGCGGCGTAGCCCATGAACGGCGTGACCGGGTCGGTCGCCAGGACATAGGTCTTGGGCAGCCCCGCATGGCCGCCGTTCGCGAACTTCACCGGATCCAGCCAGGTGCGCAGGGGGTGCGGCGTCGAACGGCGGGTCACCCATGCGCCATCGTCGGGATTGGTGACGCCGACCATTTCGGGGCCGACCACGGGCAGCCAGGCGCCGTCCGGAGCCATGCTGCGGAACGCGGCGCGCTTGCGTTCGACGAGCGCCGGGTCGCTGCCGGGCGCATGGGCGGCGAAGTCGTCCCCGTCCGACGGCACCGCCGCGTCCAGATAGACCAGCCGCCGGATTCGCGACTTCAGGCGATCGGCGATGAGCGTGGTCACCATGCCGCCGTAGGAATGGCCGACGAGGATGACGTCCTGGAGTTCCTCCGCCTCGATGACGCCCTGGATGTCCAGCGCATGGGTCTCCAGGCTCGGAACGGGCTCGCGCAGGTGTGCGCGCTCGCCCTGTCCGGTGAGCGTCGGGCTCAGCACGCGCGCGCCCTGGGCCAGAAGCAGCGGGCGCACCCGTGCCCAGCTCCACCCGCCGTGCCAGGCGCCGTGGACGAGGAGGAAGGTCGGTCTTGCGGTCATGGTTGTTCCTTCGGGGAGGGGAGACGGCGTCGGCGGCGCACCGGTTGGAGTCACGGGGCGGAGGCGGCCGCTTCCCGCTCGAGGGCCCGACACATGGCGGGCAGGGCCGCGACGCGGTCGTGGTGGGCGCGCAGGTTCGGCGCCACGTCGAGGCTGATGAGCCCGGCCCACCGCTCGAAGACGAAGAGATAGAAGTCGAGCGCCGACCACTCGCCGAGAAGCCAATCGCGCTCGGCGAGGTCGTTGGCGAGGCCTGAAAACAGGCGCGAAAGCTCCTCCCGCGTGGCCGCCCGGAGTGCGGATTGCGCCTGGGGGTCCTCGCCCACGAAGCGGGCTGGGCGAAAGATCAGGCGGAACGCGGGATGCACCGATCCGCCCAGGTGGCCCAGCCATTCGAGGGCGGCGATCCGGGCCGACGGCCCGGACGGCAGCAGGCGCGCCTCGGGATGGCGGGCGTCCAGGGCCTGCAGGATGGCGCCGGTCTCGCGGACGATGCGGCCGTCGATCTCGAGCACCGGCACCTGCCGGCGAGGATTGAGGCGGCGGAACGGCGCGTCGCCGGCCCCGTCCGGCGCCATGGTCACCGGAGCCGCGGAGAACGGCGCGCCGACCGCCTCCAGGGCGCCCAGGGATGCGATCGCGCAGGACTTGGGGGCGAAGAAGAGCGTGGGGACCGGGTTCGACATGAGCTGAGGCTAGCGTCGCGCGAACCAGCGACACAGCTCATTGTCGCCATGGTTTTGATGAGCCGATTAGATGTGAACCACGGCGGCGACAGGCGCGCCGATATCGCGGGTCAGGTGGGACGCCAGCTCGTGCATCGGCAGGGCGCGGGGATTGCCGCGGCGCCAGACGGCCCAGAAGGTCCGATGCTGCGCCGGCGCAAGCGACATGCAGCGCAGGCCGGGCTGTGGCTGCAGAAGGTGTGGCCAGCCCGTGACCACGCCCACGCCCTGACCCGCCCGCGCAAGCTCGAAGATCGCGTCGTTCAACTGCACCGGCCAGATCTTCGTCTCGCGGCCCAGGGCGGTCCGCAGGCGAACCAGGTCCGCGTCCGCAAGCTCGTGCGTCAGGATGGTTTCGCCCCGCAGCTCGCTCCAGCGCACGCCTCTGCCGTCCGTGGCGCCTGCGGTGATCAGCCGATGTCCTTCGCCGATCAGGGCGACCACCTCCAGCTCGAACAGCAGACAGCGTTCCAGCCGCTCGTCTGCGGGAGGTTGCGAGGTGATCGCCAGGTCCACCTCGTCGGCGAGCAGCGCCTGGACCTCGCGCCGGGTGCCTTGCAGCCCGACCTGGACGTCGATCAGCGGGCGCTCGGCCGCGAACCGCGCCAAGGCGGCCGAGAGCCAGGTGTAGTAGCTGAAACAGCCGGCCGCGACGCGGAGCGGCTGGCGGGCCTCGGCGAACCGCCGCACGCCCAGTTCGGCCTCCGCCAGGGTGGCCAGGACGGTCTCGGCGGTGGCCACCAGCTTGGCGCCGGCCGCGGTGGCCGCCATGCGCTTGCCCACGCGGTCGAACAGCTGCGCGCCGAGGTCGCGTTCGAGGTTGAGCAGTTGGTGGCTCAGCGCCGATTGCGTCAGGTTGAGCCACCTTGCGGCGCGCGTCACGCTGCCTTCCCGGGCGATGGCCTGGACCAGCTTCAGGTGCCGGACCTCGATCACCAGCCGCCGATCGGAGCCGGGGCGGGGTGTCAGCCCCGCCGGCTCGGCCGCCATCGATGAAGCGCGCGCATCGTTCACCCGCGAAGGATGAACCAGCGCGTGAAGATCGACAATCTTGCCCGTCACCGGCGGCCCCTCACATGGGATCCGCCAGCGCGAGGTCGCCCGCGTGGGCGGTATCGCCGACGCGCACCACGCCTGCCGCGGCCACCTTGGCGTAGACGCTGAAGCAGCTCTGCAGTTCGCGCACGATCGTGCGGATGACGCTGGGGTCGCGGTCCAGTCCCGCCTGGGCGTGCGAGGTCATCACACAGCGCGGCGCCTTGGCCTCGATGGCCAGGGCCGCCCCGCCCACGCGGAGCGCCTGTCCGACCCAGCCTTCCTCGACGAAGCCCTCGGCCGCGTCGCCGGCCAGGAGCAGGTTCGGCCGGAAGCGGCGGATGTCGAGAACGGCCTCGGGGACCAGGCGCTGCAAGGCGCGAAGGGAGGCCTCGGTCAGCACATTGATCGGGAACGCATCGAAGTAGGTCCCCACCGGCGCGGCGTATTCGCTGAGCTCGCGCAGCAGGCCGGTTCCGAAACCGTCCATGCTGGGCAGGGCCTCGCCCGGCTGCAGGGTGAAGATGCGCCGCCACTCGCCCGCCGGATCGCGCACCCGCTCATCCCGGATCCGGTAGTGGTCGGCGTTCTCGCGCGGCTGCAGCGGCCAGAGCGTCACCGCGCGCCCGAGAAGCTCGGACAGCGCTTCGGCGGCGTCCGGCCCATCGGAGCGAACCACCGTCCCGTCCGGCAGGGTGATCTCCACGTGCGGGACGAGGCCGGCGTTGGTGTCGGGAAGGTAGCGGGCGCCGCACAGCATCAGTTTCGGCATGTGCTTGGCGCCGCGGATGGTCTGGGTCTTCTCGTCCCGCACGGCCCAGCCCCGGTCCAGCGGGATCCCGGCGGCGTTGAGGGTGGTCTGCGCGAGGCGTTCGCCCCGCATCGACTTCACCGGATAGCGCCAGATCTCCTTGACGATGAAGCTCATCGGGCGGAGCTCCGCACGAGGTCGGAGGCGGGCTCGCCGCGCGGCGCATGGGCCTGGCGCAGGGCGGCCCAGTCGATCGAGGCGACCCAGGCCTCGAGGCTGCGCAGCGTGGGGACCAGGCGGCGGACCGCGTCGATGTCCGCGGCCCAGCCGCCGACCGGCGCGGTCTGGTTCCAGCGAAGTTGCGGAACGAGCGACGGGCCCACCTTGGTCGCGGCGACGAGCCCGGCGTCTTCGGTCTGCTGGGCGAAGGCGGCGAACTGGTCGAGCGGGACCTCCCGGAAGCCGATGTCCTCGCCCAGCGCGGCGGAGACCAGCTCGGCCAGTTCGGACAGGCTGCGCTCGTCGCTGGCGATCTCGATGGCCCGGCCCAGGAACGTGCCCGGATCGCGGAAGGCGGCGGCCACCAGGTCGGCCTCGTCCTCGATGGCCAGCAGCTGAAAAGGCCGGTCGCCCGGAAACGGGAAGGATATGGCCTTGCGCTGGAACATGCGCGTCAGCACCGCTTCCTGGGTGAAGTTCTCCAGGAAGCTGACCGGCCGGAAGATCGTGTAGGCGAGGCCGGACGCGATCAGCCGCCGCTCGATCTGCGCCTTGGTCTCGAAATGCGTGATGCCGAGCCCCGCCGTGCGGGTCGCGCCCCCGACCGAGGCGTAGACGAAGTGCGCCACGCCGGCCGCCTTGGCGGCGTCCACCAGGTTGCCGCCCTGGCGGATCTCGGCCTCGTAGCCATGCGCCCAGAAGTCCTGCACCGAGAAGACGCCGTGCGCGCCGGCGCAGGCCGCCGCCAGCGAGGCCAGGTCCTCGAGGTCGCCGGCGACTGGGACCGCCCCCAGGGCGGCGAGGTCGCGGGCGCGGGCGGAGGCAGGGTCGCGGGTCAAGGCGCGCACCCGCCAGCCATCTCTCAGGAGCCGGCGCGCCACGGCGCCGCCCTGCAGGCCGGTCGCCCCCGTGACGAGAAGGGTCCGCTCGCTGTCCATCGCCGCTCCCAAGCCGTAGGCGACGCGGCGCTGAGGTCTGCGCCGGTCGCGGGAACAGCATTCGCGACGCCGATCAATGCGTACAGATCATCCTCGTCATCGTCTTGATGAGCCAGATTGGCAGGTGGGACGGTGAGGATGCGTCAGCTGTACTGACTGAGCTGGGCCAGCGACAGCGAAGGGTGCGGGCCGTCCAGGTCCGGGCCGGCATAGGGCGTGCGGCGGCCCATCAGGGTGCTGAACCGGGCGGGGTTGCGGGCCAGGACTTCGGCCGGCGTGATCTGCCGATAGAGCACCTGGGGCAGCAGGTACCAACGGCAGTAGTAGCCGATCAGGCTGACCCGCAGCCCTGGAGTCTTTCGCGCCAGGGCGCCGTGCCAGGTGTTGCCGTGCCAGACGATCAGGGATCCCGGCCGCGCCTCGACCGGCACAGCCAGGGAAAGGTCCACCGCCTCGTCCCGGTTTGGGTGACGAGCCCACCTGTGGCTCCCCGGCACGAAGAGGATCGAGCCGTGGTCCCGTGAATATTCGCTCAGCACCCAGGTGGCGTTGGCGACCTGGGCGTAGGCCGGGAAGGGCGCCGGCGTTCCGACCTGGTCGGTGTGGAGCTCCAGGTTGTCGCGGCCCGCGCTCTTCAGCATCGCGTTGAGGCTCGAAAGCGTGCAGTTCTCGCCGAGCAGGTAGGTGATCAGCGCCAGGGCCTTTTCGTTGAGCAGGGCCTCCTCGAAGGCGCGGTCGCGGAACAGCACCTGGGCCAGGAACTGGCCCTCGCCGATGGCGGTCCGGGTCCCGGACGGCCCGGCGCCATCGAGGTCCGGCCGGTGGCCCGACTCCGCCTCGGCGATATCCAGCAGCGCCTCGCGCAGCCTGGTCGGCAGGTCGCCGGCGTCCAGGTCCTCCGGCGTCAGGACCGTGAAGCCCTGGGTGTCGAGGTCGAAGGCGTGCGACTGCAGGCCAAGGCGGACGATCTCCGCCCGGACGCGCTCCAGGGCGTGGTCCTCCGGCTCGGGGCGGAAGGCGCCTGCGAAGGCGGTTGTCGCCGTGGAGTCCATTTCACTCGCCCGATCGCTGCGCCGCGGCCCGAAGCCGGGCCTCCTGGCGACGCCACTCGGGCGAGGCCGCCCGGCAGACTACTTCAACCAGCGTCGTTTGCATCACCCTGCAGGCCGGGCCTTCCGAGGACCGCGGGGGGGCTTTCAATGGCTTCGCGCCCGGCTACAACAGCCTACGCCCAAGGTCGAACGACCGCGTAGGGCGGACGGTGGGAGGGATTAAAGACGTGGGACTCGCGACGATCGACGTCGTGATCGTGGTCGCCTATGCGGTCTCGATCTTCGGCCTGGCCCAATGGGTCTCGCGTGAGCGGCCCGGCGCCGGCGCCAAGACCACGACGGACTACTTCCTGGCCTCCAGGAACCTGCCGTGGTGGGCGATCGGCGCCTCGCTTATCGCCGCCAACATCTCGGCCGAACAGATCGTCGGCATGTCGGGCTCGGGCTATGCGATCGGCCTGGCCATCGCCTCCTACGAGTGGATGGCGGCCGCGACGCTGCTGATCGTCGGCAAGTTCTTCCTGCCGATCTTCCTGAAGAACGAGATCTATACGATGCCGCAGTTCCTGGAGCGGCGGTTCGGCCCCAGGATCCGCACCCTGATGGCGGTGTTCTGGCTGGCCCTCTACGTCTTCGTGAACCTGACCTCGATCATCTGGCTGGGCTCCATCGCGGTGACCAAGGTGGCGGGCGTGGACCAGGACGTGGCGCTGGTGGCGCTGGGGCTGTTCGCCCTGCTCTACCAGCTGCGCGGCGGGCTGAAGGCGGTGGCGCTGACCGACATCGTGCAGGTGACCCTGCTGGTGCTAGGCGGCCTGGTCGTCGCCGGGCTCACCCTGGCGCAGATCGGCGGCGGCGATGTGGTCGCCGGCTTCGGCAAGCTGCTCAAGGCCGCGCCGGACCATTTCCACATGATCCTGTCGCCCAGCAATCCGCACTACATGGACCTGCCCGGCCTCTCGGTGCTGCTGGGCGGCATGTGGATCGCCAACCTCAGCTACTGGGGCTTCAACCAGTACATCATCCAGCGCGCCCTGGCGGCCAAGGACCTGGACGAGGCCCAGCGGGGCGTGCTGCTGGCGGCGTTCCTGAAGCTGCTGATGCCGATCGTCATCGTGCTGCCGGGCATCGCGGCCGTCGTGCTGGCGCCGAACCTGGCCCGGCCCGACGAGGCCTATCCGACGATGATGCGCCTGCTGCCGCCCGGCCTGCTGGGCCTGGTCTTCGCCGCCCTGATCGCCGCGATCGTGGCGTCCACCGCCTCCAAGATCAATTCGATCGCCACCATCTTCACGCTCGACGTCTACGCCAAGCTTCGCCACACGCCGACGGCCGTCGAGGACGGCCAGGGCAAGATGGAGCGCCACCTGGTGCTGGTGGGCCGGCTGGCGGCCTGCGTCGCCATCGCCACGGCGATCCTGGTGGCCCGGCCCCTGCTCGGCAAGTCGGAGCAGGCGTTCCAGTTCATCCAGGAATTCACCGGCTTCTTCACCCCCGGCATCACGGTGATCTTCCTGCTGGGCCTGTTCTGGAAGCGGGCCAACGAGGCCGGCGCCATCGTGGCCGCGGTGGCCTCGGTGCTGCTGTCCTGGGTCTTCAAGATCACCCTGGCCGCCATGCCGTTCCTCGACCGGATGGGCGTGGTCTTCGTGGCGTCCCTGGCGCTGGCGGTCGCGGTGTCGCTGGCGACGCCGACCAGGGCGGACGCCGACACCATCGAGACGGCCGACGTCCGCTACGCCACCAGCGCACGCTTCAACATCGGCGCCCTGGCGGTGGTCCTGGTGCTGATCGGCCTCTACGCCGCCTTCTGGTGACCGCCGGTCAGGGCGCCCGCGTCGCGGCTGGCCGGGCGTTGCGGGCGATGAACCCGGCGACGTCGTCGTGCAGGGCCCGGGCCGAGGCGTCCTGGGCGTACACCATGTGGCCGGACGGGTAGTAGTGGTACTCGATATTGCCCTGCAGGCTCTCGGGGATGGGCAGGTGGTGCATCTCGTACCAGCCCTGGAAGTAGGGGGTGGCGAGGTCGTAGTAGCCGCCCATCAGCGAGACCTTGAGATTGGGGTTGTACTTCATCGCGGTGGCCAGGTCGGGCATGACGTTGAGCGCCGCGCGCGGTGAGATCCGCGCCCCGGGCGGCACGTGGTTGTTGTCCCAGCTGCGGAACAGCGGGATCGACGGCTTGAAGGTCTTGCCGGCGCCATAGCCCAGGGTCTTGCGGGCATATTCGTTGAAGGCGGTGACGTAGGCGGATGAGAGCGCGGCCGCCTGCGGGTCGTAGTCCGCGTCCTTGCTGAGCGGATCCATGTCGGGGCCGAAGAAGCGGGTGTCGATGCGCCCGGTGGTCAGGCCGCGCGCCGACTGCAGGGTCTTTTCGAACATGCCCCCCGTGATGCGCAGATCGGCCTTGAGCACATAGTCCACGGGCAGGCCCGTATAGGCCGCGTACTGTTCGGCCACCTGGCGTCGCTTGCCCGGGTCGAGCTCCGAGCCGGCGGTGAGGGCGAGGGCATAGTCGGTCATCGCCCAGTGCTCCACCTGCTTCAGGAAGGTGGTGACGTCGGCGGGTGCGTTGGGGACAAGCCTGTAGTGCCAGGCCGTGGCCGCATAGGTGGGCAGGGCGGTGATGTAGGCGGTGTCGCTGCCCGGGTTGTTGTCGATGCCGTCCACCGAGAGCGCGAAGTTCAGGATCTGCGACAGCAGCATCACGCCATTGAAGTCCACGGAATCGCCGGTGGTCAGGTTGTTGACCAGCACCGCCGAGCGCGGCGTTCCGTAGCTTTCGCCGAACAGGAACTTGGGCGAGTTCCAGCGGCCGTGCTGGCTGAGGAACGCCAGGATGAACTGCTCGAAGGCGTAGGCGTCCTGGTCGACGCCCCAGAAGGCCTTCTCCTTGTCCTTCCCGGCGATGCGCGAGAAGCCGACGCCGGGCGCGTCGATGAACACCATGTCGGTGGCGTCGAGGATCGAGTTGTCGTTGTTGACGATGCCGTAGGGCGCGGCCGGGGTGTGGCCGCCGTTGTCGGCCGTGACCACCTTCTTCGGCCCGAAGGCGCCCATGTGCAGCCACATGGTCGAGGAGCCGGGGCCGCCGTTGTAGATGAAGGTGATGGGCCGCTCGGCGCTGGGCGCGCCCTTCTTGAAGTAGGCGACGTAGAACATCGAGGCCTCGGCCTCCGGGTTGTTCCCGGCGCCCAGGTCCTTGCCGTCGGGCGCCTTCTCGCGCCGCGCCGCGTCGTCCCAGCCCTTCGGGTGTACGACAATGGTCCCGGCCACGGCGTGGTAGGGCACCTGCTGGCCGCGGATCGAGGCGACGCCGTCGGAGTCGGCGCGCTCAGGCGCGAACAGGACGCCCGTATTGGGCTCGGCGGTGGTGGCGGCGGGCGGCTTCTTGTCCTGGTTCGCCTGGATCCTGGCGGGCGGCGTCTCCTGGGCGAAGGCGAGGCCGGCGACGAGCGAGAACGCAACACTGGCGAACAGCAAATTTCGAAGCAAGATCGTGTCTCCCCCGCGGACCAGGCCGGCGATCTATGCCCGGATTCCGGGGTTTGACAACGACCGGCAGCCGAGGCGGCCAGGTTCGTCACGACGGTATGGCGAACGACGCGCCCGCTACGTCTTCGCGGGGTCGGCGCGGCGCAGCCGAACGGGCGCGGACTTGTAGGCCGGCGTGCCGCTGCGCCGGTCGTGGTCGTCCAGGGACACCAGGACGTTGGCCTCGGGATAGTAGGCGGCCAGGCAGCCGCGGGGCAGGTCGCGGGCCACGGCGGTGAACCCGCGCACCACCCGCGTCCCCTCCGCATCGAACGCCGCCGCCAGGTCCACCCGATCACCGTCGGCGAGGCCCCGCGCCGCCAGGTCGTCGGGGTGCGCGAACACCACGTCGCGCCGGCCGAACACCCCGCGGTAGCGGTCGTTCGCGCCGTAGATGGTGGTGTTGTACTGGTCGTGGCTGCGCAGGGTGGTGAGCACCAGAACGTCCGGATCGCCGCGCCGCGGGTCGCTCCCCTCGTCGGCGCGGTGGACGAGAAAGTTGGCCTTGCCGCTAGCGGTCTTCCAGATCCGCTCGGACGGCGCGACCGGCAGGCGGAAGCCGCCGGGGACGCGGATCTTCTCGTTGTAGCCGGCGAACAGGTCCGGCAGCGCCTGGGCGATCAGGTCGCGGATACCGTCGTAGTCGGCGGTGAGGCCCTCCCAGTCCACCGGGTCCTGCGGCCCGAACGTGGCGCGCGCGAGGCCCGCGACGATGGCCACCTCGGACTTGAGGTCGGGCGAGGCGGGCGGGTTCAGGCCACGCGAGGCGTGCACCATGGACATGGAGTCCTCGACGGTCACCGCCTGGCGCCCGCTGGCCTGGGCGTCGATCTCGGTGCGTCCGAGGCAGGGCAGGAGGAAGCCCTCGCGGCCGGGCAGGAGGTGGGTGCGGTTGAGCTTGGTGGCCACATGGACCGTCAGCTCCAGCCGCCGCATCGCCGCGAACGTGCGGGTGGGGTCGGGGGCGGCCACGGCGAAGTTGCCGCCCAGGCCCACGAACGCCCGGGCCTCGCCCCGCTCCATGGCGGCGATGGCCTCCACCACCGTGTGGCCGTGGGCGCGGGGCGCGGTGAAGCCGAACACCCGGTCCAGCGACGCCAGGAAGGCCTCGGACGGTTTCTCCCAGATCCCCACCGTGCGGTCGCCCTGGACGTTGGAGTGGCCCCGCAGCGGACAGACCCCTGCGCCTGGCCGTCCGATATTGCCGCGCAGGAGCAGGAGGTTCACCAGCTGCTGCACCGTGGACGAGGCGTTGCGGTGCTGGGTCAGGCCCATGCCGTAGCAGAGGATCGTGGCCTTGGAGGCTGCATAGATCCGCGCCGCCTCCTCGATCTGGGCGCGGGGCAAGCCGGCGCCCGCCTCGATCTGCGGCCAGTCGAGCGCATCGAGGTGCGCGGCCAGAGCGTCGAAGCCCGTGGTGTGCTCGGCGATGAAGGCGTGGTCGAGGATGGGGCCGTCTCCCCCTTGGGCCCCCTCGCGGTCCCAGGCGATCAGCGCCTTCATCATGCCCTGCACCAGGGCCGCGTCGCCGCCGACCGTCAGCTGGTAGTAGCGCGAGGCGATCGGCGTCGCGCCGAGGGTCAGCATCTCCACCGGATCCTGCGGCGAGGCGAACCGCTCGAGCGCCCGCTCCTTCAGCGGATTGAACACCAGGATCGGCGCGCCGCGGCGGGCGACCTCGCGCAGGGTGGCCATCATCCGCGGATGGTTGGTGCCGGGGTTGTGGCCGAAGCTCAGGATCAGGTCGGCGTGGTCGAAGTCCTCCAGCGTCACCGAGCCCTTGCCCAGGCCGATGGAGTCCGGGAGCCCCACGCTGGTGGGTTCGTGGCACATGTTCGAGCAGTCGGGGAAGTTGTTGGTGCCGAACTTGCGGCCCAGCAGCTGGTAGAGGAACGCCGCCTCGTTCGAGGCCCGGCCCGAGGCGTAGAACTCCGCCTGGTTCGGATCGTCCAGACCGCGCAGCACCGTCCCGATCCGCTCGAACGCGGCCTCCCAGCTCACCGGGCGATAGCGGTCGCTGGCGGGATCGTAGGCCATCGGCTGGGTGAGGCGCCCGGCGTCTTCCAGGGCGTGGTCGCTCCAGGTCCAGAGCTCGCTGAGCGGCGTCGCGGCGAACAGCTCCGGCGTCGCCCGCTTGGTGGTCGCCTCCCAGGCCACCGCCTTGGCCCCGTTCTCGCAGAACTCGAAGGACGAGGTGTGCTTCGGGTCCGGCCAGGCGCAGCCGGGGCAGTCGAAGCCCTCCGGCTGGTTGGCGCGCAGCAGGGTGGCGCCGCCCTCCACCACGGTCTTCTGGTCGGCGAGCGCCTCGCCCACGGCCTTCAGGGCGCCCCAGCCGCCGGCCGGGCCGGAATAGGCGCGCACGCCGGGGATCTTCGACTTGCTCATGACCGGCCTCAGGCGGGTTGCCGGACGCCGTCCAGGCGCTCGGCGTGGCTGAAGACCGTGTGGCCGTCGGCGCGGGCCAAGGCCACCAGGGTCACCCCCGCCGCCTCCGCCCGCCGGATGGCCAGGTCCGTCGGCGCCGAGACCGCCACGATCATCGGGCAGCCGAGCCGCGCGGTCTTCTCCACCATCTCGAAGGAGCAGCGGCTGGTGACCACCACGAAGCCCGCTGCGGGGTCGAGGCCCTGGCGCACCAGGGCGCCGGCCAGCTTGTCCAGGGCGTTGTGGCGGCCGACATCCTCGCGCGCCAACAAGACGGCCCCGTCGGCGTCGGCGAAGGCCGCCGCGTGGGTGGCCCGGGTGCGCCGGCCCAGGGGCTGGGCGTCTTCCAGGGCCAGGACCGCGCGCTGGATCGCGGCATGGGTGAAGCGCTGGGGCGAGGTCACCGGCGGCAGCGGCCGCACCGCGTCGGCCAGCCGCTGCACGCCGCAGAGGCCGCAGCTGGAGCGCCCCTCCAGCGTCCGCGGCCGCGCCGTCCGCCGCCGGCCCGAGGGGGCGAGGCGCAGGTTGGCCAGATGGCCGTCGGCGGTGGTCTCCAGGGTCACCTCGGCGATGTCGCCGGCCTCGGCGATGCCCTCGGTGAGCGTGAAGCCCACAGCGAGGTCGGCGAGGTCGGCGGGCGTCGCCATCAGCACCGTGTGCGGCCGGCCGTCGAACGACAGGCCGATGGCGGCCTCGGTCGGCGTCTCGCGCCGGATGAGGTCGATGTCTCCCGCCCGCCACTGGACCGCGCCGCGGCAGCGGCTCTGGGGTTCGTCGACAAGGGCCATGGTCCGATCCACTTCAAGCTCCCCAGCCGACGCGCACGCCAGCGAGACTAGCGCTGTTGCCGCGCCCGCGCAGCCCGCGCGCGGAAAATCCCCTCTCGCGCTTGATCGATTGACAACCTCGGCCGTTGCGCCGCCATTCTCCGGGTCAGAGACCGGGGGTATGTATGGGGCGGTCCGGAGCTGATCGGGCCTGGGGGGGAGCGACCGCGCGGACGAGCTTCGCGTGGGCCGTCCTGGCGGCCCTGGCGCTGGCGGCTTCGCCGCAGGCCGCCCGCGCGGCGCTTTCGGATCGCCTGTGCCTGGCCTCCGGCGCCGGGCGGCTCGAGGCCTACCCCACAGCGGGCGACCTGCAGCGCGCGGCGGCGGACACCGAGCGGGGCCTGGCGCGGCGCGGGGGCGGCGAGCCGGTGGCGGACACCTTGGCGCCCCTGGACCTGACGGCCTCGCAGGCTGAGCGGCCCTCGCCCGGGGCCATCGCGGAATACTGCCTGGCCGCCGGCGAGCTGATGCGGGTGAGCCCCCAGGGGAGCCAGTTGCAGGCGCAGTCCTACCTGCTGGGCGCCTTCCAGACGGCAAGCGCCGCCGGCCTCGCCGAGCCGGCCTCCATGGCGGCCTATCGCCTGGGCCTGTTGTCGCTCTCCGGGTCCGGCGGCGGCGGCACGCGCGGCGCCAAGGGCCCGCGGGTCGTGCGGGGCGCCACGGCCGTGCGCGACGCCGCCGTGCTGGGCGACCGCCCGTGCGACGTGCTGCGCAGCGCGGGGGTCATGACCAGCGCGGGCCTGCGCCTGTCCATGGCCTCGCTGGCCTGCTCCGCCGACCAGGCCCGCCGCGCCGGCGACGACCGCACCGCCGCCCTGGCCGAGCTGCGGCTGGCGCACCTGCGGCTGGGCGTGGCGGAGGCCAACAGCGAGGTGGCGCCGACCTATCGCGCCCAGGCGGGGCAGGCCGCGGCGGAGGGCCTGGCCGATGCGGGGCGCATCGCCGATCCGGCCCTGCGCGCCGAACTGCTGGGCCGGCTGGCGATGGCGTCCCTGGACGCCGAGGCGCGGCCCGATCCGCAGCTGGCCGCGGTCGCGACGACTATCCGCGCCGCCGGCGGGCCTGCGGCCCTGGCCCTTGCCGACGCGCTCGAGGCGCGTCTCGCCTTCGCGGTGGGCGAGGCCACCGGCGCGCGACGGCTGATGGAACAGGCCCTGCTGCACGAGAGCCAGCGCGACCTGCCGGCGCGGCTGCCGCAGTGGCGGCTGATGCTGGCCGGGATGGATCCCGCCAACCGCGAGGCGCACGTGCTGGCGGCCTACGACGCCCTGGAGGCGATCCGCCCGCTGTTGCCGAGGTTCGATCCGCTGACCGAGGAGTCGGCCTTCTCGCTCTATATGCGCCAGGTGTTCCAGAGCGCGGTGGACGTGCAGCTGGCCGGCGCGGAGGGGTCGGCGGCGCCGATCCGGGTGCGCAGCGCCCAGCAGATCGTGGAGGCCTATCGCCAGGCCGAGCTGCAGAGCGTGTTCGGCAGCGAGTGCCTGCCGGCGCGCGACGCCCTGAAGCCGGAGACCCTGGCGGCGGGAGAGGTGCTGCTCTACCCGGTCCTGCTGCCGGATCGCCTGGAGCTGCTCTATGTCGCCGGTGGCGCGGGCGCTGAGGCCACGTTCCACCGCCTCCCGCCAAACCGCAGTGTCGACCGCCAGGCCGTCTCGCGGCTGGTCGAGACCATGGTCGTCTCGCTGAGCGAGGACGTGGAGGGCGATGAACGCTGGCGCGCCGCCTCGCGCCAGCTCTACGACCTCTTGATCAAGCCCATCGAGGGCGAGCTGAAGCCCGGCGCGGAGCTGGCGATCGTGCCCGACGGGCCGCTGCGGGCGGTGCCGTTCTCGGCCCTGCTGGACGCCGACAACCGGTTCCTGGTGCAGAAGACCCGGGTCTCGGTGGCGCCGTCACTGGCCTATTCCCAGCCCGGGGGCGAGACCGAGCATCGCGGCCAGCAGCTGGTCGCCGCCTCCCTGGAGATGGAGGTGCGCCTGCCGGCCGGCGAGTTCGAGAAGCTGACCGGCACCGGCGACGAGGCCAAGGTGGCCGCCGTGGTCGACGGCAAGCGCATCGAGCGCGCCTGGGTGATCGAGAACTTCAAGAAGGCGGACCTCGTCCAGGCCCTGACCCGCGAGCAGGTGGACGTCCTGCACCTGGCCACCCACGCCTCGTTCAACGGGCGCTCGGACCGGGCCTTCATCGTCGCCAACGGCGAGCTGATCCTGCTGTCGGAGCTACGCCAGATCCTCAGCGCCAACCGCACGCGCGGCGAGGAGCTGGACCTCCTGGTGCTGAGCGCCTGCGAGACTGCGGTCGGCGACGACGAGGCCAGCATGGGCCTGGCCGGCGCGGCCGTGCAGGCCGGCGCCAAGAGCGCCATCGCCTCGCTGTGGCCGGTGAACGACGTGGGCACCGCCGAGCTGATGAAGGACTTCTACCAGCTCTACCGCGACGGCCGCTCCAAGTCGGCGGCGCTGCGGGAAGCCCAGCTGATGCTGATCGGCAAGGGCGGCGCCTACGCCGACCCCAACGTCTGGGCGGCGTTCACGCTCTTGGGAGCCTGGCGGTGAGGGCGCGGCTGTTCGCCGGCTCGGCCCTGGCCCTGGCGCTGGCGGGCGCCCCGATGGCCGCGCAGGCCCAGACGGCGATCGCGCCGGACGTGGGCGTGCGCGGGCTCGGCACCACGGCGACGCTGGCCGGCAACGTCACCACCATCGACGGCGGGACGCTGGCGGGCGCCAACCTGTTCCACAGCTTCGCCGGCTTCTCGCTGGGGACCGGCGACGTCGCCCGCTGGACCCGCAGCGCCGGCGACGGCGCCTCGGTGCGCAATGTCGTGAACCGGGTGACGGGTGGAACCCCCTCGCAGATCGACGGGACGCTCGACTCCACCGCCCTGCCGAACGCGGCCTTCTTCTTCATCAATCCGGCGGGGATCGTGTTCGGGGCCGGGGCCAAGGTGAACGTGCCGGCCGCGGCCTATTTCTCCACGGCCAGCCAGCTGAAGTTCGCCGACGGCGCGGCCTTCTCCATGGCGACGCCGGCGGGCTCGACCCTTTCGGTGGCTGCGCCCCAGGCGTTCGGCTTCGTGGGCGGCGAAGGGGACATCGCGCTCAACGGCGCCACCCTGTCGTTCGGCGCCGACGCCTCCAGCGCCGCGTTCAGCGCCGCCAACATCCAGGTGGCGGGCGGCATGATGCTGGCCCGCGGACTGGACATGGTGGCCGTCGGCTCGGCCGGCGGGACCGTGGCCCTGGACGATCCGCTGGCGGGCCCGCTGCACGGGCTGCTGGACCTGCGCGGCGCCCAGCTGGTGACCCAGCCGATCGCGGTCCTGGGCTCGATGCGGCTGGGCGGCGGGACGGTGAGCGTGGACTCCACCCTGCTGGTCAGCGACGCGCCGCGCGCCGTCCGCGGCGGCGACCTGATCCTCTCCGGCGCCCAGGTCTCGCTCACCAACGGCGCCCAGCTCAGCACCTTCACCCGCGGCCCGGCCCGCGGCGGCGACGTCCGCATCACCGCCGACAGCTTCACGAGCAGCGGCAAGAGCTTCGCGGTCGCTTCCACCGCGAGCGCCTCGCGCGGCGGCGACGTCCTCCTGCAGGGCCGCGTGATCGACGCCGGCGACCTCACCCTCGCGACCACGGGGGCCGACGCCGGCTCGAGCGGCAACATCACCATCGCGGCGACCTCGTCCTTCGTCGGGGACGGCACCGTCCTGCTCGCCTCCAACGTCGGGTCCGGCGGGTCCGGCGCGATCACCTTGACAGGGCCCGACCTGGACCTGGGCGCGGTCATAGCCTTCGGCAGCACCCAGACGGGCACGCCGGGCGACATCGTCATCCACGGCGGGCGCGTGGCGATCTCGGCCGGCGCCTATGGATCGGCGCCCGGGGTGGCGGCCAGCTCCGGCGCCCTCAGAATCACCGGCGACCAGAGCCTGGACATTGACGGCGCGATCCTCAGCGCGGTGACCTATGACGAAGGCGCGGCCGGGACCATCGCCCTGAAGGCGCCACGCCTGACAATCAGGGGCAACGCCGACATCGACGTCGAGGTCTTCGGCCAGGGGACGGCCGGCTCGATCACCCTGGACGGCGACACGATCCGCATCGACAACGCCCAGTTCCACGCCGACACCAACGCCGCCTCCGGACGCCAGATCGGCCAGATCCGGATGAACGCCACCGGCGACATCGACCTGAACCTCTCCTTCGTCTCCTCGGACACCTTCTTTGGCGCGCCGGGCGGTGCGGTGTCGATTGTGGGCCGCAACATCACGCTCACCGAGAGCCAGGTTTCCTCCGAGGCCTTCCGCGATGGCGACGCCGGCAGCGTCTCCATTACGGCCACCGGGACGCTGGCGATCCACAACACGCCGGTCGCCTCGACCACCGGCGGGGCCGGGAACGCCGGCAAGGTCAGCCTCTCGGCGGCCTCCATCCTGCTCGAAAACCAACTGACTGCGGTCTCGTCCGACACACTCGACGCGGGACGGGGCGGTGACGTGACCATCCGGGCGGGGTCCCTGGATGTGGAGAACGGCGCCTCGGTGGTGGCGCGCGCTGCAGCCGGCACCGGCGATGGAGGCGCCGTCGACATCCAGGTGACCGGCGCGCTGCGCGTCGCCGGGGACAGCTACATTTCGGCGGACGCAGTGTTCGGGCTCGGTCGCGCCGGCGCCGTGAAGGTCAATGCGGGCGATCTGACAGTGGACGGCGGGGGCAACACCTTCACCCACGTGTCCTCCGACACCTATGGTCCGGGCAATGCCGGCGGCGTGACCGTCACGGCCAACACCATCAACGTCATCAATGGCGGCGCCATCTCGTCGAACGCGCTTTCGGGCAGCGAGGGCAATGCCGGCACGGTCGCCATCAACGCCGGCACGCTGACGGTCCGCAACGGCGGCGGCGTCTCTTCGGACACTGAGAGCGACGGCCATGCCGGCAACGTCCAGGTCGTCGCCGACACCATCGTCGTCGACGGCGGACTGGACGCCAGCCTTACCACCGCCATCAGCTCGACCAGCATCTTCGCGGGCGACGCCGGCACGGTGAACATCGACGCCAAGACGCTGAAGGTGATGGGCTACGGCTTCATCTCCTCCGACACCCTGGACGTGGGCAAGGGCGGCGATGTGAAGGTCCATGCCGGCGCCATCACGCTCGACAGCGGCGACATCCGCTCCAGCACCCTCACCCAGGGCGACGCCGGCGACGTCACCGTCAACGCCACGACGGTCACCCTCGACCACGCCGCCACCATCGGGTCCGACGCCTTCAGCGGCTCGACCGGCCACGCGGGCATCGTCAACCTCACCGCCGGCAGCCTGACGATCGGCAAGGACTCGCGCGTCTCCACCGCCACAGGCGGGCGCGGCGACGCTGGAACGGTGACGGTGGCGGCGCAGACGCTGACGCTGAATGGCGGCTTCATCCTCTCCTCGTCTGTCCCGGGCGGGCGTGGGGGATCGGGGAACCTCGTGCTGACCGCCGGCGCGGTGAACGTCCTGGGCGGCGGGCAGATCTCGACCGCCTCGAACAATCCGCACACCGCCGGCCAGGTGCAGCTCTCGGCGGACACGGTGCTGGTCTCTGGCGTCGGCAGTTCGATCGGCAGCGAGAACCAGGCCGGCAACACCAAGCTGTTCAACCGCGCCGGGGAGGCCGGGGACGCCGGCTCGGTCCAGATCGGCGCCCACGGGCTCACCGTCGCCGAGGGCGGCAGCATCTCCACCAACAGCTATGCAGGCGCGGCCGGCGACATCCGGATCGACATCCCGCGGCCGGGCCTGCTGGTGCTTCAGGGCGCGACGGCGCCGGGGGTGATCCAGACCTCCTCCGGGCCCGGCAAGGGCGGGCGGATCGTCATCTCCGACCCGCTGGCGATCATCTCCAACGGCGGCAGCCTGCTGGCGCTGGGCCAGCAGCACGGCGCCAACGTGGTCATCCAGAGCCGCTACTTCATCAACTCCACCGATCGCACCAACACCGTGGCGGTCGACGGCGACATCCACCTGGAGACCGGCCTCTACGACGTCTCCAGCGGTACGGTCAGCCGCGACCTGTCGGTGCTGGACGCCTCCAAGGTGCTGCGCGGCCAGTGCCCCACCACCCGCTCCACCGGTGTGGTGAGCCAGCTCGTCAGCCGCCCGGTCGGCCCCTATGTGCGCGAACCCGCCCTGGGCGTAGCGCCGGCGGTGGCGGCGCAACCGCGGGCCTGCCGGTGAGGCGCGGCGCAGTCGGCCTGGGCGCCGCCGTGGCGCTGGCGGCGCTGGGCGCGCCCTTGGCGGCCCGCAGCCAGCCGCCCAACGACCTGCCGCGCGAGCGCACGGGCCCGCAGGCCGTACCTCCGACGACGCCGGGCTACGCCCAGCCGGCGCCGGCGCTGGTCTCGCCGCCGTCGGCTCCGCCCCGCACGACGCCCAGCGCACCGGCCGCCGATGGGCTGCCGGTGACGGCGCTGACCATCACCGCCGACCCCATCACCCGCCCGCCGCGGCCGCCGCCCGGCTGGGCTCCGCCGCGCGAGGCGGGCGCGGCCCTCGACCACCATCCGGACGAGCCGCTGGACGCCGACTGGGTGCGCCGCCAGTTCGCCCAGAACGGCGTGCCGGGCCGCGCCGGAACCGCCCAGGCCCTGGCCCTGGTGCAGCTGGTCAACCGCGCCTTCCTCAGCGCCGGCTACGTCAACTCGGGCGTCGTGGTGCGCCCGGCGCCGGGCGAGGGCGTGCTGGCCCTGCACATCGTCTATGGCGGCCTGGTGGCCCCGGCGCCTGGCGAGCCGGCCATCTCGGTCGCGTGGAACGGAGGCCGCGCCAAGGGCCTGGACGCGGGATATGTGCGCGATCGGTTGCCCTCCACCGCGGCCCGGCCGCTCAGCGTCGCGGCCCTGGAACGCGACTTCCGCCTGCTGGCCGAGGATCCGGCCATCCGCACGATCAACGCCGACCTGCGCCCCGGCGCGCGGCCGGGCGAAGCCAGCCTGGCGCTCAGCGTCTATCCGCAGGACCGCTTCGAGCTCTATGCGACGGCCGCCAACAACCGCTCGCCCTCGGTGGGCGGCGAGCGCATCGCCCTGGGCGGCTCGGTGCGCAACCTGCTGCGCGCCGGCGACCTCTTCAGCGCCGAGGTCGGGACCACCCGCGGCGTGGACGATGCGGAGGTGGGCTACGCCGTGCCGGTCCTGTCGCCGCGCAACTCGCTCTACGTCCGCGCCGGCTACAACGACGCCGCCGTGGTCGACAGCGTGCTGGGCCCGCTGGACATCTCCGCCAAGGAGCGCTCGGTCGAGGCCGGGATCACCCGCAAGCTGCTGGACGAGCCGCTGCTGCCGTCGTCCAGGCCCGGCCGCTGGTCGCCGGCCCGCACCCTGACGATGGGCGGCGCGGTGGCCTGGCGGGAGTCGCGCAGCTACCTCTTCGGCGAGCCGTTCTCGTTCGCGCCGGGGGCCGTGGACGGGCGCAGCCGCTACACCGCCCTGCGCCTGACCGGCGACTATGTGGCGCGCAACGTGGACCAGGTGTTCGCCGCCTCGGTCACCGCCACCTTCGGCCTGGAGGGCACGCGCACAGACGTGCCGGGCCTGCCCAACCCCAAGCCGCACTTCCACGCGGTGCTGACCCAGCTCAACTACGCGCGGCGCCTCTCGGCCGGCGGGTTGGAGCTGCGGGGGCGGCTCTCGGGCCAGTGGGCGGACGGCCTGCTCTATTCCGGCGAGCGGTTCTCCGCCGGCGGCGAGGCCACGGTGCGCGGCTATCGCGAAAACCTGCTGCTGGCCGACCGTGGCGCCGTGGGCTCGCTGGAGCTGGCCCAGCCGCTCCGCCTCTCCAAGCGGCGGATGGGCGCGCGCGCCTTCGACTGGGACGCCTTCACGGTCTCCGCCTTCACCGATGGCGCCCTGGTGCGCAACGACGTGGGCCCGCAGCCGAAGCACTCGATCTCCAGCGTCGGGGCGTCGCTCGCCTGGGCGCCGAGCGAGGCGCTGTCAGCCCGGGTGACCTATGCGAAGGCCCTGAACACCGTGGACGTGGCCGGCAAGCGCAACCTGCAGGACCACGGCTTCGAGTTCCGCGTGGTCGTCCACCCGCTGCGGCTGCTGCGCTAGAGCCTGTCCCCGCTTTGATGGAACCACCAAAGCGGGAAGACCAGGATCGTGCTCTTAGGCGGTCGAGGGCCAGGGCACGAGCGCCGAGCGGCGGCTGGCCACCAGCTCCACCAGCCAGCGCCGCACCGCCCGGATCCGCGCCGTGTCGTGCACGTCGGCGTGGGTGCTGAGCCAGAACCGGCGCTCGATCAGCACCTCGCTTGCCAGCACCCGGGTCAGGCCCTCAGCCATGAAGCACGGCAGCACGCCCACGCCGCCGCCCGCCGCGATGATCGCCCGCTGCGCCTGGATCGAGGAACTGGCCAGGGTGGGGGCGAGGTTGGGCAGGACCTCGTCCAGGTAGCGCAGCTCGGAGGTGTAGATCAGGTCGTCGACGTAGCTGACCACCACGTGGCGGCGCAGGTCCTCGACCGTTTCCGGCGCGGGGTTGCGGGCCAGGTAGTCGGGGGCGGCGTAGAGCGCCAGCTGGTAGGCGGTCAGGGGCTCGACGATCAGCCGGCCGGCCTCGGGCGCGCTCAGGGTGATCGCCATGTCCACCTCGCGGCGGCTGGGCGACAGGAACCCGGTCTGGGCCGCGAGCTCGATCCGCAGGCCCGGGCGCAGGCGTGACAGGTCGGGCAGGGCAGGGGCGAGGACCACGCCGCCGAACCCCTCGGCGGTGCTGATCCGCACCGTGCCGGCGACCACGTCGGGCTGGGTCACCCGCGCGGCGCTCTCCATCACCGTCTCGGCGTCCAGGGCGATCTGCAGCAACTGCGCGCCGATGGAGGTGAGCTGCAGGCCGCCCGGCGAGCGGGTGAGCAGGGTGGACTTGAGGGCCGACTCCAGGCGCGCGATGCGGCGCCCGACCGTGGTGGTGTCCACGCCCAGCCGTTGGCCCGCGGCCGCCAGGGAGCCGGCCCGCGCGGCGGCGATGAACACCCGCATGTCGTCCCAGTCGAACATTTGCAATTCTGCGCATGCCTGGCTGCGATTTTGCAATACCCATCTGGGGCGAGGCCCCCTAAAACCCCCGCATGCGAGACATCACCCACTTCATCGACGGCGCGGCCTTTGCCGGCGCCTCCGGCCGTTACGGCGACATCTTCAACCCCAACACCGGCGAGGTTCAGGCTCGCGTGCAGCTGGCCACCACCGCCGAGGTGGACCGCGCCGTGGGCTCCGCCGTGCGGGCGCAGCAGGTCTGGGCGCTGGTCAATCCGCAGCGCCGCGCGCGGGTGATGTTCGAGTTCAAGCGCCTGGTCGAGGCGCGGATGGACGAGCTGGCCGAGCTGCTCTCGTCGGAGCACGGCAAGGTGATCGCCGACTCCAAGGGCGACATCCAGCGCGGCCTGGAGGTCATCGAGTTCGCCTGCGGCATCCCGCATGCGCTGAAGGGCGAATATACCGAGGGCGCGGGCCCCGGGATCGACGTCTATTCCATGCGCCAGCCGCTGGGCGTGGCCGCCGGCATCACCCCGTTCAACTTCCCGGGCATGATCCCGATGTGGATGTTCGGGGTGGCCATCGCCACGGGCAACAGCTTCATCCTGAAGCCCTCGGAGAAGGACCCGTCCGTCCCGCTGCGCCTGGCCGAGCTGATGATGGAAGCCGGCGCGCCGAAGGGCGTGCTGAACGTGATCCACGGCGACAAGGTGGCGGTGGACGCCATCCTGGACCACCCGGACATCAAGGCCGTCAGCTTCGTCGGCAGCTCCGACATCGCCCACTATGTCTACAGCCGCGGCACCGCCAACGGTAAGCGCGTCCAGGCCATGGGCGGCGCCAAGAACCACGGCATCATCCTGCCCGACGCGGACCTGGAGCAGGCCACCAAGGACCTCATCGGCGCGGCCTACGGCTCGGCCGGCGAGCGCTGCATGGCCCTGCCGGTGGTGGTGCCGGTGGGCAAGAAGACGGCGGACGAGGTGCGCGAACGCGTGCTGGCCGAGCTGGAGACCCTAAAGGTGGGCGTCTCCACCGACGCGGCGGCCCAGTACGGCCCGGTGGTCTCGGCGGCGCACAAGCAGAAGATCGAGGGCTACATCCAGATGGGCGTCGACGAGGGCGCCGAGCTCGTGGTCGATGGTCGCGGCTTCTCGCTCCAGGGCTACGAAAAGGGCTTCTTCATCGGCCCGAGCCTGTTCGACAATGTCACGCCGGCCATGAAGACCTACCAGGAGGAGATCTTCGGCCCCGTGCTGCAGATCGTGCGCGCCGAGAGCTTCGAGGAGGCGCTGGCCCTGCCCAGCAACCACCAGTACGGCAACGGCGTCGCGATCTTCACCCGCAACGGCCGCGCCGCGCGCGAGTTCGCCGCCCGGGTGAACGTCGGCATGGTCGGGATCAACGTGCCGATCCCGGTGCCGGTGGCCTACCATTCCTTCGGCGGCTGGAAGCGCTCGGCGTTCGGCGACGCCAACCAGCACGGCATGGAAGGCGTGCGCTTCTATACCAAGGTCAAGACGATCACCGCCCGCTGGCCGGAAGGCGCGGTCGAGGACTCGGCCTTCGTCATTCCGACGATGAAATGAGGCGGCGGGGTCGTCGATGTCCAAGCCCTACGGCCCCGTCACCGAGCGCCTCCTGAACCTGCGGCCCGGCGCGTCCTGCTTCGTCAGCCTGAAGCGCATCTGCTTCAAGACGCTGCGCAAGCACGCGCCGGATCACCGCTGGGCGGTGGAGTCCCGCGAGGGCGGGGTGGTCGTCACCCGGGTCCAGTAACATCCCATCGACGGGCGTGACGGGCCGGCCCGATCACATCCTCATGACACCGGTAGCATTTCTTGATGACACCGGTTTCATGACTCGCTAACCTTCCAAACTTGTTAGCGGTACCAGTTACGGGCCGCTGACGGGCAAGCCGCGCCCTGAGCGGTGAAAAGGCCCGGGCGCTTCGGCCACGATCGGGAGTCCGTCTCTCCGATCCAGCCGCGGCGATCGAGGCTGGGGAGGAAATGGATGTCTGACACCCGGCGCACCCGCGCCCAATTCCATGCGAGCGTGTCCGTGCGCGCCCTCGCCGTCTCCGGCGTCCTGGCGCTGTCCATGGGCTGGGCCGCCAGCGCCGCCGCCCAGGCCGCCGCCGACAGCTCCAAGCCCGACACCTCCGGCGAGGTCGCCGAGGTGGTGGTGACCGGCTTCCGCGCCAGCGTGACCAATGCGCTGGAGAGCAAGCGCACCTCCGACACCATGATCGATGCGATCAACGCCCAGGACATCGCCGACTTCCCGGACGCGAACCTGGCCGAGTCTCTGCAACGCCTGCCGGGTGTCTCCATCGACCGCGACAACGGCGAGGGCCGCACGATCACCGTGCGGGGCCTGGGCAGCGACTTCACCCGGGTGCGGCTGAACGGGCTGGAGGCGCTGTCGACCGCCGGCTCGAACGACTCAGGCACCGCGCCGAACCGCGGTCGCGGCTTCGACTTCAACACCTTCGCCTCGGAGCTGTTCTCGCCCCTGAAGGTCCAGAAGACCGCCTCGGCCGAGACCGACGAGGGCTCGCTGGGCGCGACCATCGACCTGCAGACCACCAAGCCGTTCGACTTCAAGGGTCCGCGCCTGGCGCTGGGCGTCCAGGACGCCTGGTACGAGGCGGGCAAGCACAACAACCCGCGGGTGACGGGCCTGGTGTCCGACCGCTGGACCACCCGCTTCGGCGAGATCGGCGTGCTGGCCTCGGTGGCCTACAACACCCGCGACACCACCTCCGACAGCTACCTGCGCCAGGCGGGCCAGTCGGACTACGCCTACCGCGGCGCCACCTTCGCCACGACGCCCAATCCGGCCAACGGCCTGTCGACCCTGACGCGCCAGGGCTTCGCGGCCCCGACCGGCACGCCCTGCAATCAGATCATCCCCGGCGTGAACATCACCAACGCCAGCCTCTGCGACGCGCTGAGGGGCTCGAGCCCGGCGGCCTATGCGCTGGTCAACAGTCCGCAGGGCGCGACGCTGAGCACCGTCAACGGGGTGACCAGCACCACCGCGCCCGGCTCGCTGGTGCGGATCCCGGCGCTGCCGACCATCCAGCAGCAGCTGCTGCACCAGGACCGGCTGGGCATGACCGGCACCCTGCAATGGCGGCCGACCGAGCGCACGACGGTCACCTTCGACACCGTCTATTCGCGCTTCTACAACAACAGCCAGAACTTCCAGATCCAGGTCGTCGGCCTGAACCGCAACAACACCACCGCGGGCCTCAACACCGCCACCGCCGGCACCGCGGCGGCCACCAAGCGCGGGCTCTACAACACCTGCACGGCCCGGGCCGCCACCGACATCCAGGACGCCATCGACTGCGGCCAGCAGATGAACGGGACGACGCCCGTGGCCGGCACGCTCAGCGGGTTCAGCTTCAACCCGCACAACCTGGAGCCCTACGACTACTACAACAGCCCCTCGTCGGTGGGCTTCGTCCCCGACCCGCTGGGCCTGGCGCTGCGCAACAACATGATCGGGCGGCCCAGCGTGCGCCTGATCGACGCCGGCCTGGACGCCAGCGGCCAGGCGGCCGACTACCTCAAGCTCGGCGGCGTGGACGTGCGCTCGGCGGACGACCAGTCGATCTACACCACCTTCTTCCGGCAGAACTCGATCCGCCTGGAGCACGAGTTCTCCGACGACCTGAAGCTCTACGCCGAGTACGGCCAGTCGCGGTCGGTCAACAAGAACGAGGGCCTGCTCGCCGACTACATCCGCCTCGACAGCGGCCAGGGCGTGCCTGGCAACGACTACCTGGTCTACGACGACCGGGGCCACGGCTCGATGCCGATCCTGAACCTGGGCTTCGATCCGGCGAACCCGGCCAGCTGGGACTTCGTGAAGAACTACTCGGCCCTGCGCCACTTCGAGCGCACCACCGACAACCGCTTCAAGAACGCCCGCTTCGACGTGAACTGGCGCACGTCCGACGACCTGACGCTGAAGGTGGGGGCCAGCTACCGCAAGTACGGGTTCTTCACGACCCAGTACCAGCGGCTGGTCAACGAGACCCTGAACCCCAGCTTCCGGGAAGCGAACTCCTCGGTCGCCGACACCAGCCGGCTGATCAACTTCGGCCACGGGATCGACGTGCCGGCCGGGACGCCCACCAGCTTCCTCGCCCCGGACATCGACAAGTTCCGCCAGCTGCTCGGCTTCGACTGCAACTGCGTGAACCAGTGGGGCGACTGGCGGCTGTCCTACCTATCCAACGCCGCCAACACCTATGGCGTCGACGAGAAGGACACCGGCGGCTACGCCCAGGCCGACTTCCGCCACGACCTGTTCGGCATCACGGTCCGCGGCAACGTCGGCCTGCGCTACGCCCACACCGACGTCCAGGCCAACGGCCTGACCAACACCGCCCGCCCCGTGTCCGGCTCCAACACCTATGACGACTGGCTGCCCTCGGTGAACCTGGTCTTCCAGCTCACCGACGACCTCTATCTGCGCGGCTCGGCGGCGAAGGTCATGGCCCGGCCGCTGCTCGCCAACCTGGCGCCCAGCGTCACCGCCTTCAGCGTGCCCAGCTCGGCTGGCGCTAACAGCGGCGGCAGCATCACGGTGGGCAATCCGCAGCTGCAGCCGTTCCGCGCCAAGAACTACGACGCCGACGTGGAATGGTATTTCGCCAAGGGCGCGGTCTTCTCCGTGGCGGTGTTCGACAAGGAGATCTCCAGCTTCCCGCAGACGATCACGGCCTCGGCGCCGCTGTCGTCGTTCCTGACCGCCGACCAGATCGCCCAGCTGCGGGCCTCACAGACCAACGTCAATGCGGTCGCCTATATCGACGCCGACCTGCCCTTCGATGTGCGCCAGTTCCGCGACGCGCCCGGCGGCCACATCCGCGGGGTCGAGGTCAACTACCAGCAGAACCTGACGTTCCTGCCGTACTTCCTGAAGAACCTCGGGGTGCTGGCCAACTACACCCACATCGCCTCGAAGCTGAACTACATCATCGACCCCGGCTCCTCGGCGACGGCGACCACGGCCGCGCGGCCGCGGAAGGTGGCCTCGGGCCCGTTCACCGGCGCCTCGCCGGACGCCTTCAACTTCACCGTCTACTACGAGGTGGAGAAGTGGTCGGCGCGGCTCTCCAGCGCCTATCGCTCGCAGTACTACACCCAGTACCCGATCGCCTCGGGCACCTGCGATCCGGGCTTCTGCGACAGCCCGCTGGTGAATGACTTCCTGGGCTCGAAATCGACGCTGAATGTCGACGGCAACTTCACCTACAACTTCAGCGACCACCTGACCCTGTCGGTGGACATCCTGAACATCACCAACCAGCGCAGCGAGCGGTTCGCCTACGCCACCGATCCGGTGACGGCGCTCTATCAACAGACGGGCCGGCAGGTCTTCGCGGGGCTTCGCTTCACATGGTGAGGCGCGCGCGGCGGCCGCCACCTCCCTCCCTGGCCGCCGCGCGTCTTTTCTTCGCCGCGGGTCTGTCGCTGGCCGCCGCGGCGCGGGCCGAGGCCGTGGTGGTCTCGCCGACGCCGGGCGCGCTGCAGGCGGCGATCGACGCCCTGCCGGCGTCCGGAGGGGTCATCGCGCTGCGGCCCGGCGTCTACCGGGAGAAGCTGACCATCGCCAAGCCGCACGTGCGGCTGCTGGGCCTGGGCGCCTCGCCGGCGGCGGTGACCATCGTCTGGGGCGACGCGGCGCGGACGGCCGGCGGGACCGGCAAGTCGGCCAGCGTCACCATCACCGGCGACGACGTGCGGCTACGCAACCTCACCATCCAGAACGACTACTGGCTGCAGGCGCCCGACCAGCCGTCCCAGGCCGTGGCGCTGGCGGTGACCGGCGACCGTGAGGTGTTCGACCGTGTCCGCCTGCTGGGGCACCAGGACACGCTCTATGCGGCGAGCCGGGTGAAGTGCGACGGCCGAGGCTGCGGGACCAGCCGCCAGCTGTTCCGCGACTGCTATGTGGAAGGCCACGTCGACTTCATCTTCGGGGACGCCAAGGCCCTGTTCCAGCGCTGCGAGATCCACGCGCTCAGCCACGGGGAGGTGATGCTGACCGCCCAGAGCAAGGCCACGCCCGGCCAGGACAGCGGCTATGTCTTCGACCACTGCCGCGTCACCGCCGAGCCGGGCGCGGCGCACATCTGGCTGGGCCGGCCGTGGCGGCCCTATGCCAGCGTGGTGGTCCTGGAGACGCGGCTGGACGCGCCCGTGGAACCGGCCGGCTGGCGCGAGTGGCATGCCGGCGAGACCCACAGCCTGGAGACGGCCTTCTATGCCGAGCGGGGATCGAGCGGTCCCGGCGCCGATCCAGCCCACCGCGACCCCCACAGCCATCAGCTCAGCGCCGCCGAAGCCAAGGCCTGGTCCTTCCATGCGTTCCTGAGCGGCCCCGATCACTGGCGTCCCTAAGCGAGGTCCCATGCGTCAATTTGGAAAGCCCGTTGTCGCCGTGTGTGCGGCCCTGACCTTGTCCATAGGGGCGGCGCACGCGCAGACGCCGGCCCCGGCCCCGGCCCCGATCCGGGCGGTGAAGATCGTGCTGGTGGGCGACTCCACCACCCAGGTCGGCAGCGGCTGGGGCGGGGCGTTCTGCGCCAAGCATGTCACCTCGTTCGCGGCCTGCCTGGACCTGGCGCGCGGGGGGCGCAGCTCCGGCAGCTACCGGGCCGAGGGCTCGTGGAAGATCGCGCTGAGCGAGCTGGCCAATCCGAACTACGCGGCCCGCTACGTGCTGATCCAGTTCGGCCACAACGATCAGCCGGGCAAGCCGGGGCGGTCGACGGATCTGGCCACCGAGTTCCCGGCCTATCTGCGCAGCTATGTGACGGAGGCTCGCGCCGTGGGCGCCGTGCCGGTGCTGGTGACGCCACTCACCCGCCGCAGCTTCAAGGACGGCAAGCTGGAGAACGACCTGGAGCCGTGGGCGGCGGCGACGCGCAAGGTGGCCGCCGAGCTGCACGCGCCGCTGATCGACCTCAATGCGGAGAGCGCCGCGGCGGTGCAGGCCATGGGCGCGCTGGCGGCGACCCGCCTGGCGCAGGTCCCGCCATCGGAGGCGGTCCGCGCCGCGGCCGCCACGGGCACGACCATCGCGGCCAGCACGGGCGTGGCGCCGGCCGCCGCCCCGGCGAACACGGCCCAGGACAACGCGGCCCTGGAGCCCCTGGGCGACCCGAAGCTGAGCTTCGACTACACCCACCTGGGACCCGAAGGCGCGGATGTCTTCTCCGCCATGGTCACCCGCCTCCTGGCCCGGGCGGTCCCGGAGCTGCGCAAGGAGCTGATCCGATGAGAGCCATGCTCGCCGCGGCCGTGGCGTTCACGCTCTGCGCCTCAGGCGCGTCCGCTGCGGTGTCCGGTGCGCCGGCACAGGTCGCGCGCGCCCGCAGCTGTGCGCCCGAAGCGTTTGGCGCGAAGCACGACGGCGTCGCCGACGATACGGCGGCCCTGCAGAAGGCGCTGGACGCCTGCGCGGATGGCGGCGCGGTGCGGCTGGGCGCCGGGACCTACCTCAGCGGCCCGCTCTTCCTGCACAGCCACCAGACCCTGGAGGTGGCCAAGGGCGCGGTGCTGCAGGCCACCTCGGACCACGCGCGGTTCCTGCCGGCGACCGGCGCGCCCCTGGCCCTGGTCAATGCCAAGGGCGGCCAGGACATCGCCCTGGTCGGCGAGGGCGTCATCGACGGCGCGGGCCAGACCTGGTGGCCGGCCACCCGCGCCGCCAAGGCGGCGGGCACGGCCGAGCCGCCCCGCCCGCGGCTGATCCTGCTGAGCGACGTGGACGGCCTGGTGGTGCGGGGCCTGACCCTGCAGAACTCGCCCACCTTCCACCTCGTCCCGCAGCGGGCGCACAATGTGCTGATCGAGAAGCTGGACATCCACGCCCCGGCCGACTCGCCCAACACCGACGGCATCGACCCCTCCGGTCGCGACATGCTGATCCAGGACGTGGTCATCGACACCGGCGACGACAATATCGCCATCAAGTCCGGCCAGGACGACCCGGCCCATCCGGGCGCGGCCACCGCCAACATCGTGGTCCGCAATTCCACGTTCCGGCGCGGTCATGGCCTTTCGATCGGCAGCGAGACCAACGGCGGGGTGAAGGACATCGTCGCCGACAACATCACCTTCGACGGCACGGCGACGGCGATCCGCATCAAGACCGCCCGGGGTCGCGGCGGGCCGGTGCGGGACGTGGTGTACCGCAACATCCGGATCGCCAACGTGGGCCAGGCGGTGCTGATCACCGCCTACTATCCGAAGATCCCGGCCGAGGACGCCGCCCAGCCGATCGGACCGAAGACGCCGGACATCTCCGGCGTGCGGCTGGAGCACGTGCAGGGCGACCAGGGGATCCGCAAGCTGGGCGCGGTGGTAGGGCTGCCCGAGCGCGCGGCGCGGGGCATCGTGTTCGAGGACGTGACGCTGTCGGGCGACCAGCCGCTGGAGGTGCGCAACGCGGCCCTGACGCTGGTCGGCGGCGCCCTGAAGGCGGCGAGCGGCGAGGCCATCGTGCGCGGGGCCGGCGCGGACATCGTCGAGCGGTCGCGGTAGGGTCGGAAAGGAAGCGGACATGGCCAAGATCACCCGCCGCGGCGCGTTCGGCTCGGTCCTGACCGGCATCGCCGCGACGGGCGCGCTGCCCGCTGCGGCCGCCTCAGCGCCTGCGCCGGCCGCACCCCGGACCTGGGCGCGGGGCGTCGAAGGGCAGCGAAAGGCCGACCTGGGCGACGGGACCTTCCTGAACCCGATCCTGGCCGGCGACCACCCCGACCCCTCGATCCTGAAGGACGGGCGGGACTACTACATGACCTTCTCGTCCTTCGACGCCTATCCGGGCCTGCAGGTCTGGACGAGCCGGGACCTGGTGAACTGGCGGCCGGTCACGGCGGCGCTGGAGACCAATGTCGGCTCGATCTGGGCGCCGGAGCTGGTGCGGCACGGCGGCCGCTACTTCATCTATTTTGCGGCCAAGCATCCCGGCCACGACAGCTGCTGGGTCATCTCCGCCGACGCCATCGCCGGGCCCTGGAGCGAGCCTGTGGACCTGGGCCTTGGCCAGTACATCGACCCCGGCCATGCCGTGGACGCGGACGGCGGGCGCTGGCTGTTCCTGTCCGGCGGCGACCGCGTGCGGCTGGCCGCCGATGGCCTGTCCGTCGTGGGCAAGCCGGAGCACGTCTACGACCCCTGGCATTATCCGCCGGAGTGGGACGTGGAGGGCTTCTCGCCCGAGGGGCCCAAGGTGCTGCGGCGGGGCGACTGGTTCTACCTGATCACCGCGGTGGGCGGGACCGCCGGGCCGCCGACCGGGCACATGGTGATCGCCGCGCGCTCGAAGTCGCTGGCCGGGCCCTGGGAGAACCATCCCGGCAATCCCTTGGTGCGCACTGTCTCGGCGGCGGAACGCTGGTGGTCGCGCGGGCACGCCACCCTGGTCGAGGGGCCCGGCGGCGACTGGTGGGCGGTCTACCACGGCTACGAGAACGGCTTCTACACCCTGGGCCGCCAGACCCTCTTGGCGCCGGTGCGTTGGCGCGACGACGGCTGGTTCGAGATCGGCGGCGGCGACCTGTCGCACCCGATCCGCAAGCCCGCAAGAGGCGCGGCCGGCCTGCACGGCGCAGCCCTCTCCGATGATTTCTCAGGGGATCGCGCGGGTCTCCAATGGGCCTTCTTCGACCCCGCCGCGGACGAGGCCCAGCGCATCTCTCGCACCGGCAGCGTCATGACCCTCCAGGGCCGCGGCGAGGCGCCGTCCACCTCCTCGCCGCTGGTGTTCGTCACCGGCGACCACGCCTACGAGATCCAGTGCGACATCGAGGTGGATCCCGGCGTCCGGGCGGGCCTGATCCTGTTCTACGACCGCCAGCTCTATTGCGGCCTCGGCTTCGACGAGCGCCACTTCGTCACCCATCAGTACGGGATCGAGCGCGGCCGCCCGGCAAACCCGAATGGGGCCCGGATGCTGATGCGGCTGCGCAACGACCGCCACATCGTGAGCTTCCACCTCAGCGGCGACGGCGGCCGCACCTGGACCCGTTTCGACCGGGGCATGGAGGTGTCGGGCTACCACCACAACGTCCGCGGCGGCTTCCGCATGCTGAAGCCGGGGCTCTATGCGGCGGGGGCGGGCCAGGCGCGTTTCCGGGACTTCCGCTACCGCGCGCTGTAACCATCCGATTGTCCTTGAGGCGGCGGCGGACCCAGGGGATAGCTCCGCGATCGAGGAGGGCCTTCCGCTGTCGCCGTTCGAACTGGCCACCATCTTCCTGACCGCGGTCGCCGCCGGCGCCTGGGTCAACGCCCGCACGGCGCGGCTGCCGCACGGGGTCGCCATGCTGCTGGTGGGCCTCGCCGGCGCCCTGGCGATCCTGGCGCTGCGGGCGTTGCGGCCGGAGCTGGGCGCGCGGCTGCAGGCCATGGTGGCGGGCGCCAATTTCGCCCAGACGGTGCTGGGCTATCTGCTGGGCTTCCTGCTCTTCGCCGGGGCGATGCAGGTGGACCTGGCTGAGCTGCGCAAGCGGCGGCTGGCGGTCTGGAGCCTCGCGACGCTGGGGGTCGCCGCCTCTACGGGCGTGGTCGGCGTCGGTCTGTGGCTGGCGGCGCGCGCGCTGGGCCTGGACCTGCCGCTGACCTGGGCCCTGGTGTTCGGCGCGCTCATCAGCCCCACCGACCCGATCGCCGTCCTGGCCACCGTGAAGGGCGGGGCGCTGTCCAAGCGCCTGCAGGTGATCCTGCAGGGCGAGGCGCTGTTCAACGACGGCGTGGGGATCGTGGTGTTCACGGCGCTGCTGGCCCTGGCCGGCGGCGCCGCGCCCAGCCCGCTCGAGGCCCTGGGCCAGGTCGTGGTGCAGGCGGCGGGCGGGCTGGCGCTAGGCGTCGGGGCGGGCTGGATCGTGGTGCGCGCCATGCGCAGCGTCGACGACTTCGTGGCGGAGGTGGCGCTCTCGGTGGCCCTGGCCATGGCGGTCTACGCCGGCGCCCAGGCGTTGCACCTCAGCGGCGCGATCGCCGCGGTGGGCGCGGGCCTCCTAGTCGGCGAGGGCTGCCGCAGCGGCGGGTCGATGAGCGCCACGACGGAGGTCTATCTGCGCAGCTTCTGGACCCTGGTGGACGAGCTGCTGAACGCGCTGCTCTTCCTGCTGATGGGCCTGCAGCTGGTCTTCGTGTCGCTGCGGGCGGGCGCCCTCGGCCTGTGTGCGGCGGCCATCGTACTGGTGCTGGGGGCGCGTTTCGCCGTGGTCCTGCCGTGGGGCGCCTGGCTGCGGCTGCGGCACGAGGAGCGGGGCGCGAGCCTGATCCTGGCGTGGGGCGGGCTGCACGGGGCGCTGTCGCTGGCCCTGGCGCTCAGCCTGCCGGAAAGTCCGCAGCGCCCGCTGATCCTGGCGGCGACCTATGCGGTGGCGGCGTTCTCGGTGGCGGTCCAGGGGCTGACGTTCGAGCCGCTGACACGGCGCGTCCGCGGACCCGCCTGAGCTAAGGCTCCGGCGGCGGGGCTGTGCTGCCGCGAACCACGAGCGTGTGGGGCAGGGTCACGTGCCGCGGCGCGCCCGCCTCGCCGCGCAGGATCTCCAGCAGGAGGCCCACGACCTCGTGGCCGATCCGCTCCATGGGCTGGCTGACGGTGGTCAGGGCCGGGTCCAGGAAGGCGGCGAAGCGGATCCCGTCGAAGCCCACCAGCGACACGTCCTGCGGGCAGCGCAGGCCGCGCCGGCGCAGGGCCGAGAGTGCGCCCATGGCCATCTCGTCGCTGAAGCAGAAGATCGCGGTGGGCGCCGGCGCGCGGTCCAGCAGGGCGGTGGCCTGTTCCACGCCCGCCTCGATGGAGAAGTCGCCGGTCACGACGCGCAGGTCCCCGGCCCGGCCATGCCGCGCGGCCGCCGCCTCGGCCCCGGCCAGGCGATCGCGGCTGAGCGGGCTGCCCAGCGGCCCGGTGATCACGCCCACGCGCCGGTGGCCCAGGGCATAGAGGTGGTCCATCGCCTCGGCCGCGGCCTGGGCGTTGTCGATGTGGGCGCTGGAGACCCGCAGCTCGGGACTGTATTCGCAGCCGTTGACGATCGGCGCCCGCGCGCCCTGCGCCGCCACCATGTCCGCTGCCGCCTCCGGCAGCCGGTGGCCCAGGAAGATCAAGCCGTCGGCCTCCTTGCGCCGGAGCATGCTGGCGTACTGTTCCTCGCGCGCCGGCTCGTGGCGGGTGTCGCCCAGGAGCACGGAATAGCCAGCGGCCTTGGCGGCCTCCTCGACGCCCCGGATCACCTGCGAGAAGAACGGGTTGGAGATGTCGGGCACGGTCACCAGGATCTTCTCGGTCCGGAGCGTGCGCAGCATCTTGGCCGCCATATTGGGCGCGTAGCCCAGGTCCTCCACGGCGGCCAGCACCCGCGCCCGCGTCGCCTCGGTGACCCGCTCGGGCGCGCTCAGCACGCGCGAGACCGTCGCGGTGGAAACCCCCGCGCTGCGCGCCACGTCCTGAATCGTCGCCATTGCGGCGACACTGGCGAGCGGGGTGCGGCAATTCAAGGCGCGATGACCCGGCGATGGACGATTGCCACCCGCGGCGGCGCTTGTTATCGATGCAATCGATTACATCGTGAGTGCGGAGCCACTTGAACGAGCTCCCGAAACGGGGGGAGGATCGGGGATGACCCGACGTACGCGGCTGTTCCTGATGATGGTGCTCCAGCTGGCGGTCTGGGGCGCCTGGGCGCCGAAGCTGTTCCCCTACATGGGGATGCTGGGGTTCGCGCCGTGGCAGCAGTCGCTGGTCGGCAGCTCGTGGGGAGTCGCGGCCCTGCTCGGCATCTTCTTCTCCAACCAGTTCGCCGACCGCAACTTCTCCGCCGAGCGGTTCATGGCCGCCAGTCACGCCCTGGGCGGGGTGGCGCTGCTGGGCGTGGCGGCCTCCACCAGCTTCGTTCCGTTCTTCGCCTGCTACCTGGCCTACAGCCTGCTCTACGTGCCGACCCTGTCGGTCTCCAACTCCATCGCCTTCGCCAACCTGGCCGATCCGGCGCGGGACTTCGGCGCCGTGCGCATGGGAGGCACCGTCGGCTGGGTGCTGGTCAGTTGGCCGTTCGTGTTCCTGCTGGGCGCCCATGCGACACCGGAGGAGGTGCGCTGGATCTTCGTGGTGGCCGCCATCGTCTCCTTCGTCCTCGCCGGCTACAGCCTGACCCTGCCGCACACCCCGCCCAAGCGCGACGTGGCGGGGGCCGACCCGCTGGCCTGGCGCGAGGCCATCGGCCTCTTGAAGCTCCCCTTCGTGGCGGTGCTGTTCCTGGTCACCTTCATCGATAGCGTGATCCACAACGGCTATTTTGTGATGGCCGACGCCTTTCTGACCGAGCGGGTGGGCATCGCCGGCAACCTCTCCATGGTGGTGCTGAGCCTGGGCCAGCTGGCCGAGATCGTGACCATGCTGGTGCTGGGCGCAGTGCTGGTGCGCCTGGGCTGGAAGGCCACCATGATCGTCGGCATCCTGGGTCACGCGGCGCGGTTTTCGGTGTTCGCCTTCTTCGCCGACAGCGTGCCGGTGATCGTCGCCGTCCAGCTGCTGCACGGCGTCTGCTACGCCTTCTTCTTCGCCACCGTGTACATCTTCGTGGACGCCGCCTTCCCCAAGGACGTCCGCTCCAGCGCCCAGGGCCTGTTCAACTTCCTGATCCTGGGCGTCGGCAATGTGGCGGCCAGCTTCCTCTTCCCCGCCCTGATCGGCCGGCTGACGCACGCCACCGGCCCGGCGTCCAAGGCGGTCGACTACCAGACCCTGTTCCTGGTCCCGACCGGCATGGCCCTGGTGGCCGTGCTGCTCCTGGCGTTCTTCTTCCGGCCGCCGCAGCGCGGGCCCGAGAGCGCGCCGGCCACATGACCCCGCACATATCCTCGAAGGGAGGCTCGCCTTGCCCACAATCCCGGCCCGGCTCGACCGCCGCAGCTTCCTCGCCGCGGCGGCGGCCTTGACCGCGACGGCGGCGCACGCCGCACAGCCGTTCTTCAAGCGCACCGGCCTGCCCCTGGGCATCCAGCTCTACACCCTGGGTCCGGACGCGGCGAAGGACCTGGACGGCACCCTGAAGGGCCTGGCCGACATCGGCTACAAGACCGTCGAACTGGCCGGCCTGCTGGGCCGCACGCCGGCGCAGATGCGGGCGTCGCTGGATAAGGCGGGCCTCTCCGCCCCCAGCGCCCACATCCAGCCGCGCGGCGGCGAAGGGACCCTGGACAGCGACCTCGGCAAGCTGGCGGAGGGCCTGAACACCATCGGCGCCAAGACGGCGGTGATGCCCATCCTCTACATCCCGGACCGCTTCGGTCCGCCCAAGGCGGGCGAGGGCTTCGGCGCCTACCTGCAGCGCGTGGGGGCGGGCCTCACGGCCGACGACTGGAAGATGAACGCCGACTTCCTGAACGCCAAGGCCAAGGGGCTGCAGGCGGGCGGCATCCGCCTCGGCTACCACAACCACAATTTTGAATTCGCGCCCGTGGGCTCGACGACCGGCCTGGAGATCCTGCTCGCCAACACCGACCCGGCGCTGGTGACCTTCGAGATGGACATCGGCTGGGTGGCCGCCGCCGGCGCCGATCCGCTGGCCCTGCTCAAGCGGCACAAGGGCCGCTTCACCCTGATGCACATCAAGGACATCAAGGCCGACACCAAGCCCAACTTCGCCTTCCAGATGGACCCCGCCGAGATCGGCGCCGGCAAGCTGGATTGGAAGACGTTGCTGCCGGCCGCCTACGGCGAGGGCGTGCGCCACTTCTATGTCGAGCAGGAGCCGCCCTTCACGCGGCCGCGGATCGAGGCGGCGAAGATCAGCCACGACTACCTCGCGAGCGTCGTGGCGTGACGGCGGCGCGGCCCCTGCGGCTGGCCATGGTAGGCGGCGGACCCGGCGCCTTCATCGGGCCGGTGCACCGCATGGCCGCCGAGCTGGACGGCCGCATCCGCCTGGTGGCCGGCGCCTTCAGCCGCGATCCGGCCCGCAGCGCCGCGGCCGGCGAGGCCTGGGGCGTGCGATCCTATCCGGACCTCGCCGCCCTGCTGGCGGCCGAGGCTGGGCGCGCGGATGGTGCGGAGCTGGTCGCCATCGTCACGCCCAACCACCTGCATTTCGAACAGGCCGCGGCGGCCCTGAAGGCCGGGCTGCATGTGATGAGCGACAAGCCGGCGACGCGGGACCTGGCGGAGGCCAGGGCCCTGGCGGACGTGGTGGCCGCCTCAGGGCGGCTCTACGGCCTGACCTATGTCTACACGGGCTATCCGATGGTGCGCGAGGCGCGGGAGATCGTGCGCCGCGGCGACCTGGGGCCCGTCCGCAAGATCGTCGCGGAATATGCGCAAGGCTGGCTCTCGCGGCCCCTGGAGCGCGAGGGCGACAAGCAGGCCGACTGGCGCACCGACCCGGCCCGCGCCGGCGTCGGCGGCTGCATCGGCGACATCGGGGTGCATGCCTTCAACCTGGCGGAGTTCGTGGGCGGGGCGCCGGTGACCCGCCTCTGCGCCGACCTCGCCGCCGTCGTGCCGGGCCGCGCGCTGGACGACGACTGCAACGTGCTGCTGCGGTTCGAAGGCGGGGCGCGCGGGGTGCTGATCGCCTCGCAGATCTGCGCCGGCGCGCGCAACGGGCTGAAGCTGCAGGTCTATGGCGAGCGCGGCGGGCTCATCTGGTCGCACGAGCGGCCGAACGAACTGGTGGTCGACTGGCTGGAGGGCCCGACCCAGGTGCTGCACGCCGGTTCGGGACATATGGGACCCGTGGCCCGCGCCGCGACGCGCTTGCCGGCCGGCCATCCGGAAGGCTTCGTCGAGGCTTTCGCCAACCTCTATCGCGACTTCGCCGACGCCATCCTGGGCGGGAGCGGCGATGCGGGCCTGGTTCCCGGCATCAAGGCGGGGGTCCGCGGCATGGCGTTCGTGGAGACCGCGGTCGCCGCCAGCCGCGACGGCGCCGGCTGGGTCGACCTGGAAGGGCAGGGGGCATGAAGACGCTGAAGGGGCCGGGGATATTCCTGGCGCAGTTCGTGGGGTCCGAGCCGCCGTTCGACCGGCTGGAGACCCTGGCCGACTGGGCCGCGGGCCTCGGCTATGCGGGCCTGCAACTGCCGACCGGCGAGGGCGGGCTGTTCGATGTGGCCAAGGGCGCGGAGAGCCAGGCCTACTGCGACGACGTCAAGGGCATGCTGGCCGCCAAGGGCCTGGCCATCACCGAGCTTTCCACCCACCTGCAGGGCCAGCTGGTGGCGGTGCACCCGGCCTATGACGCCCTCTTCGACGGCTTTGCCCCGGCTGCGGTCCGCGGCAAGCCGCAGGCGCGCCAGGCCTGGGCGGTGGGCCAGGTGAAGCAGGCGGCCAAGGCCAGCCAGCGCTTGGGGCTCTCGGCCCACGCCACCTTCTCCGGCGCCCTGGCCTGGCCCTACCTCTATCCCTGGCCGCAGCGGCCGGCCGGGCTGGTCGAGGAGGCCTTCGCCGAGCTGGCGCGGCGCTGGCGGCCGATCCTGGACGCCTTCGAGGACGCCGGCGTCGACGCCTGTTTCGAGATCCACCCGGGCGAGGATCTGCACGACGGCGCCACCTTCGAGCGGTTCCTGGAGGCGGTCGGCGGCCACCCGCGGGCCAACATCCTCTACGACCCCAGCCACTTCGTGCTGCAGCAGCTGGACTATCTGGACTTCATCGACCGCTACCATCCGCGCATCCGCTGCTTCCATGTGAAGGACGCCGAGTTCCGGCCCAACGGGCGCTCGGGCGTCTATGGCGGCTACCAGGGCTGGGTGGACCGGCCGGGCCGCTTCCGCTCCCTCGGCGACGGCCAGATCGACTTCGGCGCCATCTTCTCCAAGCTGGCCCAGTACGACTATCCGGGCTGGGCGGTGCTGGAATGGGAGTGCGCGCTGAAGCATCCTGAGGACGGCGCCCGGGAAGGCGCCCCGTTCATCCGCGACCACATCATCCGCGTCACCGAACGCGCCTTCGACGACTTCGCCGCCTCGGGCGTCGACGCCGCCGCCAACCGCAAGCTGCTGGGGCTCTAAGAGCATGGCGAATCTGAACACCAAGGCCCGGGCCGAGCACACCTTCGACGCCATCGTCGTGGGCTCGGGCATGTCCGGCGGCTGGGCGGCCAAGGAGCTGACCGAGCGGGGCCTGCGCACCCTGGTGCTGGAGCGCGGCCCGATGGTGCGCCACATCGTCGACTACCCCACCGCCCAGACCGCGCCGTGGGAGACCAAATATCCCCGCGCCCGGCTGCCCGACGCCACCATGAAGGCGCACTACCCCGTGCAGCAGCGCACCGGCTACGCCCTGACCGAGTATACCCAGCACTTCTTCGTCAAGGACGACGAGGAGCCCTATACCGAGACCCAGCGGTTCGACTGGATCCGCGGCTACCACGTCGGCGGCCGCTCGCTCCTGTGGGCGCGGCAGAGCTACCGCCATTCGGACCTGGATTTCGAGGCCAACGCCAAGCAGGGCGTCGGCGTCGACTGGCCGATCCGCTACGCCGACCTCGCACCCTGGTACGACCATGTGGAGCGCTTCATCGGGGTCAGCGGCCAGGCCGAGGGCCTGCCGCAGCTGCCCGACGGCCAGTTCCAGCCGCCGATGGAGATGAACTGCGTGGAGCGGGCCTTCAAGGCCAAGGCCGAGGCGCGGTTCCCCGAGCGGCGCGTCACCATCGGCCGGGCCGCGCACCTGACCAAACCCACCGACGAGCAGATCGCCCTGGGCCGCGGCCAGTGCCAGTCGCGCAACATGTGCAGCCGCGGCTGCCCCTTCGGCGCCTACTTCAGCTCCAATTCGGCGAGCCTGCCGGCGGCGGAGCGGACGGGCCGGCTGACCATCCGGCCGAACTCCATCGCCACCACGCTGATCTACGATGCGAAGAAGGACCGCGCCGATGGGGTGCGGGTGCTCGACGTCGCCACCGGCCAGGAGATCGAGTTCTACGCCCCGATCGTGTTCCTGAACGCCTCGGCCCTGAACACCGCCTGGATCCTGCTGAACTCCACCAGCGACCGCTTCCCCAACGGCTTCGGCAACGGCAGCGACCAGGTCGGCCGCAACATCATGGACCACCACCTCGGCGTCGGCGCCGGGGCGATGGTGGAGGGTTATGAGGATGAGTACTACGTGGGCCGCCGGCCGAACGGCATCTACATCCCGCGCTTCCGAAACCTCGGCGACAAGGCCACCGAGCGGAAGGACTACATCCGCGGCTTCGGCTACCAGGGCGGCGCCGGGCGCCTGGGCTGGGACCGCGACGCGGGCGGCTTCGGCGCGGAGCGCAAGGCGGCGCTGAGCCAGCCGGGCCCCTGGGGCCTCCGCCTGGGCGGCTTCGGCGAGATCCTGCCCTATGCCGACAACCGGGCCACCCTGAACCATGCGGTGAAGGACAAGCACGGCCTGCCGACCCTGACCCTGGATGTCTCGATCCGCGACAACGAGAAGGCCATGCGCAAGGACATGGCTGCGGCCGCGGCGGAGATGCTGGAGGCGGCCGGCTACAAGGGCGTGAAGGCCGTGGACGACGGCGATTATGGGCCGGGGCTCGGCATCCACGAGATGGGCACGGCGCGCATGGGCCGCGATCCCAAGAGCTCGGTGCTCAACGCCCACAACCAGATGTGGGAGTGCAAGAACGTCTTCATCACCGACGGCGCGGCGATGGCCTCGGCCTCCTGCGTGAACCCGTCCCTGACCTACATGGCCCTGACCGCGCGGGCGGCGGCCTATGCGGTCGAGGCCGGCAAGAAGGGGGAGCTCTAGATGGACGCGCGTCCGATGCTGAACCGCCGCGGGGCGATCCTCAGCCTGACCGCCGGGACCCTCGCCGCGGGCTGGGCCGTGCCGGTGGTGGCCGCGGTGGCGGGCCCGACCCTGGCCTGGGCGCCGACGGCCCTCAGCGCCGCGCAGGCCCTGGCGCTCACCGCCGCCGCGGGGCGGATCGTACCCACGACCGAGACCCCGGGCGCCGTCGAAGCCGGCGTGCCGCAGTTCGTGGACCGCACGCTCGCCACCTGGAGCACGCCCCTGGACGTGGAGAAGATGAAGGCCGGCCTGACCCGGCTCGACTCCGACGCCCGCGTCGCCCACGGCAAGGTCTTCGCCGCCCTGGACCCGGCGCAGCAGGACGCCCTGCTCACCGCCTATGACGCCGAGGCCAAGACCCAGGGCTGGGCGCACTTCTTCTCCGTCCTGCGCGAGCTGGTCACCTGGGGCTATTTCACCTCGGAGGCGGGGGCCACCAAGGCGCTGAACTACAATCCCGTCCCCGGCCCCTATCGCGGCTGCGTGCCGCTGAAGGAGATCGGCCGCGGATGGGCGCTGCTGTGATGCGCGTCCTGGCGCTCGCCGCCGCAGCCCTGGCCCTGGCGGCGCCGGCCGCCCACGCGGAGGGCAAGTGGCGCTCGATCTTCAACGGCCACAATCTGGACGGCTGGGTCCCCAAGCTCAATCACCGGCCCGCCGGCGACAACTGGCGGGACACCTTCGTCGTCCACGACGGGGTGCTGAAGGTCTCCTACGCCCAGTACGGCCACTTCAACGACGAGTACGGGCACCTGATCTACAACAGGCCGCTCAAGGCCTATCGCCTGCGGCTGGAGTACCGGTTCGTCGACCAGCCGACGCCGGGCGCCCAGGCCTGGGCGGAGCGCAACTCCGGCGTCATGCTGCACGGCCAGGCGCCGGACGCCATGGGGATCGACCAGCCCTATCCGGTCTCGGTGGAGGCCCAGATCCTCGGCGGCAAGCCGGGCGAGACCCGGCCCACCGGCAATGTCTGCACGCCCGGCACGACCGTCTCGATCGGCGGCGTCCCGATGAAGGAGCACTGCCGCAACTCCACCTCCAAGACCTACCAGGACGGCGAGTGGGTGAAGTTCGAGGTCGAGGTCCACGGGAGCAAGTCGGTGCGCCAGTACGTGAACGGCGAGCTGGTCATGGAGTACACCGACCTGCACCTGGCGCCCGCGGAGTATCCGGTGTTCAAGATGGACACCACCACCCCGGCCGGCCAGGCGTTGTTGGCCCGCGGCGCCGCGCCGCTGGACGAGGGCTACATCTCCCTCCAGGGCGAAAGCACGCCCATCGAATTCCGCAAGATCGAACTGATGGAGCTGCCGGAGTAGGGGCGCGTCAGCATCCCAGTCTGGCGCGCACTTCGGCGATGCGGGTGCGCGAAACCGGCGTCCACAGGCTCTCGCCGACCCGCAGGCGATAGCGCCCACCGCCCTCGCTCCGCAACTCCTCCACGTAGGCCAGATTGACGATGTGGGACCGATGAACGCGTACGAAGCTTGGGGGAAGATTCTCCGCCAGGGCGCCCAGGGATCGCAGCTCCAGTAGGCGCCGGCCATTGGCCAGGTCGATCTCCACATAGTCGCCCGCGGCATGGATCGCGCGGATCATGGCGAGGTCCAGGAACCGACGAGAGCCGGCGGCTCCGACGACCATCGGGCCGGGACAGACTGGCGTCTCGGGGCTTACGGGATGGTCCCCGCGGGTCAGCGGCCGTGGTCGCCAGAGCAGCTGCACGATGAGGGGTATGGCGGCGGCATAGAGACCCTGGTCCATGTAGTCCGGTGACGGCAGGCGCGACGCCCCGGCCATCAGCAACAGAGCTGCCGCCAGTTGGCCAAGACCGCTGTCCCTCCGGACGACCGCGGCCGCGGCGGCGACCAAGCCTCCAGTCAGGGCGCCGACCACAATGAGCTGGGGCGCCTGCAAAGGCGCGGCGAAGGCGAGAGCGATGAGGAGCGCTGTGGCTCGCGAGTCCCACGGCGCGGGCCCTCGCCAGCGGCTGCGCTCCATCGCGAGGCGCACACAGCCGACGGCAATCGGAACGGCCGCTAGCTTCAATCCCCACATCCGCAGGGCGTGCCACGGATAGGCATAGTCGACGATCGAGCGCGAGAGCTCGGTGAGGGCGCAGATCAGAAGGCCCGCGACGACCGCGGTCGCCGGCCAGCTCACGCTTCCTCTGGCGGTCACTGAGATCACGGCAAGCAACAGCAAGCCCGACATCAGAAACGGTGCGGCGTAATAGCCGATCGGTCGGCGTGCATCCGCTGAAAAGGGCGCCACGCGCAGGCCGAAGATCGCCCCCTCGCCATGGATTATGCTGTGAGGGGCGGCAAACCGTTCGGCGGAAAGCTGCAGCGTCAGCAAGTTGCGAGGCTGCGGCCTTGGCTCGGTTGGGAGGGGCAATACCGCGTCGACGGGTCCGGGAACTTCCGTCCGCGCCGACGCCCCAGGCTGTCCCTTGTGTCCGACTGGAATCCCGTTCCATGCGGCGTCGGCCGAGAAGGTTCCGGAAAGATAAAGTCCCAGGGGCGGGCCGGACATGCGGGTGACGGACGGCATGTCGACCTGCGCGCGGAGGATCGAGACCTGACCCTTCGGAAGCTTCAGCGCGTGAAGATCCACCGGCCGCCACCGGCCCTGGGGAGTCAGGATCTCCGCCGATACAATTCGACCGGCTTCCGATCCGGCGGGACCCCGGAACGCCGCGGGAAGGACCAGCACGACCAGGGTCGAAAGCAAGGCCGCCAGCCACAGCATCGCGTCGCGATGGAGGCGGAGATCCCGCAGGTGCAGCCTGTCCGCCACGTCGTGCATTTCAGCGATTGAAACGGTTCGCCGTCCGGGTCTGGTCTAGGCGAAGGTCGCTCGCCAGTGAGTAGGACGTCGAGGTCGATTTCGGGATGCGCGTGCTGGTCTTCATCTTCATGGCGATGGCCCTATCGGCGCCCGGCATGGCCGCAGCCGGGACGCCGCTGGAGCGTAAGGTCGATGCGTACCTCGCGCCATGGCTGGCCGAGCGGAAATTCTCTGGCGAGGTGCTGATCGCTCGTGGCGATCGCGTGCTACTTGAAAAGGCCTATGGGCTGGGGTCGGTCGAGCTTCGCGTCCCCAACACGCCGCAGAGCAAGTTCCAGATCGCCTCGGTGTCCAAGCCTCTGACCGCCGCGGTCATTCTGAAGCTGGTCGAGCGCGGTCAGGTCGATATCGGCGCACCGGTCTCCGCCTATGTTCCTGAATACCCTGCGGGCCGGGACATCACGATCGAGCAGCTTCTCACCCACACCTCGGGCGTGCCCGACATCAACGGGCTACCGGTGTACGAGGACCTGAGCCTGAGACGACGGACACCGGCCGACGTGGTGGCCGCATTCAAGGACGCGCCGCTGCAGTTCCGTCCTGGGTCCGCCTACGCCTACTCCAACTCGAACTACGCGCTGCTGGCGCTGGTCATCGAGCGCGTGACGGGACAGCCCTATGGCGAGGTGATGCAGCGGGAGCTCTTCGCTCCGCTGGGCATGGTGGACACGGGACACCGCGGCGAGGCCAGCGCGATCATTCCGAACATGGCGCAGGGCTATGTGCGAAGCTCTGCCGGCGCGCTTGCCCGTGCCCCTTGGTTTGACTGGTCGGTGAAGACAGGCAACGGGTCGCTCTATTCCACCGGTCGCGACCTGCATCGGTTCATCCGCGGCTATTTCGGCGGGCGCGTCATCGGGGCCCGGTTGCTGGCCCTCGCCACGACCCCACGGCCGGTCCCGCCGCGTGCCGCGGGCTTCGACTGGCTCTCGCGCGACATCGGCTATGGCTGGATGCTCGATCGCAATCTCGGCCGGCGGCGGGTGTTCCACATCGGCCGCAGTCCAGGCTATTCGGCCGCGCTGGCCTACTATCCCGACGACGAACTGACCGTCGTGGTGCTGTCCAACATCTATGTCGACGTCACCTTGCCGGCGTCGGAAGCGCTCGCGGCGATGGTGCTGGCGCCGAAGGCGCCCCCAGCGCCTACTTCAGCACCCGGATCTTCAGGCTCCTGAACCAGACCGCGTCGCCGTGGTTTTGCAGGGCGATGTGGCCCGTCGGGCTGCTGGCGTATTGCGGCCACTGCTTGAACTTGCTGGCCGCGACCTTGGCCTTGAAGTCGGCCGAGCCCAGGTCGTACTCGGCCACCTTCATGCCGTTCAGCCAGTGCTGGACGTGGCCGTGGTCGACGACGAGCTTGCCCTGGTTCCACTCGCCCACCGGCTTGGTCATGTCCATCGATGGCGGATAGAGCGCGAAGAGCGCGCCGGCCTGCTCCGGCGGCGGCTCGCCGCGGCTGTTGTCGAGGATCTGGTACTCGGGCCCGCTCTCGTAGGTCTCGTCGCCCTGTTCGATGACGTGGAACATGACGCCGGAATTGCCCTTGGGGCTGATCTTCCACTGGAAGCTCAGCTCGAAGCTGGCGAACTCGGCCTTGGTGATCAGGTCCTTGGAGGTCTTGGGGTCGGGGCTGAGGACGCCGTCCTTGACCGTCCAGCCCTTGTCGGGCGCGGCGGCCTTGAAGCCGCGCCAGCCGGCGGTGGACTTGCCGTCGAACAGCAGCCTCCAGCCGGCGGACGTCTCGGCCGGGGTCAGGGTGTTGGGCGCCTCGGCGGCGATCGCCGAAGACGCGGCCAGGCAGAGGCCGAGGGCCAGGACGAGCGCTTTCATGGGCGGGATCCTCAGAGTCCGAGTTGCTTCAGGCGCGCGCCCAGTTCCGCCATCACCTGCGGCGAGGGGCCGGGGTCGGCGGTGCGCGGCACGTTGCCGATGTAGCCGATGTCCTTGAACCCGGCCTCGGTGGTGTAATAGGCGCCGATGGTCAGGGCCCGGAACCGCTTGAAGAAGTCCAGGGTCCGCGCATCGGCCGAGGTGGGCAGGGCCGCCAGCGCCGCCTTGCGCCGCCCGGCGTCGCCGCCCAGCAGGTCGCCCTTCAGGGCCTTCAGCCCGTCGCGGATCACCGGCCGGTCCTTGACCTGGTCGGGGTAGGGCGCGCTGACCCACTCGTCGATGAAGTCGGGAATGCCGAGGGCGCTGGCCGCCGGCGCTGTCGCGGTGGCGGGCAGGATGTAGTCGGCCAGGATCGCGGCGGTCTGCAGCTCGTCCTTGGACAGGATCCGCGGCCAGGGCGCCTTCAGCGGCTGCGCGAGGTTGGGGTCGGTGCCATAGCCCTTGGCCTCGGCGTGGCCGGCGGTCTTGGGCCCATAGACCACGACCCCGGCGCCGACGGCGGTCGCCGCGCCCACCACGCCGATCCAGGTCAGGGCCGTGCGGCGGTCGATCTTCGAGACATAGGGTTTGGGGGTGTCGTCGCTCATCAGAGGGCCCCCTGCTTGGCCAGGGTCGCCAGGTGGTCGCTGGAGCGCCAGGCCAGGGCGAGGATGGAGAGGGTCGGGTTCTTGTCCGGACTGGAGACCAGCACTGCGCCGTCGGTGACGAAGAGGTTCGGGACCGCCCAGGTCTGGCCGTACTGGTTCACCACGGAGTCCGCCTCCGAGGCGCCCATGCGCACGGTGCCCACCTCGTGGATCATCTCCCCGCCCTTGGAGATGGCCTTGCGCCCGTCGGTCTCCACCTTGCCCATGGGCTTGCCGCCGAGGCGCTCGATCACCTCGGTGAAGGTCTTGACCATGTGGGCGGCCTGGCCGGTCTCGTAGTCGCCCCACTTCCAGTGGAAGCGCAGCACCGGGATGCCCCACTTGTCCTTCACGGTCGGATCCAGCTCGCAGTAGCAGTCGTCGTTGGGGATCATCTCGCCGCGGCCGTCGAAGCCGATGACGCTGCCGAACCGCTGGCGCAGCTTGCCGCGCAGGTCGTCGCCGACGCTGAGCTCGTCGTCCGGCAAGAGGCCGGCCATCCCCATGGACGGCATCCGCCGCCCGCCATTGATCTCGATGTGGTAGCCGCGGGGGAAGCCCAGCTCCTTGTGCTTGTCGTAGCCCCACCACGGCACATAGGTGTGCTGGGTGCCCTGGCCGTCGTCGTTGGTGGGCGGCAGGCCCTCCAGCGCCGGGAACTGGCCGTTCACCGTCAGACCGACGCTGTCCATCAGGTAGCGGCCGACCATGCCGTGGGTGTTGCAGAGGCCGTTGGGGAAGCTGGCGCTCTTGGAGTTCAGCAGGATCCGCGCCGTCTCGCCCGAACCCGCCGCCAGCACCACGGCGCGCGCCGTGACGGAATGGTGCTCGCCGGTGACGCGGTCGACGTAGGAGACGCCCTTGGCCTTGCCGGCCTTGTCCAGGTCGACCTGGTAGACCAGGGCGTTGGGGACGATGGTCAGGTTGCCCGTGGCCTTGGCCGGCGGGATCAGCACGGTGGTCGACTGGAAGTTCGCGCCGATCTGGCAGCCGCGGCCGCAGGGCGTGGCGAAGAGGCAGGTGTTGCGGCCCTCCATCTTGCCCGAGACCACGGCGGCGTGCATCGGCACGACCGGTATGCCCATGGCCTTGAAGGCCCGCTCGTAGAACACCTCGAAGGCGCGCGGGGGCGCGGTCTCCATCAGGCAGCCGGGCGGGGAGTCGGGGGTGTTGGTCAGGCCGCGGGCCGGCGCGGCGCCGCTGACCCCGATCAGCTTCTCGGTCTTGTCGTACCAGGGCGCGAGGTCGTCGTAGGTGATGGGCCAGTCGTAGCCCAGGCCGTCGCGGCTGCGCGGCTTGAAGTCCAGCGGGCCGAAGCGCAGGGCGATGCGGCCCCAGTGGTTGGTGCGCCCGCCCAGCATGCGCGGCCGCCACCAGGTGAAGGGCTCGGAGCCCTCGGCCACCGTGTAGGGCTCGTTCGGCACCTGCCAGCCGCCGTCGACGGTGGCGTCGTAGAAGCCGAAGGGCTTGTCCGGCGTCGAGCTGGCGCGCAGCGGCGCCTGAGCCGGGATGTTGAACATCGGCGTCTCGGTGGCGGGGTCGTAGTTGCGCCCGGCCTCCAGCATCAGCACCTTCAGGCCCGACTTGGTCAGGTGGTAGGCGCTCATCCCGCCGCCGGCCCCGGAGCCGACCACGATCACGTCATAGGGCTCTGGCACGCCGGCGTTCCCCCGTTTGTTATCGATTACATTGCCGATTCCAACCATCCACGCGCGCGCCGTTTTTGACAAGCCTGACAAGAGCACCGCCCGTCCAGGTGGTGGTCAGGCGTCGGGCGTCGCCAGTTGCAGGGCCGCCGCGACGCCCGCCGCGTCCGGGCCGATGACCAGGTGCAGGCTGTCCGGGGTGGGCCGCGCCAACGCCCGGACGCCGAGCGCGCGGAGGGCGGGCTCGTCGACCGGCTGCGGGCCGAGGGTCAGCCACAGCCGCGAGCCGCAGAGGCCGCCGCTCCGCAGGTTCGTCGGCCCGCCGAGCGCCGCCAACCAGGGCCCGACCGGCGGGATGTCGGGCGCAGCGGGGGCCGCGGCCTCTGTGGCGACCCGCAGGGTGGACGCCGGCGCGCGGGCCGCCTCGCGGATCTCGCTGGCCACGGCGTCGGCGATGGGGCCCAGAACGATCTGCAGGGTGGTCGGGGACGGCCGCACCAGCCCCTTGGCGCCCAGCGCCCGCAGCCGCGGCTCGTCCACCGCGGCGGTGTCGGCCAGCACCAGGCGCAGACGCGTTGTGCAGGCGTCCACGGCCACGAGGTTGGCCGCCCCGCCCAGCGCGCGGGCGAAGGCCGCGCCGCGCTCGCCCGCCACCGGCAGTGGTTCGGCGGCGGTGTCGCCCGTCGCCGCTTCCCGCCCAGGCGTCTTCAGGTCGAACCGCCGGATCGCCCAGCGGAAGGCGCCGTAGTAGATCCCGGCGTAGGCCAGGCCCACGGGGATCAGCAGCAGCGGCCGCGTGGCCTTGCCGAAGTTCAGCACATAGTCGAACAGGCCGGCCGAAAAGCCGAACCCCAGCTTCACGTCCAGCACCCGCATCACCACGAAGGCCGCCCCGGTCAGCACCGCGTGCAGCGCGAACAGCAGCGGCGCCAGGAAGATGAAGCTGAACTCGATGGGCTCGGTCACCCCGGTGAGGAACGAGGTCAGCGCCATGGAGAGCAGCATGCCGCCTACCGCCTTGCGCCGCTCGCGCAGGGCGGTGTGGTACATGGCCAGGCACGCTGCCGGCAGGCCGAACATCATCACCGGGAAGAAGCCGGCCATGAAGGCGCCGGCCTGCGGATCGCCGGCGAAGAACCGCTTGAGGTCGCCCGTCGCGCCGTGGAAGTCGCCGATGATGAACCAGGCCACGTTG